>UMLR01068375.1_pt1 | contig 191353 bp, 206 predicted proteins | sample 1966741 | NCBI WGS metagenome assembly UMLR01 (sample SAMEA4836207, study PRJEB28245) | human gut metagenome | biome: gut microbiome; material: fecal sample | place: Denmark | collected 2008 | reverse complement strand
TTCCCTGCAGCACGATGAATTGCTCCATCTACACCGCCGCCACCTAATAGAGTTCTATTTGCAGCATTAACGATTGCATCAACTTTTAGTTTTGTTATATCTCCCTTTAAAATTTCTATTCCTGTCATTGTTGCCCTCTTTTTTATTCTAACACTTTTTAAATTAAAATAAATATTTTGTCAATTTTTCTTATAAAAATGTTTTTAATTATATAAGGGATTTAGGGGATATACATGTTATCTATCTATTTTAATACAGAAAATTCAAACAAATTTTCAGAAAAACAACAAATTAAACCTAAAAGTAAAAAAGAAACAAACCCTCTTTTTAACTTTAAAACACCTAAAGAAAAATTTTATGATTTTATCCCTAAATTTTATACTGTGAATTTAGATTCAATAAAAGAAAATAATTATGTTTTAAATTACGCAAAAGACGATATTGAGATTGATAAAAAAATTGGGAACACAAAACAAGTAAAAAATGATTGTTGGTTACTGGCAGGGATAAATGCTCTTGCAAACAATCACAAAGGACAAGAATATATAAAAAAAGCTATTATATATAATAATAATACTGACAATATAATTATACATTTTAAAGGCACTAAGACTAACGTAACTGTACCTAAAATAGCATTGAATGCAGCAAAGCAAAGTAAAAACTATGTAAAAGGTGATGACGACATGCTTGCAATAGAAATTGCTACTGAATATTACAAAAAAATGCTAATAACAAATAATGAAGCATTAAAAAATAAAGATGCAAATATTATTAACGGAAAACATTCATCTGGAAACTTAAATGATCCAATAGCCGGAGGCTTTTCATCTGATATCATGTTTTTAATTACAGGTAAAAAATCAAAAACATACTTTAACTCAAAAAATGGTTGCACAAATCAAATAAAAAATTTAATTAACCAAATAAAAGAAAATCCAGATAAATATGCTATAACTTGTAATTTTAAAGAAAAAAGAAATGGATTATACATACATCATGCATATACTTTAAAAAAAGTAGATGACAATTTTGTAACACTGATAAATCCTCATAATAGTGAAAATGAAGAAAATATTCCAATAAACGATTTTTATGAAAATATTAATAGCTTAACATTATTAGAATTATAAATTTTATCTTACTTACTTTGGACCATATTTGACGTAGAGGAAAATTATAATAAAATATAGATGTATCTAATTTACAGGAGTAAGATAATGCAAGAAATTAAATGCCCAAAATGTGGTGAAATTTTTCAAGTAGATGAATCTGGTTACGCAGCAATAGTAAAACAAGTAAGAGATAAAGAATTTGAAAAAGAGATTTCTTCAAGAGAATCCCAATTCCTAAATGAAAAAGAAGCTGCAATAAAACTTGCTCAATCAGAAACAGAACGTAAGTACCAAGATATAATTATTAGCAAAGAAAAAGAATTGTTTAATACTACGGCTCAAAAAAATGTAGAAATTTTAGAACTTAAAGCAAAAATTGAATCTTACGAAAAAGACAAAAATCTTGAATTAAATAAATTTGAAATTGAAAAAGAAAAAGCTCTCGCAGAAAAAGACAAACAAATTGCAGAGCTTACAAATAAAATTGAAACAAATGAAAAAGAAAATTTATTAAAAGAACTATCATTAAAAGAACAATACAAAATACAACTTCAATTTAAAGAGGAAGAAATCGCACGCTATAAAGATTTTAAAGCACGACTTTCTACAAAAATGGTAGGAGAAAGCCTTGAACAACATTGCGAATTAGAATTTAACAAACTTCGTGCTACCGGATTTCAAAATGCATACTTTGAAAAAGATAACGATGCAAAAACCGGAAGTAAAGGAGATTACATCTTCAGAGAAGCAAACCCTGAAGGGATAGAAATTGTATCTATTATGTTTGAGATGAAAAATGAAATGGATACTACATCTACCAAAAAGAAAAATGAAGATTTTCTAAAAGAACTTGACAAGGACAGACGAGAAAAAAATTGCGAATATGCAGTTTTGGTATCACTTTTAGAACCTGAAAATGAATTATATAATTCAGGAATAGTCGATATGTCACATAAATTTCCTAAAATGTATGTAATTCGACCACAATTTTTCATACCTATTATTACGCTACTAAGAAATGCTGCATTAAATTCTTTACAGTACAAACAAGAACTTGCAATCATAAGAAGTCAAAACATTGATATCTCAAATTTTGAAGAAAGTATGAATGATTTTAAAGAAAAATTTGCGAGAAACTATGAAATTGCAAGCAAAAAATTTAAAACTGCAATAGAAGAAATTGACAAAACCATTGACCATTTACAAAAAACAAAAGAAGCTCTTTTATCTTCGGAGAATAATCTCCGCCTTGCGAATAACAAAGCTGAAGACTTGAGCATAAAAAGATTAACCAAAAATAATCCGACAATGGCTGCAAAATTTGCAGAACTAAAAAAATAATAAGCCATTAATACTCAATAAATTAAGATATAAAATTTTAAATACTATACAAATTTTTCTATTTATTGGGTATTATATTATTAGGTTATAGATAATATGGTTTAAAATTATGAAATCAATTAAAGAAGTATCATTAGAATCAAAAATTTTAAAAAGATTACAAAATCATAAATTATGCACAGATTTGGTAAACTATTTATTTGCCGATGAAGAATTGCAAGAAATGCAAGATTATGCAAATAACGTATCAATAAAAAGACTGGGTTATAACGATCACGGCCCAGTACATATGCGACAAGTTGCAGCAAATGCTATCAAGATGCTTAATCTTTTACAAAGCGCAGGAATACAAACATCACTTGAAAAAGAAGAAATCGGGACATTTGAAGATAGTATGTGTGCTGTAATTATTGCAGGTTTAATGCATGATTTAGGAATGATGATAGGTAGACAAGGCCATGAGAACATGTCTGTAATACTTGCAAAACCTATTATTGAAAGGACTTTAATGCACATATTGCCTGAGGATTTACACAGAAGAACAATCATTAAATCTCTTGCAATTGAAGCAATTATAGGTCATATGTCTAGCCATAAAATACATTCAATTGAGGCAGGAATAATTTTAATAGCTGACGGTTGCGACATGACAAAAGGAAGAGCAAGAATTCCTATGGCAATAAATACAACTCCAAGAGTCGGTGATATTCATAAATATTCTGCTAATGCCATCAATAGAATAGGTATTCACCACGGGGAGAAAAAACCTATTCGAATCGACATAGAAATGACAGGAGATGTCGGATTTTTCCAAATTGAAGAAGTATTATTAACAAAAATTGAATCAAGCCCTGCAAAACAATATGTAGAATTATACGCAGGAGTTGAAGGTCAAGAACCTAAGTGTTATCTGTAAAAAGATGCATTACATAAAAAAGTGATTATGGAAATTTTTTCGAACCTTCTTTAAAGCATTATCTAAACTTGTAATTACATCATTAAAAAATACAAGTTCGTAATCACTTGCTTTATTTATAAGATCAATTAACTTATTTTTTGTAGGATTAGCTGTTTCAGTTATATCAAATCCAAATTCTTTTAAATCCATTTTCAAAATTTTTACAAGCAAAAAAAATGTTGTTAAAGAGGGTGTATAACAACCTCTTTCTATTCTTGAAAGGTGTTGATCACTTAAATCAGCCATTTCTGCAAGTTCAGCCTGAGTTAAATTCATTTTCTTTCGATGATATTTTATTTTTTCTGCAATAAATTTTTTATCATCAAATTTCATCATAATCGTATCTCCAATTTAAAAATATGATGTATACAAATAGTTTTTAAGAACATATATGCATATAATATTAATTAATTTGATGTATATGTATATAAAACTTAATAATCAATTGTATATATATATTTACCTGTGATTTAATAAACGTATACGTATAGTTAAAAGGAAAACTTTATGGGAGAATATAATAATTTTATAGAAAGCCTAAACGACGAATTAACATTATACAATCATAATTACGTTTTTAATATACCAAAAGTAACAGTAATAATCCCAGCTTTCAACGTAGAAGACTATATATATGACTGTTTAATCTCACTTGTAAAACAAACTTTAAAGGAAATTGAAATAATAATTATAAATGACGGTTCCACAGATAACACTTTTTCTATAATTTCAACATTTGCACAATATGATAAAAGGATAAAAATAGTTAATCAAAGCAATCAAAAAAGTGGAGCTGCAAGAAATAAAGCAATAAAATTAGCAAAAGGAGAATATATTACATTTGTCGATAGCGATGACACAATTGAATTAACTACACTTGAAACCTTTTATAATACAGCAAAATCTAATGGAAATGATATTGTCATATGCGGAGCATATACTATCAAATATGGGAAATTTAAAAAAGGATATTACAGCATCGAAAAAATCCCTAAAAAGTTAAAAAATAAAAACCTAAACAGCAAAACTATAAAAGAAAATATCTTAACACTTCCGCCAATTGCGTGGGCAAAACTTTATAAAACTAAATTTTTAACAGAAAATAGAATTTTATTTCAAGAAGGATGCAACGGAGAAGACCAAATATTTTTTATTGAAACAGTATTACTTGCAAATAAAATATATATTATTGATAAAAATTATTATTATTACAGAAAAGATAGACCAACTTCTCTCACACATTCAAAACAAAAAAATGATAATTCAGTAATTTTAAATTTTTATGAAATAGAAAAATTTTTACAAAAACAAAATATTGCTCAAGAATTAAATTTTAAAATTCTAAACAAATATTTTATAAAATCAGCATCTTGGCTTGGAAAATGTTCTAAACAATACAAGGAAATATATTTTAATGAGTTTAAAAATTTACAATTACATTTGCGAAACATTTACCCAAAATACTACTGGGGAAAACTTAATCTTAAAGAAAACGATAGTTATTTAATAATTAAAATAAAAATTTTTACAACACAATTACTACTTAATAGGGGGATGAATAATGCAAAATAAAAATATAAAAGTTTCAATAATAGTACCAGTTTACAATACAGAAAAATATATAGGTAAATGTCTTGAAAGTCTTATTGCACAAACATTAAAAGAAATAGAAATTATATGTGTTAATGACGGTTCAACAGACAATTCTCTAAAAATACTTAACTATTACCAAAATAAAGATTTACGCATAAAAATAGTTAATCAAAAAAATTCAGGTCCAGGGAAATCAAGAAATACTGGAATAAAAATTGCAAAAGGAGATTTCATAGGATTTGTAGACGGAGATGATTGGGTTGATAAAAACTATTTTGAAAAACTATACAATGCAGCAATAAAATATAACTGTGAAATTTCTGCAGGAGATTTTTACAGACAAGGTAAAATTTTAAAAACAAAAAAATTAAATTATAAATATATGAAAGCTTTCTATACCCCAACAGAAAAAATAAATCAAGCATTTATTCCAAAACATAATTATGTATGGAATAAAATATATAAAAGAGAAAAATTATTATCAATGCCATTCCCTGAAAACTGCTACTATGAGGATATGCGATGGCTTATCAAAATAATATATAACTTGAATGGATTTGTCACAGTTCCCAATACATTTTATTATTACAGAAAAAAACAAGGCTCAATTGTAACTCAAAAGACAATAAAACACCAACAAGACTGTAAATTAGCTGAAAAAGAAATTCAAAATTTCTTACACAAGCATAACATACCTATTCTAATACAATACAAACTTTCAAAAAAAATCAAAGTAAAATTATTAGGGCTAAAACTATTTGGAATAGAATTTTATCATCCCCAAAAAATCAAATTCAAATTGTTTGGCTTTATTCCATTAATAGAAATAGAGAAATTAAACTAATTAATATTTCCCTGAATCTATTTTCTTTATCAAATCATGATATACGGAATTAGGAGAATTTTTTGCATAACGCAATAATCTTCGTTTTGCAACTTCTTTTAATTCATCTATTTTTTCAGGATTTCCATTTTTCAAGAAAAATAACATTGCCTGTTTTCTATTTTCAAAAAGTTCATCTTCTGGCATTTTAGCTAAAACATCACCAAATGTTTGTTCTCTTGTTTTTCTATCCCACTCATAAAAAGGAGTTTTTAAGAAACAGAACTTTTCTGCATATGAAAGTATACAAGGAGTCCAAGATACATCTTCATACTTCAAAATCCCCAAAGGATGGGCTTTTACAATTGATGCTTTATACAGTTTATTCCATATTGCGCAGTTATAATATCCTGGGGTATACATAATTTCAAAATATTTATCAATATCAAGCGGAATATCTTCCATAAAAGGTAAGTTACAATGTATTGTATACCCTGAATCAATAAGACGATACAATGGAGCAATTGCAACATCACAATTATTTTTTGTAATCGAATTATACAATTTACTAATCATATCAGCAGGGATTAAATCATCGTTATCCATAAATGCAATGTAATCACCTTTTGCAGCTTCAATTCCGCGATTTCTTGCATCTGCTACACCACCGTTTTCTTTTTCAATTGAAACTACATTATTGTAGTTCTTTGCATACCAGTCAATAATCTTTTGAGTATCATCAGAGCTTCCGTCATTTACTATTATAATTTCCAAATCGTTGAAATCTGAAGCAAGAGCACAATCAATACTCCTTACTATATAATCCTGTGCATTATATGCAGGGATAATCAATGATACAAGAGGTTGCTTATATTTTCTTATACTCAATGAAACATAATCGGATTCTGCAACAATTAATCTTCCGTCAGGTGTATTCACAAAAGCCTTTACAATGAATTTTGAAGTTCCTTTATAATCATACAAAGGAAGATAATGTCTTAATTTATCAGTTGTTTCAAAAATAGGTTTATCAAGATTTTTTGTATAAACAAGAAATCCATCAGCATCTCCTTTATAACACCAAGAAAGAAAGTTGTTATAATTATAAGATTTATAAATAGAAACACTTTCAAATTTATTTTCACTTACTTTTACAACAGGAGAAGACGCTAAAAATTCCCTACCTTGATCATTTTTTCTATAAGGTTTAATTTTAAATTCTGTTTCAGTTCTCAACTCGGTTGTTATAAACTCACAATCAGAATTTTTAACACCATTAAATCCTATTTCATCTTCATTTCTATATAATCTATATCCATCAGCACAGTTATACTTACTATAGAAAAGTTTTATATTTTTATCATCTAAAAATTTATATTGAATATCAATTGAATCAAACTTAAACTGACGAATAGAAGATTTATCAATTACAATCCCATCTTTCACAGCCTGAACAAAACATTCATTTTCTCCATAAGGTACAAGAGAAAATCTAACAGAATTATTATTATACACCCTTGAGGCTTCATAGAAAACGTCATCTTTTTTGAAGAAAATTTTATAATAGTCTGCCTTTATATCTGTCCAAGAAATAATTATTTTTGAGCCTTTTAATTCAATATTTATATCCATTAGATAATCTCTTTTTAATTAACTTTACTACATATTTATTATATCAAAAATTCTAACATTCTCAAAATCAACTTTTTGATGTATAATATTATCAGATTTATGAAGGGGAAGTGGACTATGAAAAAATTAATTATAGCTATTGCAATATTATCAATTACAACACCTGTATTTTCAGAAGAAATCAACCTTACACCTAAAAACTCTTTTTCTGGGTTCAATAATACAGCTGCAAGAGCTAAATACCCTCAATTGCAAAAAACATTATCTGCTTCTGATATTATAGAAGAACAAGAAGCAAACTCTATGATGGGTCCCAAATCCGTTAGAGAAATGGGGAATATTACTCCATCAAATAATACCAGTGCTCCAATGACTTATAGTCAATTCCCTCAAAATTATGATAGTTCAAATAGCATGATGTTAATGCAAGGCGGAATGCAAAATATGTTTATGGGATATTAAATATAAATCCTAAACATTACGAGATCTATTTTTGCCTTTTGGTAATTTTTTTGACTCATAAAAAGGAATTTTAGCTGGAGTTTGTTCTATATTTTGAGAAGCTTCAGGTTCTATTACAGGTGAAGAATAATAAGGAACAATCACCATAGATGAACCACTTTGTTTTATTTTATAATTCAATGTTTCACAAGATGCAGATAATTGAACAAATGCCAAAATTAAAATTAATAAATAAACTTTTTTCATAACACACACCCTAATATTATTTTTATTTTGCTGAATAAGAATAAACAACTGTTTTTCTGGGATTTCCTATTGTATATCTTATCGGTCGTTGCACTGTAGTTCCACGATATCTTATAACCTCCATTTTAGGAACATCGGATGTTTTTACTCTATTGATAGATGTACCATATGCATATTTTGAATTTGACTGTACTGGTTTATAAGAATATACAGGAGTTTTTTGTTCATCTTCTCTATGGCAACTGCCATTACATCTTCTTGTTGTTCCTCTTCCGACCCTATAATGAGAATAATGTCGTGAATAAGGCTGAGGATTTACAAGTCGAACAGGTCTATCTTTTCTCACTGTTCTTGCATATACAGGCATAAACATTGATACTAATGTTATTAAAATAAATACTACTACTACTTTTTTCATTCTACCTTCGTCTTTATATTAATATATTATTTGGTATATTTGAAATATGATAATTTTTTCAGACAAACTTTTTACAAAACCGATAAAAATAATTCAAGCATTCAATCAAGATGAACTTATTCAAGCTTTTTCCCAGATAGAAAAATTAAAAAAAGAATTTTTCATTTTAGGTTACATCAGATATGAAACTTTCACTGTGCAAAAATCCAATTTCCCGCTTTTGTATTTTGAAGTCTTTAAAGATTACAATATATATAAAACAAAAAAAGTAAAAAATTTGCTACTAAACCCGCGACCTTGTGTAAATTTTTGTGAATATAAAGAAGCAATTAATAAAATTAAATATGAAATTTCCTGCGGAAATACATACGAAGTAAATTACACGTATGATTTTGAAATTCCTTATGAAGGCGATGATTTTGAACTATTTGAGTTTTTATTAAACAAGCAAAAAACTCCTTACAATTTTTATTTGAAAAATAATTATGACACTGTTCTTTCATTTTCTCCAGAATTATTTTTCACTCTAAAAAATAATCATATTCTAACTAAACCAATGAAAGGAACAATTAAAATAGGCAAAACAGAAAAAGAAGATAAAGAACTAATTGAATTTTTAAAGAATGATGAAAAAAATAGAGCCGAAAATGTTATGATTGTCGATCTTTTAAGAAACGATTTGGGACGCATTGCAAAAACAGGCAGCGTAAAAGTTACAAAACTTTTTGAAATTGAAACCCACAAAACTCTACATCAAATGACATCACAAATCGAAGCTGACTTAAAAGAAAATACAACACTGCTTGATATTTTTAAAGCAATATTTCCCTGTGGATCAATCACAGGAGCACCCAAAATCAGCACAATGAGAATTATTGACAAAATTGAAAAAGGCTCTCGTGACATCTACTGCGGAGCTATTGGTATGATATCTCCGGAAGAAACAATTTTTAGTGTTCCAATTAGAATTCTTCAAAAAAAACAAGGAGAAAAATCTTTTAAATATCGTGTAGGCGGTGCAATAGTATGGGATTCCGACATTCAAGACGAATGGGAAGAAACTCTAACTAAAACCAAATTTCTCAATAGTGATTTCCAAATAATTGAGACAATCAAAGTTGAAAACGGAAAACTCTTGTTTGAAAAAGAACATTTTAAAAGAATGGAAAATTCTGCAAAACACTTTGGCTTTAAATTTTCATACCCACAAATAACACCTAAACAAGACGGGATTTTGAGATTATTGCTGAATAAAAACGGAGAAATCTCAGAAGAATACAAACCACTAATAAAATCAAAGACAAATAAAATTTCGATTTCGCCAATAAAAATAAACAGCCAAAACGAATTTTTATATCATAAAACAACCTATCGACCTTGGTATTATGACAGTTACAAAAAAATTGCAAATGGAGAAATTTATGATGAAATTTTCTTTAATGAAAAAGGAGAACTGACTGAAGGTGCAAGAAGCAATATAATTTTGCAAATTAACGGAAAACTTTATACTCCACCTGTAAAATGCGGGCTTTTAAATGGCATTTTCAAAACATCAATGAAAAACGTATCTGAAAAAATTCTCTATAAAAATGATTTAGAAAATGCAGAAAAAATATTCTGTGTAAATTCAGTAAGAGGAATAGTTGAGGTGAAATTATGATTTTAATTGATAACTACGATTCTTTTACCTACAACATTGTACAATATCTTGAAGAATTAGGGATACAACCTAAAATTTATGAAAACGATAAAATTACGATAGAAGAATTAAAAAAGATTAAATTTAATAGCATAATCATTTCACCAGGTGCAGGAACTCCTGACACTGCAGGGATTTCTATGCAGGTAATAAATGAATTTTATAAAACAAAAAAAATTCTCGGAATATGTCTTGGTCATCAATGTATCGCACAATTTTTTGGCGGAAAAGTTATAAAATCACAGAACCCGACACATGGAAAAACTTCTCAAATATTCTTTAAACAGAAAAGTAAATTATTTAAAGACATTCCAGAAGGATTTAATGCAACAAGATACCACTCCCTAATTGTTGAAAATTTACCTAAATGCCTAAAAGCAACAGCCCAAACAAAAGATAACATTATTATGGCACTTGAACATAGTAAACTCCCGATTTATGGAGTACAATTCCACCCAGAAGCAATACTTACGGAATACGGACATAAAATATTAGAAAATTTTATTAATTTATAATTTTACAACTGCACTATGACGATTAGTTGTCGCATTTTCTTTTCTATAAGAGAAAAATAAACTGTTATTGCAAATGGTGCAGAAATTGCATACGTCAATATTTTCCGGTTTCATGCCTGCTTCAATCAATTGACGTTTATTAATTCCTTTTAAGTCAACATAAATATTACCTTGACGGATTTCTGACAACCCTGAAAAATCTTTGACAGTCTTTTTTAACTCTCTATATACTTCTTCACCTACATTGTAACAACAAAAAGAAATAGCAGGTCCAATTGCACTTTTCAAATTTTCAGGCTTTGATCCAAATTCTTCTGCTAGTTTTTGAACTGTTTTCGAAGCAATATTCCCGGCAGTTCCACGCCAACCTGCATGAGATACTGCTGCAATTTTATTTACTGGATCATAAATTATTACAGGTGTACAGTCTGCAAAATTCAAATATACAGCCTGTTCCTTATTTGCCAAAATCAACCCGTCAGTATCAGGATATGAACTAACTCCAATTTTTGCAACATCTACATATGATGTATGAGTTTGCGAAGGATGAATAAGATTATTTTCATCTATTCCAAAATATTCACAAACATCTTTTTTATTTTCTGCGACTACTTCTTCAAAATCAGGTTCTTTAGTTTTTATAACACTTTCACGAGTAGTAAAAAAGTGGTTAAGCCCAGCTAATACAGAGCTTTTTACAATTCTTTTTCCATTAATTTCATCAAAATAAAACATAAAATATATATACCATAAAAGATTAATTGCACAAATTTATTAACTATGTTAAAATTCTGACCGTAAATTAGAAATAAAAAAATAAGGAGATTTATATGAAAGAGCTTTTAAAAAAATGTTTGGTTGAATTTATTGGAGCATTCTTTCTAGTATTTACAATAGGATGCGCATCTTTTCCAAACAGCCAAAATGCGTTTCCTCCAATGGCAATAGGATTTATTCTTATGGTAATGGTATATGCAGGAGGACATGTTTCAGGCGGTCACTACAATCCAGCTGTATCTCTAGCTGCAGCTGTAAGAGGTACATTGCCTTGGAAAGATTTTGGGCCATACATTATTGCACAATTCATAGGTGGTGTATTAGCTGCACTTTTAGCTTCATACATTGTTGCAATTCCTCCATATGCTTCAGAAAATGCATATTCTATAACACCTATGATTATTTGTGAATTCTTATTTACTTTTGCTCTTTGCTATACAGTATTACATACAGCAACCTCTAATGATACTAAAGGGAATTCATATTACGGGTTAGCTATCGGGTCTGTTGTTCTTGTTGGAATACTTGCAGCAAACGGAACTTGTTATTGTGCATTTAATCCGGCTGTCGCATTAGGACTTTTTGCAATGAAAATAACTAAAATTGAACTTATTTTAATAACTCTTTTAACAAACTTTGTAGCAGGAGCTGCTGCGGCAGGTACATATAAAATTACAAATAATGATTAATTATTTAAAAATTAAATTAGACAAAAAAAGGTTCTTTAATAATTAAAGAACCTTTTTTAATTTATAATTGTAATCCTTTTTGTTCATCTCTAAAACACTGACAAGATGGACTTAAAGAACCATCACAACATTGAGTTCTTCCTCGATAGCAACCACATACTCCACCATGATATGAGCAGCAACCTCTTTGTGCCATTAAACATTGACTGACATCTGAAGTATTTTGATGATTCAAGTTAAACCCAAAAATTCCTAAATTAAACACTGCAACTAAACTTAAAATAAACAAAATCTTTTTCATATCTATTGCTCCTTTTATAAAATAAATTTTAAGCTGAAATCAGAATTTTCACAATTACCATGAAGTCTGAAATTTTGTGCTATCATATATCTATGAAGAAAATTTTAGGGATAATTTTAGGGTTAGTTATACTACAAAATGTATGTTTTGCTGAAACCGGTGTAAGTTTTGTCTACATAAACGGCTCCAATAATAACGATGAAAAAATGCGTAATTGGTATATTGAAGGTGTGCAAAAACTTCATCCTGTAATGAAAAAAAAGTTTGAACAAAACAAAGAAATAAAACAAGTTTTTTTAAACAAACCTCAATATAAGATTAATGAAAAACCTGTAATTTTCTTTTGGGGAGATAAAAGTCAAACAGATTTAGAATTTGTACAAAAACAATTAGATTTGTCTAAAGCTTTCAGCCCTACTCTTGCATACAAAGTCAGATCAATGCTTGCAGCATATTTACACGATGCAATTTGGGTACAAAAGCAGCATAATATGTTACCAATTTTAGATGAATTAAATGACACAGTCTTAAAAGAAGCAGAACAAGGAAATAAAGTTATATTATACGGATATTCTGCAGGGACATTTGTAACTTATCAATATATGTTTAACAAATTACCATACATTAATGCAGAAAATCTTTTCAATACAATAGATGTAAGTGATGAAGTAAGACAATTTGTAAAAAATAACCCAACAGAAAATACTTGTATTTCCGCACTATCTAAAGCAGGATTAGGAATGGTATCAGAAACAGGTCATCTTGTATTAAAAAAAGATGATAACTTATCTTTAGAAGAAGGTTACTTAAAAATAAAAGAAGCAACAAAAAATTACTGTGCACCTACAGATTCACTAAAAGGTGTCGTAAATTTTGCTAGCCCTCTGGTATTGTTTTACTCAGACCTTGCAGACCCTGATTATGAATTAAATTACTATAACAAATTAATGCTTAAATACATAATCGAAAACGGATTATTCTTTATTACGGTAAATTTTAGAGAAGACCCGCTAGGATTTCCAAGTACAAGAAATCTTACAATAGATGAGATTGAAAAACTTGCAAATATTGAAATTGAAAATCCTCGAGGTTTTGTTTATGATAATTCAAGTGTATGGTCAAAACGATCAGTTCTATTTGCCCACACATCATACTGGAGTGCAAGAAAAACTTTTGCAAATGCTGTTGTAAAAGCATTCTCAAACGGTTACCGACTTCAATATGACAAAGAGTTTCAACAAAAAGTTCTAGAAAATAATAAAAGAAAAATTAAATTTGAAATGTATTAATAAAACAAAAAAAACAGACTATAAAATAGAGGGAGAGAAAAAATGAATTTTGATAACGGAGCACAATTTGATCCAGGATTTGTACAACACATGTCAGCTTTTGTTCCAAATATAGAATATGTTTATGCAGGATTAAACAGACTAAAAAATTTCACTCTGAAAAAAAATCAATTCAAAATGTATTACCCTAAAATTCAATCATTATTGAAAAATTATTTAGGTTTCTATCTTGGCTGTATTCTTTGGGCTGCATATATAAGTCAGCTTGATGAAAAACCTATTTTAAATAACTTATGCTTTGGTGGCGAATATTCCGAAAAAGAAACACTTAGCGAAGTTGATTTTATATTGGATTACATTGAACAGCTAAAAAAAGATGTTAAATACTACACAGGTCAAGATTTCACTATTGACGAAAATAGTATTAATATCTTAAATGCTTACAGAGAATTTTTAATCGCAAATAAAGGCTTTGTAGAAACAAAAACTACAAAAGATATAAAACTTCCTGCTAATCTAAAAACACCATCTGAAAAAGATTTGGAAGAAATATTATCAGGAATTGAAAAAGTAATCGATAACGGGAAATTGTATGAATTATTCCCATTAGCACAAAAGGTTTTATAAAAAATGGATTTAAAAACAAAATTATATCAAATGTTTATCTTAGGTACAGAAGGTGACGGTTACATTCAAGCACTAGAAAAAGGGCTTGGGGGAATGATTTTCTTTACAAAAGATATTCAGTCAAAAGACCAATTCAAAAACTTGGTCTCTGATGTTAAATCAAAAGCTCTAATTCCGCCTTTTTTATCAATAGATCAAGAAGGCGGTAGAGTTGAACGTACTGAAAATATTCATAACGGTAAAAAATACCTATCTGCAAAATATGCTTATGAAAAAGGTGAAGACTTCTTACGCAATCAAACAAAAGAAATTGCTCTGGAATTAAAAAGTTATGGACTTAACTTAAATTTTGCACCTTGTATTGATGTCAACACAAATCCTAATAACCCAATTATCGGAGAACGAGCTTTTTCAAGTAACCCTGATGAGGTTATAAAATGTGAAAAAATAGTTTCTCAAACATATAGAGAGAACGGAATTATACCTTGTGCAAAACATTTTCCTGGACACGGTGACGCTAATGCAGATAGTCACTTAACACTTCCTGAAATTAACCTACCACTGGAAGAAATGGAAAAAACTCATATAAAACCTTTTGCCTCCTGTGCAAAAACAATAGAAATGATAATGGTAGCACATCTTCACTGCACATGCTTTGAAAAGGATATAATTCCAACATCTTTAAGCAAAAACGCAATTTCTTATTTAAGAAATAAATTAGGTTTTGGAGGTGTAATAATTTCTGATGATATGATAATGGCTGGTGCTACGCACGTAGCCCTGCAACACAAGCTCTGTCAAAACTTATCAAATCATAGCAATAGTTTAGCTCAAAAATTTGCAACTTGTGAAATGGGAATTCGTGCAGGTTTGAATATGTTTATTTACAGAAATTCTACACCTGAAACAATTAACATAATAGAAACAATTGCTCAAAAAGCATTAACAGACAAAGAACTTCAAGAAAAAATTGAATATTCATTCGAAAAAATAAATAATTTAAAATCTAAATTTGAACTTATTAATTTATTAGTTTAGTAAGAAAAAAAGCAATCTACTATCTAAAAAACATCTTTTTAATAATCAAATAATTTTTACTCATTTATATTAAGAATTTGTAATATATTTTTTTTAAAAGGCAATTATTATTTTTAGAGTTTTTTATACAAATACTTAATACATAAATTCAATAATGGAATATAATAAAATACTAATGAAAGGAGATAAAATGGTTAATTTCGCAGATGCAGTAACAAAAATCCAATGTCGTAATTTAGTTACTAAAACTCCAACTAGACAAGGTGTAAAAGATGTATTAGAATGTACTTCACGAGTCAACGAAAAACTTTCAAATGGTTTTAATTTAGGAGGTATTCCAACATTATCACAAGATACTGTGATGCTAGGTATGGGAGCAAAAAACACAAAAAAAATCCCTCATAGAAATATTATTAAAGAATTAATGAATAATAAATCCATAATTAAGGAAAATGCTTCTTTATCAATTTATCCAATTAATAATAATCCTCAAAAAAGATATATAAATAAAGAAATTTAAAATCTTGAAATTATTTAATACAAATAACAGGCAAGTCAGGTATTTCTTGATTTGCCTATTTCTATATTTATAGTCATTCTGAACTTGTTTCAGAATCTTATATTAATTTAGACCCTGAAAAAATTTCAGGGTGACAACAGTGTTTTATTTTAGATACTTCTGCAAAATAAGCTTTTTCAAAGCTCGTGAATATACAGCCTGAGGATCAATTGACAAAACTTTATCTAAAGTTTCAACAGCTCCCTTATAATCCTCAAGTTTCATTTGTACTACTGCTTTATAATAAAGAGCATCTACAAATTTTTGGTCTAATTCAACCGCTTTATCAAGATCTTTTAATGCTGATTTTAATTTTTCATTATCTGCATTTTTATCCAAAAGCAAAACTTGAGCACGATTGTAATATGCATCAATCATTTTATGATTTAATTCAATAGCTTTTGTGTAATTTTCATAAGCAGGTTCTAATTCATTCAAGTTATGAAAAACTATTGCCAAAGAGAAATAAGGCATTGCACTATCAGGATTCAATGCTATTGCTCTATTCAAAGAATGCATCGCTTCATCAAATTTTCCTTCGTTAGTTTCTGAAATTCCTTTATCTAAATAAAATTTGTAATCGTGCTCACTCACTTTTTTATTCCTTTTTATAATCTATTTTTTATAATTAAATCACATAATGTATAAAACCTCAACCCGCCTTATGATATAATAATTTGTATGAATATTCTTTTTATAACAGATTTATATCCGGTAAGCGAAACTGAAAAAACAACACCAAGAACACTTTTTGACTTTGTCCAAGAGTGGGAAAAACAAGGACATAATGTCAATGTTATAAAACCGAATTTTATATTAAATTCTTTTTTGCGAGACAAACCATTTTACAAAACCGGACAATATGGAAAAGTATTCAATGTCAATTATTGGACTCCATTTTGGTTTGATATTAAAAGTAAAATACCTGCCCTCCTGCCCTCTTGCCCTCAGGACTTTCTAATTATAGCTCATATGCCATCGGGAATTTTATTTGCAGACAAACTTGGAGTTCCATTTATTGCTGGTGTGCACAATTCTGATTTAGAAGTGCTTACAAATCCGCTATATAAATTTCATTTCAAAAAAAGGCTTGAAAAAGCTTTGCATAATGCAAAAGCTATAGCTTGCCGTTCTTTTGTAATAAAAGATAAACTGCTAAAACTTTATCCTGAATTTGAAAATAAAACATTCACAGCACCATCAGGTGTAAAAAAAGAAATTATAAAAAAAGATTTTCACCCCCTAAACAAAGAAAAAATCAAAGTTTTAACCTGTGCTAATTTCAAAAAAAGAAAAAATATCGACAAAGTAATTGAAGCCTGCAAGGGACTTGAAAACTTTGAATTGACAGTAATTGGTGATGGCAAAGGAAGAAAATCTCTAGAAGAAATTGATAAATCCGTAAAATTTACAGGACATCTTCCTCATAATGAAGTTCTTGCCAAAATGCACGATAGTGATATTTTTATCCTGCCTAGCATTGGTGAGACCTTTGGTATGGTATATTTAGAAGCAATGTCACAAGGCTGTATTACAATCTGTACAAAAGATGACGGGATATCAGGAATTATCAAAGACGGCGAAAACGGTTTTTTAACTCTTCCGATTTCAAATGAGATTAGAAAAATACTTCTTAATATAAAAAACATGGATGATGACAAGCTGAACACCTTGCGCTACAATAGTTTTCATACAATCAAAGAATACACCTCAGACAAATGTGCAGGTGAATATTTGCAACAAATGTTTAAGATTTTGTAAAGATTTGACATCATGCAAGCATGTTTCTGGTAGTATTATTCTGGGTTGGTGATTTACCCCTTGTGAGAGTAGTAGCCGAAAACCTTGAGAGGATAAGCCCGAAAGGAAATATTTAATGAACAGAATTTTAATTGTACTTTTGACACTTTTATTTAACATTCAACAGGCAAATGCATTTAATATCGATGCTTTTATGGACAAAAATGTCGCGCCGATATCCGATGCAATAGCGGGAGTTATATTCCACCCTGTACATGTTTTTGGTGCAGATGTACCTATAATTATATTCTGGATATTATTTGCAGGAATATTCTTTACTTTCTATTTGAGAGGTATTGCTATTTGGGGATTTAAACATGCTATCGATTTAGTATTTAAACCTAAAAAATCAGAAGACGGTTCTGGTGAAGTTTCATCATTCCAAGCTTTGATGACAGCATTATCAGGGACAATCGGTTTAGGTAGTATCGCAGGTGTTGCTATCGCTATTTCAATGGGCGGTCCTGGTGCAGCTTTTTGGATTATCGTTGGTGCACTTTTGGGTATGTCATTAAAATTTGTAGAAGCAGCATTAGCTGTAAAATACAGAAGATTTAACTTAGATGGTTCAATATCAGGCGGACCAATGCATTATATGGCACATGGTCTAACTCGTAAAAAATTAAGATGGTTAGGTCAACCTCTATCTGTAGTTTTCGCAATACTTTGTATTTGCGGAGGTATTACAGGTGGTAATATGATTCAAATCAATCAGGCTGCTAATCAGTTTGTTAACGTTTGCGGCGGTGAAAACGGATTTATGCATAATCTTCACTGGGTAATCGGATTAGGAATGGCAATCGTTGTAGGTCTGATTGTTATTGGTGGTATTAAAAACATCGTTAAAGTAACAGAAAAAATTGTTCCTTTAAAGATTTTCGTATATTTATTTGCAGCAATGGCAGTTATCATATGTAATATAAAACTTGTACCTCATGCTGCTTGGGTTATTGTAAAAGAAGCATTCAAACCAGAATCTATATATGGTGGAATGTTTGTTGCTATGATTATGGGCTTAAGACGTTCTGTTCAATCTAACGAAGCAGGTACAGGTTCAGCTCCTATCGTATATGCAACAGTAAAAACAGATGAACCTTTATCTCAAGGTTTCGTAGCTCTGTTAGACCCATTCTTAACAGGTTTTATGTGTACATTAACAGCTTTTGCAATCGTAATTACAGGTGTATACAAAACTCATGCTGGCCACACATCTGGCATTGAAATGACATCTGATGCGATTTCATCAGTAATGCCTTTCTTCCCAACACTTTTAGCAGGTATTGTTCTTTTATATGCATTATCTACAATCATAAGCTGGGCATATTACGGTCAAAAATCTTGGAACTTCTTATTCGGAGAAGGAAAGAAAAGAACTCTTACATTCCAATTTATATATTGCGGATTTATTTTAATCGGTTCTGTATTGAACGTAACTTCAGTTATTAATATTACAGATGCAATGATGATTGCAATGTCTTTACCAAATATTATTGCAATGTACATCTTAGCTCCTGAAGTTAAAAAAGATTTGGCTGAATATTGCAGAGTACACCAATTAGGAAAATGGATTAATCGTGATTGGTTACAACCTGCAGAAGTAAAAGTAGAAAATGATGATGAAGATGAGGTAACATGTCAGATCAACAAATTATCATAACTGTATCAGGTATAGATAAAGTAGGTATAGTTGCAAAAGTTTCTGCTGTACTTGCTGAATACGAAGTTAATATTGAAGATATAAAACAAACTTTGATGCAAGGACATTTTGTAATGTTTATGCTATGCAATATTGAAAAATCAAATTTTTCATTTAAAGAAATAAAAGAAGCCCTAACAAAAACAGGTGAAGAACTTGGAATGGAAATTTGGGTTCAAAGAAAAGAAATTTTCGACAATATGCATAACATTTAATAAAATCATGTAAATTCATTTCCATTTTTTGCTTTTGAATGATATAATATTTTTGAAAGAATAGCATTTGGAATTGATTTTATGATGAGTCAGACAAAAAAGTTATCTATAGCATTCTATTGGCATATGCATCAGCCTGTATATCAATTGTCACCTGAAGGCGACTATTTAATGCCTTGGACAAGATTACATGCTGTGAAAGATTATCTTGATATGGTACTTATATTAGATAAGTTTAAAAATACTAAACTTAATTTTAATCTAGTTCCTGTACTTTTAGATGAATTGATTGACTATGGTGAAAATAACATGCACGATATTCATTCAAGACTTACTATTACAGATGTTGATGATCTGACTGACGATGATAAAGAATTCATTATAAACAATTTTTTTGATGCAAACTTTCATTCAATGATTCTGCCAAATGAAGAGTACAATAGACTTTATCAAAAATACCAATTATGTGAAAATAATGACATTAATATATTTTCACCTCAAGAATACTCCGATTTAATGGCATTATTTAATCTTGTTTGGTTTGATCCTATATACAAAAATAAATATCCTGAACTAAAAAAACTAATAAAAAAAGGAAAAAATTACACACTTGAAGACAGAATTAAAATAATTGATATCCAAAGAGATATCATAAGAAAAATTATCCCTACATATAAAAAATTTGTAGAAAAAGGCAGAATTGAAATTACAACAAGTCCTTATTATCACCCAATTTTACCAATTTTGCTTGATATAAAAAGTATAAAAAAATCTTCTGATAGTGATTTACCAACAAATTTAAAAATGGAACTCGATGCCAAAATGCAGACAAAAATGGCAATCGACAGAATTGAAGAGCTATTTGGAAAACGACCAAAAGGAATTTGGCCATCAGAACATTGTATTAATTCCAAAGTTATGGAAATGCTTAAAGAACTTGGAATAAAATGGACAATATCTGACGAAGGTATTTTATCAAATTCTATTAAATTTGAATTTGTGAGAGATTTCAGAGGTTATTTGGAAGACCCTTATCATTTATTAAAATCTTACAATTATAAAGATGTAGATATAATATTCAGAGATTCAGTAATACCAAACTTAATCGGTTTTGAATATCCTAATCATTCTGCAGAAGCTGCTGCAAATGATTTATATGACAGAATTAAAGTAACACAAAGTAAATTATTATCATCACCTGACGAAAATCATTTACTAACTATTGCAATGGACGGAGAAAACTGTTGGGAAAGTTATACAGAAGACGGATCTACGTTCTTGCAAACAATCTATTCATTAATAGAAAATGACCCAACATTAGAAACAGTTTTGATAAGCGACTATTTAGAAAAAGATACTCCAAAACCTTTAAACAAATTAAGCTCAGGCTCTTGGATAAATCGCAATTTTAAATTGTGGATTGACGAACCGCTAAAAAACCTAGCTTGGACTTACCTTAAACAAGTTAGAGATGATTTTTGCGCTTTTGTAAAACAAAATCCGCTACATCCAAATATTGAAGCAGCAAGAAAAGAATTATTTATTTGTGAAGGCAGTGATTGGTTTTGGTGGTACGGAGAACCGAATGACTCTGGCAGAGATAATATTTTTGATTATATATTTAGAGAACATTTAAAAAATATTTATCTTTATTTAGGATTGGAAGTTCCGCAGTATCTTGATACTCCGCTTTTATCAGCAATTTCAAAACCATCAAGATACCCTAAAGGAGAATTTACTCCTATTCTTAATGGACAAGAAAGTGACGATGAGAATTGGCTCAATGCAGGTTGTATAAAAATCCCTGACGGTCCTGTACTTGATGAAGATAAATTTTACGACAAAATTTGTTTTGGATATGACAAAGACAACCTTTATTTAAGATTTTATATAAACGAATACAATAAACAAGCAGCAGCAAATGCTAAACGTGTAAATCAAATGTATGTTTATATGAGAAACCAAAATAAAAAACAAGCATTATCTCCAATTCGTATCATTCAAAAAACAGAAAGTATTTTACCAATATCTAAAGAAAAATTTCACAATGAAATGCAAATTTCTATTTATAATGGAGAAATAAATTTGGTTCGTCTTGTAAGAGCAATACCAAATAATTTGTGGGTTATCACGTCATCAAAAAATATAACTGCAATTTATGACAAAGTTGTAGATTTAAGCATTCCTTTTGACGATATAGGAATTGATAAAGGAGATACATTAGAATTTTTATTTGTTAATGCGAATTATGGAATTAAAGATTACTTTGTTCCAAATGAAATGCTTTTAACAATAAAAAGAATGTAACAAAATTTTAACAATCAAGATAAAATTACTAAAGTTTTTTCTATCATTGACGTTATAAAAAATACAAAGGGAACAAAATATGGTTGATTTTAACAGCGATATACCTAAAGGTCGTCCACAACTGGATCCTGACTATTGGTCAAAACTAAATAATAAAGATAACAAAAATCCTGACGCGATTTTTGATGTTAATACAAATTTTGCCTTGAAAGATTTATCAGATATTTCAGTTTTTAAAGGCAAAAAATAAAAAATTTATACTATTCCTCCTTTTCCTCGACATAAAAAAGAACCTTTTATAAAAAAGGTTCTTTTTTTTTATGTGAAATAAAATATTAGTGAACCCCACCGATTACCGAAGAAGTCACTGCAATATTGAATACAACACTTATTACAATTAGAGCAATCCACACCCAAAATAAAGTTTGTCCCAATGTTGGATTATAATCAGCTAATTCATTACCATCAGAATCTTTAAATTTTCCAAAACATAGACTGATAAAATCAATTAAAGTCCAAATTCCACAACCACCTGCTGTAATTAATTGTAAAATACCTAATCCAATGTATCCGGTATAAAATCTATGAATACCAAAACCACCTAAGAAAAAAGATAATAACAATGCAGCAGTATAAGATTTGTTGCCAACCATACCTGTTCCTTCATTTGACATATAAATTCCTTTCACAATTTGAGTACAACCGAAATAATAATTGATAAATCATTATTTAACATCATTTGTAAGTATTAATTTTATCCATAAATATAACAATAAAGGTGCTACAATTATAATCCCATGATTAAATTCAAAAGCTCTTTGAAACTGCAAATGAAATAATGCATGAAAAGCTCTTGTAATACCACACCCTATGCATTCATGTCCTGTTAAAACTTTCCACAAACAAATTGACTTATCATTGAATTTAACAAGTAATTCTACAACAAGAATGAATATTAATGGTAAACAATATTTAAAATATCTCATTTGCCGGTAGAACCAAAACCACCCTCACCTCGAGCAGTCTCCGTTAATTCCACTCCAACTTTAATCTCAGCTTGTTCAACCTTTGCAATTACCATCTGAGCAATTCTTTCATCAGGTTGAATTGTATAAGTTTCATTTGAAAGATTAACAATAGGAACACATATTTCTCCTCTATAATCTTCATCAATCGTACCTATACAATTAATCAATGTAATTCCATGCTTTATAGATAAACCTGAACGAGGTCTAACCTGAGCTTCATATCCATGTTCCAATTCAATTTTCAACCCAGTAGGAACTAATTTCCTTTCAAGAGGTTTAAGAATAATTGGCTCAGAAATTGCAGCACACAAATCCATACCTGCAGCACCCTCTGTTTTGTATTCAGGTAAAAATTTATTATGTGGTAATCTTTCAATTTTTAATACAGTCATAAATTTCTCCATTTAAACAAATTACCTAATCATTTTTAAATAATCCTAATAAATTATCAATTAAAGTTGGTTTTTTATTTCCAGACACATAACTTTGATAATTAGCAATTTCCTCTGCAACAGCAAGACATCTACCTTTTTCTCCGTATCTTTTTGCGAGAGGTTCTCCACCTTCCATTATAATTGTTTTTAATGCAGATTTATGAAAAATATTACCGCCTCTTGTACAAATTAATTCCTCAATTGATTTTCCATTTTTTTTATCTGTCCAAATACTGCCAATTACTTTCCATTTTTTTGCATTTATGCCAACATAAACATCTGCACCTTTAACAAAAATATCTGATGCCTTGTTATTCATTTGACGATTTATATATTCTTTGCCTAAATTTGGATTATTTTCAAAAACTTTATTAAAAAATTTTTTACCGGAATTATTAAATTTTACAGACATTCCGAATGATGGGGTTTTATTTGTTAATAATGTTGTATTTGTAATCATTAAAAATTTATCTCCAATCTATTTCAAACATTTAAACTAAAATCGGAATATATAAATATATTCCGATTTCTTTTTTATTTTAAATCATTTTCTATCTTTTGTAGAATTTCATCTAATTTTGAAGCATCTTTAACTCCACCTTGAGCAAAATTTGGTCTACCGCCACCATTTGCACCTGTAGCTCGAGCAATTTCTCCTACAATCTTACCTGCATTTATTCCTTTTTTTACAAAACTGTCAGAAACTTTTACAGCCACAGTTTTTTCAGAAGCTAGAACAATGATACTTTCTCCAAGTTTTTGAGACATAAATTCAATACCTGTTCTAATTGCATTACCATCAAAATGTTCAACTTTTGAAACAAAAAGTTTACCACCTTCAATATCTTCTGCTTTTGATAAGAATGTCGCAAATTTTGCTCTTGCGCTATCTTCTTTTGCTTGAGCCAATTCCTTTTGAAGTTCTCTATTTTCTTCTTGAAGTTTTTCTACACGTTCAATTACTTCTTCTGAGTGAACTTTAAACATTTGAGAAAGTTTGCTCATTTCTTTTACTCTTTCATTCATATATTCAAAAGCAGCATTTGAAACAACAACTTCAATACGTCTTGTTCCAGCAGCTATAGCACCTTCAGAAACTATTTTGAACAATCTTAAATCTCTTGTATTTCGAGCATGAGTACCTGCACAAAATTCTTTAGAGATACAATTTTCACCGATACCCATAGATACAACTCTTACGATATCTTCATATTTTTCACCAAACAATGCAACAGCACCTGTAAGTTTAGCTTGTTCAATATCCATTTCTTGAGTTGTAACTTCTAGACCTTGAGAAATCCAATTGTTTACAATATCTTCTACTTTAAATATTTCATTCTCTGTCATTGCACGAGAGAAAGTAAAGTCAAAACGCATTCTATTTTCTTCTACCTGAGAACCTGCTTGTTTTACCTCGTTGCCTAAAACTTTTGTTAAAGCAGCTTGCAATAAGTGAGCAGATGAGTGGTGAAGTCTGATTTCTTCACGTCTTGGAACATCAATTTTAGCTTTTACTTGTTCGCCTATTGTAATTTCACCATTGATAACTTTTGAACGGTGAACAAAAAGTTTATTAACTTTGAAAGTAGTTAATACTTCAGCTTTTAAGTTTTCATTTTCAATGTAACCGCTGTCACCTACCTGACCACCACATTCTGCATAGAATGGAGTTTTATCTAAAACAATATCAACATATCCATCACCATCAATTGTAGCAAGGATTTTTGCATCACATTCATTTTCTGTATAACCTACAAATTCAGAAGAACCAACTTGATCTTCAAGTTTTGCATACTTCATATCACCAGTTACACTAATTTTTGCAGTAGCAGCTTTTGCACGATCTTTTTGTTCCTGCATAGCAGATTTATAACCAGCTTCATCTACTTTCAAGCCATTTTCTTCTGCAATTTCTTTTGTCAATTCAAATGGGAAACCATATGTATCATATAATTTAAAAGCACTTTCTCCATCAATATCTTTTTTCGCTTCAATAAATTCATCTAGCATTTTATATCCACGATCAAGAGTTTTGGCAAAACGTTCTTCTTCTTTTTTAATTGTATCGACAATTTTAGCTTTATTTTTTACTAAATCAGGATATGCTTCACCATAATTTTCTACAACAACATCTACAAGTTTGTATAAGAAAGGTAAATCCATACCTAAAATTTTTCCATGACGCAATGCACGTCTCAAAATCATTCTTAATACATAGCTTCTGCCTTCATTCCCAGGAATTACACCGTCAGAAATTAAGAAAGAAACGCAACGAGCATGGTCTGTTATAATTCTTAAAGAAATGTCTGTTTTTTCAGATTTTTTATAAGGCACACCACTCATTTCTGAAACTTTGTCCATAATTGGTCTTAAAAGATCAGTTTCAAAAGTAGAAGCAACCCCCTGACATACCATTGTAATACGTTCTAGACCCATGCCAGTATCAACGTTTTTGCTTTCCAAAGGAGATTGGTTTCCTTCTTCATCTTGATACAATTCAGTAAATACAAGGTTCCAAATTTCAACCCATCTGTCGCATTCACAAGTATCAATGCCACAATTTGGATCATCACATTTATATTGTTGACCTAAGTCATAGTGAATTTCAGAGCAAGGTCCGCAAGATCCAGAAGCTCCAGGAGGGCCCCAGAAATTATCTTTTTTCCCTTTACGTTTAATACGTTCAGCAGGAACACCTACACTTCTCCAAATTTCGTAAGCTTCATCATCAGTTTCAAAAATTGTAATCCACAATCTGTCTTTATCAAGTTTTAAAACTTCTGTTACAAATTCCCAAGCCCAAGGAATAATTTCTTTTTTGTAATAATCGCCAAATGAAAAATTCCCTAACATTTCAAAGAATGTATGATGGCGAGGTGTACGTCCAACATTTTCGATATCACTATCTTTTCCGCCAGCTCTAGCACATTTTTGACAAGAAGTAGCTCTTGCCGGATCATAAGGAGATTTAACAATTCCTAAAAATATAGGCAAGAACTGCAACATTCCAGCTGTTGTCAATAAAACAGTCGGGTTGTCAGGTACAAGGCTCGAACTTTCAACAACTGTATGTTGATGTTTATTTTTAAAATAATCTAAATATAATTTTCTAATTTGATTTCCGGTTAGCATAATCTTTTATCCCTCTATTTACTAATCTATATAAATTATATCTTAAACAAAAATAATAAAACATCTTGCAATCAAAAATTTTTGTGATAACATAAATTTTATGAGGGATTATACAGGTACCCCACAAAACCAAACGCTTGTCTAAACCCTCTGGATCCAAGCCCGAGTAGCTCAGCTGGATAGAGCAACCGCCTTCTAAGCGGTAGGTCATGCGTTCGAATCGCATCTCGGGTAAATAAAAAAGGACGGGATTTATCTCGTCCTTTTTTATTTGCAATAGATAGCGAGGAGATAAACCTATTTTGCGTTCGGCGGATTTTTTGCAGAGAGCGTAGGTCTTTTGCTAAAAGAATATTCATTCTTGCAGGCAAAAACCGAAGTCTCGTTTAACGCAAAAAATCCAAGAAAATCGCTTCTCTTGGGAATTAATAAAAAGTAAGCAGGTTTTAAACCGGCTATTTTATTATTATAACAAATCCTTATTGGAATTTATTTTTCTCAACTTATTTTTATATTTAGATTTTCTGATTCTAACAATTTTTTTAATTTTTCAAAACATATTCTTGATTCTTTTCTGTTGACTAACGGGAAAACACATTTATCATTTTGATAAATATAAATTTTGCGCCTTTTTAGTTCTATTTCTTTAATTTCTGAATATAAAACTTGTGTACGTTTAAGTATATCAAACAAAAATATTCCAATAATGCGATTATTTGTCAGTATAGTCGTATAACTTGTTAATACCAAACCAAAACAAAATGCAAATATCCCATAAAAAGCTTTTATATATAACATACCAAGACTACTATGAATTTGGACTAAATCAGGAAATATAAAATAAGAAAGAATATAATCAGCAATATATACTCCTACACAGAATTGAGTAAATGTAATAAGGTTTATTAAAGGCATATAAAAGTATTCTATTTCTTCCGAAGGATACTCTTTTTTAATTGTATTAACATTAATATTCCTAAAACAAATACCAGATAAATAATTTATCACAGCAGCAAATAATCCTGCCACAATATATATTAATAAAATTAAATTATCTAAATTAATACTTCCTTGTTGTAGCAAAAAACTAACTCCTAACTTAATCAATAATCATAATTTAGACTAATGTTTCTTCCACCATTTATGATAATTAGGACCTTTTTTGCAATGTTTGTGCTTATGCTTATGTTTATGACAATCATGATCATCACATCTATCATGAGAATCTGATGTTTTAAACATTATTTCAGTATTATTACGTCTTAGTCCAAACCAAGTGAAATTATCATGTGCACTTGCTATCGTAAAAGAAGAAGTAACAAGAATACAAACTAACATTATAAAAAATTTCTTCAACATATAACCTCCAACTTCTATAAGAAGCTATTATCCGATTTTACTAAAATTTTGTCAAGTATAGTTTTGTTAAGAAATGTTCTATATTATAGATTAAATTTTAATTGACAATTATTTATTTGTTATGTAAACTTGATTTTAGAGACAAGGGGTAGAAAATTCTACCCCTATTTTATTGAGGACATTATGGAAAATACATTAAACCAAAACAAAAATATTAATCCTTGGATTGTTATGATTCCTGTAATGCTTTCAGTATTTATGTTTGCATTAGATGAAACAATTTCAAACGTTGCCTTGCCATACATGGCAGGAAGTTTTTCAATTAGTCATAACGAATCCACTTGGATTATTACAAGTTACTTAGTCGCAAGCGGTGTTATAATTCCTGCAGTTGATTTTTTCTCAAAACTGTTTGGAAGAAAAACTTACTTTTTGATTAGTGTCACAATTTTCACTATTGCTTCAGTTCTTTGTGGATTATCTACATCAATGACAATGATTTTATTTGCAAGAATTCTGCAAGGTATAGGCGGCGGTGGAATAATGCCAATATCACAAGCTATCATTTTTGAAATATTCCCAAAAGAAAAAAGAGCTGCAGCTATGGCAGTATTTGGACTTGGGGTTGTTATGGCTCCGATTATGGGTCCGGCACTTGGTGGTTGGCTTACTGAAACTTGGTCTTGGCCTTTCATATATTTTATAAATGTTCCTTTTGGAATTATTGCATTCCATTTAATCAAAAAATTAGTATTTGATCCGGAATATGCAAAAAAACAAAAGAATGTCACAATGGATTATTCAGGATTTTTCTTTTTATGTGTATGGCTTTTGACTTTACAAATCGTACTTGATAAAGGGAATGATGCAGACTGGTTTGGGGCAGCATGGATTTGCAAAACATTTGCAATTTCAATGATGGCGATGGTTGCATTTTTCACTATCCAAGTTAAAAAGAAAAAACCATTAATTGATTTATCCATTTTGAAAGACGGGAATTTCTTTTTCGGAACAATAGTTTTAATGGTACTAATGGGTGTAATGATGGCATCTGCAGCAATATTACCATCAATGTTACAGCAATTAATGGGATACACATCATTCTTAAGCGGTTTATCAATGGTACCAAGAGGTGCAGGTTGTCTTATTGCAACAGTAGCATGCGGTGTTCTAACCCCTAAAATAGGAACAAAGCCATTGATTATTACAGGGCTAATTATTCTTGGCATAGGTGGGTTAATGTTTGGAGAAATAAATACAAACATAGCACTTGTAGATATTGCACTACCTAATATGGTATTTGGACTTGGTATGATTATGGCAATGGTACCAATGATGAATTTGTCTTGCAGTACATTGACAAATGAACAGCAGACAAATGCTGCAGGGGTGCAAAATCTTTTGAAAAACACAGGGGCTGCAATTGGAACATCTGTTGCTACAACAATGATTTCAAGATTTTCTCAAGTACATCAAATGATGATGGTAGGACATCTAAATTTCTCTAGCGATGCATATACAACAAAAATAAATTCATTAGCTGCAAGTTTCGCCGCTAATACTGATTTAGCAACCGCTACTCATATGGCAGGTATGCAAATTTATAATCAGCTTTTGCAACAATCTAGCCTTTGGGGATATGTTGAAACTTTCAGATATTTTGGGCTTGCTGCATTTGTCATAATCCCACTTGTACTAATTATAAGACAAAAGGCTAATTAAAATTATTGACCTCAATAGCCTTAATATAGAATGTAATCCTTCCTTTTAAAAGATAAATTGTATAAAAAGGAGGGATTATGTTTTATAACGTACTAAAAGCAAAAGATATTATTGATATCGATCATGAAAAATTTGAACACAAAAGATTACTAGAAAAAGACAACAGCAGTTTAACAATTATAGGTATAAAAAAGGACGAAATCATAGATACTCACACATCAGAATCTGATGCAGCTGTATATGTACTAGATGGAGAAATTGAATTACATTTTGATGCTGAGAAATTTAAACTTGATAAAGGCGAAATTTTAATGTTTAAAAAAGACAAAGAACACAAAGTATTAGCCCTTAAAGACAGCAAATTTTTCTTAATTAAAATATAAAAATTTTTGAGAAATTAAACATTTGAAAAAATAGGTCGAACATAAAAAATCGACCTATTTTTTTTGAGTATTTATAACATCATAAACTTTGTTAATATTACTAATTCCTGCTAATCTATAACGTTTTTTATCATCATCAATTAATATTTCTGTACTATAACCGTATTTGTATAATAGTAAATTAGTTATATTTTTATATTGAATATTAAATTCTGAAAATATATTTTTTAATATTTTTATTGAAGACAATTTAATAACTCTTTGATCCGTTAAGCAATAATTTATAGAAAGTACAATTACACTAAAAAGCCAAAGCAATAAAATTAACAATCCTATAACAAATACAAAAATAAAATTTAATAATGAATAAATCTGATAAAAATAATAAGTTATTAGTATTAAAATAATAGGAAAAACATAAATTACGGGATGAGAATAAACATTCAATATTATATTTTCCATCGGATAATTTAATCTTATATAATTATGAATAAATTTTTGATTATATCTGATATAAAAAATTTCACAAAATATAATCAAAAAAGCGAAGAAAACAACCATAAATATTCCTAAATTCTCTTATAATCGGCGGCAACGGGAATTGAACCCGTGTCAACAGAATGAGAATCTGCTATCCTAACCTCTAGACGATGCCGCTATTGCAAATTTATATTAGCACTAAGATTTTATTTCTTCAATAAAAATTTTTAATTAAATTTTTTTATAATCCTCTACATAAAATTAAATTGTCAGCTCAACGCATTTACTGACATCAAACTGACAATTTACTCACATTGTTTTTTTATCGCCAAATCATCACATAAAATTATTGTAATTTCTTCACCTGCTTTTGCGTGGTATTTAAGCCCCGGAGTAACTAATCCCGTAATTAAACCAACAGTTGTACCGACAGGAATACCGATTGCATAACCTACGCCTAATTTTGCAGGATTTGGAATAAAGGCAAAACCGGTACCTGCACCTGCACCTACTATACCTAAACCGAGAGTGTAAGCTGTTAATTTTCCTGCTGTATGCCAAGGTCCTTCTTTTAGAGAAGAATCTTTAGTCAAAGGTTTCGCAGACATTTGAATTGCACTACCGTCAGGTAATAACAAACATTCAAAATTCAAATAAACACGAGCGTTCTTATTCGGGATTCTTTGCTTTTCAATTCTAATTACTGTCCCCACAACTTTTGAACCTGCAGGAATTAACAAAGTCCCTTCCTGAGTATATATCGCACCGGGGACAGAAAAATTAACCCTATCACCTGCTTTTGCACATTCAGACCAAAATTTGCAATCAAATGCAACCTTAAAAGCATTTCCCTTACAAATTATATTTCTCAAATTAGTAATCGTAACATTATTACTTAATGCCCCTTTTTCACAGAACATATGTTCTCTACCCAAAACTTGCTCTTCACAAGCACAATCTTGAGCTTGAGCAGATATTCCAACAATCATTAAGAAAAATATAATAAACAATTTTTTCATCACAAAACAATAATCAAATACTCCATAAAAAAAAGCTATTAGCTGATTAGGCAATTAATTAAATAAAAAAAGATATTACAAAGCGGTGATGACAGAAATATTTATTCAGAAAAAAATCTGTTAAAAGGAGGTACTATGACAAAACCAAATCTTGACAAAACAGTACAAAAATTTATTGATTACATTGAATCAAAAAATTCAAAACCATTAAATGAGATTACCCCTGATGAAGCAAGAGAATTTTTAAGTGAATTACAAAAAGAATTCTATGCTCAAATTAATGCTCATACAGAAGATATAACAATATTCAGTCCATCTGCAGGTGATATTAATGTAAGAATAGTAAGACCTGAAGACTGTTTAAACGAGAAATTACCTGTAATAATCTATTGCCATGGCGGCGGCTGGGTAATGGGTGATGCTGATGTGTATGATATGACTATCAAAAAAATTGCGAACTACACAAAATCAGTCGTAGCATTTGTAAACTATCCTCGTTCTCCTGAATTCAAATATCCGGATGCACTGAACCAAATATATGCAACAATAAAATACTTTGCAGAATATGGAAGCGATAACAACATTGACACAAATAAAATTGCAATAGCAGGCGACAGTGCAGGCGGGAATTTAGCGATTGCAGCAGCTATAAAAGCGAAATTTGAAAATGGTCCAAAACTATTATTTCAAGCACTAATTTATCCTGTAGCTGATACGGAAATGAATACAGAATCTTACAAAGAATTCAAAGACGGGCCATGGCTTACTAAAAAATCTATGGAATACTTCTTTGATTGCTACAAACCTAAAAAAGAAATTAAAGAAAATGATATGTTTATATCTCCATTAAAAGCAAAATTACAAGATTTGGAAGACCTGCCTCCAACTCTTATCATTACTGCAGAAAATGATGTTCTGAGAGATGAGGGAGAAGCTCTTGCAAGAAAGCTAATAGATGCGAATGTCGATACAGCCTGCGTAAGAATTAACAACACAATTCATGATTTTATGCTGCTTAACGCTTTAAAAGAAAGCAAAGCAACAAAAGCAGGATATAAAATTCTTTGCAGATTCTTAGGTCACGCTTTAAATAACAATTAATATTCAATTGCTATTTTTAAACAATTATCAGATTTTTTCTCAAAAAGCTCATAAGCATTTTTTATATCTTCAAACGCAAATCTATGAGTAATTAAAAAATCTGTGGATATTTTTCCTTCAGAAATATATCTGACCAAGTCCTTGCAATGGACAGCATCGACACCACCTGTTTTAAAAATCAAATTTTTTCCATACATTTCAGGTAAGGGAAGAATTTGATTTTTTTCATACATAGCAACAAGAGCAACAATAGCATTTGGTCTTGCGATTTTATAAGCCATTTCAAAAGTATTTTCACCACCTGCAGCCTCTATCACAGAATCAGCACCGTAATTTGTGATACTTTTAATAACTTTTTCAACATCTGAATTATTAGGATTAATTGTGAAATCTGCAAAACCTAATTTTTTAGAAAGCTCAAGTCTTTTTTCATCAATATCAATTCCAATGACTTTATCTGCACCCATAAATTTTGCACACTGCATTACACAAAGCCCGACAGGGCCTGCTCCAATCACAGCAACAGTATCACCTTGATTAATTTCACAAATCTCAGCACCCCAATAACCGCTTGATAAAATATCTCCGACAAATAATGCGTTTTCATAACTTACATTATCTGGTAATTTTGTAAGTCCGTTATCCGCAAAAGGAACTCTCACATATTCCGCTTGGCAACCATCAATTTTGCAACCTAATTCCCAACCGCCATTTATACAATTATTCACAAAACCTTTTTTACAAAATTCACATTCTCCACAAAAAGTTTCACAATTAACAGATACCCTATCACCTTTTACAAAGTTTTTAACACCACTACCAACTTCTATAACTTCACCTACAAATTCATGCCCGAGCACAACTCCATTTTTTGCCAAAGGTACAAAACCATGAATTATATGTAAATCACTCGTGCAAATCGAAGATAAAGTAACTTTTATAATTGCATCTTTTGCATTCTTAATAACAGGCATAGGTCTTTCGACCATTTGAATTTTTCCGTTTTCACAAATCAAAGCTTTCATAAAAAAAGTTTAGCATAAAAAACTCCGAAAAAATCGGAGTTTTTTATTAAAATTAGAAATAAAATTTTAATCAGCTTTATCAATCGTTACCATATTAATAATTAACCCTAAAAAAGCCAAAACTACCGACCCTATAAATGCGCTTAAAAATCCCTCGACATCAACCCCAGGGGCAAGGTAACCAGCCAACATTAATAACAAAGCATTAATAACTAAAGTAAATATTCCTAATGTCAAAATATTTATTGGTAACGTAATAAATACAATTAAAGGTCTTATAAAAATATTTATAAGAGCAATAATCACAGTCACAAGCATTGCACTTTGAAAATTTTCAACTTCGATACCAGGAACTAACCAAGCGACAAAAACAATAGCTAAAGCAAATAATATCCAACGAACAAGTAAGACCATAAATTTAATCCTTTCTTTATTTTTAATTTTAGATTCTCTACTTTTAATTTTCATTGGACTAAAGGATTATTATACAACTTGCTAATACTAGACTTTGTATGTATAATTATTTTGAAAAATTTACTATTATTAAGAAAAGAGGTTTTTATGAGAGAAAATATTTTAATTGGACTTGCTGTACTAATTCTAGCTACAATGTGGATACAAATTGCAAACACAAATACAAAAAGTAGATATGATGTAGTTACAGGAAGCAATATGATAACAATCCTAGTTGATAAAAAAACAGGTGAAACTTGGAGAAACTGTGTTTGTGGAGAAAAATCAAACGTACCTGGATGCTGGGAAAAAATGATAACACTAAATCCTGAATCTTTCAACAAACCTCAAGGTGAAGTAAAAGCATTGAAAAAAATGGCTAAACTAATAAAAAAACAAGAAAAATTACAAAAAGAATTAGACAAAACTAAACAACAAGCTCCTGCTCAAAAACAAGAAGCTCAACAAAACCAAAATGAACCAATTAGAATTGGCGGTTAATAATTTCAGATAGCTCATAAAAAAAGAAGCTTTATTTTTAAAGCTTCTTTTTTTTCTATTTTTTATCCAAAACTTTAATCAAATGCCAACCAAATTGGGTATACACAGGATTTGACACTTCCCCAACAGGAGTATTAAAAGCTGCCTTTTCAAACTCCGGCACCATTTGTCCACGGCCAAAATACCCTAAATCTCCGCCATTTCGTCCTGAAGGACAAAGAGAGTAGGCCCTTGCATAATATTCAAAACTACCGCCATTATCAATATCTTTTTTAATCTGCTGAGCTTCAGCAGCAGTTTTCACAAGAATATGTTCAGCATGCACTGTTGTATATTCTTCTGCTGATACAATACCTGTTAATAAAAAGACCATAATTAATAATTTACAAATATTTTTAATCATAATTTTATCCTATCTTCAATTTTAAATAACATCAATTATCCTGCAGACCTAACTCTGTTACGTCCACTGTTTTTTGCCTCGTACAATGCTCTATCTGCATCATCAAACATTTCCCAAGGGTTCTCAAAATCTGTATTTGAACTTACACCAATACTTACAGTTACATTTAATTGTTCACCATGGTACAGAAATTTTGAACTTTCTATATTTTTTCTCAATCTTTCAAGAGGAATAATAGCATTTTCTCCTGCAGTTTCAGTCAAAATTACAGCAAATTCTTCTCCGCCATATCTAAATACAAAATCAGTTTGCCTAAAATTATTCAAAATTTTATATGCAACCTCTTTTAATATATAATCCCCGCAAGAATGACCATATGTATCATTAATTTTTTTGAAAAAATCAATATCTATAATTGCAATACTTAAGTCACTATTATAACGTTTAGCACGCATATATTCTCTTTCAAGACTTGTTTCAAAATGTCTGCGATTAGATAACCTTGTCAAAGGATCCGTAAAAGACATTTGCTTTGTTTGCGTGTACATAAAATTAATTTTTTTGATAACTTCCATTTTATTATCATCTGGAATATCAAAACCTTCTATTATATTTTGAATATTTTTTTGAATTTCATCTAAAACATCAGATGGGATATCAAAATCTGTGTTTTTTATATTATCTATATTTTCCATAACCATATTTATAATATCAAAAATATTGTACGCAATCCATTTTTTTGCTAAAATTAATGTAAATTATGAAATTATCTGCACAAGAACTGCTTAATAAATATTCAAAAAGCTCATCACACCCAATTGAAGTGCGAAGAATTTCCATGATGATTTTTGATGAAGCCAATGAAAAAATTCGAGAAATGTCTAACAAAGAACGCAAATTTCTTGAAGCAGCTGCACTATTACATGATATCGGCTATTATATAGATTCCAAAGGCCATAACAAACACAGCATGAAAATGGTAATCGAAAACGGAATAGCAGGATTTAATGAAAATGAAGAAAAAATTATAGGCTGTATTTGCAGATATCATAGAGGTGGGCTTCCTGATAAAAATGACCACGAAATTTACAACACTCTCGAAAAAAAAGAAAGAAAAATAGTTAAACGTCTTGCAGGTATTCTAAAAATTTCTGACGGATTAGATAGAGGTCATCTTAACTTAATAAAAAAAATTCACCTAAACTATGATGAAGAAAATAATATCGTTGAATTTATACTTACTCCAAATACTCCGGAATTTAGACCTGATATTACTTCTGCAATAAGAAAAAGAGATTTATTTGAAATAGGCTTTAAGTGTCAAAGTGTTTTAAAATTCAGCGAATAACATATTGTAAATTTTTTGTTACAAAACCTTATTTTTTGTAACATTTCTTCATGAAAAACACTTTATATATATAAGGAAACAAAAAGGGGTTTACGAATATATAAAAAATCGTAAAGTTATGGTGAAAAAATGTCATTCGATGTAAATGTTTTGAGCACAAAACCGGTTATCAAAGCAGCAGCATCCATGCAAAATGACGGCGGTGCAGGTAACCTCGGGTATATGGCTCAAGGGGAAAAAGAAGAAAAACAAGAAAGAAAATACTTAGATGAAAGTATTTTTATGAAAAAAGATGAAGGTGATATCTTCACTTTTGACAAAGAACCTGAAATGCCTGAAGATAACTTCTCTATCACTAAATTTATTGCAGAAATAATAATTAAAATTAAAAACTTCTTTATCAAAAGCAATAAATAAAATATTCAATTAATTTTCTTATTTATGATACAATCTTCATATGGAAAAGAAAATTAAAATTGGACTTATAGGATTAGGAACAGTAGGTTCCGGAGTTTTTAAGACTTTACAGTCTTTTGATAATGTAGAAGTAAAAAGTATTGCAGTTCGTAATATCAACAAAAAAAGAGATATCAAAGGGTTAGATGAATCAATTGTAACAGATGACGCTTATAAAATCGTCAATGACCCTGAAATAGATATTGTTGCAGAACTTGTAGGCGGGTTAGAACCAGCTTTTGACTTAATTGCAACTGCAATTAAAAATGGTAAACATATTGTAACCGCCAATAAAGAACTTCTTGCTAAAAGAGGAGAAGAATTATTTAAAATAGCAGAAGAATATAACAAAGTAATTCTATACGAAGCTGCAATTGCCGGTGGCATACCAATTATAATGCCTATTAAAACAATTCTTGCAGGCAATAAAATTAACCACATTGAAGCAATCGTAAATGGCACAACAAATTACATTTTAACTAAAATGGACGTGCAAGGAGCTCAATATTCTGATGTCTTAAAAGAAGCTCAAGAATTAGGCTATGCTGAAGCTGATCCAACAGGCGATGTTGAAGGTTTTGATGCAGCATACAAAATTGCAACCCTTGCTTCAATTACATTTAATAAAAGAATAAAAATTGAAAATGTATACAGAGAAGGAATTACAAAAATTCGTGCAGAAGATATGAAAGCTGCAAACGACTTAGGCTATAAAATTAAACTAATCGCATCAGCACATATGGACGATAACGAAAATGTTGACGTAAGAGTACACCCAATGCTTGTTTCAAAAAAATCAACTCTTGCACACATTGATTATGTAACAAATGCTGTATCATTAAGCGGTCACCCTATAGGCAGTGTAACACTTTCAGGCCCTGGAGCTGGAGAGTTTCCAACAGCAAGTTCGGTTGTAGGTGATATTCTTGCAATCGCTGCAGAAATCGGAAAATCTGATTATATTTTGCCTATGATGAGATGCAAACATAATGATGACGCTCATATGATTAACATTTCTGATACAACAAACAAATATTACATATCTATTAATGCTAAAAACAACAAAGGCGTAATAGGTAAAATCGGAACAATTTGTGCAAACAATGATATAAGTTTAGCAAGCATTGTACAACGCTGCGTATCTGATGACAATACTGCAGATATTACGGTTATTACAGAACTTGTAAAAGAAAAAAATATGCAAAATGCAATCAAACAAATTGAACAAGATGGAAATATTGTAAAAAGCCTAATAAGAGTTCAAGTGTAATAAAAACACAGGAGAAGGTAAATGGCAGAAAATAAGCAAAAGCTAACTTTTACTAATAAGTTAATTCTTATAATCCTTCCAATAATTGTAATTTTATTTTGTTGTTATAATATTTCAACATCCAATTTGATATGTTCATCATATTCTGGATGTAAAATTGTTGAACAAAACTTGTTCAGATACACAATGAAAGAAAAAAGAGTAAATTTAGATTCAATAAGCAAATTTTATGTTTCAAGTTCTATCGATGTTATGAAACTCTGGAATTATTTCAATGCAAGTTCTTCAGATCAAGCTAGGATCAAAAGAAAAGAAATACTAAAATATCATATTTATGCATTAACGAAAAACGGAGAAAAACAAAAATTTTTCTCTGCCAGCTCACACAATAGATATAAAGCTGAAAATATAGCTAAAGAGTTAAATGACTTTTTAAATAGTTCTGATAAAAACATTAATATAAAATATTAAAATTTCTATAAAGAGAAAGAGGGAAAGTATGTACTATCAAGGATTAATCAATACATTCAGAGAATACCTTCCGGTAACAGATAAAACTCCTGTTGTCACATTAAACGAAGGAAACACTCCATTAATTAAAGCTGAAAATTTAGCTAAAAAAATAGGGCTAGATGCTGAAATTTATTTAAAATTTGAAGGCTGCAACCCAACAGGAAGTTTCAAAGACCGCGGAATGACAATGGCTGTATCTAAAGCAAAGGAAGCAGGTGCAGGTGCAATTATCTGTGCATCAACAGGAAATACATCAGCATCAGCAGCAGCTTACGGTGCAAAAGCAGGTATGAGAACTTTCGTATTAATCCCTGACGGTTACATCGCACTTGGCAAATTATCTCAAGCAATGATGTATGGAGCTGAAATTATTGCAATTCAAGGAAATTTTGATGAAGCTCTTGAAATGGTAAGAAAAATTTCTGACAACTACCCAATTACACTTGTAAACTCTGTAAACCCTTACAGAATAGAAGGTCAAAAAACAGGTGCATTTGAAATTTGTAACGCATTAGGACAAGCTCCTGATTACCATTTTATTCCAGTTGGAAATGCCGGTAATATCACAGCATACTGGAAAGGTTACAAAGAATGGCATAAAGCCGGAAAAGTTTCTAACTTACCCAAAATGATGGGCTTTGAAGCAGAAGGTGCTGCTGCGATTGTAAAAGGAGAAAGAATTTTCAAACCTGAAACACTTGCAACTGCAATCCGTATTGGAAACCCTGCAAGTTGGAAATTTGCAGAAGCTGCAAGAGATGAAAGCAACGGTATGATAAATTGCGTAACAGATGAAGAAATCGTAAAAGCATATAAACTTATCGCATCTTGCGAAGGTGTACTTGCAGAACCTGCAAGCGCTGCATCTGTTGCAGGTTTAATTAAAGTAAAAGACCAAGTAAAAGAAGGCTCAAAAATTGTTTGTATCTTAACTGGTAACGGATTAAAAGATCCAGATAATGCGATTAAATATTCAAATTCAGACGTTAAGAAAACATCTTCAGACATGACTGAAATACTAAGAGCTATGAATATTTAACAGTTTTAATTAACAATTTAAAAATAAAAAAGAGTATTATTAACAAATACTCTTTTTTATTGGTTTTTCAAATCTTGAGTAATAATACCACCAGATCCTCTGTCAATTTCTCTTTTTATCGGTTTGTCATTTTCATCAAACCAAGTTTTGACGGTACCTCGTTCTTCAATTTTTTCAATTCTTTTGCCAGATTTATCATATTGCATATATACTGTGACATCATCAGGAAATTTTGTTAAAACTTCTAATTTCTTTTTACCGTCGTCATAGTACTCAATATCATATTCATTTTTAATTGCAAGCACGTTATGCTCATCATATACAGAATCATATTTATAAACCATATTCCCCAAATCATCATAACGATGCCCAACTTCAAAATTCAAATTTCTAGCAAAATCCAAAATAAGCTTTCCACTTTTGTTATAACTTCTAAAAATCAAAGCGCCATCTGGGCATTTTTCATATACAGTAAGACCGAATTCCTCTTTTTTTTCAATAACCTGAGTTCCATCAGGCTTTACATAAGTCGGTGTCATTGGATCTTTATCTGGTTTCTTTTCAAATGGATTTACAAAAAAACTTTTAGTCATGATATTCTGCATAACGGCAAAAAAATATTTTAACTTTAATTTCTCATACATTTAGATGAAATTATGATATAATTTTATTATGAAAAAATTCTTTCTGTTATGTCTAATATTCCCTTGCATAGCAGTATCCTCAAGCGAAATTACCGAGGATTACTTTGATATAGCAACAAATTATTGTACATACGGTCAATATAATGATGCTATTATTTATCTTGATAAAATTTTACAACTTGAACCTAACAATAACGATGCAAAAGATCTAAAAAATACTTTAATAAGAATTAAAAACCCAAACTCAAAATCTTATTTAACTTCTAAAAATAAAAATATAAACAATTCAAAAACTTCAAAATTACAAGGGGATTACGAAAAAGAAATAACATCATTAAACAATACTCCAAATGACTTTTGGGCAGCATATTCCCTCGCAGAAGTTTACTTAAACAGTAATGATTATAAAAATGCAATTTATAATTATCAAAAAGCAATTTCGTTAAATCCTGACTATACACAAAGTTATTTAAGTCTTGCACAAGCTTATATTGCTAATAAAGATTTTTCAAATGCAATCGATGTATTAAATAAATATTTGACATATAATAAAAATTCAGACATAGCTTATGCAATGAGAGCGAAAGCATATCTTAATACAAACAATATTGATAAAGCTGAAAATGACATAGAAAAAGCAATCAATATAGAAGAAGATATTTCGTATTTATTAATAGAAGCTAAAATCCTTTATTATAAAGGGGATTACTCACAAGCTCGTGAGAAATTAAATATTTTATCACAAAATGTTCAAACATCAGAAGTATATAAATACATTGGTCTTTGTGACTATGCAATGGGAAATTACCCATCAGCTCTTTTAAACACAGATAAAGCAATCATACTGTCTGATGACGACAAAGAATTAAATTCTAAGTATAATGAAATCAAATCAAAGTTGGATAAAAAATAATGACAAGAAGATACAGAAAAAGAGTAAAAACAAAGGAAACAGCAATGACTAGAATCAAAAATTGGTCAATATCTATATTACTAGCAGGAGCAATGCTATTTGGACTTCAATCATATAGCAGCACATCAAGTCTGAAATTTGCCCAAGTAAGTGACGTTCACTACTATACTGGAACTAACAATACAACTTACAAAATGATTGCAGAATCTCCAAAACTACTTGACGATGCAATTGAACAAATCAATGCAACTCCGAACGTATCTTTTGTAATGTTTACAGGAGATTTGATTGACAAACCTTTTGAAAAAGAATTAAGTGCATTTTTACCCCATACAGAAAAAATAAATGCACCATGGTATTTTGCTTTTGGTAATCACGATACAATGTTTGGCGGTTATTTAACTCCTGCAGTATATATGCAATTAGTTAATAAATACAATACAAATTATAAATTTGAAAAATCATATTACTCATTCATTCCACAAAAAGGTTACAAAGTAATTGTTCTAGACACAATTATCAGAGACCGTCTAACTTCAAATGGGAGAATGGGTGAAGAACAATTAAAATGGTTAGACAATGAACTTGCAAATTCAAAAAAAGATACTGTTTTAATATTTATGCATGTACCTGTACTTGAACCTTACAACAGTCCAAATCACAGATTACTTGATGCAGACAAAATGGAAGAAATTTTAACAAAATATAAAAATCCAATCGCAGTATTCCAAGGTCATTACCATGGAGCCAAAATTACTCAAAAAGACAACATACTATATGTAAGTTGCCCATCTTTAGTATCATATCCTAACGCTTTTAGAATGGTAACTGTATCTAATTACAGAAACAAAGTCGTATTCAATATTGAAAATAAAGAAACAAAGCTGACAAATATTCAAAAACTTGCTAAAATACTTGTATTCGGAACAACCGTTTATACAGGTGAAGAAAAAGACCAAAATGCAACAATTACAATAAAAAAATAGGAGCATACAGCTCCACCCATAACTTTGATTTGCATAAGAACTTGCAAACCTAATCTAAAAAATGGGTTTTGTACAAACTTTAAAGAAGGATAAAATTATGAGCGAATTTAAGGTAAAATTTAGAGGTGTAAGAGGAAGCTATCCTATTGCAAATAAAGATTTTTTACAATACGGTGGAAACACATCTTGTGTTGAAATAAATGTAAACGGACACTTGATAATTCTTGATGCCGGGACAGGATTAATCGATATTGGAAACGAACTTATTGCAAAATACATTGCTTCTGCAACTAAAACTGAAAAAAGGACTCCTATTAATGCAACAGTTCTAATTTCACATATACACCAAGACCACATTCAAGGTTTTACATTTTTTAGACCGCTTCATATACCATCTTCTAACATAAACGTTTTTGGAAATGTTAATTATAACGAGAGCCTAGCTGATGAAATATCAGAATTATTATTCGGCAAATCTTTCCCACTTGATTTAGGTGACATAGCAGGGAATTTAAACATTAAAGATTTGAACGAAACTGAAGGTATAATTCTGCGTCATGGAGAAAGCCCAATAATTAAACGAATTGAAAATGAAAAAGATGCTCAATTAGAAAAAGAAGATGATGTCCTAATTACCTGCTATCGCTCATATGCACACCCTCAAGAAGGTGTATTAATCTATAAAATTAAATATAAAGACAAAACTCTTGTCTATGCAACAGACAAAGAAAGCTACCCTGGCGGTGATAAAAAATTAATAAATTATGCAAGAGGCTGTAATTTATTAATTCATGATGCTCAATATACAACAGAAGACTATTTAGACTCATTTGTCCCAAAACAGGGTTACGGACATTCAACTTTTGAAATGGCTGTTGATGCAAAAAATCAATCAGGAGCAGAAAAATTAGTATTTTTCCACTTTGACCCAAGCTATGATGATAACAAATTAAATTCAATAAAAGAACAATATAAATTGCAAGAAGACATAATCCTTGCTTATGAAGGTCTTGAAATTGATTTAATGTAAATCATAATTAAAATATAAGTATGAAAAAAGTCCTATTAATATCTTTGTTATTTTTAAGCATTCTCACATCAGGATATAGAAAACCTGATGTATATGTAATTGATGCGACAAAAAATGCTTATTTACACAATAACATGGGACTTCGTTATATGAATGAACGTTGTTATTATGCAGCAATACAAGAATTCAAAATAGCAATCAGCTTAAATCCGAATACTCAAGCTACTGCCGTATATTATAACAATATTGGTGATGCTTATATGAAAATAGGTTATCCTGATATGGCAAGACAACCCTATGAAGATGCAGTAAAACAATACAGCTTAAATTTCAAATACTATAAAGATTTAGCTAGATGTTATAAAGATTTAGGATTGGTTAATACAAAAATTAAAGAATACAGCAACGATAAAAATGCCCTAAATCGAGTGATGCTAGGACTTTTATATATCGAAAGCGGGAATTTAAAACGCGGAATCATTATCCTTGATGAATTTACAATGTCAGAACCTGATTTAATAATCACCCCAGCTGTAAAACAATACATCAAGGAAAAAGTTAAAGAAATAAATGATTTATAATTATAATCTGATTGGATAATCCTTAGGAATTTTCCATCCATTACATTCTATTAACATGAGACATAAAGCTGAATGACCAGTAGAAGTTTTACATTGTTCTAACAAAAGATCTCTATTTTGAGTACAAGATTTAACTCCCCAATGTTCAGCCCAAGGTTTTACATCAACAACACCTTTTGACATATCCATAAAAAATGTAAAATAATCTTTCCCACTAACATATTTTCCTGTTTTATTTTGTTTTAAAAGAACTCCAATTTGTAACAAACCTGAAGTCTGATTTATGCCATTCGAAATTTGTATAATTTCTCCAGTTTTTAATTTTATACCACTTGCATAACCACCATTTAAAGTAAAAGACTTATTCCCATCTGCTGTATATACTCTATAACTCTTCATATAAGGTTCACTTACAAAGGAACTCCCGGGAAGATATGGCATAAAATATGTCTTTAAAACATCTTGAGGAGAAGCATCATCCCAATACTTAGGTTCGCCATAATCATTTTCTGCAAGTTTAAGCACACTATTTAATACAGAGTCAATTCTTTGTAATCTTGTTTCTACTTCTGTTTTATTATTATTTGAAATTAACATAGGCAATGTCATTGCTGCAACGACACCTATGATTCCTAAAGTTATTAATACTTCTGCAAGTGTAAAACCAAACTTGTGATATTCCATATCACTAATATAACATTTTTTATTTATTTTTTCAACACCGCAAAAGCCTTGTGGAGCAAGCTCTAAATCGCCCCCCCCCCGAGAACTACGAGTGTAGAGATATCAACACAATTATCTTTTCCTTGTGCCTGTACTGCGTTAAATCTTTTCATTTTTTGCTCCCTTTATTTGTATACCTTATTATATTAACATATTTATTTTAACTTTTCAAGCAAAGTTAGTTCATCTTCTTTGGTCAATTGAGGATTTTCAAGTTTTCGTCTTAATACCTCATCAAAAATTTGGCTATATTTAGGCGAAGGCTTTATACCTAAATTCAATAAATCATTTCCTGTTACTGAAATTTTAATTTGCTTTAAATCATCAAGATAATGACGTGCAATTTTTTCATCATATAAAATTCCATATAAAAGCACTGTCTCAAGTCTTACATTTTCAAATGCTTTGTATATTTTAAAATCATTATTCAAAATTTTATCTGGAACTTCATCAAGAATTTTTTGCTCAATTTTTGTCAAAGGCAATTTAGATAAATCTTTCAAAGCTCCTGCATACACAATCCATACATATTCAGGCTTGTAATCATTAATGAGTTTTTCTATATTTATTTCAGGGATCTTAACATCATTTTCAGTCACAAGTTTATAAATATTTTCATTTATAAATCTTTCAAAAGCCTCTTGAGAATTAAGATTAAAAGTTTCAATCAATTCTTTTTTAACCCTTTTATAGCTCATATCATAATTTATATTAGCCAAATATTCTTCCTGCAATTTTCTTGTATGCATATCAAGATCAAAACCAAAACGGATTGAAAATTTTAAACCTCTAATAATTCTTGTCGGGTCATCAATAAAACTTTCATCATGTAAAACTTTGAGTTTCTTATTTTTCAAATCTTCAAGTCCACCTGTATAATCAACGATTTCTCCGGTTGCAACCGATTTTGCAAGAGCATTTATCGTAAAATCACGACGCATTACATCTTCTTTTAAAGAACATCCTATTTTTTCAACAACAGGCAAATGACCTTTTTTAGGATAACTTTCAGACCTTGTAGATGCGAAATCGACTTCCCTTCCATCAACATTCACTCTTACTGTCCCAAAATCAGGATTTTCTTGAATAACTTCACCGAATTTAGAACAATATTCAATAGCATTACCAACATAAGTAATATCAACATCAAAAGATTTTCGTCCTAACAGTTCATCACGGACAACTCCGCCGATATAAAACAATTTATTTGAAGTATCCTTTATATTGATGATGTTCATATCAAGCATTTTAGCGTAAAATAGAGAAAAATGGAATAGGAGTACACACATGCTACAGGAAGCTTCACGTGCTATAAATTCAGCATTCAATAACAGTTTTATAAAAAAATTAAGCCAATATCTTCACGATTGCGTAAGAGAAGAGGTAAAAAGCTCTACATTTAGAAACCTCAAAGGCGATAAGGATAATAAATGGATTTTCTTAAAAGGAGAAGAACAATTATTCTCTACAGGTGCTGAATATATTTCTTTAGACGGAAGTGACCCTAAACTCACAGAATTAATGATTCAAAGTGATTTAGGTCAAAAAGATAAATATCTGATTTACGGCTATTTATTCTTAGTTGGCAAAAGTTCAAAATCTAAAAGACAAAATGAATTTTTAACTCCGCTTTTATACATGCCATGCAAGCTTGAACGTAACGGCGTAAATATAAACTGCTTACCGCTTGATGAAGTTCTATCATTAAACACAGGTGCTTTAGCTGCACTTATGCGAAAAAATGATGATGAAGATGAAGTAGATTTACTCCTTGAAGGTATTTTAGATGTTGTACCTGATTTACCTATCACTCAAGATAAATTAAACATTTTCCTTACAACATTAAAATCACTTGTTCCTGAAATAGAAATTGCTTCAAACATTGACGAATACAAAGAAGAAGATAACATAACTAAAGCAAAAGATTTTTATAAAGAAAAAATTGATGGCGAAAATTTAGACGAAATCATTGAAGAAGAAGAAAATGAGCAAGCTAAACAAAAAATGAAGCTTGAAAAAGTAGCTGTCACATACCAAAGTGCAATAATTCTTACTAAACGTCCATCAGTCACTGCAGGAGTATTACATGAACTCACACAAATTGCAGAAAAGCCATCAGGAACTTATAGAGAAACAGCCCTAAACATAATTAATGAAGAATATGCACAAAGCAAAGAAAAATCAGTTCCGCTTAAAGATATGAATAAAATAACTGATTTTTACCCGATTACCCCTCTATCATTAAGCGACAGTCAGCTTCAAGTAATCAAAAATATTGATAACAGCAAATTTGTAGCAGTACAAGGGCCTCCAGGAACAGGAAAATCTCAAACAATCGTAAACCTTGTCGCTCACTTGGTTGCAAACGGGAAAACAGTTCTAGTTGCGTCAAGAATGGACAAAGCTGTTGATGTTGTTGCAGAACGTCTGAATGACTTAGGCGCAAGTCACATGGCACTAAGAGCAGGACGTTTGAATTACCAAAGACAGCTTAGTGAAGAATTAAATAATCTACTTTCACAAAATGCTGATTTAGATGAAGATGTAGAAGATATTCTGCTTGTCGACACAAAAGATATGAAAGACCATCTTGACATGCTTAAGAATATGGAAATGAAATCTGAGACCATAATTAAGCTTGAAAAAGATTGGCATGACAAATTATTGGAAGTCGAAGAACAAGAAAAACTCTTAGGCAAAAAAGAATTTATCAAAAAAAGTCTTAAAAAAGGCGAAATAGATATTGTTGCGGGAATTATAAAAATTCTTGAAAGCAATATGGAAAAAGCAGGTTTTATATCTAAAATTGCAAATTTCACAAGTTTAGGGCAACTTAAGAAAATCCTTAATCTTAAAGACTTTGAAGTAGATTACGAAAACTTAGGAAAATTAAAACAAGAGCTTGATTTCGCAAATATGGAATGGTCTTTAAGAAAAATCGAAGCCGATATTCAAAAAACAGGCAATCTCCATATGCTATCAGAACAAATCCGTACAATGAAACGCAAGCAAAAATCACTTGCTATAAATATTCTGAAAAATAAGCGCAGAGAAGCCCTGAAAAGTTTATTGAGAGATGAAAACAAACGCAGAAGACTAAAAGTTCATGCAAAATCTCTTGTTACAAACAGAAAACGTCTGCAAACAAACATTTTGGAAGAAGAAGATTTCAGACCGCTATTAGAAGCATTTCCATGCTGGTGTGTAACAACTTATGCAGTATCTGATTCATTACCATTGAAACCCGGAATGTTTGATGTTGCGATCATAGATGAAGCTTCTCAATGCGATATAGCAAGCTGTTTCCCAATCCTTTTCCGTGCAAAACGTGCTGTAATTGTAGGTGATGACAAACAATTACCACACCTTTCATTCTTGGAAAAAGCAAAAGAACAATCATTCTTGAGCCAATATGGAATTCCTGACAAATACCAGCTTATGTGGCGTTTCAGAACAAATTCAATGTTTGACCTGGCAGATTATTATTCTATGAATTCAGTTATGCTTGACGAACATTTTAGAAGTCTTCCACCAATTATTAACTTCTCAAATCACGAATTCTATAACGACAGAATTCGCGTAATGAGAAAAGATAAAAGTGATGAAAAAGTACTGGAACTTGTAGAAGTATTGGACGGAAAAGTTGATTTCGATGCAACAAGAAACTTACCGGAAATCGAAGCTGTTGTAAAACGCTTGCATGAAATAATTATTGAAGATGAAAGACAAAATCCTGATAACCCAGTATCTGTCGGTATAATTTCACCATTCAGAGCACAAGTAGAGCAATTAAAAGTCTCCGTTTCAAAAGTTCTATCAGATTACATGATTAAAAAACACCAAATAGAAATCGGTACAGCTCACACATTCCAAGGTGATGAACGCGATATTATGCTTATTTCTTGGGCAATAGCAGATAACAGTTATAATCAAAGTTTGATATTCTTACAAAAACCAAACTTATTTAACGTAGCTATTACAAGAGGTAGAAACAAAGTCATCAACTTTATTTCACGTAATCCTCGCGAACTTCCAGAAGGACATTTCAGAAACTATGTTTCATTTATGCAATTATACCAAGATAGAAAACAAGCAATGCTATCTGGAGAAATTGATGAAAACATATATAAAAATTCCCTAGAACGTGAAGTAGCAGAAAAAATAAGAGAATTAGACCACAGAGTAGTAGCAGGAGCAGATATTGCAGGCTTAAGCGCAGATTTACTTGTAGATGACAAGTTTGTAATTGAGATTGACGGCTTAGATGATAAAATCAAATCCCACATTTCAAATATGAAAAAACAAGCAATAATTGAACGCTCAGGGTATAAAGTGAAACGTATAACATTCAGAGAATGGCAATATTCACCAAAAGCTTGCCTTGATAGAGTTCTAATTGAAAATTAACAAATAAAAAAGACCGTTATTAAAACGGTCTTTTTTTATTATAAATAATCTAATTTATTTTACATCTCTGATAACAACTGAAGCATTTTGTCCGCCAAATCCAAATGAATTTGACAATGCAACATGGATATCTGCTTTTCTAGCTTTATGAGGTACATAATCTAAGTTACCAACTTTTTCATCTTGATTATCAAGATTGATTGTTGGAGGAACAATACCTTCGTTAATAGCTTTTACACAAGCGATACATTCAACAGCACCTGTTGCACCTAACAAGTGACCATGCATTGATTTTGTTGAACTTACTAACAATTTTTTATTAGTTTCTTTATCACCAAACAAGCCTTCAATAGCTTTAGATTCAGCAATATCACCTAAGCCTGTGCTTGTACCATGAGCATTAATATAATCAACATCTTCAGGTTTCAAACCAGCATCTTCAAGTGCAAATTGCATAGAATGAGTTGCACCTTGTCCTTCAGGATCAGGAGCTACAACATCATAAGCATCAGCTGTTTGACCATATCCAACAACTTCACCATAAATTTTTGCACCACGTTTTTTAGCATGCTCATATTCTTCTAAAATAAGAACACCAGCACCTTCAGACATAACGAAACCATCTCTTTCAACATCCCAAGGACGAGAAGCTTTAGTTGGTTCATCGTTACGTTTTGATAAAGTTCTTGCACTAGAGAAAGCTCCTATACCAACATCGCAAATAGTAGCTTCTGCACCGCCTGTAACCATAATATCTGCATCACCGTACTGAATAGCACGGAATGCATCACCTACAGAATGAGTACCTGTAGCACAAGCTGATACAACAACTTTATTAATACCTTTAAATCCATATTTCATTGAAATACGACCAGATGCCATATTCACAATCATCATAGGAATTGTAAACGGAGAACATTTGTTAGGACCTTTTTCCAAAATTCTAACGTGATTTTCTTCAAAAGTTCTGAAACCGCCTGCTGCAGAACTTACAATAACACCTATTTTATAAGGATCAACATCCTTAACTTCTTCTAATTTGGCATCTTTAATTGCTTCATCAGCTGCAATTACTGCAAACTGAATATATCTGTCCATTTTTTTAGCTTCTTTAGGATCAAGATACTGCTCAGGATCAAAATTTTTACATTCACCTGATATTTTTACAACGTGCTTACTGATATCAATAAGCTCTGATGTACTAATTCCACTTTTTCCTTCAACAAGACTATTCCAAAATTTATCAACACCGACACCAAATGGTGTAACCGCTCCAAGTCCTGTGATAACTACTCTTCTTTTTGTCATCTCTTTACCTTTTTAAAACTATCTTTGAAATATACGAGGGGAAAATCAATATTAAATTTTCGCCCTCGCAACTTTTTATAAAATCTCACCAAATATCTTGAAAATCAGCGGATATCTAAGTGACTACGAAATGTAGTGCTTATTTGTGAGAGTCGATGTAGTTAACTGCATCTTGTACAGTTTGAATTTTTTCAGCTTCTTCATCAGGAATTTCGCAACCGAATTCTTCTTCGAAAGCCATAACTAATTCTACTGTATCTAAAGAGTCAGCACCTAAGTCAGCTGTAAAGCTAGCTTCTGGAGTAACTAAAGCTTCATCAACGCTTAATTGATCTACAACAACTTTTTTTACTTTTTCAAATGTACTCATTTCTAATTTCCTCATAATTTAAATTGTATACTATACTATTTGTTCTCTAATATTATACTTAGAGCAAGATTTTTTTGCAAGGAATTTACAATCCTAGCGCCATATTGTTAAAAATCTTTACTTTTTTAACATGGCCAGAATTATATGATTAAAGCCCCTGCAACTTCGATTGCTTGACCTGAAACATAATCAGCATCTAGAGCTAAATATTTAACAGTTTTAGCAATATCTTCAGGAGTTCCTAATCTCTTCATAGGAATAGCTTTCAAGTATTCATCGATATTAGGAAGGTTTGCTGTCATAGCTGTTTGAATAAATCCAGGACATACAGCATTAACTCTGATATTTCTTGAACCAAATTCTTTAGCTAAAGTTTTTGTTAAACCAACTAAACCAGCTTTTGAAGCAGAGTAGTTAGCTTGACCTGGGTTACCATGTAAGCCTACTACACTTGACATATTGATAATAGAACCTTGACGAGCTTTCATCATATATTTGATTACTGCATGAGTTACGCAATAAGCACTTGTTAAGTTAATTTTAATAACTCTTTCCCATTGCTCCATATCCATTCTAATGAACAAACCGTCTTTTGTAATACCGGCATTATTTAATAAAACATCAATTTTGCCATGTTCAGCAATCATTTTATCAACATTTTCTTGTACAGCAACAGGATCTGAAACATCAAATCTGTAAAAATAAGCATTCGCACCTAATTCTTTAATTTCATCTAAAGCAGGTTGAGCTTTTTCTGCTTCGCAAATATCGTTGATAATGATGTCACAACCAGCTTTTGCAAGTTCTTTCGCACAAGCAAGACCAATCCCGCGAGATCCACCTGTTACTAAAGCAATTTTTCTTTCTGTCATCTTTTTCTCCTTATAATTTTCAGAATAAAACTGATATACACTTTCTAATTTCTACAATAATTACTATTATTTATTACTTCATTAACATAAGCACTGTAGCTGACACCATTCTTCATAGATTCATCTAATGATCTAATATTTTCATCAGCATATTTTTTGGCAACATCCATAGGTAATGCACATCTCATATCAGAAGCTCCAGCCAGCTCCCGAATATGACACTTACCATCTTTTTTGCCATAAACTATCATTTTAAAATTGATATCAAAACCCATAAAATCAATTGAAGGCATCGTAAAAGTCCCTGGAGAACAGCTTTTTATACTATGATAATAAGCCATCCGAACTTTATAATGCTGCTTATTTAGATCCGAAGCTGCAAAAACAATACCCGCTGAAGATAGTACTAAAAGCAAAAATGCTATTTTTTTTAACATAAAATCTCCTTCAATTCACTAATTATAGCTTCTAAAGATGCCATGTCATAAATATTAAATACTTTTGCTTCAGGTGCAATTTTCTTATTCAAACCTGCAAGAACTTTACCAGGTCCAATTTCTACGAAAATTTCAACGCCTTCAGATGCCATTTTCTGAATTGTTTGAGTCCAATGAACTGATGAATAAATTTGTTTTGGCATTTTAGCTCTGAAATCAGCAACTGCTGTAGTTGGATTTGCATCAACATTTGTAATTACTGGAATTTGAGCGTCATTTAATTCAAGTTCAGATACAAAACTTTCAAACTCATGTCCTGCATTTTCCATGAATTTAGAATGGAAAGCACCTGATACAGCTAGAGGAACTACTCTTCTTGCACCTTTTGCTAATAATAATTCACCAGCTTTTGCAACTGCAGCTTCATCTCCTGTGATTACAACTTGTGCAGGTGAATTATAGTTTGCAACATCTACATATCCTACTTGAGAAGCTTCTTTCAATGCTTCTTCTAAAGCTCCTTCCGGTGCATTTAAAATTGCAGACATTGCACCACCATGAGTTGCACCCATTAAATCTGCTCTTTTTTGAATAGCTTTTAAAGCTGTATCCAAAGACATAACACCTGCTGAATACATTGCACAATATTCACCCAAAGAATGCCCTGCAACAAAATCAGGTTTAACATTTAATTGAGATTTCAAAGCTTCTAATGCTGCGATAGACATTGTAACAATACAAGGTTGAGTATTTACAGTTTGTTTCAAAGCATCTTCTGGTCCTTCAAAACACAATGTTGTAACACTTTTTCCTAAAACTTTATCTGCTGTATCAAATACAGATTTTGCACTTTCGAAATTATCATACAAATCTTTACCCATACCTACAGCTTGTGATCCTTGTCCTGGGAAAAGAAAAGCTATTCTTTTTGTCATAATATACTCCTTATTTAGATACTTTTTGTGATTTTGCAAATACATCGTCATTCAAAAGACCTAGTTTTTCTTTACAAAACTCACATTGAGGTTTAAATTTTTTACAAGAACGGATTGTTTCAAAATTCTTTGACTTAGCACTTCGCATTGAAGATAAATTTACTAAGTCAGAAAAATTAGTAAATCCAGACATACGAGTTGCTGAAATATTCAAACCTTGAATTTTAGCAATACCCATTAGCAAATCCCTTCTCTTAGTCTAACAATGGCACCACCCCATGTCATACCTGCACCAAAACCGCAAAGTACAGCAGTAGTACCTAATTTTACGTTACCTTTTTCTACGCTCTCTGCTAATGCAATAGGAATAGAAGCTGCTGATGTATTTCCATAGTATTTAATATTTGTAACTACTTTATCATCAGAATATCCCAATCTTTCTTGAACAGCTTGAATAATTCTAATATTAGCCTGGTGCGGAATTAGATAATCAATATCTTCTGCTTTTAACCCTGCATTAGTGATTAAATTTTCTACATAATGAGGAAGAATTTTTGCAACGAATGTATATACTCCACGGCCATTCATTCTAATACCTTTTGGTTTTTCTTCATATTGTTCAACCAAAGGACAATTTTTTCCATCAAATGATAATTCAATTAAATTACCATAGTTACCATCAGCTTTAATATCAATTGCGATAATATCATCAATACCGTCTTCAGCTTGAGTAACTACCATTGCACCAGCACCGTCACCAAATAAAATTGAAGTTGATCTGTCTTCCCAATTTACTAAACGAGAATTATTATCAGTTGCAACAATCAAAATATTTTTGTACATTCCAGATGCAACATAAGCTCTTGCAATACTTAAACCATAAATTAATCCTGAGCATGCTGCTGTAATATCAAATGCAGGAATTTGAGCTTTTATACCTAATCTTTGATGAATATGACAAGCGATTGCCGGATATAAATCAGGTGGAGCAGAAGATGCTGCAACAATTAAATCAATATCATCTGGATTCATTTTAGCTTTTTCTAAAGCTCTTTGAGCTGCTTCAAATCCTAAATCAATAGCGTTTTGTTCGCCTGATACAACACGTCTTTCTTTAATACCAGTTCTAGTATAAATCCATTCATCTGATGTTTCATACAATTTTGTTAAATCATCATTTGTAATAACTGTTTCAGGTAAACTATATCCTACCCCTGCAATTCTCAATGGAATTAATTTATCTGTCATATATTTTATTCCTCATAAAACTTAGCTATTTTTTCGTTTACGCCTGTTTCTACAGCGTGTTTTGCAACTCTTACGGCATTTTTAATTGCATATGCTTTACTTCTACCATGAGAGATTACTGTAATCCCCTTAACGCCTAACAATAAAGCGCCACCGAATTCTTCATAATTAATTTTTGTATAAATCCTTTTCATGAAAGGTTTTGCCATTAAGCCGATAATTTTTCCTAAAATATCAGCTTTAAATTCTTGTTTCAACATTCTAAATAACATTTGAGATGTTCCTTCAGTAACCTTCAATGCTACATTACCAACGAAACCGTCACATACAACAACATCACAAACGCTCAAGAAAATTTCTTTTCCTTCAATGTTTCCAACAAAGTTTAATTTATCTTGTTGAGCTTCTAACAATTTATAAGTAGCTTGAGCTAACTCATTACCTTTTCCAGCTTCTTCACCGATATTCAAAACACCAACTCTAGGGTGTTCAATACCTAAAACGTTTTTAGAGAAAGTTGCACCCATAATAGCAAACTGATACAACATTTCTGGAGAACAATTACTGTTTGCACCACCGTCAATTACAACGATAGGTTTTTTAATAGTAGGTAAAGTAACAGCAATAGCAGGTCTATCAATGCCTGGAATTCTACCTAAACCGAATAAACTTGATGCCATTGCAGCACCTGTAGATCCTGCTGCAACAACAGCATCAGAACTTCCTTGAGCCACAGCATCAACAGCTAAAACAATAGATGACTTTTTCTTTTTACGGATAGCTTGTCCGGGAGCTTCACCCATTTCAATTACTTCAGAAGCATGGGTAATTTTTATATCAAGTTTAGAAGTATCAATTTTTACACGGTATTTAGCTGCTCCGCCTTTACCGTAATCTGTCATAAATCCTTCATGAGAAATTTTATCGAGTTCTTGCTCGATTCTATCTTGTTTCCCTACTAACTCAATTGCAACTCCGTATTCTTTAGCTGCCCATACTGCGCCTGCAACTATTTCATGTGGAGCATGATCGCCACCCATTGCATCTATTGCTATTCTTGTCATCTTATCCCTCTCAAAGTCTTATATAAAATAACGGTTTTTATTTTTTTATAACTTGAATGGCTTTAAAAACCATTCAAGTTATAATATTATAATCTATTTTTCTTCTGATTCAGCAGATTCTTCTGCAGGAGCTTCTTCTTTTACTTCTTCAGTTGCTTCTGCTTTAACTTCTTCTACTTTTTCAGCTTTTTTAGTTGATTTTTTAGCAGGTTTCTTTTCTTCTTTAACTGCTTCTTCTTCAACTCTGTCTTTTAAGCTTACAGGTTTTCCTTTGTAAGTTCCGCAAGCTGTGCATACTGTGTGTGTTAATACTGTTTCTCCGCAATTAGGGCATTTAGTAGTTTCTGGTTTTGTTGCTTTCCAGTTGCTTCTTCTGTGTCCTTGTGCTGAGTGTCCTGTTCTTTTCTTAGGTACTGCCATTTTTCTTTTTCCTTTTTATTTTCTTATACTACTTATATTTCTTATTTCCCTTCGATTTTGATATTTTTAAAAACATCTAATCTCGGATCGGATAAATTTTCTTCTTTTAAAAATTTATCCCCATTACAATTTATACCACAAACTTTCTTATTTGGTAAATTTAATATTACAGATTGATACAATAAGTCATAAATATCAATTTCATCTGCGCCATCAAGATCTGTTACAAACTGCCCGTCTTTCAATTCGAATTCCTGTCCGTAATCCTCTAGGAGCTTATCTTTTGCAAACATTTCATCAATTAAAAAATCGAGTTCATAATCAAATTCTTTCAAACATAAATCACATTCAAGTTTAACAATTCCTTTAACATTTCCTGTGACTTCGATAAATTCTCCTAAAGATTTTATTTCTAAATCAGAACTTATTGGAGTAACGCAATTTAACCCTTCGATTTTATCTTCAAAATGAAATTCAAGAGTCTTACTAGAGCTATTCTCAAGTTCTTCTATAGAAATTTTGTAATCCATTTGATATTTTATCCTACGTATTGTTCTTCTTGTATTGCTAAAGCTGCTACTTGATTAGAGATAAAGCAAACTTTTTTCAAAGGTCCTAATGTATCTTTTTCAATTAAAGTTGCAGCAGGACTTTTCATTGCTTGTTGTAATTCAGCATAAAGTTCTTCAGGTTTTTCAACATATAAAACTAAAGGTGCTGTGGAACCTTTTAAAAATACTAAAACTGAAATTCTTTTTTTTATATTTTGAGCATTAAATTGTTGTGCCATTTCACACTCCTTTTACTTCCTTTAACAAGTATATTAAATTATAAAATAAAAGCAAATACATTGTCAATTTTATAACATAATATATGTTATAGAATGTATTAAATACTGTTGTATATTCTTTTCTTTTGTTGCGATGCAAAAGAAAAGAATATACATAAGAAAAGAAAACACGCTAACCGTTTAATCACTACTAAACTCAATTTAAAGCAGACAAACTCACTTCGTTCAAACAATGTCTGCTCTGTTATTATTTCGTTAAGTAGTGATTAATTGATTCCCCACAATAGCGGAATGAGCAATAATTGTTGGCGAAACAATTTTCAAATAGGCTTTTGTTTGAGCGTTAGCGAGTTAAGCCTATTTAAGTTGAGCCATTACAAGTTATTAGCAAATGAAGCGTGTGGGTGGTTTTGTGGAACTTTTTCCATAAAAAGTTCCCCTGTCTGGAAGACCCATCGGAAATAAATTATTCAATAATATTTATTATTATTTTAATAACATTTTATACATATAACATATATTATGAAAAAAGGACAGGATTAAAAAACTCCTGTCCTAATTAATTTTTTAATTATCAAAAACTATTTCATTAATTTCATAGTTTTTTCAATAATTTCGTTTAAGCTGTCAGCTTTTAATGAAGCTCCACCAATTAAAGCACCATCGATATCTGATTTAGACATTTGTTCTTCAATTGTAGAAGGTTTAACAGATCCACCGTAAAGAATTCTGATAGAATCAGCAGCAGAAGCACCTGCAACTTCTTTTACAACATTTCTGATCATAGCGATTACTCTGTTAGCTTCATCAGCATCACAAGTTTTACCAGTTCCGATAGCCCAAATTGGTTCGTATGCAATAACTGATTTTGCAACATCTTCTGAAGAAATACCTTCTAATGCTGCTTTGATTTGAGATGCGATATGTTTATCTGTAACACCAGCTTCTCTTTGTTCTAATGTTTCACCGCAGCAGATAATAGGAATTAATCCGCCAGCTAAAATAGCTTTTGCTTTTTTGTTAATCATTTCATCAGTTTCTGAGAAATATTGTCTTCTTTCAGAGTGACCGATAATTACGTAATCACAACCTGCATCTTTCAACATTTCAACAGAAATTTCACCAGTATAAGCACCTGATTTTTCCCAGTGGCAGTTTTGACCAGCGATAGAAATTTTGTTACCGCCGCATCCGCAATCACATCTTACAGCTTCTACTGCTGCAATTGATGTAAATACAGGAGCAATTACTACTGTAGGTAATTCTTGTGCTGTATAATCTTTTACGAAATTTTTAATACCTTCAAAAACTTCTTTAGCTTCAGAACGGCATAAATTCATTTTCCAGTTTCCTGCAATAATAGGTTTTCTAGACATAATATTCTCTCCTTTTTTAAAACATTTAACATGTTCAATTATATGAGGAAAATATTTTATTGCAATTTTTTCATGTTAAAATAAATTTATGTTTACAGGGATTGTAGAAGAAACAGGATTTATAAAAAGTTTTGACGGACACAAACTTATCGTTGAATGCTCAAAGGTTCTAGAAAATACCCAAATCGGTGACAGCATAGCGATTGACGGTTGCTGTCAAACAGTTGTTGAAATGAGTTTAAATACTTTCAGTGCTGACGTAAGTGCTGAAACTTTAAAAATTACAAAAGGCTTTAAAACAGGTGAATGTGTAAATCTAGAAAGAGCACTACTCCCACAAATCAGAATGGGCGGTCATATTGTACAAGGACACATTGACGGAACAGGGAAATACTTAGGTGATATGACCTTTGAAGTTCCCAAAGAATTAGATAAATACATTGTCTACAAAGGCTCAATTACAGTAAACGGTGTCAGCTTAACTGTTTCTAAAAACCAAAATAATACGTTCAGTGTTGCAATTATCCCGCATACATTAGAAAATACCAACCTAAAATATTTAAAAATCGGGGATTTGGTGAATATTGAAACTGATATTTTAGGCAGGTATGTTGAAAAATTTTTATCAACGAAAAATAATAATATTACAGAAGATTTTTTGAAAGAAAACGGGTTTATGTAAAATGGAAAATTTTAAATTTGATAGCATAGAATCTGCTCTAGAAGATTTTAAAAACGGCAAAATGATTATCGTAGCAGACGATGAAGATAGAGAAAACGAAGGTGACTTAATTTGCTCAGGACAAATGGTCACTCCTGAAATTATAAAATTCATGGCTGAAAATGCAAAAGGACTTATCTGTCTTGCAATTGCTCCTGAAATTGCAGAAAAAATGCAACTTCACCAAATGGTAGAGCAAAATACAGAAAGTATGAGAACAGCTTTTACAGTAAGCATTGATGCTAATGAAAAATACGGCGTAACAACTGGAATTTCAGCATTCGATAGAGCAAAAACAATAGAAGTTTGTCTTGCTCCTGATGCTCAACCGTTTGACTTGAGACGTCCAGGGCACTTATTCCCTTGTGTTGCAAGAAAAGGCGGAGTTCTAACCCGCACAGGTCATACTGAAGCTGTTGTTGATTTAGCAAAATTATGCGGGCATATCCCTGCAGGTCCTATGTGCGAAATTATGGGAAAAGACGGACATATGGCAAAACGTGATGAATTATATGAATTTGCGCAAAAACATGGAATTAAGTTCATTTCTGTTGCCGAATTAATCGCATACCGTTTAAAATCAGAAAAAATTGTAACTCGCGAAGCTGAAGCTCATCTTCCAACACAATTTGGAGAATTCGAAATTTACGGATACGTAAATCACATGACAGGTCAAGAAAGTGTTGCATTAGTAAAAGATGACGGTTCTGACAAAATTCCTCTAATAAGAGTGCACAGCGAATGTTTGACAGGTGATATTTTCCATAGCTTAAAATGTGATTGCAACTACCAATTACACAGCGCACTTGAAATGATTAACGAATATGGTAAAGGCGCTCTTGTTTACATGAAAGGTCATGAAGGCAGAGGAATAGGTATAATTAACAAAATTAAAGCCTACCATCTTCAAGAAGAAGGTCAAGATACCGTAGAAGCAAATGTGTCTTTAGGTTTCAAACCTGATTTAAGAGATTATGGCATGGGTGCACAAATAATTAGAGATTTAGGTTTTAACAATTTCAACTTAATTACTAATAATCCTAAAAAAATCGTCGGTTTGAATGGTTACGGATTAACTGTACATGATATAGTAAAAATACCGCCGTTTATAAATAAATATAATAAACGTTATATGGAAACTAAAAAAGATAAAATGCATCATATGATTTAATCATCATAATTTGTAACAGGAAATAGAGTAACAAGGAATTAAGAAAATGACTGACGAAAACAACAACTTTGAAGCCCGATTATTAACCTCAAATGATTACAAAGCTTTTGCTACTGTATACAATGATTTTAGAGATCGTGCAGTTACAGAATACAATTTTGAACTTGAACCATTAGATTTTGAGGGCTTTACAGATGCTGTTGAAAAGAATTTAATAGACTGCCTTGTTCTATATGATAATACAATTCCTGTAGCATTTTTGGTATACACAACCGCGATATCCGAAGCAATTGAGCTGAATATAATCCATTCATTCAAAATGGAAAATATGATAGAACGCGCAATGTATTTGATAAAAAAATTCTTAGAACTAACAAAAGCTGAAAGATTAGACAAAATTGTTTGCTATCCTATGTTAGGATCTCAAAAGAATTTAATCGGAGATATTGCAAGATATGGATTCAAATTCGTAGGAATTGCAGTTTTAAGATTTATGATGGCCGGTACAAATTCTAGAGAAATACTAAAAACTACTCAACTTTCTCAACTTGATAATGAATACAGACTTGTAGACTGGCAGGATAAATATTTTGAAGATGCAGTAGAAGTTGTTCAAGAAGGCTTTGAAACATCTGCAGACGCACTATTTGATCCAAGATTTAAAACAATCGAAGGAACACGTGATATAATTTCTAAAATTGTAAAAAATATATATGCAGAATTTTTACCTGAAGCAACAACTGTTATGTTATATAACAATATTCCAGTAGGCTTCTGTTTTATGAACCTTACAGGCGGTAGAATCGCTAATATCCCTATCGTTTCAATAAGAAAAGAACATCAAGGTAAAGGATTATCAAAACATATGTTGAAAAAATCCGTAGAAAAACTTATTGAAATGGCTGATAATGGAATAAAACCGATTACAGAAGTGAATACAACAACTGAAACTAACAATTTCCAAGCCTTAAAAATGTATAGACATCTTGGATTTAAAGAAGATTATAACTATCCGCAATCATATTTGCCAACTAAAGATTAATTCACTGGACAAATTAGGAAAAATCATTATAATTTAATCTATGGCAGATTTGAACTTAGGGCATTTAATTTCAAAATTCGTAAATTATCAGGCACTTAATGCTCAACAGAAAGCTGCTGCAAATAAGCCTGTCCAAACATCTTTTACACCGGCTCCTCAGCAAGCACCTGCTGGAAGCGCAAATAATTCTATTGCATCACCTCAATTTGCTAATATGGCAGGAGGCGATCAATCAGCTTATGTAAAAGATATGATGAACTTGCCTAAAAATATGAATGAATTATTATATATTCTGCAAAGAAATATAACACTTGCCCAATTTAATCAGCGTTTTGCAAACCAAATTAATATGCAAAGAAATGCTTTATCCCAAACCCAAGCTCAAATATTAGCACAATTGCAAGGCCTATCCTTAACAGAAGCTCAAAATATACTACTTACAGGTAACAAAGCCATGTTATCTCAACTTCAAAGCTCTTTAAGAAATCTCCCGATTTCCTCAACAGGACTGATAAATCTTTCAGAAATTGCAGCAATGATTCAGGCTAATGGCAAAGATGCTATTGCGAAATTGATTACAACAATGGCAAATTCTGCAAAATTAGGCATAACTGATTTATCACAGCTAAAAGATACCGCCAAAATAATCAATGCAAGTATTGCAGCTGCATCGCAAAATGATTCCGCTCAAACAATGAAACTTCTAATGCTTCTGTATCTTCCATGGCTTCCACTGCAAGAAGGTGTAGGGTTTGACTTAGATATTGAAGCAGGTTCAGAACAAGATGGAAGCGATAGTATTTTAATTATTACAATTACAACTCTCAATTATGGAAATGTAATTGCAACATTAATCCTAGAAAGTGCAAACTCTGTTCATGTAAATATTGAATGTGTCAAAGAATTCCCTAAAGAAGAATTATTACTAAGAATTGAAGGGGACGAAAAACATTATTCAATGGAATCTGTAGTATCTTTTGAAACAAGTACTCAAACAACTGTTAATGAACAACAAGAAAAACCTCAAGCAAAAATCAATATGAGTAATACTAATGAAATAAATCCATACTTACTTTTAATGTCACATACAATTATAAGACATGTTATAGAAATTGACAAAAACACATCTAAAGGAGTATTATCACATATAGATTAGTTGTATAGATAAATAAGGGGAAAAAATGAAATTTTTACACGCAATGATTAGAGTAAAAAACATTGATGAATCAATGAAATTTTACACTGAACTTTTGGATTTAAACAGAACAGGTGAAGTTAAATTAGATGATTGTGTACTATATTATCTAAGCGATGAAGATGGTCAAACACAAATTGAAATAACCTATAATAACGAAACACCTAAAAATGGATATGAAAACGGAAATGCATTCGGGCACTTTGCTTTTGAAGCGAAATCAATGGAAGAATTTACCGCAAAAATGGAAAAATTCGGTTATAAATACTTATATGAACCATTTTTCATGCCTGAAGTAAATATGTATGTTGCATTCTTGAAAGATCCAGATGGTAATGAAATAGAAATTATGGCTAAGAAATAAAAAAAGAGGGGAGTAAAATTACTCCTCTTTTTTTTAACCTAATAATTCTAAACTACTTAATTTTTCATTAATCTCATTCATCAAATTAACATCATCAGTCTGACGAGCATAATTTTGAGCTTTTGTCAAAAGCCCCTTAGCTTTAGATACATTACTGTGTTCTACCATAATATCTGCTGCTTTTGCATAATTTTGTGCAACTTTCAAAGGAGCTTCGGCATCTGTATAATGTTTTACAGCATTAGAATATGATTTTAGAGCTTTTTGAGATTCCCCGAACTTTTCATAAGCATTACCCATGCTTGAAGATACAAAACCTTTTACTCTTGAATTATCAGTCTGAGATGCCAAATCATCTGCAATAGAATAATAATTCATAGCTTCATCTTCATACATGTCTGTATAGATATTACCCATTTTTGTTAAAGATGTAGATTGTGCAACCAAATTTTCTGCCTCACCGGCAAAAGAAATTGAGCTGAAATAATGATCAAGTGCAGGTTCAATTTGATTTACATCATCATAAATTTGAGCCATTGAATAATGAGCTTTTGTTTTTACATTATTATCAGTTGTATTTTTCAAAGATTGGTTATAACTTTTTAGAGCTTGAGCATAATAATCATGATCATCATAAATTCTGCCAACTTCATAATAAATCTTAGATTTAGTTTCGGTATCACCAACCTCATCTGCTCGTTTTAAAGCTCTTTGGAATGTTTCTATAGCTTTTTCAGGTTGATTTGCGTAAGCCAGTTTTTTAGATTGAATAAACAGAGATTTCAATTCTTTATCTTGAGGAATTAATGATACAACTTTTGAATCTGTTTCAATTTCTTGTTGTACAGGTTCTTTTACCGTATCATTAACGGTTGTTTTGTTCTCTGCTTTTTCAGCTTGTTGTGTACTTCCTTCTGGAAATTTTACCAAAAATTGAGGATTTATGTCATTTTCATTATATTTAAAATCGATCTGCTGCAAAAATAAGGCATCAACCCAATTTTCTACAACTTTTGAATCTTTATTAAGAGTTTCAGAAATATAACCATCTAAAATTGATGATGCATTTTTTAAATTTGATTTAATAAGTTTAGTATTCGGATTATCTTTTTGAACTTGAGTTTCTATTAAAGATAAATAACCGTTTACTTCTTCCTTCAAATTATCTGGAGTACCTATAGCTGCAGCGGTATTTCTGAAATCCTTTAAAATTTGAGCAATATTAATTACAGTGCTTCTGCCTGAAAGAGTTTTGGTAGGTGTAATTTCCTGAGTTTGAGCAGGTGCTTGTTGTAATTGTGTATGCTGTAAGTTTCTTGATTGAGCTTGACTTTGAATTTGAGAACGCATTTGACGCCAGTCAACTTGCTCTCCATTATTTTGCTGTTGATAGGCAGGAGTATATGAAGGTCTTTTTTGTTCTACATATTGAAGACCTTTACTTCTTGAATTTTGGTTAGGCTGTTCTTCTCTTTGAACCGCAGAAGAGGACGCGTTTTTCTCCTCATCTTGCTTTTTCTTTACAAGATTACGTCCGTCTTTATTCAAATAAGGTCGTTGAAATACACCGTTTAACACAAATCTACCCTCTGGTACATTCAAATATATACCAAAACCTGCATTTCTTGCTCATACTTTCGTATGATATCTACATTTTTTATTTAAGGTTTTTTGTACATAAGTCAAAACATGATAAAATATTTATATGGATAAATTTTTTCTGAAAACAGAGGATAATATAAATATTGCAATAAATCACATAAAACACAATCACAAAGAAGTGGTTATCCTTGTACATGGCTGGTTTATGACAAAAGACAGCAAAGCTTTTATAAATATCGCAAATGATTTTTCCAAAAATTTCGATGTAATCTCTTTCGATTGCAGAGGACATGGAAAAAGTTCAGGATTTTATACTTTTACAAGTAAGGAAACTATTGATTTAAAAACAGTTATTGACTATGCAAAAAAATATTACGAAAAAATTTATCTTGTAGGTTTTTCACTAGGCGGCGCATTAGTATTAATCCACAGTGCAATAAATAAAAATGTAGATAAAGTAATTGCAGTATCAGCCCCATGTGATTTTAATAAAATTGAAAATAAAATGTGGAAAAAAGAAGCTTGGCTACCTACATTAAAAAAATGCGAACTGAAACGCTGGTTATCTATCCGCCCATCTTTAATTATGAGAAAAAAAATCAAACCGATAGATGTAATAAAAAATATAGAAGTTCCAACACTATTCATTGCAGGCGAAAAAGACCCGACAGTTTGCCCTTGGCATACCGAATTATTATATGAAAAAGCAACTTGCCCAAAAAGTTTTGAATTATTCAAAAGCATTCACGCAGAGGATTTATATCTGGATTACCCTGAAAAATTTATTGAAACTTGCACTAATTGGCTAAAACAACCATCTCACAATTCTTACAGTCAAACATCAGAGGATACTTCTTCCCTTTCTCATCAATAAGAAATAATTTTTTAGGAGATTTACACATATTAAAAGCAAATTTCAAACAATGCTTTGTCCTCATCAATTCTTTTGGAAGTGCTCCGCTTTCTGCAGACATTTCACAGACCTCACAACCACAATTTTCATAAAACTCTTTTGCACATTGGTTGTGGATATTTGCTTTATAATCTAAGGTTTCTTTTGGGAATTTAACATATTTCAAAGGCTTTTGCAATTCTCTTTTATAATTTTTTAAACGTTCATTCATCAACTTTTCAAGTATGGTTCTGCGAATTTCATTTATTTGAGAAATAGGCATAAAAGGAATTTCACTCAAAATTTCAATATTTTCAACATAAAAATCACTATCACCTGTTTTTTTCAGTTGTGTAATAAAATTTTCTTTCATTTTTTCAGGATTTTTTGCTTTTTCACAACTTTCTAAAGTGAAATTAACAGAATTTTCATCTTCATCTGTAACTGTCAAAATTCCATTTTTAAAAGAGAATTTTACCCCGATTTGTCGTTTTATTTTAGAACTTTCAAGTTGTTTTTCAAATTTACTGTCAAAATTTCGATAGACCTCAAGTCCAACAGCTATGCCATCCATCTTGTTAGGATAAATTTTCTTACCCTCAACTTTATTTACAAGACAGCCATTACCATTAAAATATAATCCGTCTTGTTTTGAAACATCACCATTAGAAATTTCAAAATAATCTTTTCCAACTTTTGTAATTTTACCGAGTTTTTCACCCAAAGATTTAGGACTTTCAAAATTAAAACATCTCTTACGCCCATCTAAAAAGTAATCAGTAAATCCACGATTAAAACTTTTTTTTACATCAGGTTCAAAATCCAAAAATACTCGGCCTGACGATGTTTTAGGTGCAAATTTGTCAATTTCTTGTCTATAATATGCTACAACATTTTTTACATAATTTTCGTCTTTTAAACGCCCTTCAATTTTAAACGATTTTACACCTGCATCAATTAACGACTCCAAATGACGAGAAGCATTAAAATCTTTCATACTTAAAAGGTATTTGTCTTTAGCAATTATATTTCCATTTTCATCGATAAGAGTATATTTTTTACGGCAAGCTTGAGCACACTCTCCACGATTAGCAGACCTTCCGCCAATATAGTGACTGAAATAACATTGACCGCTATAAGATACACATAAAGCACCATGGATAAATGTTTCAATTTCAGCATTTGTATTTGCGCAAATTTCTTTAATCTTTTCTAACGATAATTCTCTAGCTAAAATTACACGAGAAACTCCAATATCATCAAAAAATTTAACTTTTTCTAAATCCCTGTTATCACACTGTGTACTCGCATGTAGAGCAATTGGAGGCAATTTATTATCTATTGCAAGTTTAAAAATTCCCATATCTTGCACGATAATTGCATCAACTCCAATATCATACAATTTTTGAATTAATTCTTTTGCCTTTAAAATCTCATCATCGGTCAAAATAGTATTTACGGTAACATGAACTTTTACATAAAATTTGTGAGCGTAGTCTACAATCTCTTTTATATCTTCCAAAGAATTCGGAACTTTTTTACGCGCACCAAAATTCGATGCCCCGATATAAATAGCATCACACCCTGAATTTATTGCGGTTATTGCAGTTTTTTTATCCTTTGCAGGAGCTAAAAGTTCTACTTTTTGTACCATAGATTAAAAACCTAATAATTTATTTTATCATAATCAATTGCCCCAAAATATTTCCCAATAGCATTAAAAAAAACTTCTCTAATAGGTTTTCCCGTTTGAGAATCATATTTTGTAATAGAAGCAACTGTTTTTCCATCTCGGTGAAAAAATACATCTTTGATTAAAGTATTTGTAGATTTTATATATCTTGATTTATATCTTAATACATTATTATTGTCATAAATTTCTTTGACATAAGTTTTTGGTCTTATATTTTTAACATTCATGGAAAAATTCTAACATAAAAGCACCCTCTCAAAATAAGAGGGTGCTTAAATATTAATATATTTTTACAGAGGTTTTACAGAGTTTTTGTAGATTTCTCTAACAACATCTCTGCCATTACCTGAAGGTGCAATATCAATCAAACCGCCAAGTGAAGGAGTTGTATATACAAGATCTGTAAGTCTTTCAACATCAGCGTCAGTAAATCCTTCATCTTCTAGTTTTTCTTTTACATCTACAGAGAACAACCAATCTTGAACAAGTTTAGCAGCCTTATCAGCTTCTGCAGGTTCACCAGTTAGACCGGGAGCAATAGGAGCTAAAATTTCTGCTAATACATGAGGTCTGTCTTTATAAATTGTTTTTACAACTGCAGGTAAAAGAATTGCTAAGCCTAAACCGTGTGCCAATTCAGGTTTTACTGCACTCAATGGGTGTTCAAGAGCATGTGTATAGTGTAACAAGCCGTTATCAAAACTTACACCACCCATCATTGCTGCATAAGCTAAATAATAACGAGCTTCTAAATCTTCAGGATTTGCAATAGCTTTTGGTAAGTATTTTGCAACCAATTCAATTACCTGTTTTGCTAATGAAATTGAATAAGGAGAAGCAACAGCAGATGTTGCAGCTTCAACAACATGGTTTACTGCATCAATTGACACATATCTTGTTTGTTTTGGTGACAATTTTGTCATCAATTGAGGATCATCAATTGCAAACATAGGATAGATACAATCATAAGCAATTGCAGGTTTGAAATTCTTTTCTAAATTAGTTACAACTGCAAATCTGTTAGTTTCAGTACCTGTACCGTGTGTCAAGTTAATTGATACAATAGGTGCAGCCTTTTCAGGTGCAAATGTGAAATCATAAATATCTTCAGCAGTTTTTTCAGGATATTCAAGCAAGATAGCAACAGATTTACCTGCATCTGTAGGAGATCCGCCACCAATTGCAATAACTGCTTTAGCACCAAAATCTTTTGCAAGTTTTGCAGCATCATTTACATGATGAGTGTTTGGATTTGGAGTAACTTCTGCATAATTTACATATCCGATTCCGTTGTCTTTTAATGCTTTTTCTACATAATCCCAAGCACCTGTAGCTTTATAAGCATTTCTGCCTGACATTACGATTACTTTATCAATACCTTTTCCTTTTAAAACTTTAGCGATGTCATCAATTTTTTTGATAGCACCTACACCAAAATAAACCGTAGTTCTTGTGCGAATTTCTTTAACTTCGTTAATGTTAATATCCTTTTCCCACATAATATAACTCTCCTTTCATACTCAAATAAACCGTTTATTACGGAGCAATTAAATTATAATTCATAACTCAACAAATTACAATACTGATTGAAAATATTCAATAGTTTTCATCAAACCGTCACGGACATGAACAGTCGGTTCATAACCTAATTTTTCTTTTGCAAGTGACAAATCAGGACGACGCTGCGTAGGATCATCTGATGGCAGAGGTTTGAATATAATTTTAGAATTAGAATTTGATAATTCAATAATCATTTTAGCTAAATCTAAAATTGAATATTCCCCGTCATTTCCAACATTGACAGGCCCCATAAAATCTTCTACATTCATCAATGAAATCATTCCGCGAACTAAATCATCTACATAACAGAATGATCTTGTTTGCTTGCCGTCACCATAAATTGTTATATCTTCATTTTTCAAAGCCTGAATAATGAAATTAGACACAACACGACCATCATTTTTAGCCATTCTAGGTCCATAAGTATTAAATATTCTTATAATTCTTATATCCACTTTATGTTGCCTGTGATAATCCATCATTAGTGCTTCTGCAACACGTTTACCTTCATCATAGCAGCTTCTTAAACCAATTGGATTAACATTCCCCCAATAAGTTTCTTTTTGCGGATGAACAGTCGGATCACCATAGACTTCACTTGTAGAAGCCTGCAATATTCTTGCATGTGTTTCATCTGCCAAATCCAACATATTTGTAACACCGAGGACATTTGTTTTAATTGTTTTTATAGCATTGTACTGATAATGAATAGGACTTGCAGGACAAGCTAAGTTATAAATCTGATCAACTTCTAAAATAATAGGTTCAATAATATCATGTCTTATTAATTCAAACTCTTTATTATCCATTAAATGTTCAACATTTTTTCTTGAACCTGTAAAAAAGTTATCAAGACAAATTATGTGATTTCCTTGCTCTAAAAGTTTTTCACATAAATGTGAACCAATAAATCCTGCTCCACCTGTTATTAAAATATTTTTCATAATGCCCTCTTTTTATATTCTAATTTTAACACAAAAAAGCTCCCTGTCGAAACAGAGAGCTTTTTTATATATTTTTATGCTTATTTTTCGTCTAAAGCGGCAACACCTGGTAATACTTTTCCTTCAATAAATTCAAGAGAAGCACCGCCACCAGTTGATACGTGAGTGAAATCTTCTGCTTTGAAGTATTTTTTAGCAGCAGAAACAGAATCACCACCACCGATTACAGATACAGCACCATTTTTAGTTGCATCTACAATTGCTTGCAATACTGCTTTTGTACCTTCAGCGAATTTAGGATTTTCGAATGCTCCTACAGGTCCGTTCATCAAAATAGTTTTTGAATTTTTGATTACTTCAGCAAATGCTTTTTGGCTTTCAGGACCAGCATCAACGCCTTCAAATCCGTCTGGAATTTCGTTAATTGCAACAACTTTGTTTGTACCGTTGCCAGAGAAATCGTCAGCAGCCAATACATCAGTTGCCATAACTAATTTTACACCCTTATCAGCAGCTTTCTTTTCAATAGCTTTTGCAACATCCATTTGATCATCTTCACAAATAGAATTACCAATTTTACCGCCATTAGCTTTTACGAATGTATAAGCCATACCGCCACCGATAATTAAGTTATCAACTTTGTCGATTAAGTTTTCTAATACACCGATTTTAGAAGAAACTTTAGCACCGCCAACTACTGCTGTGAATGGTCTTGTTGGGTTATCAAGAGCTTGAGATAAGCATCTGATTTCTTTTTCCATTAAAAGACCAGCTACTGCAGGTTTTAAGATATGAGCAACTTTTGCAGTTGAAGTGTGTTTTCTGTGAGCTGCACCGAATGCATCATTTACATAGAAATCACCTAATTTTGCAAGTTCTTCTGCAAATGTCATATCATCATCTTTTGCTTCTTCAGCTTTGTAGTAACGAATGTTTTCCAACAATGCTACTTGGCCGTCTTTTAAGTTTGCTAATTCTTTATCAGCACCTTCGCCTACAGGTGATTTCACGAATAATACGTCTTCACCTAAAACTTTTGACATATATTTTGCAACAGGTTCTAATGTGAATTCAGCTTTCCATTCTCCTTTTGGTCTGCCTAAGTGAGCCATTAATATAATTTTAGCTCCTTTTTCTTGCAAAGCTCTTACTGTAGGAACAATTGCTTGAATTCTTGTGTCATCTGTTACATTGTGGTTTTCGTCTAAAGGTACGTTTACGTCAACTCTTACAAGAGCACGTTTACCTTTAACGTCACCTAAATCGTTGATTGATTTTTTCATGTTTTCTCTCCTTTTCGGCTTAATTAAAACGAGGCTTTTCCCCGCAAATAACCCGAGTTTTCATGTACTCGCAAAATTATCATACAAAAAACATGAAATTAATCCAAGTAACCAATTAAATTTTTTATAATTCAATATAATCTTATTATATAAGAAAGGATTTACCCATATGAAAAACAAAATACTAGCTACATTAATCGTAATAAGTGCATTTATTGCAGGATACTCAATAAACAGTATTGCAATCTCAAATACAACACCAGAATACAAAATTGCAGTCGTTGATATAGCAACAATCCTTAAAAATTCAAAAGAAATTAATGCCTTAAAACTTGAACAGGAAAAACAAATGCAAAATATGCAAGCAACTATTGATAAAGCAAAAGCAGAAATTTCAAAAGAACAAGACCCTGTAAAAATTGCACAATTGGAAGAAAAATACAGAAATGAAATTAACAAACAAAAATTAGCACTTGATACATCTTACAACAATAAATTAACAGCTATTGATAATAAAATTAAAACAGCAGTTGTAGAAAAAGCTCGTTCTATGAATTACAACATGGTGCTGCCAAAAAATACTGTATTATTTGGAGGAGACGACATTACAGAACAAGTTGCAACAATTATTAAATAACAAATTATCTAGAAAAAATATTAATCATTATCGGACTAGAACCCTTATCATGAATATCACGCCAAATCTGATTTGTAATCTGTTTTTGTTGTATATCTCTTCGATATTGTTCATTTACAAATAATTGACGCTCTTTTAAAAGAGTATAACAACTATTATTTTGCCCACCATTTAATTCATCACATTTGGCTAAATCCTTCTCAAATTCAACTCTTCTTTCTGCCCAATAATTATAAATTGCTTGAGTAGATTTAGTTCCATCTGGCCAAAAATTTTGGATTTCTTTATATTCAGAATTTTCTAAGCCTCTAGGACAAAAATCTGTCCATTTAGGACGAGCAGTTGCATAAACCGGTAATGCAACAAGCAATAATAAAAAAACTATAAAAAAATTAAATCCTTTTTTTCTTAATCCAATGATCATACTACTATTGTATTATAATTTGTGAAAAAATTTTTTGCAATCCTGCACATAATATATGTTATAATAATAGCTATGAATGAGCAGTTGAAACAAACTTTAAAACTTCTTCCATCACTCCCCGGTTGTTATATATATTACAACAACCAAGGGGAAGTAATTTATGTCGGAAAAGCTAAAATCCTCAAACGTCGTGTAATGAGTTATTTCAACAGAAAACACGACAGTGTAAAAGTTAATGTGCTTGTTTCACAAATTGAAAGATTAGAATACATAATCACAAATACAGAAGTTGAAGCCCTAATTCTTGAAAGTCATCTGATAAAAAAATACAAACCTAAATATAATATTTTATTAAAAGATGATAAAAAATATCCTTATTTTCTAATCACAGATGAAGATTTCCCAAGAATTACAATTGTCCGCAAAAAAAATATGAATCCTGAAAAAGGGAAATATTACGGACCATATACAGATATTAGAGCAATGCATGCAACATTGGATTTCTTAAAAAAAATATTTCCTCTGAAACAATGCAGAACTCCAAAATTTAAAGACAGACCTTGTCTATACTACCACATTGGAAGATGTATGGCACCTTGTCAAAACAAAGTTACACCTGAAGAATATAAAGGAATTGTAAAACAAGCAGAGTTGTTCTTATCAGGGAAACAGTCTGAATTAATGAAACAAATTAAAGAACAAATGCAAAAATATTCAGACTCGTTACAATTTGAAAAAGCTGCAAAACTACGTGACAGCTACAATGACCTTGCTAAAACTTTAGAAAAGCAAAAAGTCGTATATGAAAATACAAAATTAAATGAAGATATAATATCTCTAATGTCTGATGATGGCATTTTTGCAATCGTCATCCTTATGATTAGAGAAGGACGTCTGATTGATAAAAAAGATTTTACATACGAAGTCGAAGAAGAAGACAGAACTGAATTTTTTGCAACATTTTTCAAAGAATATTATACAACTCTAAAACTTGAATACCCTGACAGAATTGTATCTAATGAATTAGAAGCAATAGGGGAAAAAGCATTATATGAAGAATGGCTTGAAATCTTAGCTCAGAAAAAAGTAAAAATAAGTTATGGTAAATCTGCTCAAGGAAAAGAATTACAAATGCTTGCCGATAAAAATGCAAAAGTTGTTCTTGACAACGCAAAAATTTCCAAAATGTCTAAAATCAGAGATGACTTTAACGAGATAGGTTCATACCTAGCTGAAAAATTACAACTAAAAAATTTCCCACACAGAATGGAATGTTATGATATTTCACATATTCAAGGGACTAACACTGTTGCCTCTATGGTAACTTTCATTAACGGTTTACCTAAAAAATCAGAATACAGAAAATTTAAAGTTAAAATGACAGAAGGAAAACCTGACGATTTTCTATCAATGAAAGAAGTACTTACAAGAAGATTGTCACATCTTGGTGAAGAAAAATGGGCTAAACCTGATTTAATGATAATCGATGGTGGTAAAGGTCAGCTATCAAGTGTTATGGAAATTATAGAAGAATTAGGTATTTCAGGCATTGATGTCGTAAGTTTAGCAAAAAAACATGAAGAAGTATTCTTGCCAAAACAATCAGAACCGGTTATCTTACCAAGAAACTCAAGCGCGTTATTTTTATTCCAAAGAATACGTGATGAAGCCCACAGATTTGCAATTACTTACCATAGAAAATTAAGATCAAAATCAATGATTGAAAAAAAATAATATTCTATATATTAATCTTACGGTTAATTCTTTTTTTCTTTAATCTAGCCTCAAAAGCTTTTAATCTATGTCTTACACCAGAACCTGTAACAGATTCCGCAGCATCTTTGATTTCAGCTTTTGATATTTCCATATTTTCTTCAGTTTTCTTTTCATTCTGTACTTGTTGATTCAAGATTTCATTAGACTTAGTAAGATATACCCAATGTTTTTTTAACTCACCATTAATATTAGGTCTTCCTGCCCACATAGTAACAAATCTTTCGTCAGACCCCATACTACCATCAATTTTTTCTATAGGATCTATCTGATAACAAACAGCAGAAATATTAACTGATACCCAAAAATGAGGAATTGATGTTTTTTTAGGTTCCATATAAACTTTCAGGTTATTATATCTTTGTTCAATTTTTCCTCCTGTATTGTAGGAATCCGTTTGAACATTAATTAAATAATCTCTTAAACTGTTTTCAAAAACACGAATTGATTCAGCCATCAGCAATCCTTAATATGAACTTTCATCTTTCAAAATTTTAGTTATTTAAACTATGAATTGGAGCAGGAATTCTACCACCTCTGCGGACAAATCCCGATGATGATAGAGAATTTACAGACATTATAGGAGCTTTCCCTAACAATCCTCCATATATAACTTCGTCTCCTATATTCTTTCCCACAACAGGAATAATTCTAACAGCAGTTGTCTTTTTGTTAATCATTCCAATTGCCATTTCATCCGCAATAATACCTGCAATTGTATCTACAGGAGTATCTCCAGGGATTGCAATCATATCCAAACCCACAGAACATACTGATGTCATAGCTTCTAATTTATCAAATGTTAAATATCCTTTAGAAGTTGCATCAATCATTCCTGCATCTTCTGAAACAGGAATAAAAGCTCCAGATAACCCACCAACATGAGAGCTTGCCATAATACCCCCTTTTTTCACTGCATCATTCAACATTGCAAGAGCAGCAGTCGTTCCATGAGCTCCAGCATGTTCTAGCCCCATTGCCTGAAAAATTCCTGCAACACTATCACCTATAGCAGGGGTAGGAGCTAAAGATAAATCAATTACCCCAAATGGAATATTTAATTTTGCAGCTAACTTTCTACCGACAAGTTCGCCTGTTGTTGTAATTTTATATGCAATTTGTTTAATTTTATTTGCTAAAGTACTTAAATCGTCTTTTTCATCAAGAGATTCAACTGCAGCTCTTACAACACCCGGGCCAGAAACTCCAACATTTAAGGCACATTCAGGCTCACCTATCCCGCAAAAAGCACCTGCCATAAAAGGATTATCCCCAGGAGTATTACAAAATACAACTAATTTTGCTGCACCAATTCCATCTTTATCTTTTGTAAGCTCAGCTGATTTTTTAATAATTTCAGCCATTTTTAAAACAGCATCCATATTAATTCCTGCTTTTGAAGATGCAACATTTATTGATGAACATAAATAGTCTGTTTGAGCTAAAGCTTCAGGAATACTTTCAATTAAAAGTTTGTCCCCTTTTGTCATACCTTTTTCTACTAGAGCAGAAAAACCTCCGACAAAATTAACACCAACATCTTTAGCAGCTCGATCAAGAGTTTTTGCTATTTTTACATAATCAGGATTTTTACAAGCTTCCCCAACTATTGATATAGGTGTTACTGAAATTCTTTTATTTACGATTGGGATAGAATAATCATTTTCAAATTCATTTGCATATTCAACCAAATTTTTTGCGTAATGAGTAATTTTTTTATAAATATTATCACATACAACATCAACGTCACTATCCATACAATCTCTCAAACTTATTGCCATAGTAACCGTTCTAATATCAAGGTTATACAGCTTTATCATATTTATAGTTTCCAATATCAAATCTTGATTTATCATAAGTGTTGTGCTCCATGGAATAATATTTCTGTAACATCTAATTTTTTAACTTTCAAACGCATTTCTACACGTCTGCTCTTTGCATAATCCTCTTTCCCATTTACAAGAATAGGTTCTGAATAACTTTTACCTTCTACAACCAACATTTTTTTCAACTTGTCATTATATTTTTTATCAAAATTTGTCTTAAACATATAATCTGCAACAGAATTTGCACGCTGCAAACTTAAAGACATATTTTTCATATATTGTTGATCTGGATTTTTTATACCAGCATATGATTGACTATCTGTATGACCTTGAATAATAATATTTTCAATTTCGTTTACTAACTCTTTTTTAGAAAATATTGTATTTATATAAATAGGAATTAATTTATCCAAATAAGCTTTCCCTTTAGGTGAAAGATTATAACTGCTCAATTCAAACAATTCCAAATCTGAAATCTTTATATCACCTGTCATAGGATCTACTTGAGCATCAATATTCGCTTTTTTTAAATTTTCAATTAATTCTTTATTAACTTCAATTTGTTGCTTTTTTTGTTCTAGTGTTTGTTGTGTAAACCCAGTCATAGCAAGTACAAATAATGTCATAAAAATAATTGCTAACCCCAATAAAAGGTCTGCCATTGTAGTCCAGAAAATATTATTATCTCCTTCGGAATTATTTGATTTTCTCATCATTATTGCCATAAATAAGCCCCTTAGAATCGACTAGAACAAATCATCAACATCATCTGATTTACCGCCATTTTTAGCAAATTCTTTTATATTTTTATTCATTTGGTTTACACCAAAAATCAAATTTTCCAAATACGGAACAAGATTACTTGCAATACCTGAGTTCAATGCTACTTTAAAATGTTGAGGCATAGAAGTAATTAAATTTGAAATTGAATTATTTTGGATTTTAGTCTCTTTTAAAAGTTCAAGTAAGAATTTTTCTGACGAAATATTATCAAACAATCGCCCCATAATATCTTCACAAATTGACAATGGTCTTTTACATAATAATTGGAAAGAAATTCTTTCAAACATCAAAAATAAAAGAGAAGATCCAACAGCAATAACTGATACTAGAGCTGCTGTCTGCATGCTAGACATCAACCCTGCAACTGAAGAAATTGTTTTTTCTTGAGAAGAAAAATCAATTTTACCAAATGCAATTGCAATATTTAAAAACGTAAATAACGGACCAAAACCGGTTAAAATAGTTGGAACAGTTTGTAAAAACTTGTTATTAAATTTTGATGTAACTAAAGTTTCTTCATTGAAGAAATATAAAGGATCAACTGTTGTTTGAATATTTTGTACGGTAGAAGATACCTCTTTATATGTTAAATCATTATTCTTACCTTTTAATGCAATTGATTCGGAGAATACAAGAGTATTTTTAAATTCCATCCAAGCACTTGATACATATGGATTTAAAGACATCCATTCATCAATTTCTTTAAATCTAAAATTCAAATCTGTTTTTTTAAATCCAGAAATAAATGCTAAAAGAATATTCAAATTCCTGTTAGCAAAAAAATAATTTTTCATACAATAAATTATTGAAAACAAAAAAGTAAACAATACAATAAGGATAGGAATATCCGTAAATATATGCATTAAGTTCATAAAATCTCCGTTTCTATAACAGGATTATAGCATAACTTAGCTAATCAGGCAATACAGCAAACATTTTACTAGACTTCATTATATGTTTTAAAATGAGCTTTACAAACTTCTTTTAAACGTTCTTTTCCATATTTTTGAATAAATTCAGAAGCAACAGTTTTTACTAATGAGGAGCATCCTTTTTGGAATTTAAGCCCGTATGTATTTTCCATTTCTTGCATTTTTTGTACAAATGTAGCACGCGCTAAAACAGATGCCGCTGCAACTGCAATATCACTTTCTGCCTTACACATTTGTTCTAATCTTATACTTCTACCGTTTTTCATCAATGCGGATTTAATTAAACTTTCATCTCCAAATTTATCAGAAAGTGCATATTCACAATGATTGGTATTCAAAACATTTTCAATAGCTCTTGCATGCCCCCAAGCCAGCAGCTTATTTAAATTTTTCATATTATTATACAATTCATTATATTTTGAATTTGAAATAGCAATTATTGAATACGGAGCAGATTTTTTTATTTCTACAGCCAATGAAAGCATCTTTTTATCGGAAAGTTTTTTACTATCTTTAATGCCTAAATCCAAAAAATGTTTAGCATTTTCTTCATCAACCAATACACCTGCAATTACTAGCGGTCCAAAAAAATCTCCTTTTCCTGATTCATCAGTCCCAATATGCGGAATATAAGAATTATCCATAACTTTTAACTACTCCTTAATGCAAACTTTCCGGTACTGCCATAGGGATAGGTACAGGAGCCGCAGTATCTTTTACTTGAACAGGTTTAGAAACATTTTTTTGCACTTGAGCCTGTGGTGCAACAGGTTTAGCCTGTTGTTCTATTTTTTTAACAGATTCCGGTAATTTTGGTTCTGTTTCATTCAAATTAACAGCTGCTTCTTCATCGTCATTATTTTCAACTTTTGGTTTATTTTGATCCCCAATAACTTTTACATCGTTACCCGCTGAATAATTCATTAATTCAATTTCTGGGTAATTAAATTCAGCTTTTCCATAAGGCTCTGTAGCTACTTTCATAACATCTTTCCAGATTAATGCAGGAACAGTACCACCTTGGATAGATCTATTCATAACAGTATTATCATCATTACCTACCCAAACTCCGGCAACGACATTTGGAGTATATCCCATAAAGTAAGCATCTTTATTATCATCAGTAGTCCCTGTTTTTCCAGCAGCAGGTTTGCCTATATTTGCAGCACGTCCAGTACCACTTGTAATTACTGTCTTCATCATTGCTGTCATTTCGGCAGCTGTATTCATACTCAATTGGTGAGTAATTTTTGTTTTAGAAGCTTGATATACAACTTTCCCTCGAGATGTTTCTACTCGTTCAATAGCATAAGGTTGAACAACAAAACCTCCATTAGCAAAAGCACCATAAGCCCTTGTAAATTCAAACAATTTTACACCATTTGAACCTAAAGCAATTGTATAATCGTATTCTAAAGGAGTTTCAATACCCAATACTCTTGCAATTTGAATTACAGAACGGATACCTACTTCTTTTATCATTCTTGCTGCACAAACATTTGACGATAACATCAAAGCTTTATATACAGGGATTTTACCTCTATATTTATTACCATAATTGTGTGGTGACCATTGACCAATAGTAATAGGTCTATCTTCAATCATATCATTTGGAGTTATTCCTTTTTCCATTGCAGCTGCATATACAAAAGGTTTAAATGATGATCCTGGAGGTCTTACAGCTTGTGTTACTCTATCATATTGGCTTTTTGTATAATCTTTACCACCTGAATAAACAAGGATTTTACCATCTATTGGACTATATGCAAAAACCGCAGCTTGGTTTTTATCACTTGTTAATCCCCAGTTTTTAAGATTTTTCAAAATTGCTTCATTTGCAGCTTTTTGAGCTTTATAATCTAAAGTTGTAACAACTTTATAACCACCTTGAGAAATTTCTGTTTCATCAAAGCCTAATCTTTCCAATTCTTTCATTACATAATCACAGAAATATGGAGCTTTGTTTGTTGTATAAAATTGAGGAACTTTAGCTAAATGAACTTTTTCTTCTTTAGCTTTTTCATACTCTTCTTTTGTAATATATCTCATTTTATACATTCTTGTAAGAACTTGATTTCGTCTTTGAACAGCTAAATCCATATTATTAAATGGATTATAAACAGAAGGAGCCTGTGGCAAACCAGCTATCAATGCAAGTTCTGCTAAATCACAATTTTTTAAATGTTTGTCAAAATATATCTGAGCAGCACCTTCTACACCATAAGCTCCTGCCCCTAAATATACATTATTCATATACATTTCAAGAATTTGGTCTTTTGATATAGTTTTTTCAATTCTTGCAGCAATGAATAATTCTTTTAATTTTCTATCAAATGTTCTTTCATTATTTAAAAATAATACTCTTGCAAGTTGTTGAGTAATTGTACTTGCACCTTGAACAACATGACCTGCTAGGACGTTTTGAATTGTTGATCTCGCAAGACCAGCAACATCATATCCATGATGACGATAAAAATTTTTATCTTCTGTTGCTATCAAAGCTTTCTTTAAATTATCGGGAATATCTTTTAATTCAATTTTTTCATAAGTATAAGCCGTAAAAGTTTTTATTATTTCACCATCTCCAGAATAAATTTTGGTTACAATATTTGGCTTAAATTGCTCCAAATTATTAATTGGCGGAAGTGAAGAGAGATATAATTCCAAAGATGCAACACCTGCAAGCACACAAGCGCAACCTAATATAAAAATAAATTTTAAAGTAGAAAAAAAGCCGCCACTTTTTTTGGATTTTTTAGATATATTAGCTCTTGCCATTTCTTTGGCTGTATAATTTCTATTTACATAATATTTTGACATGAATACTCCCTCATCAACTTCCATAATATTAATATAAAATAATTTTCTTGGCAAATATGGTATACTATTTTTGTGAATATACCTGATTTTATATTTGTAATAATAAATGAAATTCGCTCATACTTTGTTCCTGAAAAAGTAACATATGAAATAACAGGAGAATGCAAAAAGTGCGGGAAATGCTGTAATTATATGTACAGCTACGATACTTATACTGAAAAAGAATTTAAAATAATGCAATTTCTATTCCCTGCATATAAACGATTTTATATAAAAGGGAAAGATGAGGAAGGAAATTTGATTTTTGCCTGCAAACTCGTCACCAAAGAGGGACTATGTTCTGATTATAAACACAGATTAAGAATGTGCAAAAATTATCCGGCTAAAAGAATCTTTTACCCAGGAAAACTTCACGAAGGCTGTGGATATAAAGTTAATATAAAAACATTTGAAGATTACCTTAAAAATTAAAAAGCATCAGTTTTAATCGGATTTTTAAATTTGGTAATATTTCCTTGGAACAACAATTTAACAGTACCAACAGAACCATTTCTGTGTTTTGCAATAATAATTTCAGATTCACCTTTTGATTGAGCTTTTGCAGCTGCATCTTCTTCGCCATCTTCAGCTTTTCTGTAATATTCGTCACGATAAATAAACATTACAATATCAGCATCTTGTTCGATAGATCCTGATTCTCTCAAGTCTGAAAGCATCGGACGTTTATCAGTTCTTGATTCTACTGCACGAGATAACTGAGATAAAGCAATTACCGGCACATCTAATTCTTTTGCAAGGATTTTCAAACCTCTTGATATTGCTGAAATCTGTTGCATACGATCTTCCCTGCCAGAACTTTCCATTAATTGAAGATAGTCAATCAATACAAGTCCAAGATTTTTTTCTTCCATTTTCAATCTTCTGCATTTTGCACGAATATCAGTGATTGTACAGCCTGAAGTATCATCAATATAAATAGGAGCTTGTGCAAATGCATTCATAGCAGTAGCCAATTTTTCCCAGTCTTTGCTTTGCATATTACCTGTTTTTACTCTTTGAGAATCAATCTCTGCTTCAGAACATAACATACGTTGCATCAATTGATCTTTTGACATTTCAAGAGAAAATATCGCAACAGGAGTTTTAGCTTTCAAAGCCACATTTTGTGCAATATTTAATGCAAAAGCTGTTTTTCCCATAGCAGGGCGGGCTGCAAGGATTATCAAATCCGAACGTTGCAAACCGTTTAATATCGCATCTAATTCATAAAAATCAGTCGGAATCCCTGTCAATTCATCTTTATGTTCATAACGATATTCAATTTTTTCATAAGTGTTTAAAACCAAATCTTTTACATGCACCAAATCGGTAGTTGCCTTTTTAGAAGCGATGTCAAATATAAGTTTTTCGGCACTATCGAGGGATTGATCAATAGGATTTACATCGTATCCAAAAGATACTATTTCTGAACCAGCGTTGATTAAGGCTCTTTTTATTGCTTTTTCCTGAACGATTTTTGCATAATATTCAATATTTGATGTTGTAATTGTCTTGTAGCATAAATCATTAACAAAAGCACGTCCACCAATTGTTTCCAATTTTGAATTATAATTTAAAACATCAGATACTGATACAATATCAATTCTTTCATTACTGTTGAAAAGTTGGAGCATAGCTTCATAGATATATCTGTGTGCAGGTTTGTAAAAACTTTCAGGTTTTAAAGTTTCTACAACTTTTGTAATTACATTTGGATTTACTAAAATTGCACCTAAAACAGCTTCTTCAGCCTCAATATTTTGCGGTAACATTCCAAAATTACTATCTTTTTCTTTTACTGCCATGCTTTATTTTTCTCCTGTTATCACATGATATTACATAAAAAACAATTTTGCATGTAAAGAATTATTGACAAAAATATTTTATCATTCAAAAATCAATTTATGAAAAAAGCATTTTTAAATTTTAAAGCATTTATTTTAAGTCAAAAATCAAAGACCCCAAATGAAATCGGGAAAATTTTATTGAGAGAAGCTATACAAATATCTTCTGCAGAATCTTGTACAGGAGGGTTAATCAGTTCAAGATTAACCGATGTTTCAGGAAGTTCTGCATATGTAAGAGCAAATTTTGTCACATACTCAAATGAAGCAAAACATAGAATTTTGAATGTTTCAGAAGATACATTAAAAAATTACGGAGCTGTAAGTGAAGAATGTGCAAAAGAAATGGCTCAAGGACTTTTACAGTTGACTAAAAGCGATATCGTAATTTGTACAACAGGCGTTGCAGGACCAACAGGCAGTGAAGCAAAACCTGTCGGATTAATGTATGCAGCTTGCGGATATAATGGGAAAATTACAGTTAAAAAATTTGAACTTAACCCTGCTTATACAAGAAAAAATATGAAATTTATGTTCTCTGAAGAAGCTTTACAATTTGTTTTAGAAACATTAAAACAATAAAATTATTTCATAATTATTTCAGCGATCACTTCAGGGAATCTATCCATTAAAATTTCAGCAAATTTTTCAGTATCCATTTGTGTGATTACAAGAGATAACAAATCATTTGGCAGTTCTGTAATCATATTTTGAATATATTCAGGTTCAATCACAGACATACCTTTAATAATTTCAGGCTGTTGTTTTTCTCGATTCATAATTGTAGTATAAGCATCAGCATCAAATAATTGGAACCATTCATTATGCTCTTTACCTAATGACAAAACTAACTGTTGCTTTTGTGTAGGTTGAAAAGCTTTTAGAGCATCTTGGTATTCCAAAGGGTTTAATCCCCCGAATTCTTTAGACAAATCAATACTATCCATATTTTCATGCGATTCCCCTGTAATCTGTTCTAATACTTGAGCAACATATTCAGGTGGTATTGATTGCATGTGTTTTAAAATTTTATTTTTATCAATTTCTGTACTGGTCAAAAATTTATCGAGTTGTTCTTCTGGCATTAATTGAACAATTTCTTCTTGCGAAAAAAGTTCAAATGCAGTATTTACAAGCTGTTCAGCAGGTAGTTCTTCAAGCATTTTCATTAACTTGTCCTGAGTAAAGAAAAATAAGCCTTGGAGTAAATCTTTTTCTTCCATTTCAGGAAGAAATACCTCCAATTGCTGAGCAGTTAATTCTCGTAAAATCATATATTTATTATTTGTATCAGCTAAATCAAACAATTCCATAACAAGGCTCGTATTCGTAGTTAATTCTTGAGCCAGCTCAATAGCTTGTTGATTTCCGGATGCAGCTTCTGCTTCGATAATCTCATCGACAGACATATTTGCATATTTTTCTTCAAAAGTAACCTTACTTATATGCAATATGTTCTGCAAATATTCCAAATTAGAATCAATAACTAAACTCATAATACTCCTGTATATATACTAAAATATTAAACGGTACAGGATTTCAAAAACTTTAAGGATTGTAACTTTTCGTAATAAAAAAATTAGTGAATATGTTTTGGACGTAATAGCAACATCTTTGTATCTTCCACAGCTTTTAGCCCATGAAGAATTTTTGCAGGCATTACAATCATTTCTCCAGCTTTCAATCTGTAAACTTTATCACCTACTGTAATATCTGCCAATCCCTCTATAATTTGAGCAACTTCATCTTTTTCATCACAATGCAGACTTCTTTCTACTCCAGCTTTAAATGAGAGCAGAGTCAAAGAACTCTGCTCGTTATCAAATACAAGTTTTTTATTAATTTTATCCAAATATTCAATATCTGTTAGACTAATTATTTCGCTCATCTTTTTAAAATTTCCTTAAGATCTTCTTCAGGTGTTGTAACAGGTTTTATTTTATACTTATCAACTAATATATTCAAGACATTTGGAGATATAAATGCAGGTAATGTAGGTCCAAGTTTTATATTTTCAATGCCCAAATATAAAAGAGTCAATAAAATACAAACTGCCTTTTGCTCATACCAAGAAAGAACCAATGATAATGGCAACTCATTTACCGAACAATTGAAAGCTTTAGATAATTCGACTGCAACTTTTACAGCAGAATAAGCATCATTACACTGTCCCATATCCAATAATCGAGGAATACCGTTTATTTCGCCTAAATCTAAATCATTAAATCTGTATTTACCGCAAGCTAAAGTCAAGATAATAGAATCTTTCGGAGCTTGTTTTACAAAATCAGTATAATAATTTCTTCCCGGTCTTGCACCATCACATCCGCCTACCAAGAAAATATGTTTTATATCTCCTGATTTGACAGCTTCTATAACTTTGTCAGCTACAGATAGAACTGTACCATGACCAAATCCTACAGTTAAAGTATCACCGCCATTTATGCCAGTCATTTTTTTATCTTCTTTATACCCGCCAAGCTCAATCGCTTTTTCAATTACAGGGGTAAAATCTTTATCTTCTCCAATATGTACCATATCAGGATATTCAACAACTGAGGTTGTAAATACTCTATCTTTGTAACTGTCTTTCACAGGCATAATACAATTTGTTGTAAATAAAATAGCGGCAGGGACATTATCAAATTCTTTCTGCTGGTTTTGCCAAGCAGTTCCAAAATTACCTTTCAAATGCGGATATTTATTCAATTCAGGATAAGCATGGCAAGGAAGCATTTCCCCATGTGTATAAATATTTACACCCTTATCTTTTGTCTGTTCAAGAAGCAAGCTCAAATCTCGCAAATCGTGACCTGTTACAATAATAAAAGGGCCTTTTTCAATATTTGTTGTAACTTTTCTAGGTGCAGGAGTTCCGTAAGTTTCAGTGTTTGCCTTATCTAAAAGCTCCATACATTTTAAATTTATTTCACCTGTTTTCAAAACTAAATTTAACAACCCATCTGCTGATAAATCTTTTGAAATTTCCTGTAATGCTTCATAAAAGAAATTGTCAACATCAACATCTTTATAGCCTAAAACTTTTGCATGATGGGCATAAGCTGCCATACCTTTTAATCCGAATAATATCAATGATTTTAAACTTCTAATATCCTCATTACAATCCCAAACAGTTTTTATATCAAACTTAGAATCACAATGGATATTTTTTTGAACTTTTTCAATAAATTCTTTTATAGATTTATCATCAAAATTTACATTTGTAATTGTAGTAAACAAACCATCTATTAAAAGATCTGTATTTATATCATTTTTTTCTGCACAATTTGCAAGCTCAATTAATTTACTCGTAAGCTCATCTTGCAAATTTGAGGTATCAGCTTTTTTACCGCACACACCTTGTACTGTACAGCCTTTTCCTTGAGCAGTTTGCTCGCATTGGAAACAAAACATGTTCATAATTTTCTCCTATAATTTTAAATTACTAATACTATTATTTTTCATAAATTCTTCAAACGTATCATTGATTGAAGAAATAAGCGGTTTCATAATACAGCAACAAGAAGTTATATGTCGTGAGGAAAACAGGCAATCTTTACGGATATATTTCCCTTCAATAGCTTCATAAATATCCATAAGACTTGAATTTTCTTTCCCCTGAACAATACTAAATCCGCCTTTAGGTCCTTTGACCGAAACTAAAAATCCGCTTTTTACAAGTCGTTGCAAAACTTTAGATAAATGATTTTCCGAAATTGAAAAGACTTTTGCAATCTCTTTCAAAGGCACTATTTCACCTTTTCTATTTGCAATATAAATCATTACATGCAACCCAATTGCTGTCGCTTCTGAAATATTAATCATATCAATCCTTTCTATTTTGGTATACTAATACCAAAATACTATTTTGTCAATAGGAGTAAGTTATTATTTATAAAAGAGATTACGCTAAAATCAGCTTCTAACATCACACTGAATTCATTTCAGGGCTCACAAGATGAGATGCTGAAACAAGTTCAGCATGACTCAATGCATTTTTATACAACTCAGGATATAAATCTCTTGAATTTAAAATTTTAAAGTTAACTAAAAAAACAGAAACCAACAGATAAAAATAACCTTCGATTTTTTAATCAAACCGAAGGTTTAAGCTATTACATATTCTTATGATAACCGCACTTTGTGCAAACTCCTTCAGGAGTCAGGGCAATACCGCAAAGCGGACAGCGATCAATTGTTTTTGTAACTTTGTATTCTTCTGATGCTGTATTATCACCGCTTACAAAGGTTATTTTTGCAATATTTAATTTGTCTTTCAAAAGGTCATAGACAATTTTTATCATACCTTCTACAGTCATTGTCTCTTTTGTAACAACAATCCTGCAGTCAGGATAAGCCGTTGCAAGTTCTGTTTTAAACGCTTCACCTTTCATTGTATTTTGCGGAGCACCGTTTTTAATCCCTTGTTTTTCATAAACCTCTAAAATTGCAGGCAAAAGAGGATCATCTTCACGCAAAATCGTAGCGTGGTCAAAATTTTTCAAAACATTCCACGCGGTCTTTTTGATTTCATTGCAAGGAAAAACCATATTTACGCCGGGATTAATACTGTCTTCAACCTCAATAGTCAAAGTCCCTGTATGCCCATGCAAATACTGAGCTTCGCCTTTGAAACCGTAAAATCTGTGTGCATACTGCAAGTCAAAAGTTGTAATTGATTTCATAATTTTCCTCCTTTTTTATAGTTTTATATAAATAAATTGGAATTTGAATTACTACTCTCGGCTATATATTTTGCTACTCCGCCGATTTCTACACCGTCAATAAGTTCTTCTTTTTGAATCCCCATTACATCCATGCTCATCTGACAAGCAATAAATTTAACTCCATTTGCTTGAGCTTGAGTTATTAGTTCTTTTAGGGTTGAAATATTTTTATTTTTCATAACCCATTTCATCATCATAGAACCAACACCACCCATATTCATTTTTGAAAGAGTCAATTTGTCAGCACCTTTTGGCATCATAAATCCGAACATTTTATCAATTAATGATTTTTTTACAGTTACATTTTCTTTTCTCAAAATATTTAACCCCCAGAAAGTGAAAAATAATGTAACATCATGCCCGCTTGCTTTTGCACCGTTAGCTATAATAAAAGCTGCAAGAGCCTTATCCAAATCATTTGAAAAAACGACTATTGTTTGAGCTTTTTTAGCTTGGGCTTGATTATTTTGGCTTTGTGCAAATGCATGACCTTTTTGAATTGTTGCAACAATTTTTTTATCTTTGTTATCTAAATTAAGCAAAGTGTTATTTGTTGAATTACACCAAGCCTCAACATCTGCATAAAATCCCTTATCTGTTGATGTAATTTCCAAAACTTCACCCTCTTGAATATTTGAGATATTTTCCGCTAACTTCATAATCGGCCCCGGACAAGAAAGCCCGCACGCATCAACTTTCAAAACATTTTCACTTGATTTTGCAAGAGCCTGTGCATTAATCTTTTTTGTAACTTTGCTCTCTTTATCTCTTTGAATTTCTTTATAAAGCTTCATGCCTGCCATCAAAGAATACACGTTATTAAATCCTTTTTGGATTAAAATTCTTGATGCAAGATAACTTGTGTATCCAGAATCACAGACTAAAATAACTTTCTTATCAGTAGGAATTTCAACTGTTCTAGCTCTTAATTGAGCAAGCGGAATATTTACAGCCCCGTCAATACTTTTTGTATTATAACTTGCAGGAATTCTGACATCTACGACAAACGAACCTTCAATATCTTCATAATACGCAGGTTTTACAAAACCTCTCAAAACGTTATCAGCACACATTCCTAAAATATTCACAGGATCTTTTGCAGATGAATAAGGCGGAGCATAGCATAATTCACTATCTAATAAATCTTGAACATTACCACCATTTCGCATTACAGAAGATATTACATCAATCCTTTTTTCAACACCTTCTTGTCCTATAGCCTGCGCACCAAGAATTTTCCCTTCGTTATTGAATAACAACTTGTAAAAAGTAGATGTCGCATCAGGATAATACCCTGCATGAGAATTTCCAAAAGTTAAAATTTTCCAATAAGGAATACCCTCTCTTTTTAAAAGTTTTTCATTATAACCTACAGCAGCTACCGTATAGTCAAATACTTTCAAAACAGATGTCCCCTGTGATTTTTTATATGAAGAATTTATCCCGTAAATATTATCTGCAATAATTCTTCCTTGTCTGTTTGCAGGTCCTGCTAAAGGAATAAGTACATCTTCTCCTGTCACAAAACTTTTAACTTCAACACTGTCACCGCCTGCAAAAATATCAGGGTCAGATGTACACATACAATCATTTACTTTAATTCCTCGATTAACTTCTAATCCCGCTTTTTGAGCTAAAGATATTTCAGGCTTTACTCCAATTGATAAAATTACAATGTCAGAAGAAATTTTTCTGCCAGATGTTAATTCAATTACATTATCACTAAAGCTTTTAACTCCATCTGACAAAATTAATTCCACACCATTCGCTCTCATCTCATTTTGAGCAAAACATGCAACTTCATAGTCAACCGGAGCTAAAATTTGATCTGACAACTCAACAAGTTTTGTATCAATCCCAAGGTGAGCGAAATTTTCAGCCATTTCAACTCCAATAAAACCACCGCCAACAACAACAGCTTTTTTAACGTCATTTTGAACAACATAATCCTTAATTTTATCGGCATCAGCTAAAGTTCTGACAGTAAAAATGTTTTTATTATCAATCCCCTCTAAATTAGGTCTTATAGGATTTGCGCCTTGAGCTAAAACTAATTTATCATAATAAAATTTTTCATTATTTTGAGTAAGAACATATTTTTCATCTCTATTAATTTCAACAACTTCACAGTTCAATTGAATATCGATATTAAACATATTTTTAAAACGTTCAGGGTTTGAAACAAGAATTTTTTCTCTATCCGCAATTACATCTGAACAATAATAAGGAAGTCCGCAATTTGCGATTGAAACCTCATTCGTACGTTCTAAAATTGTAATTTCACAATTTTCATCTAATCTTCTTAATCTTGTTGCACAGCTTGCTCCACATGCACCACCGCCTATTATAATTACGTTCATTCAAACCTCTTTCAAGTTTTTATATATTCGTATATTCATATATTTATATTATCAAATTATTTACTATTCGTCAATAGATTATTTGACAATATTCGCATATTGTAATATTCTCATAATATGAAAAACGAAAATATAGATATAGATGAATACACAGCAATCTTTAAAGCACTTGCACATCCAACAAGGTTAACTATTGCATATAATTTGATGTTACAGCCTGAATGCAATGTGAGTAAAATGTGTGAATGTTTACAAATACCACAGCCAACAGTTTCACAACACTTGACTATACTGAAAAATGCAAACGTAATTTCAGGTCATCGTCATGCTAATCAAATATGTTACAAGGTTGAAAATCCAAAAGTTATAAAGATTTTAAAACAACTTGAACAATAAATTAAACACTACTTAAATATAAATTGACTATTCTAATGTGCAATTTTTAACAAAATTACCCCAGATACGATAAAAATAACACCTAATGCTCTCATTAAACTAAGAGAATCATTAAATACTAATACTCCTATCAAAAAAGTACATGCAGCTCCAATTCCAGTCCACACTGCATAAGCAGTCCCAACAGGAATAGTTTTTTGAGCAAGAAATAAGAAAACTCCACTTAGTGTCATTGCAATAATTGCAAAAATTATCCACAAAAATTTATAATTTCCTAAAGAAGCCATCTTTAACCCAAATGGCCAACCTACCTCAAATAAAGCTGCAATTAACAAATATATCCAACTCATAATTGCATTATACAGTAAAAATACTGCAAATAATATTTTTTGCTAGAGATATTTTTCCCCTGAGATAAACAAATAAATTTTTTGCTTGACTGAGAGCGACTATCAAGTAGTAAGATAAAATTATTAATTTAAAAGGAGGTAAATATGTCAAATAATAAAATTTTAATCGCATACTATTCTCACTCAGGGAACACAAAAGAAGCCGCAGAAAAAATTCAAACTATTACAGGCGGAGATATATTTGATATCCAACCCGTAAATAAATATTCAAACAACTACAATGAAGTTGTAAATCAGGCAAAAATTGAAAAACAAAACGATACAAGACCTGAACTTATCAGCAACGGTGATATACAAAATTATGATATAATCTTTGTAGGCACACCAGTTTGGTGGTATACAATGGCATCGCCTGTCAAAACTTTTTTAGCATCTCATAATTGGGATAACAAAGTTATAGTACCATTTTGTACCCATGGCGGAGGCGGAGCTTCCAACACTTACAGAGATATCCAAAAATTTGCGCAAAATGCAAAAGTTCTTAACGGATACACATCTTATGAAAACTCTGCTAAAATAGAAGACATTAAGACTTGGATTAATAACTTAAATTTATAAGAGAGGAAAACACATGAAAAGACGTGATTTCATAATAAATTCAGCTTTAGCAATAGGCGGAGCAGCAATTTTATCAGGTTGCGGCAAAAAAGAGATTAAAAAAGCCGAAGGGCAAGTCGTAAGAAGAAAGTTTGCCAATATCGACACTCCTTTGATTGCATTAGGTTGTATGCGACTTCCAATGCGAGATGACAAAATCGATATGGTAGAATTAGACAAAATGGTCGAATATGCAATGGCACATGGCGCAAATTACTTTGATACTGCATATATGTACGTAGATGGCAAATCAGAAAATGCGATAGGAGAAATTTTAAAAAAATACCCTAGAGAAAGTTTCATTCTTGCTGATAAATGCCCTGCATACCTTGTAAATTCACCAGCAGATGTGAGAAAACTTTGCGAAGAACAATTAAAAAAATGCCAAGTTAAATATTTTGATAATTACTTGGTGCATAACATCAATAAAAATACTTTAAGCAATTACCGCGACAACAATATGTATGATGAACTTGAAAAACTGAAAAAAGAAGGTTTGGTCAAACATATCGGCTTCTCATTCCATGGAGATCCACAAATGCTTAGAGAAGTAATCAAAGAGCACAAATGGGATTTTTGCCAATTACAAATCAATTACTTAGACTGGGAAGTTGTAAATGCTGATGAGTTATACCAAATCGCAGATGAAGCAGGAGTTCCTATTATTGTTATGGAGCCTTTAAGAGGCGGGGTATTATGTAATCTTCCTCAAAAAGCTAAAGATAAACTAAAACAAGAATGTCCAAATGACACTCAAGCATCATTCGGACTAAGATGGGTTGCAGGCCGTCAAAGAGTATTCACGATACTTAGCGGAATGAGTAATTTACAACAATTGAAAGAAAATATTGATACATTTGTAAATTACAAAGCTATAACTGAAAAAGAAGAAAAAGTTGCACATGACATCGCTCAAATAATCCAATCAGGCGGAGCAATCAGCTGTACGGCTTGTAAATACTGTATGGAAGTCTGCCCAAGAGGCATAAATATTCCTGCGATATTCGGACTATACAATATGTTCAAAGGCAACACAGCCCCTAACGCAAGTTTTATGTTTGTCTATAACTATAATGCACTTGATGAATCTACAAGAGCGGACAAATGTATAAAATGCGGTCTTTGCAGTAAAAATTGTCCCCAATCATTGGATATCCCAAAACTACTCGCAGATGTTGATAAAAAAGTTAAAGAAGTTGAAAAGAGCATGAAATAATGAAACACATATACAAAATAAGATTTTCAATAGCAATTATTTCCCTATTACTTGCAATTGCAGGAATATGCGGAATATTTTATTTCCTAAAAATATTTGATATTCAATTTTTACCTGTATTACAAAGAGTTTTTATAGATTTTTCTATCACTGCATTATTATTGCTTTTAGGAATTATTATATTAACTCTTATTTTTGGGCGGCTTTATTGTTCATTATTATGTCCTTTAGGTATTATCCAAGAAATTGCAGGGGATTTATTTTTTAGAGGAAAACGCAAAAATAAATATACAAAAAATTTCCCGATAAAATATTTTATTGCAGCAATTACTCTCGGTTTTTTAGCAGGCGGAAGTGCTATTGCAATAAGATATATTGAACCTTATACATATTTCGGATCAGCCTTTACTCTATCAATTACAGGCCTTTCAGCAATTGCAGTTATACTAATTTTAACATTTTTCAAAAACAGATTTTTCTGCACAAATATCTGTCCTGCAGGCACTATACTCGGACTGATTTCAAAATTTTCATTTAACAAAATATACATTGATAAAGAGAGTTGTGTATCTTGCGGAATGTGCGAAAAGAATTGTCCATCTGGCTGTATAAATTCTAAAGAGAAAAACGTTGATAACGAAACTTGCGTCAAATGTTTAAAATGTCTTGATTTATGCCCTAAAAACGGGATTAAATATGGACAAAAACCAAAAGAAGAAATCAAATTCAGCCCCAAACGCCGTGAAATTATTACAGGAATCACAGCAGCTGCAGTATTTGGAGCAATGATTAAGGCCGGATTAGTTGTAAAAGACAAAATTGTAGAAAAATTCAAAGACATAATTTTACCACCCGGAGCAGAAAGCGAAGAAAGATTTGCAAACAAATGCTATAATTGCAATCTTTGTGTAGAAAATTGTCCAAATAAAATTATCGCAAAAGCAAATGATAAATTCCCAACAGTTCACCTTGATTACTCAAAAGGCTGCTGCGATAAAAATTGCAACAAATGCGGACAAGTATGCCCGACAGGTGCAATAAAAAGATTAAGTCTTGAAGATAAACAAAAAACAAGAATAGCTATGGCAATGATAATTGAAGACAAATGTTTTAATTGCGGACACTGTATCAAAGCCTGTCCATACGGAGCTATTACAAAAGGCGAAAATGGAATTATCATCAATGCATCAAAATGTATAGGTTGCGGAGCTTGTAAATTAAAATGCAGGCACGATGCAATTGAAATATTTGCAGTAAAAAAACAAACTTTAATATAATTTTTGAAAGGAGAAATCTAAAATGTCACTTGGAATAACAGAAATACTACTGATATTAGTTGTTATAGTTCTGCTATTTGGCGGGAAAAGAATTCCTGAAATTTACAGGTCTTATGCAGGCAATACATCTTCCTATCGGAATAGTTGAAGGAGTTTTAACAGGAATAACTCTTTCTGCAGCTAAAAAATTCGATTACAAAAAACTGTCAATTTGTTTTGGCACTTTAGGTTTTGTATTAGCAGGATTTATTTCTCAATACGCTTCTCAAAAACCAGATGGACTTGAATGGTCATTATTGAATATCCAAAATTCAATTATTCCTCAAGTTCAAGGACAATTATATGCAATTTCACAAGCTGTGCAAACAAAAACTGCAATTCTAGCAAATATTTCATCTATACCTGCAAATATTTTAGGATTTTTAGCTATAAGCCTTGTAATGTATGTAATTTGTTCACTTATCAGCTTAAAAAAAGGTGCATTATTGAATGAAGAATAAATTTATTAAACTCCACAAATATTTATCAGAACTGAATGAACAAGGCATATGTCTTGCTTTTTCAGGCGGAATTGACAGCACAGTACTTCTTTATTTATGCAAAGACTTAAATACAACAGCAGTAACCTTTAAATCAGTATTCCAAACAGATAAAGAAATTGACGATACAAAAGACTTATGCAAATTTTACGGAGTTCCTCAAAAAATAATAGAATATTACCCGCTTGAAAATCAGATTATTAAAAATAACCCTAAAGACAGATGCTATCATTGTAAAAAACTATTTTTTTCTCAACTCAAAGATTTTGCCGGCGAAAAATTTGTAATAGATGGAACAAATGCAGATGATCTAAAATCATACAGACCGGGGATAAAAGCATTAAAAGAATTAAAAATTCTTTCGCCTCTTGCAGAATTTGGGATTACAAAAGACGAAATCAGAGAATTTGCAAAAATTTCAGGGATAAAAATTTATGACAAACCTTCAACCCCTTGTTTTGCAACCCGTTTCCCATACGGCACAGAGTTAAATGAAATACTTTTAAACACCGCAAAAAATGGTGAAGAAATCATAAAAAGTTATGGATTTAATAATTGCAGATTTAGGATTCACAAAAATACAGCCCGTATAGAAATCCCTCTAAAAGATATAGAGGAATTTCTAAAATACAGGACTGATATTATCCAAAATTTAAAAAAAGAAACAAATTTAAAGTATTTTACACTTGATTTAGAAGGTTTAAGAAGCGGCAGTATGGATAAGTTACCATAATTGCTTCAGATAAATCCTATTTTAATTTGTTATAAACATCATCTGTAACAGGTTCTAGCCACTCATTAGAAGTTTCAGTACCGTCAATTTCTACGGCAATATGCGAGAACCAGCTATCAGGTGCAGCACCATGCCAGTGTTTAACATTTGCAGGAATATTTATAACATCACCAGGTTTCATTTCAATAGGTTCTTTACCCCATTCTTGGTAATAACCACGTCCACCGATTGCAATTAACATTTGTCCTCCACCTGTTTTAGCATGATGAATATGCCAATTATTACGACATTTAGGTTCAAAAGTTACATTAAACATTTTCACCTGAGATGTAGAAATAGGAGCAAGGTAACTTTGACCGATAAAATATTTTGCATAAGCATTATTTGGCTCACCTATCGGAAACATTATTGTAGAAGCATATTTATCTTTTTCACTTACAGCAGTTGTTGGCTCATTCCAAACTTCCTTCGCTAAGTTAAATGCAGCCCAAGCCTTTGGCCAACCTGCATAAAAACCAGTATTTGTAATAATAGCAGCAGCTTCTTCTTTTGTTACTCCGTGATTTTTAGCATTTTGCAAATGATATTTTAATGAAGAATCTGTAATCCCTTGAGATACTAGAGAAACAAAAGTTATAATACTGCGAGTTTTTGTATCAATATCTTGATTATTCCAATTTTCACCAAATAATATATCATCGTTATAATGAGCAAAGTCTGGAGCAAAATTTCCAAGTTGCTCTCTGCCTGCTGTTTGAACTATTTTTTCCATATTTTTATCCTCACAATTTTTTGCTAAAACTAAACTATTTTGAAAAACAAATAATGTTAATAACAAAACTGATATCTTTTTTATCAATTTTTACCTCCAGATTTTTAGGTTAAAAATTTCCGAAACCATCACAACCAATTTTTAAATATTATATTTACTTATAGACTTATTATTTCAGATATCAAATAAAATAGCAAATACTTATAATGTATCCATAATTATGCTTGACAAGCATACATAAAATAAGAAATGCCATTTTATATTTTTATATTACAAATTTTTATTTATGAAGATTTAAAGGTTTAACATTAAAGTTTGAACGATACTCTGTTTCTTGCCAAAAAACATTTTCAGCAACCAAACATTCAGGATTTAATTTTACTCCATCTAACATTATTTCTTTGAATTTTTTATAACCTGCTCTATCAATTAAATGACCGCCATGAAGATATTCAGGTTTGTTATCCATTACATAAGCAGAGAATTTCTGCCAATTTTTCAACGTATTTAAAATAACATCTTCAGTCGCCCAATTTAAAAACATTTTGCCGGCTCTAGGAGTTTGTCTACCTGTTCTACCTCCAATAATTACCCTATAAAAAGGAGTTTCTTGTCTTGTCCAAGCACTTGTAGGACAAGCTCTTACGCATTCTCCACACCCGACACAACAACATTCATCTTTTTCTATTCTGCCTAAATTTTCATTTAAACTTAATACTCGAGTTGCACCTTTTTCACAAGCTCTTGCACAAGCACCACAAGCAATACATCTTTCAGGGTGATAATCCATTTTAGCAACACCTATTATGCCAAAATCACACATATGAGCTTTATTGCAATCATTCGGACAGCCTGAAATATTGATTTTAATATGATAATGGCTTGGGAATATTATTGATTCAATTTTTCTTGCAAGTTCAAAAGTATTGATATTCCCGCATATACAATGATAATTTCCTATGCAGGCAGTAATATTTCTTGCACCTATTGTCGGATACCCGCTTTGCGGTTCCCAATAAGTTTCTTCCCCTGCAATAGTATTCATATTTACATCACAAATACAAGTCTCAACCTCTTTTATGTAAGTTTCCAAATACTTATTTACTTCAGGTATTTTTTCATAAGGAATACCGGTTACATTGAAAGTTTGTCTTGTGCCAAAATGAAAATTTCCATCACCGTAATTTTGAGCAATATGCTGGATAATACTTAAATATTTAGCATCAATAAAACCACCGGGAACACGCATTTGTAACATAAATTTCCCTGCTTCTTTTGATTGTCTGTAACAATTCAATCTTAATTTTTTTATATCAATATCTTTATTCATAGCATTCCTTATGTATTTTAATCAACTAAATTTTTTGCCTTTGTATATGTAAAAACAGGGCCATCTAAACAAATATATGTTTCATCTATCCTGCAATGACCACATTTGCCTATTGCACATGACATTTTTCTTTCAAAACTCATCCAAATATTTTCATCAGGTATATTATATTTTTTTAATTCCAAACCTGTAAACTTCATCATAATCGGAGGTCCTACAACAATTACAGCGTAATTATTATCAAACGAACTGAAATCAACATCTTTCACAAAATTAGTTACAAGTCCGCTATTCCAACCTTCAATACTATCATTATCCAATGTATAAAAAGTTGTGAATTTATCTTTCCATTTATTTAGTTCATCTTTAAATAAGATGCTTTCTTTATTTTTAAAACCAGAAATAAGCGTAACTGATTTTACTAAATCCGTATTCTTATAAAATTCATTCAATAAAGAACGAACAGGCGCAAGTCCTGTGCCTCCTGTAATAAATAGAAGATGTTTACCTTTTAACTCCTCAAAAGGCCAGCCATTTCCATAAGGTCCTCTCAAAAATAAAAAATCCCCGACTTGTTTTTCGAAAATCTCATTGGTAACTTTTCCAACAGCCCTCAATGTAAAATCCATATAATCATTTCCTATTTCAGATATTGAAATAGGAGCTTCCCCAATTTTTGGAATAGAAAGCTGCATAAACTGACCATGATTTGCTTTAAAGGGGCTTTCTACACGAAAAGTCCATTCAATATCAGTCTCTTTGTTAATTGAAATAATTTTACACGCTGTCGGCATAATTGGATTTTTATTTTGCTGTATCATAAGTTACTCCTGAATATTTTTGTTTAAAATTTCATCTATTGCGTTATTCATCTTTTCTATAGTTGAAACTATTGAAATTGCCTCAGGACAACGATGAATACATCTTCCACAACCTACACACATATGTCTTGTTTTAAATCTCTCTTTATAATCATGAAATTTATGTAATACTTTATAACGCATTCTTTCAGATGCTTTATTTCGAATTTCTTTTTGACCTGCCATTTGGTCAAAACCTTCTATTTGGCAAGATGCATATATTCTTTTTCTTTCCCCAACATTTTTATTTTCATTGTAAATTATATCTTTTGTCGTAAAACAAGTACAAGTTGGGCAAGATACCGTACAAGCTCCGCAAGAAATACATCTTTTGTCATATTCAAGCCAAAAAGAATGTTGTTTAAGTTCGTTTAAAACTTCTTTATTTGGAATATCTTTAATTTCTACAGAAAGTTCATTTTGTTGAACAAATTCAGGTAAACAATCCATTTGTTGACAACTTTGGAAGTATTGCTCAAATTCAGCATCTTTAACCGATAATAAATATTCTCCCTCAAGCTGTTTAATTGCAATTGACCAATTATCAGTAGAATTAGAATTCATACTTACGCAAAAACATGTATCATCTCCACCTTTGCAGTCCATTAATACAAATTTTAAATTATTTTTTATTCTTGAGAAATAAATATCTTGAAATTCACCATTCTCCTCATAAATTTTTGATTGAACTTCAAGAGCATTAATATCACAAGGTCTTGCGAATAATAAAATAGTTTTTTGAGGAGCAGAACTTTCTTTAAATTCATTTTCCGTAAAATAAAACAAAGTTTCATTTATTGGAGCTAAGACCTCTTTTGCAGAATAATCTGATTTTTGATTAAATTCAATCTCATTTATAGTTTTTACTTTATCATATCTGATTATGTCTGTATCTGAATATCTTCCCTGTTTCGGAAATCTTTTTGGTGCGTATACATCATATTTATCAAAAATACTGCTAAACAGATTATCGGCTTCTGCAAAATTAAATTTATAACCCATACTATAAACTCCAAGCTAAAATAAAACTATTGTATAAGTTTAATATTTAATACGATATTTGTCAAAGGATTTCTGGAAAAATTTCCTTTTTAAATAAATCTTTATTAATATTTAATATAGAAATTCTACTTTTAGGTTAAAATATTATAATAAACCTAAAAGGAGAAAAGGAATGATTACGGTGACAAAAACAGAAAAATATACTGATAGAAAAGATGTAAGAGAAAAAATACAAAACTTTGCCGATACTTGCGCAAAATTTTATAACGGGGAACTTTCAATCCCTGAATATAAATCTATCTCCGGCGGGATTGGCACATATTCTGAACGTAATCATAAAACCGGTATGCTCAGACTAAGAGTACCTGCAGGTATCTTAGGAATTGATAATTTGAAATTCATTCTAGACAGCATTGAAAAATATAATATTGAAAAAATACACTTTACAACAAATCAATCAGTACAGTTACATAACTTGAAACCTGAAGTTATACCACAATTGATGCTTGAAGCATTTGATTCAGGAATTGTAACTATAGGCGGAGGCGGCGATAATCCTCGAAACGTATTATGCTCACCACTATCAGGCGTTGAAAAAGGTGAATTTTTTGACGTAAGTCCTTATGCAAAAGCTGTTTCTGATTTCTTAATTGATTTAATAGACAAAATTAAATTACCAAGAAAATTAAAAGTAGGATTTTCAAATTCTCCTGAAAACATAGTTCACGCAACATATAGAGATATGGGATTTGTTGCAAAAGCAAATGGGAAATTTGATTTATATACCGCAGGCGGACTTGGTGTAAACCCTGAATTTGGAGTTAAGACTGCTGAAGATATAGATCCAAAAGATATTCTATATTATGTAATGACTATGGTACAAATATTTGTCAAATACGGTAATTATGAAAACAGATCTAAAGCAAGAACAAGATATATTCCAAAAACTATTGGAGAAGAAAAATACTTATCAGAATTTAACCGTATTTTTGAAGAATTGAAAAATTCTGAAGATTTAACTTTTGAAATCGAAAATACAATTATTTCAAAACAAGGAGATAATTCTATACCAAAGATTTCAAGAAATGTCATCGAACAGAAACAAGAAGGGCTATTTGCCGTAAAATATCACCCTCCGCTTGGAAATCCTTCTATAAAAGTTTTAAAAGATTTATACAATTTCCTTTCATCTTTAGAAGGCATTGGAATTAGAATTTCTACAAAAGAAGAATTATTTGTAATTAATTTAACAGCAAAAGAAGCAGACAAAGTTATTGAAATACTAAATTCTGACAATGCAAATACAGAATTGCAAGAATCGGTAAGCTGTGTAGGAGCGACAATTTGTCAACAAGGGCTTTCAGATTCAAGCGGACTTTTACAAAAAATTATACAAGTTGACAAGGAAGAAAATTTTGCAGACGGAGTATTACCAAAACTTTGTATTTCAGGCTGCCAATCTTCTTGTGCTGCACACCAAACAACAATTATCGGATTTAAAGGTGGGAAGAAAAAAGTTGATGGTGTTTTGACAGATGCATTTGATTTATTCTATGGCGGTAATGAAATTCAAGGGGACGAACGTTTTGGAGAAGTTCTCGGTACAATCCCAGTAAATAATATTCCTAAAATGTTTAGAAAACTCGGAAAAGAAATTCAAAGTCAAAATTCAACTTTTGAAAACTGGATTACTGATAATAAAGATAAATTTATGGATATAGTGAAGGAGTATGCAATTTGAAATGTATAAGTATAAGTTTCAAAACAGCTCCGGAAGATATCAGAAATAAATTTGCTTTTACAAATTCTGAAAAAAAAGATTTTTTATCTCAATTAAGTGAATTTATAACCGATGCAAAATGCGTAATTTTAGGGACTTGTAACCGTACTGAAATATACGTAGAATCACATAATGGAGTATTTTCTATTCTTGAAAATTTACTATCAAGGAAAACAAAACTTTCTATAAGTGAAATAAGAAAATACGCAAGATACTATGAAGAAGAAAGTGCAATAGAACATATTTTTAAAGTAACTTGCGGTCTTGATTCTATGATTCTTGGCGAAAACGAAATTCTTTCTCAAGTAAAACAAACATATCTAGAATCTTTACAAGAAAAAAGAACAGGTTATGAATTAAATATAACATTTTTAAGTGCATTATCCTGTGCAAAAAAAATAAAAACTCAAACAGAAATTGCAAAATCAGCAATATCTTTCGCAACATTAACCTGCAATGAAATTAAAAACTTTATACAAAAAAACAATATCACATCACCTTCTATTTTAATAATCGGAGGCAGCGGAAAAATTGGTTCTTCTATTATTAAAAATATTTTAAATAAAGATTTTAATGCAAAAATTTATGTAACCCAAAGATCTCATGGAAATACTGTTGATTTTACAGATAAAGTTGAAGTTTTAGATTATACAAAAAGATTTGAATATTTAAAAAATGTGGACATTGTAATTTCTGCAACCAAAAGTCCTCATTATACAATAAACTACGAAGATACATTATCAAATATATCTTCAAAAAAAATGCTTTTTATTGATTTAGCATCACCATATGATATTGATAGAGAAATTTCTAAAATACAAAATTGTACACTGATTACAATTGATTATTTTAAAGAAATTGTGAAAAATAATAATTTAAAAAAAGAAAAAGCTGTAGCTGATGCACAAGATATTTTAAATCAAGAATTACAAAAAATCTTTAAAAATATAATTTACCATAATGCATTAGAAAAAATTCAAGCAGAAAATGAAAAATTTAAAGATTTTTCATTAGAAAAATTTTTATACTATCTAAAAGATAAATTAGATGCAAAATCTTTTGCAAACGTTATAAATACTATTGAAAATAATGAAGGGAGTTTAATTCATTAATGGCATATTTCCCTTTATTTGTAGATTTAAAAGATAAAAATATATTAGTTATCGGCGGCGGGAAAGTTGCTTTCAGAAAAGTTTTAAAACTTATTCCATTCGAGGCAAAAATCATAATCATTTCACCTGAAATTTGTATCGAATTAGAAAAACTTTTAGAAGAAAATCAAAATTTAATTTACAAAAAAAAGAAAGTTGAAATTGATGATATTAAAAAATCTTTTATCGTAATTTCAGCTACAAACAACAAAAATATAAATAATTTAATCGCAGCAACTTGCAAAGAAAATAATATCTTTGTAAATTCAGTTGATGATATCGAAAATTGTTCATTTATTTTTCCTGCACTAATAAAAAAAGATGCTTTTACAGCAGGCTTTACAACAAGCGGGAAAGCCCCTGATGTGGCAGCTTATCTGAAAAGTTTAACTGAACAAACTATTCCTGAAAATATCGAACAAGTTATTGAAAATTTAGGGTTACTAAGACAAGAATTAAAATCTCAAATCTCTGAGCAAACAGTTCGAGCAAAAATTATTCATTCACTTTTAGAATATTATGAAACGAATAATTTTAAACTCAGTTATAATGAACTAAAAAAAGAAATGAATAATTTAATAGAAAATATAAGTATAAAAAATTAATTAAATGGGTGTTTAATGGATAAAATAAAAATAGGAACACGAGGTAGCAAATTAGCTATTACTCAAACAAAAATTGTAGAAGAAGCATTAAAAAAATTTTTTCCAAATTTAGATACAGAAATTGTAATTATTAAAACTCAAGGTGACAAAATTCTGGATAAACCGCTAAGTGAAATTGGAGATAAAGGACTTTTCATAAATGAATTTGAAAACGCTCTTTTAAACAATGAAATTGATATAGCAGTCCATAGTGCAAAAGATTTACCATCTGAATTACAAGAGGGATTAGAAATTATATGCACCCCGAAAAGAGCTGATGCTCAAGATGTTTTAATAACACGAAAAAAACAAAAAAATATTTCTGTAATTGGAACAAGCAGTCCAAGGAGAGAATTTTACATGAAAAAATATTTTCCCCAAGCGGAAATAAAAACAATTAGAGGAAATATTGATACAAGACTAAAAAAATTAACAAATAATGAATATGATGCAATAGTTCTCGCAAAAGCAGGACTTGATAGATTAAACTTATTAAATACAACAGAATACAATTTTGAATTTAAAGTATTTGATATTGATAAAATAATACCTGCTGCATGTCAAGGTATAATTGCAATCGAAGGGAAAAAAGATTCCAAATTCAAAAATGAAATTTTAAAAATCAATGATGATAAAACTTTTAAACAATACAAAATAGAAAGAGAAATACTAAAGAATTTGCAGGTTAATTGCAGTGAAATAAACGGAATTTATAGCAATTTTTCCGATGAAAATAATATAGAAATTGTAATAATGTATAAAGGCAAAGAAATTAAAAAAAGTGGAGAATATTCAAAAATTTTTGAAGAAATTCCAAAACTGGTATCTCAAATAAAATCATAGGAAATCCAAATAATGACAGGCAAAGTATATTTAATCGGAGCAGGCTGCGGCGAAGCAGATTTAATCACATTAAAAGGTTTAAAAAAACTTTTAGAATCAGATGTTGTACTATATGATTCTTTGGTAGATGAAGAATTAATTAACAAACTTTCTGAAAATGTCGAAAAAATTTATGTCGGGAAACGATACCACCAAAAATCAATGCCTCAAGATGAAATAAATGATTTAATTATAAAATATGCAAAATCAGGAAAAATTGTAACGCGTCTGAAAGGCGGAGATCCTTATGTATTTGGCAGAGGATCAGAGGAAGCTCTAGAAATAGAAAAAGAAAATATTTCCTATGAAGTTATCCCAGGAATTTCATCAGCCATAGCCGTACCGGAACTTGCAGGAATTCCTCTTACACACAGACAATTAAGCAGAAATTTTACAGTTCTTACAGCCTCATCTGTAGGAATTGATAATAAAGAAAATATTACTCCGATAGATTACCAAGCACTTACAAAACTTGGCGGAACTATTGTATTTTTAATGGGTTACCATCATATCCCAGAAATTATGAACAATTTTTTGAATTCAGGAATGAATGAAAATACATCCTGTGCAATAATTTCAAAAGGTTGCACCAAAGAACAAAAAGTTATTAAAGGAAATATAAAAAATATTTCATCTGAAATTGAAAAACAAAATATTCAAACACCAGTAATAATTGTTATAGGAGAATGCGTAAATTTAGATTTGAAAGGAAAATTATCCAAAAATTCAAACTATAAAAATGATATTAGAGATTTAAAAATTGCAGTTACAGGTACTGATAGTTTTGTGAAAAAACTTAGTGAAAAAATTAAATCTAAAAAATGGAAAATTTTTGACTGGGGCTTTTTAGATGTTGTCAATAACAATGAAAAATTGCCCGATTTCAATAATTTTGATTGGCTCGTTTTCACAAGTCAAAACGGAATAGAACAATTCTTTGAAAAACTAAAAAAAGAACACAAAGATATAAGATTATTATCTAATTTAAAAATTGCCGTAATAGGATCAGGAACTGCAGAAAAACTTTTAGAATACGGGATTTATGCAGACCTGATGCCTAATCATTTTGATTCTGAATCTTTGACAGAAGAACTTTTAGCAAGACTTCAAAAAAATGACAAAATTTTAATTTGCAGAGCAAAAGAAGGCAGTGATTTTTTAATAAATAAATTAAACGAAAACGGATATGAATATACAGATTTTCATATTTATGAATTAAAAGAAAATCTCGAGAAAAAAACAATTCTTTCAACTTTAAAGATAAATTCTTTTGATGTAGATTATTTAGTATTTGGAAGTGCAAAAGGTGTAACAACCTTCTTTGACAGCTTTAAAAATAGCCTTAACAAAGATACTAAGATAGTATGTATCGGAGAAAAATGTGCACAAGCTATAAAAAAATATAAAACAGAAAAAGTTTTGATAGCAGATAAATATAATATTGATGGCATAATAGAAAGTATAGAAAAAGATTTTAATAAGGATTAAAAATGAAACGATTAAGAAGATTAAGACAAAACGAAGTAATGAGAGATTTGGTAAGAGAAACAAGGTTGAATGTAAAAGGTTTTATTTACCCGATTTTTGTAATCGACGGAGAAAATATAAAAACTCCCGTAAATTCAATGCCAAATGTCTATCAATATTCTATTGACAGATTGTCTGAAATTCTTGACGAAGTAAAAAAAAGTAAAATATCAGGCGTTATGCTATTCGGAATTCCAAAACCTGAAGATAAAGATGAATATGGCACACAAGCATATGACAAAAACGGAATTACTCAAAGAGCAGTCAGATATATCAAAAAAAATTATCCAGAAATTTTATGCATAGTAGATGTATGCCTTTGTGAATACACATCACATGGACACTGTGGAGTTGTTGAAAATGGTGAAATTCTGAACGATGAAACTTTACCGCTTTTATGCAAAATGGCAGTAAGTTTAGTTGAAGCAGGAGCTGATATGGTAGCCCCATCAGATATGATGGACGGAAGAGTTTCTGCTATCAGAGATGCTTTAGATAATGCAGGTTATAAAAACACTCCTATTATGGCATACAGTGCAAAATTTGCATCAGCATATTACGGACCTTTCAGAGATGCTGCTCAATCTGCTCCTTGCTTTGGCGATCGAAGAAGTTATCAAATGGATTTTACAAACTCTAAAGAAGCATTGAGAGAAATTGAAGCAGACATCGAAGAAAATGCAGATATCGTAATGGTAAAACCCGCATTAGCATATTTAGATATATTGAAAGAAGCTTCTTCAATTTATAATATGCCTTTCGCTGTTTATAACGTAAGCGGTGAATATTCAATGGTAAAAGCTGCTGCAATGCAAGGCTGGATTGATGAAAAAAGAATTGTAACAGAAAACCTGATTGCAATGAAACGAGCAGGTGCAAATATAATAATCACATATCACGCATTAGATATGGCAAAATGGTTAAATGAATAAAAATAAAGGTTTGTATGACAAAATCAGAAGAATTATTTAAAAAAGCACAAAATATAATGCCAGGTGGCGTAAATAGTCCTGTAAGAGCATTTAATGCAGTAAAAAAGACACCGTTTTTTGTCGAAAAAGCACAAGGTGCATATATTTATGATGCAGACGGAAATAAATATATAGATTACGTTTGCTCATGGGGACCTGGGATTTTAGGACATGCATATCCTAAAGTTATTGAAGCCGTAAAAAAAGTTTGTGATAACGGATTAACCTTTGGTGCTCCGACAGAAAAAGAATTAATATTAGCTGAATTAATACAAAAATGTGTTCCATCAATGGAAATGATAAGACTCGTAAGTTCAGGTACTGAAGCTGTGATGAGTGCCGTAAGAGTTGCACGCGGATTTACAGGCAGAAATAAAATAATAAAATTTATCGGCTGTTACCATGGACATTCTGACGGACTTTTGATGAAAGCAGGTTCAGGAGTTTTAACAGAAGCAATCCCTGACAGTGCAGGTATTCCTAAAGATTATGCAAAATATACACTCCTAGCGGATTATAACGACGAAAATTCTGTAAGAAAATTAATGGAACAATATGGCGATGATATTGCTTGTATAGTTGTTGAACCGGTTGCCGCAAATATGGGCGTCGTACCGCCAAAATCAGGATTTTTGAAATTTTTAAGAGAAATTACCAAGCAATATGGAGCTTTGTTAATTTTTGACGAAGTAATAACAGGGTTTAGATTAGCATTAGGCGGTGCTCAAGAATATTACGGGGTTACTCCTGATTTATCAACTTTCGGCAAAATCGTAGGCGGCGGCATGCCTTTAGCTGTATATGGCGGACGTAAAGATGTTATGTCCTGCGTTGCTCCTGTCGGAGCTGTATATCAAGCAGGAACACTCTCTGGTAATCCCGTAGCTGTTACTGCAGGAATTGAAACTTTGAAAATTCTAATGGAAAATAAAGAAATTTATTCAGAAATTGATCGTAAAGCTTCAATTTTAGAAAAAGCATATAAACAAATAGGTTTGCAAACTAAAAGAGTAGGCTCACTTCTTTCTGTATTTTTTACGGATACTGAAATTTCTAATTATAAAGATGTTTCAACTTGTGATGTAAACAAATTTGCAGACTATTTCAATCACATGTTGAATAACGGAATTTATGTCGCACCATCTCAGTTTGAATCTATGTTTGTCTCTTTCGCCCACACAGATGAAATAATAAAACAAACTGCTAATGTAATATTGCAATATAAAAAATAATTAAAAACTTTTTAAAGTATTATAAAATTAATTGAGAGTAAATATTATCTCCAATAAACTTTGAATTTTTCAATTTCTTCAAGAGTTTTATTATAATCACCTTTGAAACAAATCGTTCTATCATCAATATAAAGATATGACGGTAATTTTACATTAGTAACATCCTTAAAAAACTTATCTAAATTATTATTAATTAGCCATTTAGTTGCAAGCATTAAATTTCTTGATGTAAAAAGATACAATTCAGCACTTTGAGATAATGTTTCTAAAAATTCATAAGCCCCAACCTTAATTTCAGGAATATAATTTTCATTGAATTTTTCTTTTCCGTACTCATTTAGTACGCCGTCTAAATCTATAAGTATCTTTTTAGTGAACATAAAATTACCTTATCAAATGGACTGTCATTCCTGTTAATAATGTTCTAATAATAACATAATTGGAATATGAGTCAAGATATTAGATAAATATTAGCAAATAATATTAAAAATCTGCGAACACAGAAAAAGTTAAGCAGGGAAGAATTATCTTTAGTTTTAGGAGTTGATAATTCTTATGTTTCAAAACTTGAAAAAGGTAAAATAAATATTACTTTAGATAAAATTGAAATGCTAGCCAATTATTTTGAAACAGAAGTATATTTATTATTAAAATAAATCTTATTGATAATTAGAAATTAACTATATTTTTAAGATATGATTTCTATTAATATAGACATTAATTAAAAATACAAATTAATATGCTATATTTAAAATTTTTAATAAAAATAACAAAATAAATTTAAAAATTTGCGTTATTTAACATAATTGTTGTATACTCTTTTTGAAATAATCAAACTTAACAAGAACGGATATGGACAAAAAATTTACAAAAATCGGTATTCCAAGAGCAATTTCTTATTATAATAATTACCCTTTTTATTATGGTTTTTTCACATCATTAGGGATTGAAATTATTCTATCTGATAAAACCACAACAAAGACAATAAATGAAGGGACTAAATATGTAGTATCCGATACATGCCTGCCAATAAAAGTATTTACAGGACATGTTATAAATCTTATAAATAAAGGCTGTGAAGCAATATTTATACCTTCAATTCAATCAACAGGCTATAAAATTAATAATTGCAGTAAAATAAGAGGTTTACCTGAAATTATAAGAAATGTAATTGATAAACCTTTTACAATGATTGAACCGACATTAGACAAAACAGAAAATATTAATTTCAAAGATTTTTGTACTCAAACAGCAAATGCACTTGGAATTACAGACAAACAAGAAATTAAAAAAGCAATTGACAACGGTTGGAAAGTTTATAATTCATTTATTGAAATGACTAAATCAGGTGTAAGTTATACCGAAGCACTTGAAAATGCAATAAATGGCAAATTTATCAAGAAAACAGTAGATATTGTAAAACCTCTATCCGTTGCGATTATGGCTCATGGGTATAATCTTTTTGATGACAGAATTTCTTTAAATTTAATAAAAAAATTAGAAAAAATGGATGTAAAAGTCTACACATCAGTTAATGTTTCAAGAGAAGATTCATTAAAAGCAATTGATAATATCGGAGAAGTGCAATATTGGGCAAATGAACTTGAATTGACAGGAACTGCAGCTTATTATTTATTAAACGAAAAAGTTGACGGCATTATTGCACTTTCAGCTTTCGGATGCGGACCTGATTCATTAATGGTAGATGAAATCGCATATCACTGCAAAGAAGCAGGAATGCCTCTAATTCATTTGACAATTGACGAGCACACAGGAGAAGCAGGTTTTATTACTCGTTTAGAAGCTTTTACAGATATGCTTTTGAGAAAGAAAAGAAGTATTCTTACTAAAAAATCAGAAAAAACAAAAGAATATATTCAAAATAAAAATATTGTTGAAATAAAAAAAGAAAAAATTCTTACAAGCTCTATTAAATAATCAATGGCAAAACAATTTTTCAATTACTTAGGTGCAATCCATATTCATACAAAACTATCTGACGGGACAGGAGATATAAATTCAATTTCCAAAGCTGCAAAAAAAGCTGGGCTGCATTGGATTATTATTACCGATCATAATAATTTTGATATAGAAGAAGGATTTTATAACGGGGTATGCGTAATAAAAGGAGAAGAAATTTCTCCTTGTACATCTAATCATTATATTGCTTTGGGGATAAAAAATTTAATTAATCCAAGTGATGATACTCAAAAATTTGCAGATGAAGTAAGATCACAAGGAGGTTTTGGCTTTGCAGCACATCCTGATGAATCTGATAATAGAAAAAACAAAGCACACCCGATTAAATGGACAGATAAATCTGTTATTCCTGACGGAATTGAGATTTGGAATTGGTTTTCTGACTGGGCAGATGATTATGATGAGTCAAATATTTTCAAAATAGCTTATTCATACTTTTTTAGGCATAAATTAATTCAAGGACCACAAAAAGAAACTCTAAAATGGTGGGATGAATTAAATAAAAAATCAGAACACATAGTCCCTGCAATTGCAGGAGTCGATGCCCATGCACTAAAAATTTCAAAATACATTATCCCTATAAAAATATTTCCATACAAAAATTGTTTTAAAACATTGACAAATATTATCCCTCTTGAAAATAAACTTCCTGAAGATTTTGAAGAACAAAAAAAATTAATCCTTTCATCTATCAAAAACGGAAATAATATAATGATTAATCGTCACATAAAAAAAGATATTCCATTAATTTATATTGAGGATAAATCAATTGTCGTAAAACTTTCAACCAAAGCACAAATAAAAATTATTCAAAACGGAACTCCAATCTATACAGAAATTAATGACAATTTAAAATTTCCAATTCAAGAGAAAACAAAATATCGAATAGAAATTTATCTAAAAAATCAACCTTGGATTTTCTCAAATCCAATTATTCTTAAATAATTTTGTGCTAGTATAATTTTTATGAATACTGCAGAAAAATTAGAAAAAACAAAAATGGAAAATACAATTTCCACAAAAGACCGTATAATAGCTTGGCCTAGAATGGGAAGAATAGATATTCCGCTAAAAGCATTACTCGTATCATTAGGAGCAAAAGTTGTAATACCGCCTCCAAATAGCAACGAAGCATTAGAAATAGGGGTCAGAAACAGTATTGAAGGGATCTGCCTGCCTTACAAATTAAATCTGGCAAATTACATAATGGCATTAGAAAAAGGTGCAAATACTCTAATGATGTTCCAAGCGCCAGGGTCATGCCGTTTGGGAAATTATACAAAAATGGCTCAAAAAACTTTGAAGTCAATGGGCTATAAATTTGATATGGTAATTTTCGATATGTACAAAAGTAAAATGAAACAAACTCTGCAGGCATTCTGGCATGTAACCCATTGCATAAATCCTTGGAGATACTATAAAGGCTTTAGCTTAGGCTTTAATAAATTCTTCGCAATAGATACAGCAGAAAGATTACTATTCTACACCCGTCCAAGAGAATTACACAAAGGTGATGCTGAAAAATGCTATGAAAAATGGCTTAAAATTACAGATGAAACAAATTCTGTATGGAAAGCTAAAAAACTAAAAAAACAAATAATAAATGATTTCAAAAAAATCCCAATAGATAAAAATAAAAAAGTTCCTGTAATTTATTTAATCGGCGAATTTTTTGTACTGCTTGATCCATATACAAACCAAAATATAGAAAAAGAATTAGGAGAAATGGGTGTAGAAGTACAACGTCAGATAATGTTTGGAGATTGGCTTGAGCACGTTTTAAAACCTTCAATTTTTTATCACAAGGAATCTCATAGAGAAAGATCTGTTCGTTATGCAGAAAAATATATGAAAAGGGCAATCGGTGGAGAATGCATAGAAACTGTCGGAGATACAGTTTATGCTGCAAAAAACGGAGTCGATGGCATAATCCATATTTCGCCATTCTCTTGCATGCCAGAAATTGTTGCCCAAAATATTTTACCAAAAGTAAGCAAAGAAGAAGATATTCCTGTAATGTCATTAGTTTTAGATGAACAAACAGGGAAAGCAGGTTATATTACTAGAATAGAAGCTTTTATCGATTTGGTAAAAAGAAAAAAATTAAGAAAAATTAATAATTAATGTAAATTTATTACCCATATGGGTAATATTATTTGTCCCCTTTACTTGTTTATGATATTCTTGAATTTATAAATAGCTGAGAGGGGATAATGATGATTACAAAATCCAGAAACGAAATGACATTTGAACGTTTAAAATACTACAGACACCTTGCAGGAGGTGCATTAGAATGTATCGCAAGCAGACTTTCAAAAACACCTAAACCATTATGTTTTTCATTAATGGTTACAAGCAGATGTAATTGCGATTGCGATTTTTGCTTTTGGAAATCTAAAAAAGGTACAGATGACATGCCAACTGATGAAATCGTAAGATTATTAACAGAAGCAGGTCAAATAGGTTATATGGACAGTATTTTATGGGGCGGAGAACCTCTATTAAGAGAAGATTTTGCTGAAATTTGTAAAGCATCTCACGATGCCGGTCTATATACAAAAATCGCAACTAATGGCTGGTATTTAGAATCAAATCCGGATTTTGCAAAATATACAGATTTAATGTTTGTATCCCTAGATGCTATCGGTAAAGCTCATGATGATATCCGCCATATGCCTGGGATTTGCGACAAAGTAATGTCAGGGATTGAATATCATAAAATTCATTCTCCAAAAATGAGAATTTATGTATGCTGTACAGTATCTACTCAAACGAACTTTGAACAAATCAAAGAAGTTGCACAATATTGCAAAGACGCTGATATTTTATTATATTTCACAGTTAACAAAGCGGCATCAAGACCTGATGAAGCTCAAAATGTTGTAGAAACTGAATTAGAAAATGAACAATTAGCAGACATGTTCATAAAAATAAAAGAATTAAAGAAAAACGGTTATCCGATAAGAAATTCATACTACTTTATGGATTACATAATCAACAAAAAGACATACTATGAATGTCATTGGCCAAGAATTGCAACAGTAATTTATTCTAATGGCGATATGTTACGTTGCTATGACAGAAAACCATTTATTAGTGTAAGAAACAGATCTTTAAAAGATGTAATCAAAGATCCTTTATTTATTGAAACAGTAAATAAATGCAAAGACTGCAAACTTGCTTGTGTAGGTAATTACGCACTTGATGCATCAGGATTATGGAAACTTGAATGGCCTGCGATTAAATCATTAATGGAAATAGCTATTACATAAAAATTTAAACAAATTAAAATTTAAGGAAACTAAAAATAAATATAAAAGGGATATTATGAAAAAAATAATTGCACTATTATTACTAATGACATTTTGCACAGAAGCATATTGTTTTGCAGAACCAAGTATCAGACAGGAAGAATCTAAAGTAAAACAAGTTCAAAATGAGGAAGAACATGTAAATCTTGATGCATTCCAAAATAATTATCAAAATGTTATTAATCCTCAATCAGTACATACGATCCAACTAAGTCCAATCGAAAAATTATTTAACGGAAAAGAAAGTGAAATTACAGGCACTCCACTACAACAAGTCGGCTATGATTTATTCACATCTACAACTTCTTCTGTAAACGGAACTGCCGGTAAATTTGATAATAACTATAAATTAAGCATCGGTGAAAAAGTCAATGTATATTTATACGGTGATTCAATAGATGTTATGGCAATATCAGGTGCAAATTTATTAAACCCTACAACAAAAACAGAAGTTGATTCTAAAGGTTCTATATTCATTCAAGGTGTAGGTCTTGTAAAAGCAGAAAATAGAACTATAAGCGAAGTTGAAAACGAAGCAAACAGATTAGCTTCTCAAAAATATAAAAGTATAAAAGTAAAATTAACAGTTGCATCAGGTCAAGAATTTTCAGTATTTGTATACGGTCAAGTAAACAGACCAGGTAAAATTCTTGTAGGAAATAATTCATCAATAATTGATGCATTAAATGCAGCAGGCGGAGTCAAAAAGACAGGTACTTTAAGAAATATCACATACACATCTAATAACAAATCAAAAAATGTTGATATTTATAAAGCACTATTTTCTGGCAACGATGACGGGATAATTCTAAGACCAAATGACAAAATTTTTGTAGATAGAATCGGTGACGTTGTAGCTATCAAAAATGGGGTTACAGTACCAGGTATTTACGAAATTAAAAACGGTGAAAACTTACAAAAAATTATAACTTTTGCAGGAGGACTTTTACCTGCAACTCAAGTAACAGAAGTTACATTAACAGGTTACGATGCAAATTCAAAACAACGTACAGCTGAAAATATTGCTTGGAATGAAGCAAAAAATACTAAACTAAAAAGCGGCGATGCAGTTGAATTCAGAGAATTATATAATACAGCAGAAAATATTGTAACTATTCAAGGTAACGTTAAACATCCTGCAACTTATGCTTATAAAGAAGGTATGAGATTGTCTGATATTTTAAAAAGTGAAGACGAACTACTTGAAGAAACTTTCATAAATCAGGCAGTAATTAGAAGAATTTCAGGAAAAGATAATTCGATAGAAACAATTCCTGTATTTTTAAAAGAATTTTTTGCAGGAATGAATGACCCTGTATTAAAGCCAAAAGATATCATTAATGTTTATAAAAATACAAATTCAATGTTCGTAGATGTATATGGCTGCGTGAATATTCCAAAACACTTAACTTATACATCAAATATGATGTTAAATGATGTAATGACAGATATTCAATTTTTGGAATCTGACGTAGATGTAAAAGATACAGAAGATACAAAAGAACCTGAAATAGCATATAAAGGATCTGTTGAAGAAAATGATGTTCAATTAGCTGGAGGTACTGCAAATTCAAATAAATTAATTCCTGCAGAAAATGTAGCTGTAGAAATTACAAGTACAGACGGCACAACTCAGGTATATTACTTATATGACATTATGATTAATTCAGATAGAATTAAGTCAATTCCAATTATGCCAGAAGATAAAATTTTCTTTAGAACTTTGCGCGGTAATGAAGTTATAAAAACCGTAAAAGTTTCAGGATTTGTCAAAAAGCCAGGTGTTTTCACATTCGTTGAAGGCAAAAGATTAAAAGATATGATTGAAATGGCTGGTGGATTAACTTCTGAAGCTGACTTAAGAGGTGTTGTATTCAAAAGAACAAACCTTCAAGGTAAACAAGTTGAATTGGCTCACAAGAACAACGAAAGAGATATAAAATTAATCGAAGGCAGAATGGCTAGTGCATACAAACCAACTGAAGGCGATCAAAAATCTAAAATGGAAATGCTTGAAATGCTTAAAGCTGATGATTTAACTCTTGCAAATAAATACAACGGACAAATCGCATTAAATATTAAAAACAATGATTTAGATAAAATCAAAGACCTTGACAATATAGAAGTTCAAGATGGTGATGATATTTATATTCCAAGAACTTCAAATCATGTAAGTGTAATCGGGGAAGTATATAACGAACAATCATTTGTTTATAAAAAAGGCTCAAACGCTAAATATTATATTAAAGAAGTTGGCGGATATACTCCAAATGCAAACAAATTCAGATTATACAAAGTATCAGTTAACGGTCGCGCTGAAAAAATCTCAAATCATAGCGACATTGAACCTGGAGATACAATCGTAGTTCCAAGAAGAATTGCTGGTAATGACTGGATTACACCGGTATGTGATACTTTGAAAGGTATAGCTTCAATTATTGTTATGGCATTTGCTATTAACAAATGGTAAAAAATTAATTACCAAAAACTTTAACAGATTTAGGGACGATATTTATTTTAATGTCGTCCTTAAATTTTTGTTTTTCTCCGTCAATATGACCTGTAGAAAATTCATTTTTTATTAGTAATTCATTCGTTTGAAAATACATAGCTTTTGAATTTGAATTTTTATAATTAAAAATTATCCCTAAAAATTCTATGAAAAATGTAATCGGATTTTTTACTTTTAAAATAAAAACTTCAAATTTCCCATCTTGCAAATTACAGTTATTAGAAATTGATACCAAATTACGATACATATTGCCTGCATTTGCAACAATTATACAAGTTGCAAGAATTGATAGTTTTTTATCGTTAAAAAATATAGTATAACTTTTTTGCTTTAACCTTAGAGCAAACAAAATCCCTGCTAAAAAATATGCAAAATACCCGAATTTATTTTTAAGTGATTGTGGAGTTTTGCATATAATATCAGAATCATATCCTAAACCAAGTCTTAAAACAGAATACTTATCTTGAACTTTCAAGACATCAACATTTTTGATAACAGAATGATTTATAATTTCAAGAGCTTTTTTAGGATTTGTCGGAATATTTAATTTTGCTGCAAGTAAATTTGCTGTTCCGCAAGGGATTATTCCTAAAACTTTGTCTGTATTTACAATATATGGAATTACTTTATTTACGGTACCATCACCGCCAATTGCAAAAACCGTATCAAAATCTTCAAAATCAGTACTTGTTAATTTGCTGATTTCAATAGTTTTAAAACTACAATTCTTTCTCAACAAAAACTGTATAACCAATTTTTTATACTTTGCAGCTTTTTTCCGACCAGCATTTGAATTGTTAATTACAAGTACATTTTTCATATCCCGATTATTACATAGTTAATATTAGTTAGCAACATGTCTATAATTTTGATAATAATTATTATGTTTGGGTTATAATTGTTGAATAATAAGGAGTATTTTTAAATGAGAGTAGAAAAACAATCAACAGTTTGGCAATCAAACTCAATGGGGAAATTTGATAATTTAAAATTGAAAGTTAATAACTTCGCAATTGATATGTTATTGAATTATTTAGGACACAATTTCAGCAAAGAAAAATTAATAAACCTTGCAAAAATATTTGAAAAAATATCAGGTTCTAAAGGTGGTATCAACCACGCAAGAAGAATGCAATGGCTTTTTAAATCAGAACATCCGCATTTATACTGGTGGAAAAAGATTTTAACAGAATTAGATCCTAATTGCAGAAACAAATGGATTAAAAACTTCTTTGTAAACGGATATTATGGAGATAATTTAAGAAAACGTTCAGAATTTAATGAAAAGAATGGATTTTTCCCTCCAACAGTCTTATTAGCAAGTATTACAAAACGTTGTAACTTCAATTGTAAAGGCTGCTGGGCACATGAATATGACGTAAAAGAAGATTTAACAAAAGAAAAATGGAGAGAAATTTTCTCAGAAGCTCGTGATGTAATGGGTATCCATATTTTCCCAGTTGTAGGCGGGGAACCTTTTGCAAGAAAAGAATTTTTAGAATTAGCAGAAGAATTTAACGACTGTACATTCATAACTTTCACAAACGGTTCATTGATCACTGAAAAAACTGTTGAAAAATTGAAAAAATTAGGTAATGTCCAACCAATGTTTTCAATTGGCGGTTTGAAAGAAAATACAGATGCCGTTCGTGGAGAAGGCTGTTTTGATATGGTTATGGAGAAAATGGATATGCTTAAAAAAGCCGGCATTTTCTTCGGCGCAAGTATCACAGCAACAAGTCAAAATTGTGACGAAGTAACATCTGATGAATTTATGAAAATGCTATCAGATAAAGGAGTATTATGGGCTTGGTTTTTCCATTATGTACCTGTAGGTGACAGTCCTGATGTAAGTATGGTACCTAATGCTCAACAAAGACAACAAATCTTAAAAGCTGTTTATAACGCAAGAAATACATTACCTATGATGACAGTAGATTTCTGGGGTGACGGTCCAGAAATGATGGGATGTATTGCAGGCGGAAGACAATATATTCACGTAAATCCACGCGGAGATGTTGAACCTTGTACATTCGTCCACCTAGCGACACATAACCTTAAAGATTGTACATTGACAGAAGCTCTTGCAGCACCATTTATGCGCGCAATCAGAGATGGGATTCCTTATGAAGACGGTAATATGCTAAGACCTTGTATGATTGTCGATAGACCTGAAGTCTTAAGAAAATATTATCAGGAATTCAAACCTTATGAAACACATGAAAATGCTGCTGCATATTTGACAAATCCTGAAATTACATCAAAAATTGATAAATATTCTCAAGATGTAAAAGAAATCTTAGACAAAGACTGGAGAGAAAATCTTTGGATGACAATATTCCCGCTTGAAGGCGAATATTACGTAGATAGAGATCACTTCTGTTCAACAGAAAAACCTGTTAAAGAAAATAAATGCAGTGGAAACTGTGCTTGCTGCGGTAAATAATATGAAAAAAATATTTTCATTATTAATTTTATTTATAATACTTACAGCTTTAATAATCTCTTGTCCCATAATAACTCAATGGGACAGGAGTATTATTATATTCGTTCAGCAGAAACTCTCTTTTTTACCTCTATGGATTCCAATGCTGCCTGATTGCATATTGTATACTGCAATGATTGTTTTGCCATTGGTAGGTTTTGGAATATTCTTTGTAAAAAAAAGATTATGGATTGATTTAATATGCATATATTCAATTCCGCTTATTACATTTTTTTTGAATTGCATAATAAAACCAACAATAAAACGAGAAAGACCTCCAATAGAATTGCAAATTACAACAATTCATCCAGATAGTTTCAGCTATGTATCAAGTCACAGTTTAGTTACAATTTGTCTATGGGGGATCGTAATTTGGTATATTAATAAGTTTTGTAAACATAAAAAATTAAAAATTTCACTAATTTTAATTGGAATTTTGTGGATAATCTTTGTCGGAATAAGCAGAATATGGCTAGGAGTGCACAACCCTACAGACGTACTTGGAGCCTATGTTTTAGGAAGTTTTTTATTGTGTTTATATATTCAAGTAGTAAGAAGTTTTATAAAATCAATAAATAATTCTTAATTATAAAATTTCAATTTTTGAATTTCTATCATATTCAAATAACATGTTTAATCCTTTATTTATATCAGTGAATTTTAAATCAGGAAAATTCTTAATAATTTGAGAATTATCAAGAATACTATTTTTTATATCACCAGTTCTTGGAGATAAATAAATAGGATCATATTTGTAATTATACATTTTTTTCATTAATTTAAATAATTGATTAATTGTAATTCCAGTATTACTAGAAAAATTACATGTAATATTTGATATGTCTGTATTAATTACTTTATTTATAATAACTGCCACATCTTTTACAAAGATAAAATCTCTTATTTGCGTACCATCTCCAAAAATTTCTATCTGTTTATTATTTAGCATAGCATCATGGAATATTGCAATCACACCACTCTCTTTTGATGATGACTGACGTGGTCCATATACATTAGAAAATCGGAATATTATATACGGGATTTCAAAATGTTGAATATATTTTTCCATTGTTAATTTAGATATTCCATAAAAGGAAATAGGTTTTGTTTGAGAATTTTCAGCAATAGGTAATTTTTCAGGAATCCCGTAGACAGCTGCAGATGACGCTGTTACGAATTTTTTAATCTTATATTTTTTACATAGATTCAACAAATTAATTGACCCTAAAATATTCATTTGAGCATCATATATTGGATCTATTTCCGAATAATTAACACTTGTTTGTGCAGCTAAATGAATACAATAATCTGGGTTTTCTCTTTCAAAAATATATTCTATGTTATCTTTTACAATATCTGCTTGATAAAACACAACTCTTTTATCATCTGGTAAATTTGATAATTTACCAGATACAAGATTGTCTATAACTATAACTTGATTGTTGTTTTCAATAGCAAATTCTACAACATGAGACCCAATAAAACCTGCACCACCTGTAATTATAATTTTTTTCATATAATTCATCCTACTTTATTTATAATTATATTACAAAAACAAATAAATAAAAAAAATATTAGTCAAATGTCTATAATTTATAAAAATATTTTATGTTTATGATAAAATTATATAAAAGAATAGATTATTTTAAGGAAATATGTGTGTTTAAAAAATTATTATCTAAATCAACATTAATAATGTTTCTATTTGATTTAATAACATTCGTATTGTCATCTGCGTACTGGTATTATAATTTCAACTTACCTGTTGAACATATGGACATTGCTGTACTTTTGACAACTTTAACAGGAATTATTGTCCTATTTTTAAAAGATAATTATAAGATTAGAGAATTTAATTCAACTTTGAAAAATTCATACCTCCTTTTTGAAGGTGTTGTATTTTCTCAAATTCCTGCAACAATTTTGCTTTTAACATTTAACCAAAATGTTAAATCTTTTGAATTCATTTTATTCAATTTATTAACAATTTATGCAGCCCTATTCATCTACAGAAGATGTTTTCACTATTATTTATTTAACATTAAGAAAATAAAAAATGTATTAATAATCGGCTCAAATTCTAATGCAAAACTGATAGCAGATGAAATTATCAACAAAAAAGCATTAAGAATGAACGTATCAGGTTTTGTTGAATATGATGAAGAAGATAAAATTATAAATGATACTAATATCCAAGTTTTTCCAAAAGTTTATGAACTGGATGAAATTATAAAAAATAAAAAAGTTGACATTGTAATCGTCGCAATAAAACATCGTATGGAAGAAGAATTTTTAACCAAAATGGTAAATAGTATTCCAAAAGATGTAAAAGTATATAAAATGCCTGAATTTTATGAAATGGTTACAGGTAAATACTTTGTAGACAGAATGTCAATAAACTGGCTATTTTATGATTACATGAAAAACCGTTCCAGAATATATGATTTTTGCAAACGTGCATACGATATAATTGCAGCGTTGATAATACTTGTTGTGACATCACCAATACTTTTGTATATTGGTATCCGTGTAAAATTAACAGATGGCGGAAATGCAATTTATACCCAAAACAGAGTGGGAAAAGATGGAAAAGTATTCAAAGCATATAAATTAAGAACAATGTATGCAAATGATTATGTTCCAAAAGCTGGACAAATCGGACATACCGAACCACAAGATGAAGATAATAGAGTTATCCCGTTTTGTAAATTTGTAAGAAAAGCCCGCTTTGATGAAATTCCTCAAATGATAAATATTTTAAAAGGCGAAATGTCAATTGTCGGTCCAAGGACAGAATGGGAAGATTTGGTGAATATTTATTCAAAAGAAATTCCATATTACTCTTGCCGCATGTGGGTAAAAACAGGCTGGACAGGTTGGGCACAGATTAACCAAGGACATTGCGTTTTAGCTGATGATGTTTCAGAAAAACTTCAATATGACTTATATTATTTGAAACACAGAAACTTGCTATGGGAAATTGGAATTCTAATAAAAGCCGTATTCTTAGCTCTTGGAGGAAGACATGGCTAGTAAAGTAAATTATACAAAATCAAAACTTTTTGCACAAAAGATTGTGTTTGTGATATAATCAAGACAACTTAATAAAAGAAACTTTGGGGTAAAATTTGGAAAAAGTAACGACAAAATTTAGTGTTTTAATGCCGGTATATTATAAAGAAAATCCTTTGTTTTTTGAACAAGCACTAGATAGTGTTTTGAATCAAACATTACTTCCCGATGAAATAGTAATAGTTAAAGATGGACCTCTAACAAAAGAGCTGGATACCATTATTGATAAGTGTATTTCAAAATATCCAAATTTATTCAATATAGTTGCTTTAGAAAAAAATGTAGGTTTAGGTGAAGCATTAAGGATAGGCATTGAAAAATGTTCTTTTGATATTATTGCAAGAATGGATTCTGATGATATTGCAAAAAAAGATCGTTTTGAAAAACAAATTAAGTATTTAAAAGAGTATCCTGATATAGATGTATTAGGTAGTTGGATTTCTGAATTTGAAGACAACCCTGAAAATATAATTTCATGTAGACAATTACCTGTTGAACATAAGGAAATATATAAATTTGGTCAATTTAGATGTCCTATTAATCATGTAACTGTTATGTATAAAAAAGATGCAGTTTTAAAAGCTGGCAATTATAAAAAATTTAAGAATATAGAAGATTATTATTTATGGGGAAGGATGTTAATAAATGGGGCAAAATTTGCCAATATTCCAGAATGCTTAGTTAATGTTAGAGCAGGTAATGCAATGTTCAAACGTAGGGCAAATTTAACATATTTCTTTAATAGTGAACTACCATTACAAATAGAGTTTTTGAAAATTGGTTTCACAAATATATATCAATTTTTAAGAAACTCACTTTTAAAATTTTTACTTAGAGCAATGCCTCTTGGTTTAATGAGTTTGTATTATAAAAAATTTTTGAGACAAGAAGTGTAATGAAACAAACAAAAGCTAAAATTGTATATATAATATCAACATTAGCAAAAACAGGCCCAGTTAATGTACTTTATAATATTATTAAATATTTAGATAAACAAAAATTTAATATTACAATAATAACCTTGTCTCCTGAAAAAAATGAAAATTCACTATGGAATGATTTTGAAAAAATGGGAGTACATTTAATTTCATTAAATTTGTCAAGGGTTCAAGGTTATTTATTAGGTGGTTTAAATTTAAAAAAAGAAATTGATAAAATCAAGCCTGATATTATTCATACACACTGTTTTCGTTCAAATTTATTATCTGCATTATTTTTAAATGGATATAATAGATGTTCAACTGTGCACTGTGATTACAAAATAGACTTTCAACAAGCTTATGGGAAATTGGGTTTTTTAATGTTTATTTTAAATCATTTTGCTTTATTTTTAATCAAAAATAACATTTGTTGTTCTGAAGCATTAGCAAATCTTTTAAACAAAAAATATCCATATATGAAATTTAGTTTTGTTAACAACGGGATTGATACCGAAATTTTTCATCCAGTAAAAGATAAAAATGATTTAAGAGAAAAATTAAACTTGCCAAAGGATAAAAAGATTTTTATTTGGGTAGGAAACATGATTAAAAGAAAAAACCCATTTTTACTTGTTGATGCAATTTTAAATGATAATACCAAAGATAATTTTTATGTATTTTGCGGAGATGGACCTTTATTAGAAGAATGTAAAACAAGATTAACTAATAATAAAAATGTTTTTTTTACAGGTAGAGTTGATGTTGTGCTATCATATTTACAAGCGTCTGATTATTTTATTTCAACATCTTTATCAGAAGGGTTACCAATGGCTGTTTTAGAGGCCGGAGCTTGTGGGCTACCTTGTTTATTATCAGATATTTCCCAACATAGATTTTTATTTGATTATAATCAACAGATTGGAAAAATATTCGATTTAAATAATGAAAAGACCTTACAAACAGCTATAAAAGAGATAAAATTAGACGACTATCAACAGTTATCAAAAAATATAGAAGTTTTGGTAATTACAAATTTTAATGCTAAAAGTATGGCAAAAAATTATGAGGATAAATATGAAAATTACCTATAATATAAACAAAATATTTTTTGCCATATTATTTTTACTTTCTATGTTTATAGGTTCTATTAGACTCCCTATTGGGCCAATTAGATTAGATTTATTATTTGATATATTTATAATTTTTTACTTATTATTTATATATAAAAAAATAAATTTAAAAATATTAAAACAAGCTCTGCCTTTTGGTTTATTTATTGTTTATTTTATTATTCATTATTTGTTTATTATGCAAAGTCCAAACTTACGAGATTTTTTATTTATAGTAATTCCAATATATACAATAATAACCTATTACATTTTGAATTTTTTATTAAAAGATATAGACATAATAGTTATAAATAAATTTATACAATTTTTTATGTGGGTTAATTTTTGTTTTGTAATAATACAATATACTAATTTATTAGGTTTAAGTACTTTGTTGAAGCCATATTATGAATATTTAGCCGTTAATAATGCCAATTCGTTAATACAAGCTTTAGTTCTAACGCAAAGACCTTTTGGTTTAGTTGGAAACCCAACTCTTTTAACATTTATAATATATGTACTTTATAAAATTAGTAATAAAATAAAACCAAACAATTTGACAACAGTAATATCATTTTTTACAATGATTATTTCTGGCGGAAAAATGGTTTTATTTTTTGTTATTTTATGGGAAGCTTATGAATTTATTTATAACAAATTAAAAAAGATAAAATCTGCAAATGAGCTTTTTTTTAAAATATTACAAATAATTGTTTTTTTGATTTTAGGATTATTTAGCATCCTGTTAATTGTATATTGCGTACCTTTTTTAAAACAGTTTGTTTGGGATACTATTGCAAAAGGAGAGCTTTTTGATGGATATAGCTATACTTATCGTTTTTCAATGTATAATATACTTAAAAAAATTGAAATTTCAACAATATTTTTGGGAGGATACTCATATACTGTTTTGACGGGAATGAATATTGCTTATTTTGATACTGAATATGTTTTGCGTATATTACAATATGGAGTTATAGGTTTATTTTTATTATTTTATCCTTTAATTCATTTTTATTATAAAAGTAAATATAGTATTGATAATTTATATATTCTTGCAATTTGTTTAACATTTTCTTTAACTAATTTTACAGTTTCTAATTATGTACTTATTTTTTATATAGTTTTCTATCTTACGATTATAAAAAAAATAAATAATAAAAATCTAGAAAGACAATATAAAAAGGAATAATTCTAAATGAGCAATAAATCTTATAAAATTTTATATATTAATGGAGGTTTTAATAATGATAATGGCTGTGCCGTTATTGCTAATAATACATACGAATTATTTAAACAAAAAGGATATTCGTGTGAATATTTCACTACTAAAAATGCTTCTTATGATTGTAATTATAAATATGCAAAATATTTCCCAGAAGCATACAATACAACCTTTAAATATATTAAAAATTTAACAAATTATTATTATAATAGATCTGCAAAAGAAAATTTAGTGAAAGTTTTGGATGACTTTAACCCAGATTTGGTTCATGTGCATAGTTTACGGATTTCGTCTTTAACATATTCAGTTTTAAACCCTCTGATAAAGAGAAAAATACCAATTGTAATGACTTTACATGATGCATTTTTGCTTTGTCCAATGATGACTTTAATGAAAAATGGTAATAAATTTTGCGATAAGTTTGAATGTAAAAATTTTAACAAGCTACCTTGTCTTATTAATATTTGTGGTGATAATTTTGAGCAAAGTTTAAGAATGGCTCTAATGAGTTTTGTTAATAAACTCACGGGGTATGATAAGCAAATTAAAAAGTTCATTGCTCCATCAAAGGCATTAGCAGATATTATGATAAAATATAATAGTGATATAAATAGTAATAATATTGTAGTAATAAACAACTTTTTATCGACTGAAGAATTAAAAGCAATTCCTAATTATACAAATAAGGGATATTTTTTGTATATTGGTAGGTTATCAATAGAAAAAGGAGTAATTTATTTATTAAAAGCAATGAAAGATTTACCTAAAGACATTAAACTAAAAATCGCTGGTATTGGTCCAGAAGAAAACAATTTAAAACATTATGTAAAAGATAATAAATTATACAATGTTGAATTTTTAGGATTTAAAAATAGAGGAGAAATAAAAGAATTATATCAAAATTGTATTTCAACTATTCTACCATGTAATTGGTTTGAGATTTTTGGAATGACAAATATTGAATCATTTATTAATGGAAAACCTGTTATCGCATCAAATATTGGAGGTATCCCTGAAATTGTTGAAGATAATATAAATGGATTATTATTTGAACCTGGAAATGTTGAACAGCTAAAAGAATGTATTCTTAAATATTGGAATAATCCAGATTTAGTAGTAGAACATGGTAAAAATGGTTACCAAAAAGCCATTACGCAATATACAGAAGAAAAGTACTATCAAGAATTAATAAAAGTTTATGAGGAAGTATTAAATGAGTCAAAGTAAAGTATATACCGAAACTTTTGGTATGTTAATAATTATAGAGCTAATTTAACTGCGTATAAATCAATAATTATTTAAAAATATTATTAAAGTTAGATAAATTAATAAGAGATGAAATATTGTACGTATAGTAATGTTTTAAATAAAATAGGTGGTATATGAAAAACAAATCATTTGTTATTCAATCAAAAAACGATAAATTAATCCAAAAATCTTCTTCGGGAGGAATGTTTGCTGAGTTAGCATACTATGTTCTTTCTCAAAACGGAATTGTATTTGGATGTACAATGGAAAGAATTGAAGAAGGTTTTGATGTAAAACATATTTATATAGATAATGAGAAGGATTTATATAAATTACAAGGCTCAAAGTATGTTCAAAGTCGTATAGGTAATACATTTAAACAAGCAAAAGAATTTATAGAACAAGGACGTTTAGTCTTATATTCAGGAACTCCTTGCCAAATCGCAGGATTAAAAGCTTTTCTTAAACATGATTTCAATAACCTATTAACAGTAGATTTAAGTTGTACTGGGACACCATCTTTAAAATTATTCAATGATTATGTTAAATTTCTGGAAAATAAATTTAAAAAGAAAATTATCAATTTTGAATTTAGAAATAAAGAAAAAATGGGTTGGGCTTGTGGTAATGCATTAATTACTTTTGAAAATGGCAAACAAAAAATTTTATATAATAATATTTCATCATATTTATACTTCTTTATGAATGGAATAAGCGAACAAGAACGTTGTTTTTCTTGTAAATATACAGGTATAAATAGAATAAGTGACCTGACTGTTGCAGATGCTTGGGGGATAGAACAAGAATATCCTGAATTGTTAAAAAGTAAGTTTATTAAAGATAAAGGAATATCTTTAGTTCTTGTTAATACAAATAAAGGTGAATTATTTTTTAATAAAATAAAAGATAGTGTTATTTATGAAGATATAAACATAAATAAATTAAGAAAATATAATCACCCCCTTAGGCATCCTTCTAGAAAAAATGAATTAAGTGAAAAATATTTAGAAGAATATAAAATTGATGGTTATGAAGGTTTAGAAAGGTTATTTAGACAAAATATAGGTAAAAAGTTTTTCTATTACATACTAAAAAATTGTACTCCCAAATTTATTAAAAATATAATTAAATTGTTTATATGCAAGCAAAAAGTAGATTGTGTATTGATGACTTGGAACCATTTAAAAAATTATGGTGCAATTTTAACAGCTTATGCTTTAAAAAAGTCTATAAATGATTTAGGTTTTAGTGTTAAAGTAATAAAATTTACAGAGGATGATAAATACATTGCTAAACCTTTTAATAACAAATATTGTGTCTATACTGAAAAAAAATATTTATCTACTAAGGATTTTAGCAAGTTAACAAAAGTTACAAATACATATATTGTTGGTTCAGATAATCAATTTAATATTAATTTGTTTCATAAAGGATTATATTTGTCTTTAGGTGCTTTTTTACCTCAAAGTATAAAAAAAATATCAATCTCAACTTCAATGAGCTTGGAGAAAATTGATGCTCCTGAGATTGAAATATCTACAATGAAAACTTTATTAAAACGATTTGATTATTTATCAGTTCGTGAATATAATAGTGTTGAAATTATAAAAAATACTTTTGACTGCGATGCTGATTGGGTTATTGATCCTGTATTCTACTTAGATAAACAAGATTATATTGACCTAGTAAAAGATTCAAATATCAATGCTAAAAATAAAATCTTACAATACGTTCTTTATCCAACTAAAGAAACAGATAAAATTTTAGAAAAAATAAGAACTAAACAGGGTAATGAGTATGTTGATTTTGCTGGTAATGAGGTGTCTACAAAATCTATTAAGAATAAATTCATTAAAGTTGAAGATTGGTTAAAAGCTATTATCGATAGTAAATTAATTGTAACAGACTCTTTTCATGGGATATGTTTTGCAATAATGTTTAATAAACCCTTTGTTTGTATAAAAAATAATCATGCATTTATTCGTTTCAAATCATTGTTTAAAATGTTTGAATTAGAAAATGTTGTGACTGAAAATGCAGACAATATTATTTATAACGAAAGTTACGACTTTGAAAAAATACAAAATATTATTCAAGAAAGGTCTAATTTCGTAAAAAATAAATTAGTTAAAATTTTAACTGAACCTAAGGTTATTACAAAAGAGCAAGAAGAAGCAGAAGTTGAACTACAAAAAGTTCCTAAAAAAGAGTTGCATGCAAAATTTTGGTATAAAGAAAATAAGTTGTTTTATTACGGGATAATTGTTCCAATAGTAAAACCAATTATTAAGTTTATAAGAGAATATAAATGAAAAAAATAATTAACATTTTTAATAATAATATCTATCCATTATCTTTATATGCAAGACAAATTGCTGGAACTCTTGTATTGTTTATTATTGCACGCTATTTGTCGGTATATGATTATGGATTATTTTCAAGTTACAAAAATATTGCCTCTTTTTGTTTTATGTTTGCAAATTTAGATTTTTCTAATTATATTCTTGTATCATCTAAAGCTAATGTCAAAGAAGTAAAACTAAAAATTTCATTATTTCTATTAAATGCTATATCTATTGGAGTTTTAATAGCTTTAGGCTCAACTTTTTTTCATTTAGATAGCCATATATTATTCTGGCTTGTTGTAATAAGAACATTTTTTGATGGAACTTTTTTTGCTTTAATTCTTCCCTACTTTCAAGCAACAAAGACTTTTAATGTAATTGCAAAAATTAATATTGTATATGCAATATTTATAGCATTAATTGCTGTTATAGCTTATATTTTTAAATTAACACTAACTAAATTTTTAGTATTGAATATTATTTTAGGTTTTATAAACTTTATACAATGTTCCTACTTTGCGAAAATCAATTACTTTTTAGTTTTTAATCATCTTAAGCGATTCTGTAAAATGGTTGATAAAAGTATTTGGGCTTATGTTGGAGTTAGTATAGCATATTTTTTATATGCTCAAATCCCATCATTATATGTCTCAACATATTTACCAAAAGAGCAAGCTGCACTATATTTTTCAGCTTTTACAATTGCTGCAGTAGTTGGTTTATTAATAACAGCACAAGTTCAAAAAATGATGCCAGATTTAATCAATAACAATATTGATAACATAAAATTAATACTCAAAAATAATTTAAAAACAATGTTGATTATCACTAGCGGATTATTTATATTTATGCTTTTATTCGGGAAAATACTATTATTGCTTTTATATGGACAAAATTACTACATAAATGCTTATCCAATACTTTTAATCCTAATGTTTGGTAATATTTGTGTTGCAGAAGCAGCCGTATATGGAGCATACATAACTGCTAGTGGAAATCAAAAAAGAAAAATTCCAATGCAACTTGAAGCTACTTCTTTAACAGTTTTAGGATTAATAATATTACACAAATTCGGTATATATGGAGCCGCTATTTCATTCTTATTTGCCGCAATTTATATTTCATATAGATATACAACTTTTACTATTAAATTAATAAAAAATAATACAAATGGCTAGTATTCTTGCGTAGTTTATGTTTTTATCTTAAAATAATTTAAAAAGGAGAGATTAATGGAAAATTATAATTATAATCAAGACATAGATGAAGAATTAACAATTGATTTAAAAAAAATCTTTTGTGCTCTATGGAGCAGAAAAATACTTATTTCAAAAGTTTTTCTTATAATTTTATTATGTTTTATTATATTAACATTCATTTCTCCTAAAAAATACAAAGTTGACTCTGATTTATACATAAATAAAGCAAATAACACAAACATGATGGAGATTAATCCTTATGCCATTGAGGAACTGGGCGGAGCTGGTGGCGGAATGGCTGCACTTATGTCTGGTGGTGGAGGATTAACTAATGAATTAGAATTAATGCAATCCCCGCTTGTTATAGATAAAGTTATCAGAGAAAATAATCTTGTTTACAAAAAGGAATTTGGGATTATTCCAAACAAAAAAGAAGGTGAATATATTTCAACAGCAGCCTTTTTAAAGAAAAATATATCTTTTGAAAACAAAAAAGGAACCAATGTTATTACTATTGAATATAAATCAAAGGATCCTAAACTTGCATACAATGTAGTAAATTCTATTATTAACAACTATGTAGAATTACACAAACAACTCAATAGTGAAAAATCAAAATCTGATAAAAAAGTTATCGAAGCGGAATACAACAAAGCTAAAAAAGCCTTGAATTCAAAACTAAACAGCTCAAGCGGGCTTCCTGAACAGGCTTTAGCAACTTCTGGTAATATATCAGCAATGAGCGCTTTTTCAAAATCAGCTCGACAAGCAATGGCAAACCTTACAGGACAAGTAATCCAAGGACAAAAATCTCGTGTTGCAGTGACTGAAGAAGCTGAAAAAGTTGCTGCTTTGTCTTCAAAACTTGAATGGGCCAAAATGGTTGATGAAATGTCTGATTCTTCAAAAGTTTTAGTTCTTAAAGAACCACAAAAACTTAGAGATTTTGAATATTCTTCTCCAAAACTTTTAATAAACATTTTATTAGGAATTGTATTTGGATTTATTGCTTCATTCTTTGCAGTAATTTTTGCAGAAAATTCAGACAAAAAACTTACTTATTCAATGCTTGGAGATAATATTATTTATGACTTGGAAGAAGATTTTTCTGATTTAAAACTTTTATTACTGGCTAATACTGATAAACATATGAGTATAGTTACATTTGAAAATATTCCAAACAATATTCTTTCAAAATTTGAAAACATCAGAAATATAAATTTTGTTAAAGCAGATATTTCAAACGAATTTGTAAACAAGATTGCAGCTTCTGATAAATTAATTCTTATTGTATCAGTAGGAAAAACAAATTCTAAATTCTATAAACAAATTAAATCTATGCTTGGAGAAATGAACAAAAATATTATCTCTGAAGCAATAATAAAATAAATACATATATACAAACTTTATGAAGAATTTAGCTGAAATTTATTAAATAAATTTCAGCTTTTTCTTTATAATGCATTGTACAACAAATTCATCACTCGTTTTGAAACAGAAGTCAAGTGGGTGTAAATTATATTTATTTAAAAATTTTTTTAATAAAAAGTCAATTTTTAATAAAAAAAATACTGTATATAAACATAAGGGAATTTAAGGGTTTTTTATATGAAAATTTTACCAAAATCAATATATAATCTTAGGCAATCTATAAAAAAAGCAAAAATTAGTGCTAATCCCCAAAAGAAGATAGATATTAAAGGAGTCACTAAACCTTCAGAAATAACAATAAAAGAATCATCCTTGACATCTGACTCACAAATTAAAACCAATAATAATCTATCCACGACAATAAGAGAACCTGAAATTAATAATGAATTTTTAGGACAGGATATTTTAGCAAAACAAAATAAAGCATTATTTAGTATTCGTTCAACGAAAAGACCAGCTTCTCGAGTTACTTATGAAAAACTTTGTGACAAAGGATTTCTATCACAATCAGATATGGAAGATTTAGTAAAAGCTTTTAAAGACGAAACAGGATTAAATCTTTATTGCTCAGGTAATGTTAGACAATTTAATGCAACTCTTTCTGTTATTGCAGATGAAGTTAAAGCTGGTAAATTTCCAAAAGATAAGATTAAACATATATTGATAGGACATGGTACTGGAAATATTGAAGATAAAAATTGGTGTACCGCAGATGGCCCTATTTTAAAATATATTAATTCTAATCCAAAAATGAAAAAAGGAGATTTAGTTCTTGTAGCATGTTGTGAAACGAATGGAAAAAGCATTGCAGGAAAACCTGCTAAAGGTCATCAAGTTGAATTAACGTTATGTAATAATACTATAAATCAAGAAAATAGAGGTCCTGCTAAGATTATACGTGTAGGAGAAGAAGATATCTGTGGTCATTATTCAATTATTGATGGCTTAAAATTATATGATATGTAAATTAAATAAAAGTTAAAATTGTGTAAATATCCAAATCTTATTGATAATTTGGTGTATCTCAATTTACAAGTAAAAATAAAGTTGCACTTTTTTGCATTTTATTGCACTGGGCTAAAACAGGCTTTGTGAGTAGGATAGACCCTAAAATAAATTCAGGGTGACAGAAAATTAGTGCAAAAGAGTGCAAAAAATGAGTACTTAAGTGCAAGAAAAGACCCATACATCTCAATACTAAAAAACAGCCTCAATCGTGCTGTCTGTTTGATATTTTATTAAAATTCCCCTATCTCAATGTCCCAGAAACCTATTAATAAAAAAGACCCCTTAAACTAGGAGTCTTCTTTAATCTGGGCCGCAGTGGACTCGAACCACCGACCTCACCCTTATCAGGGGTGCGCTCTAACCACCTGAGCTAGCAGCCCATAACGTCAGCAAAATTAAATGTACCATGAACATTTTTTAAAATCAAGCACTTTAATGAAAAAACAGGCAAATTTTTCAAAATCTGCCTGTTTTCTTTGTTTTAGCTAATTATTATTTTACTGTTAATTTCTTTTTAGCTTCTTTTTCTGCATATTTTTTAGGAGCATGGATTTTTAATACACCATGTTCTAGTTTGGCTTCTGTTTTTTCTACATCAATTTCTTCAGGGAAATATACTGTTCTTGAAAATTCGCCATACTTGAATTCTGATTTCTTATATGCTTTTTCATTTTCAATTTTTTCTTCTTCTTTTTTAGCATTGATTACGATGTAATTTTTATCGATATCAATATCTAAATCTTCTTTTTTGACTCCAGGTAATTCGGCCTTTACTTCATAATCTTTACCCTTGTCAGTCATTTCTACAGGCATTGAGAATTTTTCCATATCTTCCCAATATGCTGCTTCTGGAAAGTAGCTGTCAAAGTGTCTGTTTAACAATGAACTGATTTCATCATTGACTGTTCTAATAAAATTTTCTGGAGCTTTTCTTACTAAAAATTTCATATCTAACACTTCCTTTCAATTATCTCTTTTCAACTACATTCACATTATTACTCCGTTTTTTTACATTCCTTATTTTTTTAACCAAAACTTAACATTCTAAAAATTACAATATTATTTTTACAACCTATCGCTTTCGTGAAAGCGATTTTTATTCAAAAAAGATAAAATTATAAAATGCAAATCGAAAAAAGAAAAAAATTAATAATGAAAATCCTTGGTGAGAATATCCAAAGACTAAGAGGCGACAAAAGTCAATTTATTTTGTCTAGCGAGAATGATATTTCATGTTCAATTATAAGTACAGTCGAAAGAGGACTCAAAGATCCTCAATTCACAACTTTATTCAAAATAGCAGAAGCACTCAACATAAAAGCTTCTGAACTTGTAAAACTCGTTGAAAATGAATTACCAAAAAATTTTTCTATGATTGACAAATAACTTTTAAATTAATGACAAAAAATTTTCTGTTGGTGTTTTAGTAATATTACTTAAAATTATATTGAGGTAAAATCTCAAAAATTATATAATAAAAAAGCATTGATAAGCAAAATTAATTAATTTGAAAGGAATAATAATGGTTGCAGAAATGACATTCCCGCAGTTAGAACGCACAATTAACCCAACTCACGATATTAAATTATTTGCAGGGCGTTCTAATACAAAACTTGCGCAGGAAATCGCTGATTATTTAGGTACATCAATTGGACCTATGGTTGTTAAAAACTTTGCTGACGGAGAAATTTACGTTCAAGTCAAAGAAAGCGTAAGAGGGGATGATGTTTTTATTATTCAACCGCTTTGCAATCCGGTAAATGAAAATTTAATGGAATTATTAATTATTATTGATGCATTCAAAAGAGCCAGTGCAAAAACAATAACTGCAGTAATTCCTTATTACGGTTATGCAAGACAAGATAGAAAAACTTCTGGTCGTGAAGCTATCACAGCTAAATTAGTTGCAGATTTATTAACTACTGCAGGCGCTGACAGAATTCTTGCAATGGATTTACACACAGGTCAAATCCAAGGTTTCTTTAATATTCTTGTAGACCATATTTTTGCTACATCAATTCTTACAAATTACATAAAAAGTTTAAATATCGATCCTGATGATATGGTAGCAGTAAGCCCTGACACAGGCGGTGTTCAAAGAACAAGACACTTTGCTAAATCAATTGGTTGCTCTCTTGCAATCATTGACAAACGCCGTGATAAGCATAACGAAGCTATCGCATCTCATGTAATCGGTGATGTAAAAGATAAAATCTGCGTAATGTTCGACGATATGATTGATACTGCAGGTACTATTTGTGAAGCATCTAAATTATTAAAAAGAGAAGGCGCAAAAGATATCTATGTTTGTGCAGTACACCCTGTATTCTCAGGTCCTGCAATTGAAAGACTTGCAAATGCACCTATCAAGGAATGCATTGTTACAAATACAATTCCTTTAGATATGTCTAAAATGCCTCCAAATATTAAACAACTATCTGTTGCACCATTACTTGGAACTGCTATCGCAAGAATTCATGATGATGAATCAGTTAGTTCTTTATTTGGATTTGAAAAGGAAATGCAAGTTCAATAAGCGTGCCGCTTAACCCACCAAACAGGCAATTCAAAACACTTATTTTGTCTTAACTAAAGAAAAGCGTGCCGCTTAACCCGCCAAACAAGTAATCCAAAATACTTATTTTGTTTTAACTAAAATAAGCGTGTAATTTAATTTGTTTTACAACTATTAATTAGACATAAAAAAAAGCCATTCTTTTTAGTAAGAACGGCTACCAGACTTGGGGAGGAGGTATGAAAAACTTTCGTTTTTCATATCTAATAATTTTTTATACGAACAACAAACTTTTATTCTTTCATATTTTTTTCAAATCTCATCTAAATAGAGGAGATGAATTATTATAAATAAATTAATTTTTAATAAAAATTGAAAAAATTTGATATAATAACAATATGAACGACAAAGATTATGAAGATTTTATATCAACAGTAAGTCATGAACTAAGGACTCCACTGACATCAATTAGAGGTTTTTCTCAAACTATGCTTGCATCTTGGGATAAACTTGATGATGAAAGCAAAAAAAAATTCTTAAATATCATAGTGGAGCAATCAAACAGATTAATTAATCTTGTTGAAAACATGCTTTCAGTTACAAAATTGCAAAATTCAAAAGAGAATTTAATTTACAAAGAAATTCAAGTCAAACCTGTAATTGAAATGATTAGTTCAATTGTAAAAAATCAGTACAAAGATAAAAAAATCAACATTGAAATTCCAAATACAACTCCTGCAATCTTAGCTGACAAAGATAAATTTCAGCAAATAATGACAAATCTAATTGAAAATGCAGCAAAATACGGAGATGACAACACTACAATTACAGTAAAAGCTAATATCAATAAAGATATGGTCTCAATCAAAGTTACAAATCAAGGAATAGAAATTCCAAAAGAAGACTATGAAAAAATATTCACAAAATTTTCAAGGATTGATAATCCTCTTACAAGAAAAGTTCAAGGAAGCGGACTTGGACTTTATATCACTAAAAATTTAGTCGAAAAAATGCAAGGACAAATTTCTGTTCAATCAGAAAATCATCAAACAACTTTTGAAGTAAATTTACCCGCAGCAAACATCGAACGTCAAGCGAGGGAAAAATGCAGTCAGTAACATTAATAATCGACAAAAGAAAAGAATTATCTACTAAATACAAAAAATTACTTGATAGCAAAACTAACAAGGTAATTATTTCAAAAAACCTGATTTCGGCAATGAAATTAATTCAGGATAAAGAACCTGATTTAATAATCATTTCAGACAGCATTGACAGTGATTTATCTGACTATTGCAAAAAAATCAGGGCATTAACCTATAATATGCGACCAATTATAATTGCAACATCTAAATCCGCAGAACTTCAAGACAAACTTGCAGTTCTTGAAAACGGTGCAGATGACTTTATTTCAGAACCTGTAAACCCTGAAGAATTTATAATGAGAATAAAAGCCCACCTAAGACGTGAACTTGAATCAAATATGGATCCGAAAAAGTTTCTACCGGGTAAAAACTACTCAAAAAGAGCACTAAAAAGAATTGTGTCAGAAAATACATTTTGGGCTGCAATGCTCGTAAGCATTGAAAACTTCAAAAATTACAAAGAAACATACACAGAACTTGCATCTGACAAATTAATCCAAACTTACTGCGCCATAATCAGATCAGCACTATCTGAAAATGACTATCTAGGTACAATTTCAGAAAACGAATTTTTAATAATTACAGACGGTCTAAAAGCTGAAAAAATTGCAAATTTCCTAACTTTTGCATTTGATTCAGTTGCATCAAAATTTTATTCCCCACAAGATAATAAACGAGGCTTCATGCTTATGAGAGGAGATGAAATTGCTGGAAGAAGGTCAAACTTTGTACATACAACAATCGGTATCATTACAAATGAATTCGTTCAATACAAAGATTCAAATATGTTGATGAGTTCACTTATACATATTCACAAACTTGCTGACATGACTGCAAAATCAAATTATTTAATAGAAAGACCCTGCATAAGTGCAGAAAATTCTATAAATAACGAAATCAATAATAAAGTAGTTATTATAGAAAATGATGAAGCAATGACACTGCTTTTAAATACAATTTTGGAACTTCAAGGATATGAAGTTACGGTATCAAACAGCTATGACACATCAATAGATACTATTCCTGCACTAATTATTCTTGATGCAGGGAATATTGATTCTTTAAAAGGTGTGGAAATTTGTAAAAAACTAAGACAAGACCCTAATTTTGACAAAACAAAAATTATTATGACATCAATCTACCATGATAAAGAGTTAATCCTAAATGCCGGAGCAGACTTGTATATTCCAAAACCTTATGAAATACCAAATCTTATAAAATGGATAGAAAAATTGTTAAATAATTAACCTAACATATTTTCAAGAATTTTTGCATCATCATCAGCTTTTTGAGGATTTCTGATGTAAGATTTACGCATATATGATCTCAAAGCTTCACGAATCAATTCACTTCTAGTTCTTTGCTCATTAGATGCGAAACCATCAATCTTATGTAAAAACTCATCGGGCATTGTCACTAAAATTTTAGCCATAAATTAACCCCCTTAACTTCACACTCATTCACATAATAACATATGTAAACCTTTTTTTCAATAGTATTAGACCAAGAGAGTAATGGACATTTACAAAATATTTTCTATACTTATACTTAAGAAAACGAAAGGAGTTTTTTATGGAAGATAATAATTACAAACATGAAGAATTCGATGATTGCTTTCTATGCAAACATCCTGCACTTAAACATGTATTAATCGGACTTCTTGTATTTTTAGGCGCATATGCAGCATTTTATGTGGTAGCAGATTGGCATTTTAAAAGAATGATGGATCCATTAATGCAAATGCAAAAAATGGATAGAGCTCTAATGCAGCAAGAGCATCGATTTGACAGAATGGCACGAAAAGAAATGCAACGCCAATACAGAATGGAAAGACATGTTGCTCAATTTGTTCATGTAGAAAAAATGGATGATGCATATAAAATTATTATTGATTTAAGACCATTTGATAATGATGAAAAAAATGTAGAAGTAAAGGCTGACGGTAACACAATTATTATCAACGCAGCAGGTGAAAAAAATATGCATCATAAACAAGAAATTATGAAATACTCCCAAGCTTTCGCTTTTGGTGAAAAAATAGATACAAATAATATTACAAAAGTACGCGACGGAAATAATTATATAATTACAGTTCCGTTTGATGACTAATAATAAAAGCCAAATATTTTAATAATAAATATAAAAGCCTTACCAAGTAAGGCTTTTATGCTATAATTTTTATATGAAAAAAGTTTTAATAGTAGATGATTCATATAAGTGGGTAGAATATCATAAAAGTGCAGTCGAAGAAATTTTTAAAGACGAAGTTGAAATTGATACAACATTCTCAGCTAAAGAAGGTGTTGAAAAACTCACATTATCAATTGATTCACCATATGATTTTATATTCACTGATATGCAGATGGAACCTGATTTTATACCGCTTTATGCAGGGGAATGGTTCATCAAGCAGATTAAATTTTTTAACGAATACAAAAATACCAAAATTATTATTATTTCTGCAACAAGCAATATTCGCCAAATAGCTGAAAATTATAATGTTGACTACATTCCTAAATACAAATGTAATGACATAAATGAATATTGTAACAAATTATTAAATAATTAATCAATTTATTAAAGTTTCTCCTACAAATGACCGATACAAAAAATGTTGATAGGTTAGACAAAAAGGAGATTTAAGAATGTACGGTTACATAAGTTGGCCTGGTGTATACAGTTTTAAAGAAGAAATTGGTATGTTCATGGAATACTTACGTGAACAAATTGATGAAGTGATGAAAAAGATTGAAGAAACAGAAGATTTAGTTGCGGACAAAGCAGCTAAAGTATAGTTGATGATTATGGATATGTAAAGCCGGTAAAAGATTTTTTACCGGCTTTTTGTTATTTCTTATCAAAAACTAATGAATTATCCTTACAGTCAATTTTAATTTTATCACCTTTGACAAATTGACCGTCAAGAATTGACATAGACATCGGAATTTCAACTAACTGTCTTATTACACGTCTTAGAGGTCTTGCACCATATAAAGGTTCGTAACCTTCATTTGCAAGAAAATGTTTTGCTTCTTCTGTAATCTCTAATTCAATATCTTGATCTGCCAAACGTTTTTTCAAGGATTCAGTTTGGATATCCACAATTTGCATCAATTCATTAAGAGTTAGAGCTTTAAACATTATAATTTCATCAATACGATTTAAAAATTCAGGTTTAAATTTTTCTTTCAAAGCGTGATTAAGTTCTTCTTTTTTCTCATCTTCTGAAAGATTTTCATCCAAAATAACATCACTTCCAAGATTACTTGTCATAATGATAACCGTATTTTTAAAATCAATTAATCTGCCTTGCCCGTCAGTCAAACGACCATCATCAAACATTTGGAGCATAAGGTTAAATACATCAGGGTGAGCCTTTTCAACCTCGTCAAAAAGCACAACTGAATATGGCTTACGTCTGACAGCCTCAGTCAATTGCCCGCCGTCTTCATACCCGATATACCCTGCAGTTGCACCAACTAAACGAGATATTGCAGCCTTTTCCATAAACTCTGACATATCAATTCTTATAAGAGCATTCTCATCATTAAATAATGTATAAGCTAAAGTTTTTCCAAGTTCTGTCTTACCAACCCCTGTAGGCCCTAAGAAAAGGAATGTTCCAATAGGTCGTTTAGGATCTCTCAGACCTGAACGGGAAAGTCGAATTGCATTTGCAATCTTTTTAACAGCTTCATCTTGTCCTACAACTCTTTTGTGCATAACATCTTCCATACCGATTAACTTTTTAGCTTCATCTTCCATTAATCGATTAACCGGAATTCCTGTCCATTTTGCAACAATTGTGGCAATATCATCTTCATCAACTTCTTCTTTTAACAATCTTTTTTTACCTGATTGAGCTTGAATAGCTTTTAATTTACTTTCCATATCAAGCATTTGACTGTACTGAACTTCTAAAGATGCAGCCATTGAAGGATTTTTCTTATTTAATTCAATTTGAGCTTTCAACTTTTCTATATTACGTTTTACAGCTGCAGAGGAATCTATGACTTTTTTCTCTTTTAGCCACTGTTCTTTTAATTTCTCAATTTTAGAATCTAAATCAGTGATTTTTTTATTAATTTTTTCTACTTTTTTCAAAGCTTCTTCAGTACCGTCTTTTTCCAAAGCTTTTTTATTCATCTCTAATTGAATTTTATCTCTGATAAATACATCAATTTCTTCAGGCATAGTGTCAATTTCAATTCTCAAAGCTGATGCTGCTTCATCTAATAAATCAATCGCTTTATCAGGCAGAGATCTGTCAGAAATATATCTGTGAGATAATTTTACGGCTGCAACAATTGCAGAATCCATAATTTTTACACTATGATAACCTTCATATTTATCTTTTAGACCTCTTAAAATACTTATTGTTGTCTCAACAGACGGCTCATCTGCCATTACAGGCTGAAAACGGCGTTCCATAGCTTTGTCTTTTTCAATATATTGACGGTATTCATCAGTTGTAGTCGCACCGATTACTCTAATCCCGCCTCTTGCAAGCATTGGTTTCAAAAGATTACCGGCATCCGCAGAACCCTCAGATGATCCTGCACCCATAATTGTATGAATTTCATCTATAAAAAGCATTAAATCATCTGATTTTTCTTCAATAGCTTTAAGTACGGATTTCAAACGTTCTTCAAATTCACCTCGATATGAAGCACCTGCAAGCAAAGCTCCCAAATCCAGTGCAAGAATTTTGTCGTTTCTCAAACTTTCAGGAACATCTCCCGACACAATTCTTTGGGCAAGACCTTCAATAATAGCAGTTTTACCAACGCCAGGCTCACCAATGATTACAGGATTGTTTTTAGAACGTCTGTTTAAAATTTGGATAGTTCTTCGAATTTCATCATCTCTACCTAATACAGGATCAAGTTTGTTATTTTTAGCAAGCTCTGTTAAATCAGTTGTATATTTTTTCAAAGCTTCATTTTCTTTTTCAGTTTTTTCTGTTGTCTTTTCTGTTTTAGGAGAAGAATTTTCATCAACAGTTTCTTCTAAATTTACAATGTTATTAACTTCTTCAGTCATCTTTTCATAAAGTTCAAGTCTGTTAATACCTGATTGCTCCCAAAGATGATCTAAAGTCCTATTATTAAGTCTGAATAATGCTAAAAACAGATGTTCAATACTGACCTGCTCATCACCACGTTTTTCAGCTTCCTCTTGAGCAACTTTCATCAGCTGAATAGTTTCAACAGAAAAGCGAATATCAGAAAATTTTCCTCTTGCAAAATACGCACGTTTTGAAACGTAATTGTTAAGCCTGTCAACAATTTCAGGATTATCAACCCCTACACGTTCCAAAAGAATCTTTGGCAAATCGTTTTGATCCAGCATCAAAGCAAGCATTAAATGCTCAGGTGCGAGTTCCGGATAATTTCTGGCTACAACTATTGATTTTGCTGATTTAATAATCGCTTGGACATGATCTGTTAAAAGCATTCTAAATTCCTCTTTTTAGAAAATTATAAATGCTTAAAGATAAAATGCCATCATACAATTGCTTGACTTACCTTTGAGGGATGGATATTTTCTAATCCACCAATTAATGCCTCATAACTATAACCCCATTTGTGGTCATTATATAAATCAAGGTAATAATCTTTGATAAGTTTTACATATTCAGAATAATCTTTGCCTAAATATTTCAACAAAAGTTCGATAGGAAGATTTCCACCGCCTCTGCCCATTCCAAAAGCTGTTGCATCTACACTATAAGCCCCGAGTTCAATTGCTTTAATTGTATTTGTAAAAGCAAGCTGTAAATTGTTATGAGCGTGAAAACTTATTTTTTCAAAACCACAGTCTTGAAGTCTTTTATAAATCTTCTCAACATCACCAGGCATAAACGATCCAAAACTGTCCGCAAAATATAATGAATTCAAAATATCCTTATTTTTCCAATTCTTTAAAAGCTCATAATCTTCAAATTTATCAGCAGTCATAAGGTGTAAGAATACCTCAAAACCTTGATTTTTATAATCTTCAATTGCTTTTATTGATTCATGTATTTGATGCGGATAACACGCCAATCTAACACAATCAGCTTTTTTACTCACAGGACAAATATTTTTTGCATCTACCATAATCACAAGTTTAATACTTGAATTTTCAATACAATCAGGCATAGTATAACCTGCTTCAAAATATTCAATCCCAGTTTTTTCAGCAGCTTTTAAAGTACTGATAATACATTCATCTGAAAAATTCCATTTATTTACATGCCCGCCATCACGCAGGGTACAGTCTAATATCTTAGTCATAACCAAATATTAGCACAAAAAACAAAATCAATTAAAAAGAAAAATCAAACAACTCCATAACTTCGACTTCTAAAGCATTCGCAAGAGCTTTTAATTTATCTAATGTCGGATTTGCATCTCCTCGTTCAATATCTCCAATATAGACAAGACTTATATCACTTTTTTCTGCAAGTTTTTCTTGAGAATATCTTTTTGTTTTACGCAAATATGCAATCTTTGCACCAAGTCTTTTTTCTAAATTTACATTATTCATATTTATATTTTATTTAATTAACCATATTATTGTAAATAATTTCAGAAGCCTTAACAATAAATTCCTTACCTAAAGGTGAATTATGCGGACGATGAGCAAATATTACAACAATATATTTTTTACCGTTTGGTGCAAATACAATACCTGCATCACCTAACATTTTACCGATATCACCTGTTTTGTGAAGGAAAGTAGCGCCTGCAGGCAAACCTGCTGCAATTAATCTGTTATTGTGAACATGTCCCATGTAATCAAATATTTTTTCACGAGAACTTGTGCTCAAGAATTGAGGATTATCAATATTATAAAGAATTTCTGCCATATCACGTGCAGTAGAATGGTTAGTACCTCCCAAGTCAGGCAGCCAAGTTTGAACGTATGTGTGTTTTAATCCCCATTGTCTTATGCCTGAATTTATATCAGTCATAGATCCAAGACGTGCCATAATCATATTTGTTGCAGAATTATCAGATTCTGTAATCATCATTCTTGCAAGTGTATCTATTGAATATTTTGAATTTGCCGCCTTAAATTGCAAACTGCCGGAACCTTCTGTTCTGTAATATTCTGTCAAAGGCATTTCGTCATAAATTGTCAATTGATTTTTTTCAATTGAACGGAATAATTGAACCAATACAGGCAATTTTATGATACTTGCAGTCGGGAAAATTTCATTTGCGTTTATATCTACGTAATTTCCTGTTTCATAATCCCATACATAAATTGAAGGATGAATAGAAGGATACATTGATGCAAGATTATTTAACTGACTTTCTAATCCTGTTAATTCATTGCCCTCAGTCAAAGGAGTCATTTGAGGTTTTTTCACCTCAGCACCTTCCAGTGAACGCTGTCCCAAGAACCAATGATTTGATAAATAATCAGAAGTCGGGAACAAAAGTCTTTGATAATCCGCTTTAACTTCTTTGTATGGAGTCGGATTAAACATCATTTTTGTAACCTTGTTAAATCCAATAGGTAAAATAGTAAAACCAAGCAAAGACACTACTGCTACAGACACAAGTCTGTGAATTAAATAGTTTCTTTCAACTTTTTTAGTATTCACTGTACGTCTAACTGGTACAGGATCTTTGACAACTTTTGCATAACCAGAATTACTATAATAATTAGTATTATAATGGTTAATTCTATATTGCTGCCTATTGTACTGTCTTCTCGCTAATTCCGGCATAAATGTTAAATTTCCTCCCCAAGGGCTCCAAGTATTACTATTTTACTTTACATAAATTCAAATGGCAAGTTAGTTTACATTTTTTTAAGTTATAATATAAAAAAATTCATCGGTCAGGCTAGTAATACTAATTAAGGAGAGAAAATGGAAGATTGTATATTTTGTAAAATTATTAAGGGAGATTTTAACACAGAATTTGTATACGAAAATGAACATGTAGTTGTGTTCAAGGATATTAATCCTAAAGCTCCAATCCATTTACTTGTCGTTCCAAGAGTTCACGTTGCATCTTTAAATGAGCTTGAAGATAAAAACTTAATGAGTGAATTACTAATGGCTGTTAAAGAAACGACTAAAAAAATCGGACTTAAATCATACAAAACTTTGATTAATACCGGCAAAGAAGCAGGACAGGAAGTTTTCCACTTACATATTCATATTTTAGGTTCATAATTTACTAAAATAATTCACAGCATTATCTGCTCTTACAAAATTTACGTCAGGAAATTTTCTTTGTAAATCACTGATAATATTGTAGTATGCATCATTTACAATAACATGTTTGATACCTGAATCTTCAATTAATTTTCCCTTATCGCCAACTAAAATAAAAGAGCCGTCACGATACGCACTGCCTGATGTGCCAATTCCAGCTCCGACTCCTCTTGGAGCTGATGCCACTAATGGTGCTGTATGAAAAGGTCTTGCAGGATTAATGCCATCTGTCAAAAGTTTATTAAGCTGGGCAAGATGATCAGGGACAGAAATTTTTGCAATTCCATGTGCATCAAATTTCGAGCCGATATTTTCGGGCAACATTGCAACGTATACATAAGCATCCAAATTACAGTCAGTTGGTACTTTCCCATTAGGAAAAGCTTTTTGATAAAGAGCTTTTAATTCACCATTATCAAAACCTTTTTTAGCTTTATCCAAAATATTACAAACTTCTTTTAAATCACCCCCGTCATATTTGGAAAATTTTGCAATATCACCTTCCGGTAAAGCCTCCAAAATGTAAGGATTTTTTAAATCAAACTTTAAATTTTTAGGCAGCTTACTCACTCCGTCTGCACCTAACGGATAAGATTTTTTAACAGCATTAAAAATAACCGAACCTATTTTCAATTTATTATTTTCCCTTACATTTAATATAAAAATTTTTATAAATAAAAATTGCTCTATTTGTGATATAATTTCTTAAAAATTAAAAAAAGGAGAGACAATGAAAAACGGAATCGGAAATGGATATTATCACGAAATTACACCTGCAGGATTTGGAATTGCAATAAAAGCAGGAAAAGTTTTATTTTCAAAACAATCAGATTTTCAAAAAGTAGAAGTTTTTGAAACAGACTCAGAACTAGGCAGAGTGCTAACTTTAAATGACTTAATGATGACAACTGAAGGTGATGAATATCATTATCACGAAATGATTTCACATATTCCTATGATGCACCACAAAAACCCTGAAAGTGTTTTAGTAATCGGCGGCGGTGACGGCGGCACAGTAAGAGAAGTTTTAAAACATAAATCAGTAAAAAAAGTTGTTTTATGCGAAATTGACGGAATGGTAATTGATGCCTGCAAAGAATTTTTACCTACAATTTCTTGCGGTTTGTCAGATCCTCGTGTAGAAATAAAAGTTGAAGATGCAATCGAATTTATTAAAGATAAAAAAGATGAATATGATATTGTCCTAATCGATTCAACAGACCCTATGGGACCTGGAGAAGGATTATTTACTGAAGAATTCTATACAAACGTAAAAAATTCTCTAAAAAAAGGCGGAATTATCGCAGCTCAATCAGAAAGCCCATTTGTAAACAAAGAAGAAATCAAAAAAATGTATAATTTGTTGAAAAAAGTATTCCCAATTTGCTCAACATATACATCAAATATTCCGACATACCCGGGCGGATATTGGGCTTGGGCATTCTGCTCAGTTGATGTAGAACCGCTATCATACTTTGCAGATGACAGATACGAAGAAATCCTAAAAACTTGTAAAATTTATAACAAAGATTACCATAATGCGAGATTTGCATTACCAAACTACTTGAAAGAGTTGTTATAAGATGAAAAAATTGCTTCTTTTAATTTTAATAATTTTAGTTGGAGCAATAAGTTTTTTAATTTATGCAAAATTTTTAGAACCAAACCGCCTTGTGATAAGCAGGGCGGAACTTTTTTTGCCTAATTGGAATGATGATTTAAACGGATTTAAAATAGGACTTATATCTGATATTCATATCGGAACAGGAAATATTGATTTAAAAAAATTAGATAAAATCGTAGAAAAAATGAATTCACAAAATCCTGATTTAATAATTCTGCTTGGAGATTTTGATGCAAAATATATAAAACTTTCTAAAATTCCTCAAAAATATATAAGCCAATCATTAGCAAAATTAAAAGCCCCATATGGTGTCATTTCAATTCTTGGGAATCACGATTATAATCCGCCTGAGATCGTAAAAAATATTCTCCAAAATGCAAATATAAAAATATTAGAAGATACAAATACATTTATTTATCCTGAAAATAAAAAAATCCAAATCATAGGATTTAAAGATATGTGGCATTACAAATTAAATCCTGAGAAAATTATACGAAATAATTGTTCCAATATTCCGACAATTATTCTATCACACAATCCTGATATTTTCCCTAAAATTCCTCCTTGCACAACACTTACTCTGAGCGGGCATACACATGGCGGAGAAATTTATGTCCCGATATTCGGTGCACCTTTTATTCCATCAAAATTTAACCTGAAATACAGAAAAAATTATGTTGTTGAAAATAATAAACATTTGTATGTTTCAGGCGGAATAGGAACTTTGAGCGGATTTAGGACATTCAATCCTCCGGAAATAGTTATACTAACCCTAAATCAACAAACAAAAAAAAATAAAATTACTAATACCCCGATAAAAAAGAATTTCTTCAAAAATCATTTTAAAGTACCTGCTATTATTAAATAGTACAATGAGCTATCAGACATATTATCAATCTTTTAAATATTTTATTATCTGACATTTTCGTGATAAAATATGCATACAAATAATTTGAGAGGGATATTTTATGTCAGTTATTATAATGATTTTACTAATAGGACTTTTGATTTTAGTCCACGAATTAGGACACCTTGGTGCAGCTTTACTATTCAAAGTTAAAGTTGACAAATTCGGTATCGGTCTGCCAATCGGACCTACTTTATGGGAAAAGAAAGTCGGGAATATAACACTTGTCGTACACGCTTTTCTTTTCGGAGGTTACGTATCATTCCCTGATGATGACAAAGATTCTGACCTCCCGAAAAATTCTCCTGACAGATTAATGAACAAACCAATCTGGCAAAGAGCAATCATTTTTTCAGCAGGCGTAATAGCAAACGTAATTTGTGCCTATGTACTTGTACTATTGACCGCTGCACTATGGCATAACATGCCATCAGGCAAATTTGACATTTATGTCAATGACATTGTAGCTCCAAAAGAAGCAAGCGTATGGACTTCAGGGTTAAAAAAAGGTGATAAAATCATTGAAATTAACGGAAGCGAAATTAATTCAAAATACGGTTTAAATCTTTATGCTCTATACAGTGCATCATTTGATGGCAAAACAGACAAAGTGTTACCTCTACAAAATTACGAACAACTAAAAAAACTTAACCCTGCATTTAAAGAAGATGAAATTATTCCACAAGGATTAATCGTAAAAATTCCTGCACAAATCCAAAAAGAAGAAAAAATAAAACTTTCTCAAAACGTCTTAAATGCAATCGAATTATACAAACCTGACGAGGTAAAACTTTCAGAAAATCAAATAAAACTTAGAGATAAAATTCAAGATAAGAAGTTCGTAGAAACAGACGGTACATTTACTTTGAAAGATTTAGCATTCGCACTTTCAGACAACCAAAGACCTCTTGATATAAAGGTTTTAAGAAACGGGGAAATTGTTGCACTCAAAACTGTTTATTCAGACAAAGAAGGGCTTATCGGAATAACTATTGACAGAAAAGAAAAACTTATACCTATTACAGGTGTAAAATCAGCTTTCTCTGCAAGTTACAATTATTTGTATAACGAAACAAAATCAATGTTAATCGTCTTAAAACAACTATTTACAGGTAAAATCCCACTAAAAAATATGCATGGTGTTGTTTTAATCACAAAAATGGGCGGAGATATAATAAGCAGTGAGGGCATATTCTACGGAATACTACTGACAGCAGTAATCTCAATGAATTTAGCTATTTTGAATATCTTACCAATCCCTGCATTAGACGGTGGACATTTGCTATTCTTGTTGATAGAAAAAATTCAAGGCAAACCTGTTGATGAAGAAATTTCAAATAAAATAATGACAGTATTTTTCTCATTATTAATACTTCTTCTGGTATTCGTTCTATTCAATGACATTTATGTACTTGTAAAACCGTTATTCATTAAATAAAAATAATTTATACAACACACAAAAAAATAAGAGGAGAAATTAATTCACCTCTTATTTTTTTATTCACTAATCTCTTTGTTTTCATCAGTTTTTTTAACTTTTTGAACAATCTTTTCAATTACTGACAGCCTTGCAAAATCATCTCGAATTTCTTGAGCCTTACGTTCAAGCTGGTTGTATACCTGTGAATTTATCTCTCCCCCAATCAAAATTAAAACAGATGTGTAATACAACCAAACCATTAAAACAGCAAAAGCACCGATTGTTCCATATACCATATTGTAAGTTTTTAGGTTATTAACATAAATTGAAAATCCCCAAGAACCTATTAACCAGAAAGTTACGAAGAACCAAGTCCCTGGAATTGCACTTTTTCTTTTGAATCTTTCATTACCTTTTAAATCAGGCAAAATATAATAGCTTAAAAATGCCATCAAATACAAAGCTGCAAATGCGACAGGCCAACGTAAAGTCAATAAAGTAATTGCAACTCCATTCGACATATGGAAATGACTTACCATAAGATTAATGATAGCTTTACCAAATACGATTAAGTTTATGCTCAAAAACATTACCATAGTATCAACAAATACCATTAACAAAGACAATGCTCTTGTATAAATCAAGTTACGAGTTTCAGTAACTTTATAAGCTCTATTTAATCCTTTAAGTACAACTGCAATACCGTTAGTTGATAAAAACAAAGTTACACAAAAACCAATAATCGCCATCAAACGACCATGAGAAAAAATCATAGCTTCAGACAGCACAGTCATAATCAAATCCATAGCCTGCTCAGGCATAAACGTTGCAAGAAATCTTAAAATCGGAGTCATCAAAGCCTTGTTGCCCATCCAGCCAAAAACAGCTGTTAAAAAAAGCATAAAAGGGAAAATCCCGATAACCATCATAAAGCCCATTTCTGCGGCCATACCGTAGAAATCATTTTTTATAACAGATATAACTAATCTTTTTACACCTCTTACAAAAGCTTTAAAATCCACTCTAATCCTCTTTTTATCGGGCATTACCCAATTTTATCTTAAATTTCCCTTTTCTTAATTTCTTCCAACACTTTTTTGGCAGCATCTTCAACAGGTGCTTTAATTGTACACCCTGCAGCAAATTTATGCCCACCGCCACCAAATACACTGCAAATTTCAGCGACATCAGCAAACTTGCTTCGCATAGAAATCTTTGTACCGCCTGATTTCATTTCTTTTGCAACAAAAGCAATCCTTGTTGTCACAATAGCTCTTAGTTTTTCTGTCAAACCCTCCATACAGTCATCGCCTGCAGAGAATTTTTCCATATCTTTTTTATACACAAGAGTATAAGCAATCTTATCGTCTTCTAAAAATTTTGCTTTGCTAATACAATGTGCCTGAAACATTACAAGAGTTTTTGAATCAGATTCATAAACCTTTTTATAAATATCAGAAGGCTGAACCCCTATTTCAACTAACTTTGATGCAACCTCAAAAGTAGAAGGCTTTGTATTATCAAATCTGAATGACCCTGTATCAGTTAATATTGCTGTATAAAGACAAATTGCACAGTCTAAATTAACTTTCCAATTCATATTTTCAAAACAGCCAAACAAAACTTCACCTGTCGAACTTGCATCAGGATTTATAAAATTCAAATTTCCATACGCAATATTTGTTTTGTGATGATCAATATTTACGGTAAATTTAGCTTTTTCAAAAAGAATTTTTGCATCACAAGCTCTATCTAAAGCTGCGACATCTACATTAATTACAAGATCATATTCTCTTGATTTATCTAAATCATCAACATTTTTCACCTCCGATAAATGAGGCAAATACGAATACACATCAGGAATTTTTGAGATAGCTACCATATCGCACTTTTTCTTGAAATTCTCAAGAATTGCACAATACAATCCGCACATAGAGCCTAATGTATCTCCGTCAGGGTTAACGTGTGAAATTATCAATATATTTTTGGACGATTTTATGATATCATTTAATTTAGAATAATCCATTTTATTATGTTAGCACAAAAAAGTTTGGTTTCAAAATGAAAAAGGTTCTCTATACAGATTTTGTAACAACCGAATCTCTCGTTGAAGAATTACTTGGCAAAAAAGAAGTAAAAAAAGCTATCACCAGAAACAATTTATACAAGTTCTGGGATAAAGTTGCAGGTACAAAATTCGCAAGCAAATCAAAACCATACTCAATGATGGGAGGCGGTGTTATGGTAATAGCCTGCGAAAATGCAATTGTAGCACAAGAATTAACCTTGAGAAAAACTCAACTTTTAGTAAAATTTGAACCATATTTGAAATCACTAAAACTGAATGTAAAAGATTTACGCTTTGACCAAAAAAAATGGGAAGCGTAGCCGCTTCACCCTACATAGCTTACGACTATGCATAAAACCGCTTTTATTGATATTGATTATATTTTAATAATAATATTATTATCGCTTAATTAGATAAACGCACTCAGGCAGGGTAATACTAAACTTGTTTCAACTCCTCAAAACTTTGCCTTCGCATCTGTTTTGCTTGAAAGACTTATTACCATTATTAAAAAAGCGTAGCCGCTTCACCCTACATAGCTTACGACTGTGCATAAAACCGCTTTTATTGATATTTGTTATATTAAAACAATTTAGTCATCCTGAATTTAGTTCAGGATCTAAATGATTAAATTGAGATTCTTAAACAAGTTCAGAATGACAAGAAAATTTATTCTTATTGCTAACAATTACAAAGCAAATCAGCCTATATCCATTAAATTTTATTTGACAATTTCAACTCAAATTTATATAATAATTTTATGGCTAAAATAATTAAAGTACAAAAAGGAACAAAAGACATTTTACCTCAAGAAGTTGGTCAATGGCATAAACTTGAGAAAAATGCATTAGAAATTTTTACCCGCTACGGATATAAAGAAATCAGAACACCAATCTTTGAAGCAACAGAACTTTTTGCTCGTGGAGTAGGTGATACAACAGATATTGTTAATAAAGAAATGTACACTTTTGAAAAAAGTGACAGATCTATTACATTAAGACCTGAAAATACAGCAGGAGTTGTCCGTTCATTCATAGAAAACGGAATGGCAAGACTTTCAGCACCTGTAAAACTTTGGTACAAAGGTCCAATGTTCAGATATGAACGTCCTCAAGCAGGAAGACAAAGACAATTCCACCAAGTCGGTGTGGAAATGTTCGGAATTAAAGAACCTACAGCTGATGCTGAAACAATTATGCTTGCTGTCGATTATCTTAATTCATTAGGTCTTAATGATTTAGAAGTAGAAATAAATTCTTTGGGCTGTCCTAAATGCCGTGAAGAATACAAAAATAAAATTAAAGAAGTCTTAAAACCTGAATTTAACAATCTTTGTGAAGACTGCCAAAATCGCTATGAAAAAAATCCTCTAAGACTTCTAGATTGCAAAGTAGAGTCTTGCAAAGAAATTTTTGCAAAACCTGAAATTCAAAAAGTTATTCAATCTGATTTTATTTGTGAAGAATGTGCTCAACATTACAGTGAATTAAAATCATACTTAGATAAATTAAACATTAAATATGTCGAAAACAAACTCCTTGTAAGAGGATTAGATTACTACAACAGAACAGTTTTTGAAATAAAATCAAATAACTTAGGTTCACAAAACGCAGTCTGCGGCGGCGGAAGATATGACAGTTTAGTCAGAAATCTTGGCGGAGAAGATACTCCTGCTGTCGGTTGGGCTATGGGAATGGAAAGATTAAATTCTTTATTACCTGAAGTTGAACCTGAAAAACTTGACGGTTACATCGTATCAAATTCACCTGCCAATGCTTTTGCATTCGCACAAGAATTAAGAGCTAAAGGGTTGAATGTTGAATTTGATCTTGCTAATAAAAAATTCACAAAACAACTTGAAAAAGCATCTAAAGTCGCAAGATATGCACTTATCTTAGGTGAAGATGAAATTAAATCAAACCAAGTTTCCGTCAAAAATCTTGCAACATCTGAACAAGTAACAATCAGCAAAGATGATGTGGCAGAAAAAATTTCAAAATAGACAAAAAGGACGTTATATAAAAATCTAAAAGGATAAAAAAAATGGCAAAATCTGTTGATGAAGTAATCTCAAAAATTGCATTTGCTTTCAATCGTGTCTTTAAAGATTTTAAAGGCTTGTATTTATTCGGAATTCACACTGACGGCGAATTGCATGAAGGTGAAGATATTGAACTTGCAGCTCTTTTTGATATCGAAGACAAATCAAAAAGAGAACAAATTTGGCCTATTGTCGGAAAAATTGAAACTGAATTAGACGTCTGCATTGACTTATATCCATATACAGAAGAAAGTTTCAAAAAAGATGAAGAAATTTATGAAGAAGTTATGGAAGATGGAATTTTTTATAACAACAAAGGGGAACGTGTAGCAAACACCCATTAATAAGATTTTAGAGAAACTTAAAAAATACAAAAGGATTTAATAGAAATAGTAAAAAAAGAGGTAAAAACAAATGGATCAAATCACAATTCGTTCAGACAGACAAGATGACTACAAATTCTTCTACAAAGGAGATGAAGTAGTGTTGGGCGCAGGAAAAATTATCAGCATTGCAAACGGCTTAAATGACGTTGTACTTCCGACTTGCGCGATGAAAATTATAAATAACCTCATTGTAATCAAAGAAGATGTAAAACACAAAAAAGATTAATATTTTATTTTCATATTCATTATACGTAAATCTTTGATTATAAGATTATGCTTATCAAGAATTTTAGAAAAATAGTGCAGGAATAAATCAATTTATTTTAATTCTGCACTATTTTTAGCATTATTAATTAGTTTTATAAAACAATTTGAGTACCGAGGATAATTCTATGACTATCTTCGGTATTTTCATTATCACAGAATACATAATTCAAAATTAAACGCAATGCCTGACCTTTGATAAAATAATTCAAACCAACAGAATATTCTCGACTCTTGTTATTTGCAATATCTCGGTTTGGATCAAATTGGTCATAACGAGCCAGGATATGCAATTTTTGTGTAATCCTATACCCAATAGTTGTATAAAAACCTTCGGCTTTATCGGTACTTCTGTATGTTCCGTTGTATCCGTCTGCTATTGCATATTCAAAGTTTGCCATAAACTTTTTATATCTATAACTCGCATAAGCACCGCCTACTGTATAATCAGTATCGTTATGCCCTGCATTCAGACCTCCGCCTAATACAAGTGTTCCGTATTTTCCGTCGGTTTTACCCAAAGGTTTCAAGTTTACCCAGCCTGTAAATTCAGCTCCAGGGAAAAATTCTTTAAAAAATCTGTCAGAACTATTCAACGCAACACTATAGTCAACTAAATCATAGTCACCTACAACCCTCACACCTAATGCTCTTGTATTACCGAAAGTTCTTGAAATTTGCGAACGCATTGCAAAAGGCAATACATAAGATCCCATACCGCCTTCAAAACCTACTTGATTTCGAGAATTACCAACGATAATTTTGTGGTGAGGGATTCTTGTGTTCATAATATATGCATCTGTCACAAGACCTTGTAAATATGTTCTGTTTTCGCCATTTTTAAAATTAAATTGTAATTTAAAATCTGTATTTTTATCTTTGAAATCACCAACAACACCGGCTTCCATAAATCCAAAACCGTAATCAGTATCATAATCAGCCCCTGAAAAATCAAATCCCATATTCCCTTGATAAGCACCATAAAACTGAACTTTATCAATAGGACCTTTTTTATATTTAAAAGTTAGTTCATCTTTTAATAAAAATGAAGGAATAGAAGTTCTTTCTAATTTCTTTTTATAAATTTTTCCAAAAAGAGATTCTTCTTCAATTTTAAAAGGGTGATCAGAATCTTTATCCGTATCAATTAAATTATCAAAGATAGAGAACTCTGTATCTACGTTATCTCGAATTATATCTTTTTGCACCCAGTCATCATTTTTTTGTTTTGAATTTTCAGGAATTTGATTTTCTTCTGATAAATTACTATCATTTTTAGTAACATCAAGATGAATTACTTCCTGATTTTCCACAGGACGAACTTCCTTGTGTTTTGTCTTTCCGAAGGCAAACACAGGTGGGGCAAGCATAATTAAAATAAGTATTAAAGCTATCCTTTTAAAAAAATAGTTCACAAATATTAATGTAACACAAAATATATGCAAAAAAAAATTTTTTTAGTGTATATTAATAATTATGACAAATGTAACAAAAAAGAAAAATTACCCACGCAAAAAATTGGAAACCCTAAAGATGCTAAAACAACAAGAAAAAAATTCAAAAGTAAAAGTAAAAGCCCCGATTGTAGAAGCATTAAAGAATGCTTATGAAAATCCGACTTATCAATTTCACATTCCTGGTCACACAAAAGGTAATGGTTCTTTGCCTGAATTTAAAAAACTTATCGGTGCAAAAGCTCTATCTATAGACACTACAGATGAATTTGACGGATTGGGCACATTACACCCTGCAACAGGTCCTATTAAAGAAGCTCAAGAACTAGCTGCAAAAGCTTTCGGAGCTAAAAAAACTTTCTTTTTAATAAATGGTTCAACTGCAGGAAATTTAGCATTAGCAATGGGATTGACTAAAAAAGGTCAAAAAATTGTTACAAACAGAAATTGTCACAGATCAATTTTAACAGGTATGATTATTTCAGGAGCAGAACCATTATGGTTAATCCCTAAAAAGTTCGACGAATGGGGAATCTGGGGTAACGTTACTCCTGAAAGCGTAGAAGAAATGTTATCAAAAAATAGTGATGCAGGAATGGTATGGATTACAAACCCTACATATGAAGGTGTTGTATCTGATGTTAAATCAATTGCTGAAGTGTGCAAAAAATACAATGTACCTTTAATTGTTGATGAAGCTCATGCCTGCCTTTGGAATTTTAACAATCATCTTCCAACAACTGCTTTGAAACTTGGCGCAGATGCTGTTGTTCATTCTTTACACAAAACAGGCGGAAGTATGAGCCAAAGTTCTATGTTGCACATTGCAGAAAATTCAAAATTAGATTGCGATGCAGTAGAAAAAGCTCTAAAACTTTTACATACAACAAGTCCTTCATTAATGCTTTTAGCAAGTCTTGATGCCGCTCGTGCAAATCTTGACAGCCCTAGAGGAAGAAAACAACTTGAACGTGCAGTACAAAACGCAAAATATTTAAGACGTGAAATTGATAAATTAGAACATATCCACCATTTAAGACCAGATTTTGGTTACAAAACAGATATTACAAAAGTATTTATCAGAGATGACAGATTATCAGGCAAACGTCTTGAATCTATTTTGGAAATTGATTTTAATATAGAAGTTGAAAGTGCCTCAGATGCTGGACTTTTAATACTTTCTAACATAGGTAATACAAGAGCTGATATGCAATATCTTGTAAAATGCTTACAACAAATTGATAAAACAAATTACACAGATATATGCTATCTTGAAAAGAAAAAACATATGCCTATGCTTACTCCAATTATTAAAATGACTCTTAGAGAAGCATTCTATTCACACAAAGAAGTTATTCCAAAAGAACATGCAGTAGGCAGGATTGCAGCTGAAGTAATCGCAGAATGCCCTCCGGGAATTGCAGTTTTATTACCTGGTGAATTAATTACAGAAGAGCATATGCCATATCTTGTAGATTACGACACTATTGAAGTAATTAAATAACTAATATAAATATATGATTTCAAAACCTCCTTTCAATGATAATATCAAGGCGGAGGTTATGAAGATGATTTTAACAAATATTGAAACTGTGCCTGGAATGAATATCGTTGCACAGTATGGTCTTGTGACAGGCAGCACAGTGAGAGCTAAAAACGCTATTAAAGATTTTGGTGCAGGTCTAAAAAACATGGTTGGCGGAGAGTTAAAAAGTTATACAGAACTTTTAACAGAAGCACGTAAAGAAGCTATTGCAAGAATGCAAGAACAAGCTATTAGAATGGGAGCAAATGCAGTAGTTAATGTAAGATTAGCGACATCATCAGTTACAGTCGGTGCTGCTGAGGTGTACGCATATGGTACTGCAGTAAAAGTTGAACCAAAAGGATAATTTTATATGAGCGATATAATACTACTATTAATAATCCTTGGTGTAACTTTTATTACCGGGAGTATTATTGAAAAACGACATTTTGAAAATATAAGAAAAAGAGAAATTGCCTTAATCAGAAAACCTATTGTAAACTTTGGGGCAAAAACTTGGCATACAAATAAAAAAATAAAAAAAATTGAACTTGTAACAGGTGAATGCGTAATCAGCGGCGATTATTTTAAAAACTTCGTTGCTTCTTTGAAAAACTTCTTTGGCGGAAGACTTACGACTTTTAAATCTATTCTTGATAGAGGCAGAAGAGAAGCAATTTTACGCATGAGAGAAAAGGCAAGAGGTGCAAATTTCATAATAAATACCCGTATAGAATCTGTTATGATAAACGATACATACGGTCAAGAAAGTGTACCTCAATGTGCAATTATTGCATATGGAACAGCAATAACTTATGAATAAAAATCTGGAAGAAAGATATTTAAACGTAATAGAAGATAATGTAAATGTCGGAAAATCTAATGTCGGAATTGAATTTATAATTTTAATTTCAGGCATTGCAGCACTACTTTTTGCACTATATATTTTCGCAGATACAATCGGAAATTTTTTCATTGACAGAATGTCAGATGAAACCCAAATGAAAATTGAAAATGCTTTTTCTTATAATATTCAACCAACTGTGAATAATCAAGAAGAAGAAATTCGAGTGCTTGAAAATATAAGAGATGAAATTGTACCTTTGGATAAAAAATTACAAGGTAAATCAAAGTTTCCTATCTATAAAATAGATAAAAAAGAAATAAATGCCTTTGTAACACCAAACGGTACAATATTTTTCACAAAAGGTTTACTAAAAGAAATTAAAGATGAAGAAGTTCTGACATTTATACTTGCACATGAACTCGGACATTACGCACACAGAGACCATTTAAAAACTATAAGCAGACAAATTATTATATCTGCTGTAATATCAATATTTTCTGCAGGAAATAATAACTTGGATATAACTATAAACAGTATTTCTGACTTAAATAGCTTAAACTATTCAAGAAAACAAGAAAAAGAAGCTGATTTATACGCAAACAAAATAGTTTACAAATTATACGGAAGAAATACAGGAGCTGTTGAATTCTTCAAATTCTTAGAGAAAAAAGACAAAATGCCTGAATATCTCCAATATTTTTCAACTCACCCATCAACTAAACAAAGATTGAAATTAATTCAACAAAAATAAATCCATATTTACAATTTCATAAAAATCTGTATAATAAAAAAAGGTTGGTTATATGCACATAAATAACGTTTCACAAAAAACTTCACTAAGCATACCCATAATGTGGGGGATATTCAGTATAATTTATACTGTTGCACTTTTATTAGCTTATTTTATGAATATTTCCGAAGCTGCATCTATAGAGAGTTTTTGTAATTGGGTAAAAAATGCGTTTAATACTGTCTTCGCAATAGAACCTGACGGCTTTTGGATGGCTTGGGTTTTATTTATAATTTTGCCATTAGTTGTCTATTTAGGATTTATTTTATCTATTATTACAAGACAAAAAGCTTTAAAGGAATTTAATTCTAAATTAAATCTTAAATCTATAGATTTTTTACAAGGAAGAATAAATTTCAATTTCAACAGACCACAATACAATTTTGTATGCGGTTATAATGATATAAATTCACTTCAAATGACTATCATTACAGATCTTGTGAGTACAAAATACGGGTATACAACTGCATTAAAAGAAATTGTATTAAATTTTAAAGTCTTGAATAATAAAACATTTTCTCTTTCAAATACATCAAGTTTTCCTATGCGGACAATTTATAAAATTATTGACTACACAAGAAGTGTAAATAATTTTACATATAATTTTTCTGGTCCAGGTAACACTGAAGATATTAAAGAAAAAATTGATAATTATTTAAACAAAGGTTTTAAACAAATATTATCCAATCAAGGAGAAAATAATTTTAAATATTTGTCAATTGTATTGTTTATTATAGGTACTACAATTGCATATACTGCAAAAGATGTAATTGAATCTGCATATACAAATAACTTATTTATAGTATGTTTACCATTTTTTGTAATGATAATTGCATCATTTATAATTGATATTTGGCTAATTGCAGACAAATTAAGAGAAAGAAAATATAGAGGGTAATAATATGAATAAAGAAGAATTCCAATCAAGACTTGAAAAAATTGAAAGTTTTATTGAGACTATTGAACCCTCAAATTTAAAATCAAAAAAAGATGAAATAGAAAAACTAATAAATGAAATAGATGAGCTTCTCACTTTTGATCCAGAAAATACAGAAATTCTATCTTTAAAAGGATTTTATTATGAATTAATCGACGATTATGATAATGCTATTTTCACATATAAAAAAATTTTAGAAATTGATCCTAATAATGAGATTGCAAAACAAAATCTAAAAGATTGTACCTACTATGACAAAACCTTGCGGGATTTAGAAGAAAGACTTGATAAACATGAGAGTAAATTTAATGCACCACTTTTATTAGAAAAATTACCGGTAAGTATATTAGTGTCTGCTAAAATTATTATATTCTTAGTTATCATATTTTATTTTTTCCCATTTTTTATTTTCGGACATAACGATAATAATATTTTAAAAATTAATGATTATTCAACTTTTCAAGCACTAAAAGTAAATCCTACATCTGAATATGACTATTTATCTAAACAGCAAATATTTGATATTAGAAAACAACATGTTAAAAATTCACTGTTTACCAAAGATAATTATGAACCAAACACAGCTGTCTTCGGCAGCATAGTCGACAATAAACCTTGGTGGGGTTCAATTAAATGTAATCAATTAAACTATAAAGGTGATCACCACGAAAATATTCAAGGTCCATCAAAAGTGAGTGTTCTAATGAATAACCCAAATACTTTGGTCGGATTGAGCATGCCATATATACCTTGGGATATTGGTACTAACAAAGAATTTTGCACATCTGATTATTCTAACTTTTTACCTATTTCATTGCAAAATGATGAAAAAAATAAATTAATTGTTGCTAAGTACGAATTAACAAAAAAATTCTTGAAATTTAGATCGAATATAAACGGACAATCATCAAGATATGTAATCCAATTATCAGGGTTAAATGCCAGAGATTTTGGATATGATTATATGTATATATTTGATACAAAAAATATAAAAATGTATTCTGAGTACAATAACGCAACAAAAGATATATCAACATTTAGAGATTACATACATCAAGGAGGAAGCTGTAAATACAAAGATGGCTGTAATAATATTTCTCCAATGCAAAATGACTTAATGTTTTCAGTTAGAAGACTACCTGCAGAAATTAATATAAAATTGTGGAAAAAGAAACCAATAAATAAATATGTAAAAGCAGATATGTATTATAAAATAATTTTTGAAAATAAAAAATAAAAAAAAGACCGATAAAAAATTTATCGGTCTTTTTTCAAATTAATCGAAAACGTAATCGATAATTGCAGCTTCTCTAGCACGTTTGATTGCTCTTACAATCATTCTTTGGTGCTTAGCACAGTTACCTGTAATTCTGCGAGGAATAATTTTTCCAGCTTCAGTCAAGTATCTTTTTAATTTAGCTGCATCTTTGTAATCAATTGCTTCTACTTTGTCTGCACAAAGACTGCAATTTTTACGTTTTTTCTTTTCATCGCTGTTTTGTCTTGCCATTTTTTTAATTTAGCCTTTCTAGCCTATTTTATTTTGTACTACTTATTATTTTTATATTTTTTCCAGTCTGTTAAATTTAACTGGAGGAGAGATTACACTCCTTTTTCTTTAGTCAACATTTTGCAAACTTATGCAAAATCCGATTGGCGGGTGGAGCAGCTACGCTCCTTTTTCTTTAGCCAACATTTTGCAAACTTATGCAAAATCTAATTGGCGGGTGGAGCGGCTACGCTCCTAGAATGGAATTTCGTCTTCGTTAATCAATTCATTTGACATGTCATCTGATTCAAATTTAACGATTTCTTCTGTTCCAAATTTTTGGTTTGCAGGGACTGAAGCTCCTTCACCAAGAATTTCGATTGTATTAGCATCGATCTCATAAATTCTTTTTTCTGAGCCATCGTCCATTTTAACAGCAGCTGTTTGAAGTCTGCCTTCTACAAGAACTCTTTCACCTTTAGTCAATGAAGAAACAATTTCATCAAGAGCATTTCTTTTTGATAATACTCTAATCAAAGTTTCTTCTCTTTCGCCGATATTAAGAACAAAAGCAGACACTGCAACGTTATTTTGAGTAAAACGTTTTTCCGGTGCTCTATAAACTGTTCCTGTAACTACTGATTTTGCAAGTGACATCTTTCACCCATCATATATATTTGCAAAGAGTTTTACAAATATATCCTTTCTTTTTAACTAAACTGCTGCTTTTGATGATTCTAAGAACATTGTTCTTAAAATATTGTCGCTTAATCTTAATTGACGTCTGAATTCAGCAACTTTTTCAGCAGGTAAGCTTAAAACTGTAGTTACGAAAAATCCATCTCTAAAGTTTTGGATATCGTAAGCTAATTTTTTTCTACCAGTTTTATCTGTAGATTCAACTTTACCGCCTAATTCAGAAACTAAAGCGCCTAGTCTTTCAACTGCTTTATCTACTTCTTCTGCATCTAAATTTGGCTTAAATACAGTTAATAATTCATAATTTTTCATTTTATTTTCTCCTTTTTATATTTTGGCTATAAATCAATATTACCATGGAAATACGAGATTTTACAATATATACTCTGCAAAAAAGCTATAATTTGCAGAACCGATTAAGAAAATATCTTTCTCAGTATCGTCTTTAGAACCTTGCCATTCAACGAATACAGGCCCACCTAAAAGATTAACTTTAACTTTTTGTTCTGTTAAGTTATTTAAAACACATGAAACAACACTGGCACATGCTCCTGTACCGCAAGCTAAAGTAATTCCACAACCTCTTTCATACACTCTCATATCGATTTCCATACGAGATTTAACCCTAACAAATTCAGTATTAGTTTTTTCAGGGAAATATTCGTGTTTTTCAATCACAGGACCATATTTAACAGCCAATTCCATAGGATCTTCATCTGTAATAATTACACAATGAGGATTTCCCATAGAAACAGGTGTAATTTCAAATTCTCTATCAAGAGCAGTCAATTTTCTTTCACCCCAGAAAGGAATTTTTTTATCCTCTAAAATAGGTTTGCCCATATTTACTTTGATTAAACCGTTTTCTAAAAGTTCTGGTTTTATAACACCTGCAAGAGTTTGAACACTAAATGCTTTTTTATCAACAAGTTTGTTATCATAAGCATATTTAGCAAAACATCTCATACCATTTCCACACATTTGAGCGGTAGAACCGTCTGAATTATAAAAATACCAGCCCAAATCAGTGTCTTTTGTATCAAGTTTTGGAATAATCATACCATCTGCACCGACTCCAAAATTTCTATCACAAACTTTTTTTGCAAGTTCATCCATTTTCATTCCGGTCTTTTCAAATTCAGGGTAATCAATAATTACAAAATCATTTCCACAACCTTGCATTTTCGTTAATTTTATAGTCTTCATTAAATTTTATCCTTTCAATTATGCATGATTATAGCATAAGTGCAGGAAGTTTTGAAATAGCAATATTTAAAAATTTTTCCGCAAGTCCGCCTTTATAAATAACATCTTTTGCAGTTTCAATATCAAACCATTCAGCACCGTCAACTTCTTGTGACAATATAAAATTTTCATTTTCTGCCTGAACTATAAAATTGCAGATCAGTGTATTTGAACCATTATAATATTCTGATTCGTTAAATTTATATGATTTTACATCAAGATTGACTTCTTCTTTTATTTCTCTCACAAGTGCTGAAGAAAGATTTTCCCCTTTATTTACATAACCAGCAACTAGAATATTTCTAGGTCTGCCATATTGATGAATTAATAAAATTTTAGAATAATCAGGATTAAATATCACTGCACTAACAGCCACATTATATTTGGGGAATCTGAATTCATTACATACAGGACAATAAGGAATAAATCCGTCACTTATACCAAAATTTATACATTCTTTTTCTATTAATTCTGCTCCGCATTCATTACAATATTTCATATTATTATTATATGCAAATTAATTTATACATTCAAATTAATACGAATAATATAAATATAAAATAATAGCAAAAAATTTTTTTCTTGAGTTTTCATGCAAAAAAATAGGAGAATTATATGAAAATTCAAAGTGTTTTTCTTAACTACTCATCTCAAAATAAAATTAATTTTTCTCAAAACATTAATTCTGAAACAAATAAAAATACAATAAAACAAAATCTGTATCCTACACAAGCAAATTTATTAAACTATAAATATTATCAAAATAAATTAAATTTCCTTTCATTTGAAGGAGATAATAGAAACACAAGAAGAGTTCCTGATATAGACTATTTTGAATACAAAAGTCTATCTCCAACTATGAAACAAATACTTAGAAAAAAATGCATAGAATTCAATAAAGATGTAAAAATAAATGAATTAGAAAACGAAAAAAAAGCATATCTTCCCTTAATGAATGATAGAATTATGGAAGAATTCCTTGATGTATGTGATCTATACAGGGGTCTAAAAGATGAACCAATCTTATGTCTTGGCAGAAGTCCAAAATGGTTTTTAAATACTGCCTTATGGATGAAAGACGGTATAGACGATTATAAATTTGTAGCTTTTTCAAAAAACTGGTACCGATATGACAGAAACGAAGGTCTAATTCGTATGGATAGATATGCTCCAACACCTGAAGAGAAAAAAGCATATAAAAGATATTTAAAAAGTATCCAAGCAGATCCACAACATATCGTTGATGTTCATAAAAAAACAGGTAAAAAAATTGTAATTACAGATTACATTGATACTGGAAAAGGAGCTAGTTCATTCTTAGATATCATGTCAGAAATAGCAGAAGAAGACGGTATATTAGAAGATTTTGCAAAATCTATAAGGATTTTTGGAATTGGCTGTATGGATTATATTGAAAAAAGATATTATGATGATGAAGAAATCTCCATTCCATCAGTACAACTTCCTGAAAAATTAATGCCATATAAAAATGAAATAAAACAAGAGTTTCATAATATGCCATTAGACTTATTTGAACAAATGTTGATTAATGAAAATACAAATGAATGCAGATCATCATTTTACCCTCACGAAGCTTGGACAGTGTATAAACCTAACAGATACAAAACCGGTATGATTACAAGTAAAAAAATAGAAGAATTAAAAGGGAAAAGTCCAAAAAGTGTAGGGAATTTTACGCCTGCAATGAGAGATTACAGAAACCTTTTAAATTTCAGAATACTTGATTATTTATCTGAACATAATCTTTTAAGAGAAAACTTAAACTCTCGTCAATGGGATTAGTACTATAACATTAAATATTAATTGCATATCAATTTTCCAACTTATAACTTCTATATTGACAATAATATATTTCGATATAATATAATATGGCATGAATATTATGGAAAATATTAAGGATATGTTAAAACATTAATCATGATACCCCCAATTAACAATAATATAAGCAACACCTTTTCTGCTTTTGGTTTTAAACATAACAGAAATGATCATTTTTTCAGCAAACCTAAAAGAGAACCATTAACTCTTGGTGGTCAAATTGGTATAGCTAGTGGCTCTTTACTCGGAACTATATTACCCCTATTAATAATTTCAAAATATCAAAAAAATCCTATTAACAAACTTAAATATGCCGAAAAAGAAATGATAATGCTCAGTACAGGAAGTATTATTGGGGGAATATCTGGAGGTATAATTACAGATAAAAACTCCAACCCAAAAAACAAAATACATGAAGGGATATTTCAATTTTTTAATGCTGTTATACCAACTCTTTTAATTAAACCGTTATTAAAATTGTGTGCCTTAACTCCCCTAACTAATAATAATAAAATAAAAGCACTCACACTACTTGCAGGAATTTTTAGTGGGATGTATTTAGCTTCAAAAATATCAAATAAAATAAATAAAACTACAGGCACAGAAAATGAAAGACATGTAAAATTTATAGATTCCTTAGCCAATATAGATGTTATATCAGGAGCATTAATTATGGCAGAAATACCTTTTATCAAAAAACTTGGAGTCGAAAAATTCTTACCTGCAATATATTTATGGACAGGTTATCAATCAGGAAAAATAAGATGATAAAAAATACAAATTTATATCTAAATTAACAGTCTATTTAAGTATTTTTAATAGTAATTTTGACAATTCATAATATACTAATTGTGGATTTTAAAATATTAAAACACCATTTAATTATATTAAATAATTGCATTATCAAATATATGAATGATAAATTTATGAATAGTATATAAAACTTTTAGGTAAAAATGCGTAAATTCATAAAAAATAAATTTATACAAATTAAAAATAAATTCTTATTAAAATCGGACCAAAAATCTATTAGTCCAAAACTCTTTCCTATTGCTCTTTCTGGAAAAGAACAGAATTTTTTAATTAAACACTGCAAACACTGCAAAAATTATCTTGAATTTGGCTCAGGAGGTTCCACATTTCTTGTCTTATTACAAACAGATATAAAAAATGTAACATCCATTGAATCTGATTCTAATTGGATTAAATATCTTGAAAAATGGGAATTTATAAAACAAGAAAAACGACTAAAATTTAGATATATAAATATTGGAGAAGTAGGTTTTTTAGGAATACCACAAGATCCAAAAGCCAAAAATTTATATCCATTATATTCTAATGAAATTTTCAAAGAAGAAAAAAATTTCGATTTTGTATTTATTGATGGAAGATTCAGAGTCGCTTGTGCACTACAAACTATATTGAATTGCAATAAAAATACTACAATACTAATTCATGATTTTAATAATAGAGAAGAATACCACTGTATCTTAAAATATTTAGATATTTTAGATACAATGGATACAATGGCTATATTTAAAATTAAAGAAAATATAAACACACAAGAAATTCTTAAAGATTATGAAACTTATAAATATAATTGGGCATAAAATAATAAATTATTAATCCCCAGATATTAACTCATTAATATTAATTTGATTAATTTTTAAACTTTCAATATCTGATCTTATTTCATTTATCCTTTGTAAGTTATTTAATTGGATATCTCTCAAAAGTTTTTGATCTAATTTTACTTTTTTCAATTCTTTAGATACTCTATTTATATCTTTATTTCTTTCCCTGATTAAATTCAATATACTTTCATATGATTTTCGTTTTTTATTTAATTTTGTTTTAAGATACATTCTTGAATTTTGCAGCATTACTAATTCGTCATATAATCTATTTATATATTCTTTTTTCTCTTTTAAAACCAATTGTGTTTGTTTAAACAGTTTTTGATTTTCATCTAACTTTCTTTCAGCTTCTTCTATTTCATTTTTTATATTCTTGTGTTTAGTTATTATAAAATTTTTAATATCAATTCTTAACTTTTGATCAGTCACATCCAATAAAGTTTTTTTAATATTTTGCGGATAATTTTCATAAGATTTAAGCTTCCTATGCAGGATAAAACTAATCACTTTATTAATTTGTTTTTGCAAATTTTCTTGAAACATCGGGAAAGATTGCATCATTGTTGTATATGGAATAGTCGCACGTTCAAGATTACACTTTTTACACAGACATATTCCATTACCTTTAGCTCTTGAACCTTTTTGCGAATGAGGCACAACATGCTCAAAAGTTGATGACAGATTATCTATAATATTTTTAATAATCTCTCTATCACTGGATTTCAAATTCTCTATTATTAAATTGCTCCCACTTAAATTATTATATGGAAGTTTTTCTATTTGTCGCTGAATTTTTTTCGCTAAAGCTTTATCTTCTAACCTACCCCAAAAATCCTTATACAAATCATTCAACATAATTTTCTTTGTAATAGAAGGATATGCTTGATAACTTATAATTGTGTTAGCTTGAATATTTAACTTATTAAACTCTTCCCTTTGAGATTCCGGAAGTCTTTCACATAACTTATTCAAATTATTAAATGCAATTTCGCTTGCATGATGAAATTTTTCTTTTTGTAATGTTCGTAACTTATCATGATAACTCCATACCTCTTTTTTATTGAAAATTTCAGAGAATGTATTTTTCGGGTATAGCAGTGAATACATATACATATAATCTATAAGATCTTTATATTCATCAGGTAATTTTGCTCGTAGTGGATATAATTTTTTTATTACTTGAGGAGATTTCTGAGTATAATCTTTAGAAATATCTATAACCTCTTTAATTAATTTTTTATCAAAATCTGTGAATTTTAATATTTTATGTTCTACAATTTTATTTTTAACAATTTGAGAGAGTGAAGTCCTCGGATGTCTTTCAGATAAATTTTTTAAAAACTTAAAAGCATTAAATTGACGAAAATCATCAAACACAGGATTTGCTAATGTTTTTTTAGCCACAGCCCCAAATGTATCAAGGAATTCATCTCTTTCAGGAATACTAATAAGTTCGTTACCACATTTAGCGCAAGTAAGTTTAGGAATATCTCTTATATCAAAAAAAACTTTTTTAGGCAATCTGCCTTCAAAACTTTGTTTTTGGGAAACACCAAGATTATTGTTAAAATTAAATATATTTATAAACATATCACAATTAAAACATCTAAAAATAAATTTTGCTACTTTATCTTTCAAACTAAAAAAGCCACCTTTGAAGGTGGCTTTTAAAATTAGGAGGAGGTGGGATTCGAACCCACGGTACGCGTGAACGTACGACAGTTTTCAAGACTGCTCCAATCAACCGCTCTGGCACTCCTCCATTCAGTTGTTTGGACGTATCTTTATTTTATTATATCAAAAAATTTTGTCAAGATATATCAAAAAAGCAATTAATAAGTAATTAAAATAAAAAATAAATAAAAAAAAAGCTATGTACATTTGAAGTGCATAGCTGTTGATTAGGGATATGTGTATCTTAGTTCTCTAAGGAGTATGGTTATATATTAGCAAACGAGATTTGAAATGAAATCATAAAAATGTATGATGTTTTATAAACAAAAAAATTTGTAAAATAATGTAAAATTTTTACTATAAAAGTAGCATAAATAAATCTTTTTCGACTTATAATGCATGCAAAAGCAATTTATAAAGGAATAATAATGCGTATACAATCTATTACATCAACCAATGTAAGAAAAATTTTAACAAATAATACAAAATCATTTTTACAAAATAACGCAGATAATATAACTCAACCAATTTCAGATAAAATTAATTTTGGTGTTGGTGAAGACTATGGTTGTGATTTAGATGCTCCTGAAAACCCAGATCCATCTAACAAACCGGGATTTAAAAAAGGTCTTTTAGGAATAGTAACAGTCCTCACTTTTCCAATTTCCGTTCCTGCAATAATTGCTTATGAAAAATATAAAGACAAACATAAAGATGACGTAAAAACCAATATGAATTACGATAACATCGAAGATTAGTTTATGATATAATTCAAATATGTTTGATAGTTTAAGTGAAAAATTACAGGAAATAATTAGCAAAACTCGAGGAAAAGAGCTTACTCAAGATAATATGCAGGAAGCTCTCAGAGAAATTAGACGAGCACTATTAGATGCTGATGTAAATTTACGTGTTGTAAAAGCTTTCATATCTTCTATTAAAGATAAAGCTGAAGGTGAAAAAGTTTTAGAAGGCGTTGATCCTTCTCAACAATTAATCAAAATTGTTCATGATGAACTTATAAACTTACTTGGGAAAGAAGCTAAACCGCTTGATTTTTCAGGGAATCCAAACATGATTATGATGCTTGGTCTTCAAGGGTCAGGTAAGACAACATCATCTGCTAAACTTGCAGTTAAATTAAAAAAAGAAGGCAGAAAACCACTCCTTGTAGCATGTGACGTATATAGACCCGCAGCTATTTCTCAATTACAAACTCTTGGTAAAGAAATTGAAAATGAAGTCTTTACAATCCCTGATTGCAAAGACGTTCAACAAATTGTACGCGGTGCAATTGATTATGCTAACCAAAACGGATTTAATACACTTATTTTAGATACTGCAGGCCGATTACAAATCGATACTGATATGATGGCGGAACTTCTTTTAATAGACAGAATTTTCCATCCGACTGAAAAACTTCTTGTAATTGATTCAATGACAGGACAAGAAGCTGTAAATGTTGCCGAAAACTTCGATGCACAATTAGGTCTTACAGGTCTTGTATTGACAAAACTTGATGGTGACAGCAGAGGCGGATCTGCGTTAAGCGTTGTATACTGCACAGGAAAACCTATTAAATTGACAGGTACAGGCGAAAAACTTAATGCCCTGGAAGATTTTTACCCTGAACGCATGGCTACACGTATTTTAGGAATGGGTGATATAGTATCACTTGTAGAACGTGCACAGGAAGTTTTTGATGAAAAACAAGCTCGTGAACTTGAAGAAAAAATGAGTAAGAATAACTTTTCTTACAATGATTTCTTGAAAATGCAAAAACAAATGCAAGCTTTCGGTTCTATGGGCAACCTACTTGGCATGCTTGGTCTTAATATAGGCAAAGATGACAGAGATAAGATTTCTCATGAGGGTGACAAACAATTCAAAAAAATGGAGGTGTTCATTTCCAGCATGACACCTGAAGAACGTTCAAACCCTGACTTGCTTAACACAAGTCGTAAAAAACGTATTGCAAAAGGCTGCGGTATGGATTTAGCAGAAATAAATACATATGTAAAACAGTTTGAACAAATGAGAATGATGATGAAAGGCATGTCAGATATGAAAAATATGTTCGGCAAAATGGGCAACATGCCTGACATGAGTAAAATGGGTAACATGGGCGGTCTTGGCGGTTTCAAAGGGAAACTTGGCAAGCATGCAATGAATAAAGCTATGAAAATGATGCGACGTTTCAAATGAAGCATGCTGCTTCACCCACCAATCAGGTTTTAGAACAAACTTGAAATAGAATTAGAAAACAAAATTCAAAGGTCTTTTTTTAATAAAAATTTCATAAAAATTAAAGAGGGTTGATGTATGAAAAAATGGTTTATAATTTTTGGTATTCTTACATTTTTAACAGGAAATATTACATTTGCAGAATCTGATAATCAAACGATTCAAGAATATAATAAATACTTACAAGAACAAATCAATACAAATTTTAAATATAAAGGAGAAAAAAATACACAGGCAACATTATCGTTTACTGTAAATAAAAATGGTTCTGTTGAAAACATAAAAGTTATATCATCAGAAGATGAAGAACTCAACAAACAATTAATTGAAGCTGTTCAAAAATCGGCTCCATTTAAACCGTTTCCACCAAATATTAAATATGACAGCATAAATATTAATTATGATTTCAATTTCACAAATACTTACAATGTGCATAATAATGTTTATGTCAAAGATACTCCAAATGCACAACAAATTGATAATCGCTATTATTATAAAGTCAGAGAACTAATAAAAAAACGTTTTCCAACATCTTATTCTTGGATAACTGACAGTGCAGTATTTGAAATAACAATCTTACCAAATGGAACTATCAAAAAAGTTGAAATATTATCATCTTCTGGTTCTAAAAGATATGATAACAATATTATAAAAACATTAACAGGTTACAGACTACCTGAACCTCCTGCCATATTAAAAAAGAAAGAAATCAAATACACATTTGACATGAATAAAAATACAAGAATTTATCCTCCTATATTTATTCCTGTCAACTGGTAAATTCTAAAATGAGGAGCTAAAATGTTAAAAAAAATTATACAATTACTTATATTTGTCGGGTTATTAACAAATTTTGCATTTGCAGACGAATTTGACGTAAACAAATTTGTTGATGAATATGGCAAAGAAGTTCAAAACATAGTAAAAAGCAATCTCAAATACACAGGACCTGAAGATGCAGTATCTGCAGTAAGTTATACAATACACCCTGACGGAAGCGTTACCGATATTCAAGTTAAGCAGGCAAGCGGAACAAATTTTGATAAAGCTGTAATTGAAGCTGTTCAAAAATCAGCTCCGTTCAAACCTTTCCCAAAAGAATCAAACCTTGCAAACATCGTAATGACAAGCGGATTTCAACACAAAGTTCAAAAATATCAAACAGCAAGAATGTCAATCATGCCTGTCGAGCCTCCTGAAGAAGTTAAACAAGCATATCAAAAATACATACAAAAAGTCAGCAATTATTTATTTGATAGAATTCCGACAATATATTCATACATTCCACAAGAACCTGTAATGAAATGTATTATCGCAAAAGACGGAACTATAAAAAATGTAGAATTAACACAATCATCAGGGATTGAAGAATATGACAAAAAAATCATACAAACATACACAGGAATGAAAGTATCACCATTCCCAGAAGAATTAAAAATGTACGAGGAATTACCTTATTCAGCAACATTATTACGTCAATTCAGAAGAAGTCCTATTCTTGGAAGTCCAAACTACTTTTTTTAGATAAATATATTAGAACTTTTTCAATTTTGCATAAGCTGCGTCCATAGCTTTTACGCCCTGACGGCCAAAGTCTATTGTATACATCATGCTGTCACCGATTTGGGTAACTTCTTTAATATGTCCTATACCGAGCTTGTCATGGAAAACTCTTTCTCCCTCATTAAACACATATTCAATAGGAGTTGTAGTTTCCATTTTCTTTTGACGTTCTGCTTCCGCTTCCTGTTGCATACGCTCTTTTTGTCTTTTTTCTTCGAGCATACGTTTTATAGCATTATCTTTGAAAAATTCTTTTACTTTTTCTTCATCACGTTGTTTATTTTCTTTTGATTTAACCAAAATCGTACGACTTGGACTCCTTTGAGGTTGGTTGTAGTATGAAGAATTTTGTCTTTGTCTGTCGCTTTGAGAATTTCCTGTTGCAAGTCCTCTTGTCGGAGCTACAAAGCCTTTTCCAAATCCAGAAGATGGTTTTACATATCCGTAACTGTCAGATTGTGCTGCAGAGTATGAAAAATCAGATTTGCCTGTACGGGCTTTTGACACAGCATTTTGGAATGTTGAAGTTCCGCTTGTAGAACCTTCAAAACCGATAGAGTTAAGAAGTTGACGAGGAATTTCATCAATAAACCTTGAAGGGTTGTAATACTTGTATTCACCCCACATTTGACGACGTTTAGCAGAAGACAGATACAATTTTTCTTCTGCACGAGTAACGCCTACATACATCAAACGGCGTTCTTCTTCCATTTCTGACGGAATATTGAATGTTCTTTGATGCGGGAATACCCCTTCATCACAACCTGCTAAAAATACTATAGGAAATTCCAAACCCTTAGCAGAGTGTAAAGTCATTAAAGTAACGTTGTTTGAAATATCGTCCATACCGTCAAGATCTGACACCAATGCTACTTGTTGTAAAAATTCACCTAAAGCATTATCAGATTCTTCAGGAACAAATTCACCCGCAACATTTACTAATTCTTGCAAGTTTTCAATATCAGCTTCACTTTCTGGAGTATTTTGAGATTGCAATTCTGCCAAATATCCAGATTTTTCTATAACAAGAGTTACAAACTCCTGCAAAGAATATGAGCCTACTGCATTTTTAAATTTAAGTATTAATTCTGCAAAATCCTTTAATTTTGATTGAACTCTCGGTGATAATTCTGATTCTTCAATTTCTTTAATCGCTTCAAACAGACTTACATCTTTTGAGTCAGCAAAATCAGAAAGTGCTTTTACCGTAGTATCACCTATGGCACGTTTCGGAACGTTTACTATACGTCTGAAACTTTGTGAATCATCAGGGTTGTAGATTAATTTCAAATAAGCGATTATGTCTTTAATTTCTTTACGGTCGTAGAATTTCAAGCCGCCGTAAATTCTGTATGGAATTCCTGCTGCCATACATGCTTCTTCTAGTGCACGGGATTGAGAATTTGTACGATAAAGAATTGCGTAACGGTTATAATCCCCGCCTGAATCCTGTTTAATTCTGCTTGCGATAAAGTTTGCTTCATCTGCTTCATCTTGAGCTTCGTAATAATCAATTAATTCACCGTCACCTTTTTGCGAATACAGAACTTTATCAACACGCTCTGTATTATTTTCAATAATTGCGTTTGCAACGTTCAAAATATTTGCTGTTGAACGGTAATTTTGCTCTAATTTTATTAATTTAGTCTTTTTAAAATCTTTTTGGAAATTCAAAATAATTGTGTAATCAGCACCACGCCAACTGTAAATTGATTGGTCAACATCTCCTACTACACATAATGATCTTTCATCAGGGATTTCAGTATCAAGATTTGTGTATAACATATTAATCAGCTTATATTGAGCCATGTTTGTATCCTGAAACTCATCTACAAGAATATGTTGGAAACGGTCATAATACAATTGACGAACTTCTTTGGATTGCTCAAGCAGTTTTACTGTCAAAAGAAGCATATCATCAAAATCAATTGCATTGTTATTATTCAAAGCATTTTCATATTCTTCATAAATTGCTGCAATTTTTTGAGATTTGAAATCTCTTGCAAAAGTCGCAAATGTATAAGCGTCCTGCATTTTATTCTTTGCGTTAGAAATTACGGATTTTACAAGTTTTGGCTGATATACTTTATCATCTAAATTTAATTTTTTTATAGCCTGTTTAATAACGGCATTACTGTCATTTTCATCGTAAATAGAAAAATTCTTATCTAATCTTTTACCGGATTGAAAGCTGTAATTTTCAATATTTTCTCGTAAAATTCTTCCGCAAATACCGTGGAAAGTACCTACCCACATATATTTAACAACATTTTCACCCAAAATATTTCCAAGACGTTCTTTCATCTCTTTAGCCGCCTTGTTGGTAAATGTAACCGCTAAAATATTTCTCGGTTTTACACCGTTTTGAATTAAATAAGCAATCCTTGAGGTAAGTAATTTTGTTTTTCCGCTCCCTGCACCTGCTAAAACTAGCAATGGGCCTTGAATTGTTTGAACAGCTTCTCTCTGTTCTTTGTTAAGATTATCCAGTATATTTTCCATATCCCTATTCCCAAAATCAAATTTTTGTGATATAATCAGCATAAACTAAAAATATATAGATTGCAATTAGAAAGTAGGAAAAATGGTGGAAACTGACATGATGAATATTTTTATGGGTTCTGAAGACGAAAATAAAGAAAAACAAAATTCAATTGTTGTACCTATTGATGACATGGACACAGTATCGTCAGATTCACCTGATACGGTAGATGAATTAGCAATGGAATTAGCTACAATTCAACAATCTGCAAAGAAAATTGCAATTATCGGAAGTCGTAATCTTCCAATTACTCATCAACAAATGATTGAGACACTTGCTACAGCTCTTGTAACTCAAGGAAATACAATTATTACATCAGGCGGTTCTTCTGGAACAAACGCTGCTGCTATCAGAGGCGCTATGAAAGCTAATCCTGATAAATTAAAAGTTATTTTACCTCAAACAATCGGACAACAGCCTTCTGATGTTCAAAATCAACTTATCGGAGTTCCAAACATCATCGAACATCCTGACAGAGCAATGATGACATTAGCTGATGCTTCTCGTGTTTGCAACAGAGAAATTATTGACGATTGTAACCAATTAATTTGTTTCTTGTCTCATACAAGTAAAACTTTGCATAACGCAGTTCAATACGCTGAAGAAGGTCATAAAGTTATTACTGTATTCTATTTGGATTAATTATTAAACCCATTTTATACGGAAACCTATTTATATGTCTGAACAATTAAAAAAACTTACGGGTAAATTCGGCTATGAAGCCGTTGCAAAACACCTTATCAATGATTGTGATACTGAACTTTTTAAAGAGCTCGTTGATAATGATAGTTTTTTGTTTGATTTTGTAAAAGACAATGTAGCACAAAGAATTGCAAAAGAAATTAATGAAAATAATTATAAAAATTTAATCGAATTTTTAAAATATTATTCTCCTTACTATGAAGATGTAATCATTTCAGCTCTCGTAAAACATGCTGATGAAGATTTAACTGATTTAATGCTTGAAAAATTTGAAAATGGCACTATTGAAGAAAAAATTTATGCTGCAAAATATTTTGGACATATCCAAGATCCTCTTGCTTATGAATATTTGAAAGCTAATTCATATTCAGATAATGAATATCTTGCTCATAATTGTGCCTCAGCACTTGGAGAATGGCAAGATAGTGAAACATACAATATTGCAATTACAAAGTTGAATAACGGAGATGATTTTGAAAAATTGTCAGCTGTAAAATTTTTAATAGCTTATGGAGATAAAAAAGCTATTCCTGCAATTTTTGAAACAATGAAAAATTCTACAATGCCTGAAAATATTGCAGGTGAAATACCTTATCTCGAAAATTTATTTGATTTGCTCGACAAATATTATGAAAATACACTATTAGCAATTAATTACATAATTAATGGGCTAGGAGAAATCCTCCCGCTTTCATGCGTTTTTGACTTTGAACTGTTTGAAGTATTTGAAAAGTTAATCAATAACCATGATGACAGTAAAACTGCAATTGTAATTTTAAATGCTCAAGAAAAATTTGAAGTTTTGACTGAAAATGATGAATATTTGTTTGATGAAGATAAAAACACCAAAAATGAAATTAATGATATAAAAAAACTTTTAAAAAGTGCAAATAAAAAAGAGTTAGAAAAACATATAAATACAGAACTAAACGAAAATAGTCCATTAGTTTTTACAGCACTTGATTTTGCAACAGATGTACTTGCAATCAGAGAACTTTTGAAATCAAACAACCAAACACTTATTCTAAAAACTGCAGAAGTTTTAAAACAATTAGGCAATTTCGATGAAACTGCAAAAACTATCGCATTACTAAAGGTTACTGACATAAACATAAAAGCTATTATTAGAGCTTTGTAAGAATTTTCGTGGTAATATTTAATTATGGAATTTACGGAAAAAACTATTGAATCAGAATTAATTTTTGACGGAAGAGTGGTAAAACTTTATAAAGATAAAATTGAACTTCCAACAGGACAAGAAAGCTTTAGAGAAGTTGTTAAACATTCAGGCGGTGTCGTAATTTTAGCTAAAAAAGAAGATAAAATTCTTTTAGTTAAACAATTCAGATACCCGATGAAAGAAGTTTTGTATGAATTGCCTGCAGGTAAACTTGAAATCGGAGAAGATCCGTTTGAAGCCGCAAAAAGAGAATTGGAAGAAGAAACAGGCTATTGTGCAAATAAATGGACTGATTTAGGCTATGTATACACATCTCCCGGTTACAGTGACGAAAAATTGTACTTATACGAAGCTGAAGATTTAGAATTTACTCACTGCCACCCTGATGAAGGTGAAATTATTCAAGCATTTGAATATAAATATGATGATGTATTAAAAATGATTGATAACGGTGAAATTAATGATGCAAAAACACTTTGTGCATTAATGAGAGCCCAAATTAAAGGATAAATTATGTCTGCTGAAAAAAGAATTAAAATGGTTGCAACTGACATTGACGGCACTATCGTTAAATGGGATACAGGATTTTCTGACGGGGTAAAAAATTGTATTAAAAATCTTTGCAAAAAAGATGTTAAAGTTGTACTCGTAACAGGCAGAATGCATTGTGCTACTCATCATATAACCAATGAATTGGGACTTAAAACACCTGTTGTTTCATATCAAGGCGGACTAATTAAAGATTGCGACGGCAATACTTTATATCAACAAAACTTGGATTCTGAAATTGCAAAACAAATTATTAAATGGGCAAGAGATAATAATATTCATATAAATTTATACATTGATGATAAATTGTATGTTGAAAAAGACAACGATTGCGTCAAAAAATACACTGACGGCAAATTTGTATCATACACAGTATGCTCATTTGACAGTTTAGAAATAAAAAATGTGAACAAAATTCTTGCAATTGACTACAATGATGCAGAAAGAGTTACAGGCTGGGTAGAAGAATTGCAAAAAAAATTCCCGCAATTATACATAGTTAAATCAACTCCTTATTTTTGCGAAATAGGAAGTGCACAAGCAAAAAAATCTCTCGGAGTTGAATTTTTAGCAAAAAAATGGGGATTAAAAAAAGAAGAAATTCTTACAATCGGCGATCAAAATAATGATATAGAACTTTTAAAAGCAGGCGGAATTAAAGTTGCAATGGGCAACGGAACACCTGAATTAAAAGAATGTGCCGATTACATAACTGACACCGTTGAAAATGACGGTTTTGTAAAAGCTATTGAAAAATATGTAATATGAGGTAAAAATGTATAGAATAGGTCTGGGATACGATATTCACAAACTCACAGAAGGAAGAGATTTAATAATCGGCGGGGTAAAAATTACCCATGAAAAAGGACTTCTCGGACATTCTGATGCTGATGTATTAATTCACGCAATAATTGATGCAATGCTTGGCGCACTTGCATTATCTGATATCGGAACACTGTTCCCTGACACTGACGATTTATACAAAGACGCTGACAGTACTGTACTTTTAAGAGATGTATATAAACTTATTAAAGAAAAAAAATATGCAATCGAGAATATAGACAGCAACATTATAGCTCAACAGCCTAAAATGATGCCTTATATCCCAAAAATGAAAGAAGTTTTATCACAAATTCTTTCAATCGAACCTGATAGACTTTCAATAAAAGCAAAAACCAATGAAAAAATGGACGCAGTAGGCCAAGAACTTGCAATAGAAGCTCACGCTGTCGTGCTTTTAAAAAGAGTATAAATAAAATGAACAAATCAGAAATTTGTAATCAGAAAATAAAACAAAGAATTTTAAAAGAAGCAGAAACTGATTATAAAAAATTTTCAGCCTCACTAATCCCAAACATTGACAATATACTTGGTGTCAGATTACCGACTTTAAGGAAAATAGCAAAAGAAATCTACAAAAGCGGAGAATGGGAAGAATTTGTCAACAAGCAACAATGTGAATTTATGGAAGAAGTGATGCTTCAGGGAATGATTATCGGACTTATTAAAACAAATCCTGAAGAAATTCTTGAATATGTCAAAAATTTTATCCCTAAAATTGATAACTGGGCAGTATGTGACACTTTTTGCAACAGCCTTAAATTTACAAATCAAAATAAAGAATTAGTATGGGAATTCATACAGCCATATTTTAAATCGGACAAAGAATATGACCTGCGTTTTGGGTATGTAATGCTTTTAACTCATTTTATTGAAGAAAAATATATCGAAAAAATCTTAAAATTAATCGACAATTTTAAAGATGACAGATATTATTCAAAAATGAGTGTTGCATGGGCGCTTTCAATATGTTATATTAAATTGCCCGAAAAAACTTACAAATATTTAAAAACTTCACAACTTGATAATTGGACATTTAACAAAAGTATTCAAAAAATATGTGAATCACTAAGGGTTGATAAAGATACAAAAAATATGTTAAAATGTTTGAAAAAAATATAGGCTGGATTGCTTCGGCTAAAGCCTCGCAATGACAATTAACAACAAGTCAGCCTTAAGTATAAGTCATTCTGAGGGCTACCGCCCGAAAGAATCCAGCTTATAAAAAATTATTTAAAACTTAAAAAGAGTAAAGATATGAATATTTTAACCGAAAAAAAATTGGCAGCAGGATTATCAATTTCATCAAATGCCATAATAATTATTTTAAAACTTATAGCAGGAATTATATCAGGCTCAATCAGTATAATTTCAGAAGCAATTCACTCATTGAGCGACTTTTTAGCTTCTGTTTTAACATTTTTTGCGGTGATGAAATCTTCAGAACCAGCAGATGAATGCCACCCGTTCGGACATGGAAAATATGAGGACATGTCAGGATTTATTGAAGGCGGATTAATTATTTTTGCAGCTTTTTATATTATTTACGAAGCCTGCAGAAAATTATTTTTCGGTGCAAATTCTGAAATGGATACAACTTTAGGCATTTATGTAATGTTATTTGCAGTCGTTGCGAACATTTTAGTTAGTGCCTACCTTTTTCACGTTGCAAAAAAATCAAATTCAGTATCATTATTTGCTGACGGCGAACATTTGAGAACTGATGTATATTCATCATTAGGCGTTATGGCAGGGTTAATTTTAATAAAAATTACAGGTATACATCTATTAGACCCTATAATCGCAATTTGTGTTGCATTATTTATCGTAAAAGCAGGATATTCAATTTCGAAAGAAACCCTAAACAATTTATTAGACGGATCATTACCCGCTAAAGATTTAAAGATTATTGAAGATATTATAAATTCTTATGACAACAATAAAATTAAAGGGTACAAAAACTTAAAAGCAAGACGTTCAGGACCTTCTACAGATATTGAAATTACAATGCTTTTCCCTAATGAAATGACAATTTATGAATGCCATAATATATGTGATGAAATTGAAGCATTGATTCAAGAAAAACTAGGGGCCTCTACAATTATAATCCATTCAGAGCCTGAAAATTGCAAACAAAATAAGCATTAAAATTTGTAAACATGTACTTTCAAATAAATTGTTTTTTGGTTATGCTTAGCGTGTGTGTATGAAAAGGAGATTTATATCATGCCAAAATTCAATTTAATGTCGTACATTATGCCTCCTGAAGATAAAATGTTTTTTACATACTTTCAGGAAAGTGCAGAAATTTGTTTGAAAACAGCAAAACTATATGATGAGATTATGCACAATCATTTGAATGATGAGTACAAAGAAAAAGCTCTGAAATATAAAAGGAAAGGTAAATTATCATATAAAGCCTGTCTAAAACAGTTAAATAAAAGTTTTATTACCCCGATTGAAAGAGAAGATATTCAAACAATCGCAGTACAATTAAATAAAATAACTAAAAAAATTGTAAAAGCCTGTCTTAATTTAGAAGTGTACAGATTAAATAATTACACTGAAGAAATGAAAGAACAGGCTTTAACTTTGGTACAAGCTACAGAAAAACTCGGAGAAATTATAAAACAATTCAAAAAAGTATCTGACGTTGAAGAAATTACAGAACTCAATATTGAAATGAAAGAAATTGAATCTCACGGAGATGAAATTCACCGCCGAGCTATGGGCAATTTATTTTCAGGTCAATATGAAGCCCTCGATGTAATCAAATTAAGAGATATGTACAAAGAAATTGAAAACGCTTTTGATGCTTGTTTCTATGTATCAGATACAATCCTGAATGTAGTATTAAAACAAAGTTAGGCAAGGTAAAAAATGAGTATAACTATTTTACTTTTAATAGCAGTTGTATTAGTTGCTTTGGCATTTGAGTTTATCAACGGATTTCATGATTGTGCAAACGCAATTGCAACTGTTGTATCTACAAAAGTTCTTTCTCCAAAACAAGCTGTATTATTCGGAGCAAGTTTAGAATTTATCGGTGCACTGACTGGTACCCACGTTGCAAAAACTATCGGATCAGGTATTGTAAATGCTGATTTAATAACTTTAACCGTAATATTTTGTGCACTTTTAGCCGCTGTTATATGGAATTTATTCACATGGTGGCTTGGACTTCCATCAAGTTCATCACATGCACTAATCGGAGGATTACTTGGAGCTTCAATAGTAAAAGCAGGAATTGACGTTGTACATTTCCATACACTTATAGATAAAGTAATAATTCCAATGTTCACATCTCCATTATTGGGATTTTGCGTTGGTTTTACTTTAATGCTTTTAATAGCTTGGGTTGTAATTATTCTTAGAGAAACTCCAAACACTGTCAATAAACAATTTAGAAAATTACAATTATTATCATCAGGACTTATGGCACTAAGCCATGGTTCAAATGATGCTCAAAAAACTATGGGGATAATCACACTTGCATTACTTGCAGGAGGAGTTCTTCATAAAAGCCCAACAGGTGATTTTGAAATTCCAATTTATGTAATTATAGCTTGTGCTCTTACAATGGCTGCAGGGACAATGAATGGCGGTTGGAAAATTATCAAAACAATGGGACATAAAATTATTAAACTTAAACCTATCCATGGCTTCGCAGCTGAAACATCTGCTGCAGGATTAATTTTAACAGCATCCCATTTTGGAATTCCATTAAGCACCACACACGTTATTTCAACAGCAATTATGGGTGTCGGATCAACATTTCACGCACACGCCGTAAAATGGAGAGTTGTTGGAAATATTGTAATTGCTTGGGTATTAACAATACCTGCTTGTATGATTATTTCATCAATAATTTATTATCTGATTTATAAAATTATTTAGTTATTATTACCAATGTAGATTTCCTCCTTTCATGATTTTATTAATCTTAAAAGGAGGGAATTTTTTATGTCTGAAAATAATAAAGATAAAGAAATTTGCGAAACAGAATTTTGTGAAATGTGCCATTTTGAAACACCTGTAAAAAATATATTAATGGTTGTGACAAGTGCAAATGAGTTTAATAATAAACATAAAACAGGATTATGGCTTGAAGAATTTGCAATACCATATCTTGCATTTATCGAAAAAGGTTATAAAGTTACAGTTGCAAGCCCAAATGGTGGTCAAGCTCCAATAGATCCCGAAAGTGAAAACTTGGAAAATGAAATTAAATGGGAAAAAGCTAAAAAAGCACTTGAAAAAACTGACAAATTAGATTCAATAGATTATAAATCTTTTGATGCTCTGGTACTACCAGGAGGACATGGACCTATGCTTGATTTGTACAAAAATAATACACTTGGAGAAATTATTAATGATTTTTCTACAAAACATAAACTTATTGCAGCAATCTGTCATGGACCTGCGGGGCTTTTATCAGCAGTAAAAAATGGAATTTCTTTTGTTAATGGCAAAAAATTAACTTGTTTTACAAATGAAGAAGAACATTATTACAATAAAGAAAATTTGCTCCCTTATTACTTAGAGGACACCCTAAAAGATGCAGGAGCGCAATTCGTCCAATGCGACATTGGTGCAGTAAATATAACTGAAGACGGAAACTTAATTACAGGACAAAATTTTCAATCCAGTGAAGCATTTGCAAAAGCTATAATTAACTATTTAGATCGCACCTAGCGATCTTTTTTTTGACTTTTTTTTTGAAATTTGTTAGGATAAAAATATCCTTACTTACCAAAAGATACTAATTGAGGTTTTATGGAATTAAAAGAACTACCTAAATGTCCTGTGGAAACAACATTAAAACTTATTGGGGAAAAATGGAAAATCTTAATTATAAGGGATTTGTTAAATGGGACAAAGCGTTTCGGGGAATTAAAAAAATCCTGCAGCGGAATTTCACAAAAAGTCCTTACTCATAATTTGAGACAAATGGAAGATGACGGACTTGTCAAAAGAGAAGTATTCCCACAAATCCCACCTAGAGTAGAATATACTCTCACAGATGTAGGATACAGTCTTGCTACGGTTTTAAATGCTATGGCAAGCTGGGGAACTGATTACAAAACTTTCTTGAAACTTTTAGCAAAAAGAAGTTAATATGTTACTATATAACAATTTGCCGTATCGGGTAATATGTTACTAATTTTAATAATGTATAATACTTTACATAAAATAGTAAAAAATATTTTATCATGTATTATATATGTAGGAGAAATTTAAAATGAAACTACTAACTGCTATTCACAAAGTGTTACCACACAAATCTGAAACAGAAGATACTCATTTAAAACTTCTTTATTCAAATATGCATCCAGAAACAAGAGAAGAAGTAGTATACCGTAAAAATGGTAAGTCTGTTGATAGAATTATTGAATTTGATCCTCATACAGGATCAAAAATTAAAACAACACACTATGACTATTTTAATGATAAAAAAGTTCGCTCAATTGATGAATACGACAGAAAAACAGGTAGAAAAATCCGTACTATCAACTATGTTTTATATAAATCTGTAGATGAATATGATTTAGAAACAGGTAAAAAAATTCGTACTATTAACTTTAATGTTAAAGACGAAACTAAAATTTCATCAATTCAAGAATATGATTTAGAAACAGGCAAAATAATTACAATATCAATTTATAAACGTGATGGAAAAACTGTTAGTATAATCAAAAAAATTGATCCTGTAACAGAAAAAGTAACAAGTTGGGTAAATAACAAAAATTTAGAATATAAACCAATAGAACCCCCAAAAATTACCACAAGATACTACGACAATATAAAAACAATCCCACAAAAAGATAAAGAAAATATTGCTCAATTAATTGATAATTTATATTCAAACAAAATTAAATTTGAAAATATAAAATAAAATTAAAAATTAATCTTTAACAGGGATTTCATCATCTTCTTCTAATGCTTCATGCACAAATCTTGCAGGATTATCAATGATGTATTGCAAATCTTCCGGAGATTTAATATAACTATAATCAAATTTTTCTGATTTATAAGTGAAAGATACCATTCCATAATCAAGAATTCTGCCCATTGTTGTTTGATAAATATCAAGCATATCAAGTTTTTTTAAAGGAATATCTATTTCTTCAGGATTTAAAACACCTATCTTAATATGAGCATATTTAGTTGTAATAACAATTTTGTCAGAATTAAATCTCAAAATTGGGTATACAATAGGTAATAATAATATAAATACTACTACCCAACTAAAAAAGCTATGAGTATTTAAAAATATTGTCCAAAAATAAATAAAAAATATAGGAGTCATTACAATAGGCCAAAAAAGAGCCATCCAATGTTTTTTTATATCAAATAAAACAAGTTCTTCTGCATTATCATCAGGAAGTGTATATTCTTCTTTTTTTATCTTGTTGTCATTCAAATTAACAACTTCCTGTTTATGCTCAGGTCTTTCAATAAACACTTCTTTATCTTGCTCTTGATTGAAATTATCATTTTTCAAATCAATACCGCAATATCTGCAAAAATTATCATAATCTTTAATTTGTTTTCCACAGTTCGGACAAAACATATTCTGCTCCTTTGTGAGCCAATTTTAACATATGATTTGACTTTAGTCAATTAAGGATATATGATTAATCCCAGAGGATTTAAGATGAATAAAGAAGAATTATTAAAACTATACAATGAAGATTTAGATACACTTTTAGAAACAGCTTCAAAATATATAAAAAAAGATATAGAATTTTGTTCATTAATTAATGCAAGAAACGGAAAATGCTCACAAAATTGCAAATATTGTGCTCAAAGTTCTCATTACTGTACAAATATAGAATCTTATCCTCTTGTTCCTTTAGAAGAAGTTAAAAAAATCGCATTAGAAGCAAAATCTCATAAAGCATCCAGATTTGCAATTGTAACATCAGGAAAAACACCTGATGAAAGTGATTTTGACACTATATTAAAAATGATTGAAGAAGTAAATAAAATTGACGGCTTAAAAAGCTGTGCTTCAATCGGAATTCTAAATGAAGAACAAGCAAAAAAATTATCTGAAATAGGACTAAAAAGATTTCATCATAATATAAATACATCAAAATCATACTACCCAAGCGTTTGCACAACTCATAGCTGGGATGACAGATTAAACACCTGCAAATTAGTGAAAAAATACGGAATGGAATTATGCTGCGGCGTAATTTTAGGTATGGGAGAAAGCGTTGAACAAAGAATTGAAATGGCTCTTGAACTTGCAGAAATTCAACCTGATTCAATTCCTATAAATATCTTAATGCCAATACCTGAAACTCCATTTGAAAATTATCACGATAAAATTGATGAAGAAAATGTATTAAGAACTTTGGCAATTTTCAAAATTGCAAATCCAAATTCCATCTTACGTTTTTGCGGCGGGAGAATGAGATTATCTGAAGAAAATCAACGCAAAGCTCTAAATAGCTGTGTTGAAGGGATTATGGTAGGGAATTATCTAACTACTGTCGGAAAAGCTCCTGAAGAAGATATTAAAACCGTTCAAGAACTCGGTAAAAATATTAAAATGTAACAATTATTTAATAATATCTAAAGTTTTTTAACCTTTCTGACGTATTAATAGAACGTAAGAAAGGTTAATGTTTTTATGAGTGATGAACAGAAAATACAAGGAATGGGGCCTTTAAAACAACCTGATTCTATTAAATTACCTAAATTAAAATTTGAACTTCCTACATTTCAACCTATTTTTAATTTTAACAAACCGGTTGAAACCCCACAAGAAACAAAGAAAAAAAGTATCAGTCAAGAACTTCATGATAGTTGGACAAAAGTTTTTCCTCGACTTTCACAAGAATTTTTTGATGAACTTACAGCTATGGCTGAAAGAATTAATTGTAATCCTGAAGATCTTGCTGCAATAATGTTTAAGGAATCACGATTTGACCCTGCTGCAAAAGGGGCAGGAGTCTATGGTTTAATACAAATGGATGCAACAGCATTAAAAGTAGCAATCGCTCACGCAAATAAAAATGGACATAAATTGAAAAGTGTAACAATTTCTGAATATCATAAAATGCCGCGAGAACAACAAATTAAATATTCCGAAGCTTATATTCAATTTAGAATTGATGAAAAAAAATTAACAGGTAAAAAGTTAAGCGGAGGTCAATTGTGGACTTTAATAAAAAGACCTTCAAATATTAACAATAAAAAGTTTATCAACAAATTACAAAGGATAATAGATAATACTAAAAACCTACCGCTTAAGTATGAAACGCCATACAGTTTAAAACATTCTAATTAATTATTTAAGTATTTTAGAATTTCGTCAACATGCCCGTTAACTTTTACTTTTCTCCATTCTTGAATTATATTCCCATTTTCATCAAGAATAAATGTTGAACGTTCAATACCCATATATTTTTTACCATACATAGATTTTTCTTTCCAAACATTAAAAGCTTCGGATAATGTATGTTCAGTATCTGAAAGTAAAAGGAAATTCAAATCCTGTTTTTCTTTAAATTTTTTATGACTTTTAATATCATTAGGACTAACTCCTATTACAGTTGCAGAAGATGTAATTCTGTTCATATTATCTCTAAAATCACAAGCCTCTTGCGTGCAGCCTGATGTATTATCTTTAGGATAAAAATACAATACAACTTTTTGCCCTTTAAAATCAGCTAAAGTATATTCATTTTCATTCCCGTCTTTATCAAGACCTTGTAATTTTATCTCCGAATAATTCATTATTACCCTCCTTCATTAGGTTTTTTCTGTCAAATTTATCTGCAAGAAAAGTTGATATTATCGGGATTGCAATATAATAAATCCCACCTAAAATTAACGCAGGTTTTACAACTTTTATTCCCTCAATATACTTATCCAGTTTGGGTGAATTTTTATTTACTTCAGAAAATTTCTGAATAAATTTTTCAGTTGGTTTTTCTAATAAATTATTTAAAGCATAACCACCTGCAATACACAAACCTGTAGAAATTGCAGCATTATACATCAATGCTTTTTTTCTTTTCTCTTCAATCCCCTTACTTTTAGCTGTCTGATGAATAAACGCGCCTGTTGCAAGTACATCTGTTAAAGAAATTATATGTTGTTCAAAATTTGTATTATGGAATTTTTCAGCCATTCTTTGAACAGGTTTTGTATCAATGATTTTCCCAAACCTTTTCGATAAACTTTCAACCCCGCTATTATACAAACCTGTAAAAGATACCTGTTGTTTAGTTTTTTTCTCATCTTGTTTATGGAAAATCTTTGACATAAAAGGCGGAATCAAAGCACAAGTCATAATAGACTTTGGCACTGCAATTACAAATCCCAAACCTAATTTGAATAATTGAGTCGCAAAACTGTAACGTTTTGATTTTGCAAGTGTTTTTTCACCTGCTTTTAAAGCATCAATAGTAGAATTTTTTAAATACTTCCCAGGTGTTTTATCAATATTTTTAATCGCCTTAGATACAGGCAAAGAAGCTCCAAGCATTAACAAATAGCCAACAGCACTTGATGCAAGAGATTTTGCACAAGCATATTTTTTATTTTCTTTGTCAGTATCAGGTGTTCCCATAATTACAAGCGGACGAGCAACTGTCGACAAAGCTAAAGATGCTGATGCTACAAATAACGAACCGTTATCTGCTGCAAATTCCAATCCCTTTTTTAATATTTTGCTATTGTAAATCGCTTGTACTTTCATCTCAATTCATTATACAATGCTCATAATGAAAATCACAGAATTTATAAAAAAAGAATTACAAGGCTGGAAAAACTTTGAAATAATAGGGTTGATAATAGTTTTTTCAATAATTCTCATAAATGCAGTAATCCTAAAAGATAATCCTGCAGCAATAATTAATGCTATTTGCGGAATTTTATACACAATTATTGCAGGCAAAGGAAAAATTTCCTGTTATTTTTTCGGACTTTTAGGCTCCAGTTGTTACATATTGCTCTCATTTAAAAATGCACTATGGGGTAATATGTTACTTTACCTTTGCTATTATATCCCAATGCAAATTTTAGGAATTTTTAAATGGAAACAACACTTAAAAAAAGAATCAAAAGAAATTGTCAAAATAAAACTGAATCTTAAAGAACAAATAATAATAAGCATAATCGGACTTATAGGCTGTATAATTACGATTTTAATTTTACATTACCTCAATGACAAAAGCCCAATAATTGACGGCATTACAACATTTTTATCAATCCTTGGAATGTATTTGACAGTAAGAAGAGCAATAGAACAGTGGATTGTATGGATGGTAGTAAACGGATTATCTTTTATAATGTGGTTAGATTTAGTACTTTTTTCAGGAACAAAAGCATATTCTACAGTTTTAATGTGGGGAGTATACTTTATCCTTGCAATTTATTTTTACATAGAATGGAAAAAAGAAATAGATAATTAAAAACTATAAGGATAATCTTTAGGAATTTTCCAACCATTATGTTGAATTATAGCTGTACAATAAAATTTTTCTCCATCTTTTTTACACTTATTATATAATGATGCTTCATCACCATTCCAAGATACTAAATAAGGCTCTACCCCTCTATTTTTATGATATTTATAACTATTGTCTTTTTCATTTGGCCAAAAACCAAAAACAAATTGTTTTTTGCCCCATAAATCACCATTTGAACCACTTTCACAATCTTTAGCTTGAGGACAAAAAATAAAATGTCCTCCATTTGTTTTGAATGTTTGATTACCATCAGAATCAAAACCAACCCAAATATCAATTAAAAAAGCACTCCCATCAGGTAAATAAACTAATCTAAAATCATTACCTCCTTCAACACGTTTATTATCATATTGCACATATGATAAATAATTCTTTAAATATCTATTAAAAAAATCATCTGTATCTGCTGACACCCAATCAGCTTTATTTCCATTATCAGCTTCAGACATTGTAATTGCTTGATTTATCGTTGAATAAAATTTTTGTAATCGTACTTCTACAACCTGTCTTCTGTGACTTTGTATTAATGAAGGCATTGTAAGAGACGCAACAACACCAATTATTCCCAAAGTAATTAATACTTCTGCTAAAGTAAAAGCTTTAAATCTTTGCATAAATTTCTCCTATTGTACTTTTAATATTACAAGTATACTTGTAATATTAAAAGTGTACATATTAGAATGAATTTTGTCAAGCGATTAAAATATTAATATGCAAGATAAATTACTATTCAAATTAGGTCAAAGCATAAGATATATCCGCTTACAAAAAAATATGTCACAAGAAGAACTTGGATTTAAGTCTGAATTGAGCACTAATTCTATAAGCTCTATTGAGCGTGGTGCATATAATTTTAAAATAAAAACATTATACAAAATTGCAGAAGCTCTAAATGTTGATGTAATCAATATTTTAGATTGCAAATTTTAATATATTTTAAAAATTACTCTTCTGTCTTTGAGAAAAATGCAGCAATTTTGCTTTTAATTTCTTGAAGTGTATTATTAAATCCTTGCATATCATTTTCAGCATTTTCCATAGCCAGAGTTAATTTCTCATTACATTCTTTCATCAATTGTTCATATTCTTGAGTTTTTGAAATCACTTCTGCCTTTAATTTTACATTTTCTTCCTTTTTTGTTACTTTTTTCAGTTCTGTTAGCTTAATCTCTTTAACTTTATTTTTCATTTTAGGAGTAGGAGTTTCAATATGTGTCTTGAATGCCTGTAATTCATCTGCTGCTTTTTTCAAAAAAGGTTCCAATCCAAGTTCTTCAAGTTCAAGATCACTATAATATTTTAATTCTGGAGGAATAATCGTTGGATATTTTGGATTGAAATTTTTTACAACCATATCTTGATTTATCAAGAAAAATTTATCTTCACCATTTTTTGAAAAACATAAGCGGGTAAGATTATTTCTTTTTGCATTTTTCATTTTTAAGATAGAAACTTGCTCATTATCTGAAACCTTGAATGCAAAACCTCTTTGTCCAGCAACTCCATTCCATTTTGGATAAGAAGTTTTTATCTTTGAAACTGTTGGAGCACTGATTGAAGCGAATTTTTCAGATATTTGTTGATAAATACTATCAATTTTTGTCATATCAACTCCAAGATCGCCACTTAACTTTCCAATCACAGGTGCTAATGATCTTTCATATAATTTTTGAGAAATAAATTTATTAAACTCTCCAAGTTTTTTCTCATAATCTGAAAGATATTGTTCAAATTTTGGTAAAATCTCTTTTACGGAAGATTTATCGTGATACAAAAGTTTTGGAGGAATTATACTAAAATTTTTCGGATTAAAATTAGAAACAATTAATCCCTGATCTTCTTTAAAAAGAAAGCCGTCAATTATTTCATCATTTTTGTCATATACCATTATTCTAGTTAATTCTCCGTGCTCAGGATGTTGTAATTTTTTATATGCAATTTGATTTTTATTTTCTCCAATATTTTTCAGAATATGTACAGGCTGAGCTACTTGGAGTTTATAATCTCCATATTCACCTTTTAATTTTAATGCTAATTTATGAGGCAAACCCTTTAATACTTCATCAGTTTTATTATACAGAGAATTAATATTTTCCAATCTCTTTATACTTGTATTACCAAATGTAAATAATTCAGGTTTTAAATATTGTCCGTCATATTTTGCTAAAAATTTCCTGAATTTAAGCATTGCACAATCTAAATCATCTAATACTTTTTGTAATTTTAATTCAAACGGCTTATCAAAATTCGTATATTTTATATTTTGTGGGAAAACAAAAACATGATTTTTATCATTATCTTCAACAATTCGATCAAAATCCTTTATGGTATATGAATCTAAAACCACTTTTCCTTGAGAAAAATTACTACCTTTTTTTACAACAATTTTTATAAAGTCACGTCCATCTTGACCATCAGGAACTCGCACTTGAATAGATGTTTTATTTTCCCCGCAGTTATGAAACATTAAACTTCTTGTTGATTTGAAATCTTTATATTCTTTTTGAATAATTTCCCTACCTTCAGGAGTTTTTTCAGATATTTTTTTCAAAATATCTTTATAAGCATTTGAAATTGAAGATACAACTTCCATAGTATCTCTACTCAAACGCTCATAATTTCCAGTAAAAGAAAAACTGTCAGATACTTTTGATGAATTTAATACAGGTTTTTGCGCTGGTAAATTATTATAATATTTATTTTGAATATTTATAGTTGATATTTTCATAAAACTAATAAAACCCGTAAAAATAAATTTTTACAGGTTTTGAACTTTTGTAAATCCAAAAATATTTTTCAGAATTATAAGTGTAAGATTAACAATTGTAAAGATTTTGTTTTTTGATGTACTAATTTTATTTCAATCTGCTACAATTGTAGCAGATGTGTAGGATATTTATTTGTAGGAGTATTTTTTATGAAAATTTTACCAATTCAAAATTTTAGCACTATTTCACCTCAACAAACAAGAGCAAATAACAATCATACCAAATTTGCTTCAAATCAATTATCCTCAGATGTGGTTGTCCTACAAAATAAACCAAAGAAAAAATCAATCAGCTTTGGGAATCTTAACGAAACTGCTATAACTTTAGCAAAACAACTTCCTTTAGAAGATAGAATTGCATCATTATTCGATGTATTTAAACGTGGAGATATAATTACTGTTGGAAAAAACCTAAAAGAAACTCAACGAGCTTTGAAAAATTCTCTAGATTCTTTGGATCATGTTATTAAAAGAATATTTTTTATCGAAGATGATAATATCCAAGGTAGTTTAGCTTTTTATAAAAATGCAACAGGAGATAAAGAAATTTTAAATATAAACAATTTTGATTTATATTTAAGCAATTCAACTGGACAAGAAGCTCTAAAACCAAACAATTCTTTTTATGTAACCACAGATGATATTCTATACATCGGTGATATGGGAATTAAAATTAAAGATGAACCTAAAACAAATTTATCATTTCAACGCCACATTTTTTCAAAAGTATTTGATTTTACAAAAGATTCACAAGATATCATAAAAAGACAAAATACCAAAGAACTTAAATCTTTAGTTCTCGATACACAAGAAAAAAATAAACCCCTAACATTTGCAGATATCGGAGGTCAAGATAAAGCTATCGAAGAATTAAAAAAAGGTGTTTTATATCCAATAAAATATCCGGAAGCTTTTGAAAATATCAAAGTAAACCATGGCATAATACTTACTGGCCCTCCAGGAACTGGTAAGACTTTGATTGCAGAATCTCTGGCAAATGAATCTAATGCCTTTTTCTTAAAACTCAACGGATCAGAGCTTAAATCTAAATGGGTAGGTGAATCAGAAGAAAATTTACGTACCTTATTTGAAGGAGCAATAGAAAACCAACCAAGTATAATCGTATTCGATGAATTTGATTCAGTTGCAAAAAAAAGAGATAAAGTTGACAATTACAGTGCAGAATTTGTAAATCAATTTTTATCAATTATGAGTGATATAGAAAAACAAGGAGATGATGTCTATATCCTAGCAACAACAAATAAAATAGAAATGCTTGATGATGCAATAATGCGTTCAGGCAGATTTGGCAAACATATTCAAATTGGACTGCCGGACTTACAAGGAACAAGACAAATTTTAGATATCCATACAGCTAAAAAACCTTTAGATGAATCAATTGACAAAGAAGCATTATCAAAAAAATTATTTGACATACATGCAACAGGCGCAGACATTGCTCGTTTATCCTCTGATGCATATAATAATGCACTTGAACGTGTAGGAATATTTGACAAAATGGCAAATGGAACATTTGTAAAATCAGATATTGATAATTTAAAAATCACAAAAGAGGATTTTGAACAAGCTATTAATAATTTCGTAAAAGAAGGACAAGTAAAAGAACGTAAAAAAATAGGTTATAATTAATAAAATAATTAAACTTTTATAGAAAAAATTAACCCCGTAAAATAAATTTTTACGGGGTTTCTAAATTTTATAAATGAAAAATTTTATTTTACAAACATAAAATATCACCGTCATTCGGAATTAATAGATTAGAAATATTAGATTTTTCTGCAAAGTTTTTTAAATCTTCACGGGTAACTGAAAGATGACTAACTGTATCCATATGACTTGCAATTAATGTTGAATTTGGAGAGTATTTGAGTACTTCTTTTACATCATCAATATTCATAATAATATGTTCACCATTAAAAACAGTTGCACCACAAGCATTCACTACAATAATGTAAGGAGAATGTTTGTCTAAAGCATCTTTTACTTCCTTGCACCAAATTGTATCGCCTGCAATATAGAGAGTTTTCTCATTCTCTGATTTGAATACAACACCCATAGAATCATATGGCATTCCTACACTTTCGCAAATCGGTTTTATAATCTCTCTTTTACCATGCTGACAATTTGTCTTGTACAATTTTATATTTTTATAAGTAATCCCATCTTCTGTTATAATTTCAATATTTTTAAAACCGTAAGATTGTATTATTTCTAAATCTGTTTGGGATTGAACAAAAAATTTAATATCTTTATTTAACGCATTCACAGCATATTCATCAAAATGATCAGGGTGAAAATGTGTTAAAATAACTGCATCTACATCAACTATCTGTTGAATTTCAAAAGGTAATTCAACTCTCGGCTGTCTGATATGAGAATTTATACCTGCTTCAAAACCTTCCATATAATCTTTTGGACCAAGCCAAGGATCAATTAAAAATTTGTTTTTATCAAATTCCACAATAATAGTTGCATTCCTAACCTGAGTAATTTTCATCATTTCCCTCCTTTTTATACATCTTAAATTATGACTATAAAAAAAACAAGAATGCACTATTTTGTATAATACTTACTTTTTAGTATAATAGTATTAAAAAAGAAAGTATAAAAAGAGGAATTATGGCAAAAAAGAAACAAACAGAATACAAATGCCCATTAGAGGCAACAATGGAAATCATAGGCGGAAAATACAAAGGGGTTATAATCGGTCATTTGATAGACAAAACTTTAAGATATAGTGAATTACAAAAACTAATCTCACATGCAACTCCTAAAATGTTAATCCAACAACTTAAAGAATTGGAATCAGACGGGATTGTAAAAAGAAAATTGTACCCTGTTGTTCCGCCCAAAACAGAATATTCTCTAACAGAACGCGGAAAAAGTTTAATTCCAGCAATCATAGAATTAAATAAATGGGGACTAAATTATTTAAAAGAAGAAAACATTCCCTGTGCTTATAAAGGAAATGATTTAAGTTGCTAATTTTATAGTTTAAATTAATTTGTTTTTAGCTAAATTAATAATTTTATCCATATTTTCAAAAATTTCACTATATATTTTAACAAGTTTATCGTCACTTGTTAAAATTTTATTTATAAGATTTGTTTTATCAGATGACATTTCTTTATTTATAGAATTAATACCAAAGTCATCAAGTTTTAAATTTAGAATAGACACTATACTCAAAAAATGTTCCAGTTTAGGCAAATATTTTCCATTTTCAATTCTACACAAGTGTTTTTCTGAAAAACCTGCCATTTCTGCAAGTTCATATTGTTTTAAGCCTGCTTTTTTTCGAGCTTGTTTTATAACAGTTCCTATATTTTTTTTGTCAATACAAAACATAAATTTCCTCTTTATTAGGTTATCGTATAAAGTATTTTTTAAAAACCTCTAGCGAGTTACATTAATATAAAAAGTGATTGACAAGTTACCTTTATTTCAATATAATTTTCTCAGGTTATAAATATGATTAAGATTTTATCCTGTCTAATTCCTATAAAATTTTTACGAATTTGGTTTAGAGAATTTTGTAATAGTATACAAATAATCTTTACTGCTAAACATATTGGCAAAAATTTTCAATGTTCAAGATTTTCAACTGTTAATAAAAACACTATTATTAAAAACCATGTAAAACTTAACGGTATGCATATAAGCGGAAATGGAAAAGTAATTTTAGGAAATTATTTTGTTGCAGGATTTGATTCACAAATAATATCCACGAGCCACAATTATGAGGGGAATGATATTCCTTATGATAGTACCACAATAAAAAGTGACGTTATTATAGGTGATTTTGTTTGGATAGGAGCAAAAGTAATAATATTACCTGGAACAGTTATAGGTGAAGGAGCAATAATCCAGGCAGGTTCAGTTGTTCATGGAGAAATACCTCCTTATGCAATTGCTGGAGGAAATCCTGCTAAAGTATTTAAGTACAGAAATATTGATCATTTTATTAAACTTAAAACTTCTAAAAAAGATATTTAATATTCTAATCTTTTTATTACTAATAGAGCAATATTTGGGGAAATTTAAAAATTAAATATAAAATAAAAA
>UMLR01055086.1_pt1 | contig 208772 bp, 199 predicted proteins | sample 1966741 | NCBI WGS metagenome assembly UMLR01 (sample SAMEA4836207, study PRJEB28245) | human gut metagenome | biome: gut microbiome; material: fecal sample | place: Denmark | collected 2008 | reverse complement strand
GAGCACACGGTTCTGCAGTATTTACAAGAGGACAAACTCAAGTATTATCAGTTGCAACACTTGCTGGTCCTGCAATGAAACAAGAACTAGACGGAGTTGATCCTGAAACAGAAAAAACTTATATGCACAAATATATATTCCCAGGTTTCTCTGTTGGAGAAGTAAAACCTCTTAGAGGACCAGGTAGACGTGAAGTAGGACACGGAGCTTTAGCAGAAAGAGCAAATGTTCCAGCACTTCCATCACAAGAAGAATTTGGATACACAATCCGTGTAACATCTGATGTACTAGAATCAAATGGTTCTACATCAATGGCTTCTACTTGTGGCTCATCAATGGCATTAATGAATGCAGGTGTACCTGTAAAATGCATGATTGGCGGCGTTGCAATGGGTATGATTACAGAAGAAGGCAAAGAACCTGTTGTACTTACAGATATTCAAGGTATTGAAGACTTCTTAGGTGATATGGACTTCAAAGTTACAGGTAATGATACAGGCATCACAGCTTTACAAATGGATATGAAAGCTAAAGGTATTGCTAATGACACATTGCGTCGTGCTTTAGCTCAAGCAAAAGAAGGTAGATTACATATCTTGGGTAAAATGAGAGAAGTTATTTCTGCTCCAGCAGATCATCTATCTCCATATGCTCCAAGTATTACAACAATGACAATTCCTACAGAAGATATTGGAACAGTAATTGGACCTGGCGGAAAACAAATCAGAGCTATTATTGATGCTTCTGGCGCTGAAATTGATATCCAAGATAATGGTGTAGTTACAATTACCTCTAATGACCAAGAAGGAGCTGAAATTGCTAAAAGAATGATTAAGGAATTAACATTCAAAGCAGAGCCAGGAATGGTTGTAAAAGGTAAAGTTGTAAGAATTATACCTATCGGAGCATTTGTAGAATTAGCTCCTGGTAAAGATGGTATGGTTCATATTTCCCAAGTATGTAATGAAAGAATTGAATCTATTGAACCTCATTTACATATTGGAGATGAAGTTATTGTTAAAGTTATAAAAATTGACGATAAAGGTAGAGTAAACCTAACTATCAAAGGAGTATCTGAAGAAGAAAAAGCTCAACTAAATTAGGCAAAAATAACATAAAAAATCACCTGTGATAATACACAGGTGATTTTTTTATATATCTAATTGTTTAAATACTAATAATTTCTCTGATCATGTTTTTGCTTTAACAAATAATAAAATTCAGAACTTACTGGTCTTAAAATTGTCTCAAGGTTATACACATTATCAGACAATATATCTGTCATTTCAATCACATACTGAGACATCATATCACCTAACATTAATTCCATTTTAGCATTTTTTAAATCTTCGCTTACATTATTTTTTAATAATATTTTTGCTGATCCGCCATATTTTTCTACAAATTTAGAATATCTCAATAATTTGGTAAAATCTTTTTTTAATTCAGGATTTGCCTTAATATTTGCTTTCAATAATTCTATTAATGCAGATATATCCGCACATTCATTACTTGATTTCTCATTATAATTAGAAACAAAGTTAACAAGCATATTATTAATTTTATTAATGTCTTCTTTGGAAGTTATAGGTCGTAAATAATCTTGATAAGATTGATTTAGTTTAGCTTTTTGAACCCTATCGAAATCATTTAATCCTGCTAATGACGCTAATTTCATCAATTGATCGGTCTCTAAAAACAACATTTTAGATGCTTCATTTGGTTTTAAATCAGATAATAATTCTACTACAGCCTGATTACACGCAGTAATTACATTTGGATATTTAAGAGTGAAACTCTTATTTACTCCTAAAGAAATCTTATCAACTTCTTCTTTAGAATATATTAAATCTTTATATTCTTCTTGAATTGTATCTGAAACTAAAACTGATAATTTATATTTATCATTCACTGTTGGATTAGAAATAAAATATTTTAAATATCTACCTTGAAACGCATCTGGTAAAAGATGCATTTGAGATAGTAATTCCTTTTTAAAATCTTCTGTCAAATCACCATTATAATTAATTTCACGTTTTGATTTAGAAATAGAATAAGACCTTATATTTTTACTATCTTCAAGATTTTTCTTCAATTCTTTAACTAAATTTTCTTGATTAGCGACTTGATTTGAAGGGAAATCAGATACATCTTTAAATTGTCCAAACAGCTTATCATATTCAGCTTGAATTTTATCATGTTCTTTTTGTCTTTCTATTCTCAATGGCTTAATACTGTGAGCATAATCTAATAAATCTTTAAACTCATCATTATTACCATCCTCACCATATGCATCCATAAATAATTTGATAGTATCTTTCATCGCAATTGATCGTTGAGTTTTAATTTGAGGATCACTATTCCAGTATGCCTTAAAAATTTCTCGTTGAGAATTTGATAAAGTATCATAATTTTCAAAAAAATCTTTCATTTCATCAGAAGCATGAACCTTTTCTAAGACAACTGAATTTATTTCACTCATATATTTTGCAACAAAACCTAGAGTTTCTTTATCTTGAACATTATGTCTTTTTATTTGTTTTTTGGTTTCTTCTTGACTGCCCATACCTTTAATCATTGCATCGGCAAGTTTATCAATTTCCCAATCTTTTACTTTATCAAATTTTTTCTTTTCTACAATTGTTTTCTCTACTTTATGAATATTATTTGAAACATTATTTCTTGGAGCTATAACTTTTCTTGGCTTGTATTCATATGGGAAATCCTCTCTTGTTGCTACAAAGGATTTCCAAAAAGCATTATTTGGGAATTTTATTCCATATGCAGATAATGTTTCATACTTTATAGGGCTTAACCCTTTATAATAAACAGAAATATCCTTTTGAAAATCTTTATTTATTTCTTTTAATGTTTTTCCTTCCAAATAAATTTTCTTTAATAAATACAAACCTAGATTATCTTGTCCATTTTTAAACAGAGATTTATCATCTTGCTTCATTAATTCAATTTCAGCAATTACACCTGTTCTAGCATTTCTATTCGGAATGTCTCGTAAATTACTGAATAAAGGTTCTTTGGGGTATATTCTTTTTACTTGTTCTAAAGACTTTGTCTCATTTATATCATCAAACACTAGACGCATCATTTGCGCAGGAGGCATATTCTGTCTATCTTCATAATCATCAAAAAGATAATTTTTCATAGTTTCAGGCATACCATTTCTATTAAAATCCTGTTCAAAGAAATTTGCAGGAGTTCTAAAGAGTCTTGCTGCAAAAGTTATTCCATAATCTCTATAAGAAATAGGATTATATGAGTTTTTATTACTAGAATTATTTCCTAAACTTTTATTTGAATTTTTATTATCTTGCTGTATTAATAATATCTTATTTAAAGATATTGGGGAAATGCTATTTATTTTCATATTACCTTTCAGAATTAATGTATATTTACCTTGATATTTTAAACCAAAACAAAATTTTTTTTGCTCTCTATTAATATAAATTAACAAATCAACTTTTTTGTGCTAAGCTGAAATCAATTGGAGGAAGAAAAATGTGCGATGTAATAACTATTGGTAGTGCAACAATGGACGTATTTGTAGAAAGTGATGATGCAAATATCGTTTCTGTATATACTAAAAATAAAAAATCAGAATTCATGAGTTATCCATATGGTGCAAAGGTTGAAATAACTGATTTTGCGTCTCAAGTTGGCGGAGGAGGAGTCAATACAGCATGTAATTTCGCTAATTTAGGACTTAATACAAGCGCAATTTTCAAAATAGGAGACGACATATATTCTGATGGGATTTTAGAATCCTTTAAAGAAAAAAAAGTTGATTTATCAAACATAATTCAAGATAAAAACCTTAGTACAGGTTTTTCTATAATTCTTGTAAGTTTTCAAGGAGATAGGACAGTACTTGCTCATCGAGGAGCTAACGCAAAAATAAAAAAATCTGATATTAATTTTGATGCAATAAAAAGCGCAAGACTTCTATATATTGCACCTCTAAATGGAGATAGTACAAAAGTTCTTGATGACATCGTAAACTTTGCAAAAGACAATAATGTCAAAGTTTGTTTTAACGCAGGAACATCAAGTATAAAAAAAGGGTTTAACTACATTAAGAAAATCTTGGAAAATGCACATATTGTAGTAATGAATAAAGAAGAAGCATCAATGGCTACACAAATACAAGTTAGACCGGATACAAGAGATGAAAAATTTTCAGATGAATTAATTCATCCAGATATTAAAGATATGTTTAAAAAGTTAAAAGTAAGAGACTATCAAATTATAGTAATAACAGATGGCGGTCATGGTGCATATGCATATGACGGTCATAAATATTATTATTGTCCGGTATTTAACAGTCCAGTAGTATCTACACTAGGAGCAGGAGATGCATTTGCATCTACATTATGCGCTGCACTTGCTAAGACCAAAATAGATATTGGTAAAGCATTAATGTATGCGTCTGTAAATTCAGCAGGTGTTGTTTCTCAATTTGGAGCAACTCAAGGACTTTTAACTTTTGAAGAAATAGAACAAAAATTAAAAGAACATCCGGAATATACATATCAAATAGCAAAATAATTTTTTAGAGGATTTTATATTCATATAATAAGGAGCATTTTAATATGAATATACCCAAAAATAATTATAATCAACTGCAATTTTCCGGTTTATACAGAATTACAGGTTCTTACAATGATTTAAAATCTATTGAAAATTCTGTTGAAAACAAATATAAAAATGAATATAAATATAAAGGAGATGGTACTAAAGTATATGATTATGCTGGAGTTTTTACACTTCCTAAAGAGCAAAAACCTACAACAGAAATTTTAATATCAACTAATAATGATACCAAACCTTTATTAAGTTTTATTGGTGAAAATTATAAACAATATAATTTCATATCATACCCAAAACACGATAAACCATATAAAGAAGTTCGTTCACTGATTGAAGCTCATTTTAGAAATAATGCTGACAATTTATTGGATTCAATGATTGAAACAAAAAAAGGCATAGTACATGATGCCATAGAAGAAAGTAAAAAATTTATTGCACATTTTGCCTACACAACACCTGATAAACATGTCAGTGATATAAATAAATTACAAGCCAAAGAAGTCATTGAAGCAATAAAAAACAACTGTTTTGACTTCATTAATGGCGTAATAAGAAAATAGTTTATATATTTTTAATAACTCTACAAGGAATTCCTAAAGCCAAAACATTTGAGGGAATATCCTTTGATACAACACTTCCTGCACCAATAATAGAATTATCCCCAATTGAAACACCTGGCAACACAGTTACATTACCACATATCCAAACATTATTCCCAATTTTAATTGGTTTTGAAATCTTCTTACCACTCATTCTTATCTCAGCAGAAAAAGGATGAGTTGAAGTATAAAAAGCACAATTCGGACCAACTAAAACATTGTCCCCAAAAGTTACATTACCTTCATCCAATATTATCAAATTATGATTAGAATAAAAATTTTCACCTATTTCAATATTATATCCATAATCACACATAAAAGGTTGCTCAAGTAGAAAGATAGACTTTGTTTTTCCTAATATACTTTTCAATAAATCCAAACGGATACCTATCATCTCAGGTGAAACCGAATTATACTTATGACATAATGCCTTGCATCTTATACGATCATAAAAACGTTTTTTTTCATCATCATCTTTTTTATTAAACATAACTATAAAACTTCATTATTAATAATCAAAATCATTTTTATAATAATTCATAAAAAAATTTTTACCTTAGCAGAAAAGATAATTTTTTTAATTAATTTTAGTTAATTATAGTTATATAACATTCCTTAAAAAAATTCCCTTATTTTCACATTTTATAGTATAATGACAATATATAAGAAGGAGAAAATTATGGGATATAAAATATTATCCAAAAAAGAGCTTTGTCCTAACCAATATGAAATAACAATTGATGCACCTTATGTTGTAAGAAACGCTAAAGCTGGACAATTTATAATATTTAGAGCTAATGCAAACAGCGAAAGAGTTCCACTCACAATCGCAGACGTTAACAAAGAAAAAGGAGAATTAACTCTTGTATTTATGGCTGTTGGATATTCAACAAAACAACTTGCAGCATTAAATGCTGGAGATGAAATTCATGATATAGTTGGTCCACTTGGACAACCAACTCACATAAAAAAATATGGCACAGTAGTTTGTTTAGCAGGTGGATATGGTGCTGCTCCATGTTACTTAATTGCTAAAGCCTTTAAAGAAGCTGGCAATAAAGTATACATGATTATGGGAGCAAGAAATAAAGATTTAATTTTTTGGCAAGAAAAAATGAAAGATGCTTGTACAGAACTATTTATCACAACAGATGACGGAACATTAGGTGAAAAAGGTTTTGTAACTCAAGTTCTTGAAAGAATTATGAAACAAGAAAAAGTCGACTATGCAATAGCTGTAGGACCAATGCCAATGATGAGAGCAGTGGCGGATTTAACTCGTGATAAAGGTATTTATACTGAAGCAAGTATGAACCCTATTATGGTAGACGGAACAGGTATGTGCGGTGCTTGCAGAGTAACTGTTGGCGGAGAAACTAAATTTGCATGTGTAGACGGTCCTGATTTCGATGCTCATAAAATTGACTTTGATGAAGTAATTAATCGAACAAAAATTTATAAAGATCAGGAAAGAAAACGCGATGAAAATTGCAACTTGTTAAAACAAGCAGAAAAAATATCTAAATAAATAAGGAGAAAATAAAAATGGCTAAAGATATTCCATATTGTCCGCTTATGAGTGCAGGCTCTGATATCGACAAAGTTTGTACATTAGAAAGTTGTGCTTGGTATATCCCAAGTGTTAGAAAATGTTCAATGTACATGTTAGCATATAATGCTTTATTAGAAACAAATGCTAGACAAAAAGCTGCACAACAACACAGATAAGGATTTTATATGAAAATACTTGTTTGCATAAAACAAGTCCCTGATACTACTGATATCAAGTGGACAGAAAATAATACAATTCAAAGGGAAGGTGTCGAAAGTGTCATCAACCCTTTTGATGTATACGCTTTAGAGGAAGCACTTAAGCTTAAAAAGAATATAGATAATGTTGAAATTACAGCACTTACAATGGGGCCTTTACAAGCTGTAGAGATGCTAAAAAAAGCAATTGCAATAGGCTGTGATAACGGAGTGTTAATTTCTGACCGAAAATTCGCAGGAGCTGACACTTATGCAACAGGTAAAACAATTGCAGCAGCAATCAAATCAAAACTTTCTGATTTTGATTTAATAATATGCGGACAATTTGCAATTGATGGTGATACAGCCCAAACTGGTCCGAGCATTGCATCTCATCTTGAAATTCCTCAAATTACATACGTAAAAGATTTAGATAAATGTGACGGCAAATGTATTTATGCAACAAGAGAAATTGAAGAAGGCTTTGAAACATTAAGAGTTGATCTGCCTGCACTAGTATGTGTTCTAAAAGGGACTTATGAACCCACAAGACCCAAAATAAACGGTATTATAAAAGCACAACAAGCAAACATCACAGTATATTCTATGGAAGATATTGGCTTAACTCCTGATGATGTTGGAATAAAAGGCTCACCTACATATGTCAGCAAAGCATTTAGGCCAATTAATACAAGAGGAGAATGTGAAATCTGCAAAGATTGCGATACATTAGCATTAAAAATAAAAGAATTTGGAGGATTAAATAATGAGTAATATTTTGTTATACGCAGAAGTTACAAAAGATGACTTCCTCCACACAGTGCTATTTGAACTTGCTTACAAAGCTCAAGAACTTTCAAAAAATTTGAATAATGCCGACGTATCAGCTCTTTTAATTTGCAAAACAGGTCTTTCTGAAAGTTTTAAAGAAGCATTCATTAATTCTGGTTTTGACTATGTCTATATTGCAGAAGATTACAGCTTTACTCATTATTCAACAGAATTATATTCAAAAGTTGCAATAGATATTATAAATGAAATTAAACCAGATATTATGTTAATTGGAGCTACTACACAAGGTAGAGATATTGCACCTAGAATATCTGCATCTTTACACACAGGACTTACCGCTGATTGCATAGGACTTGATATAAACGAAAACGGACAGCTTGCAGCTACTCGTCCAACATTTGGGGGAAAATTAATGGCTACAATTTTATGCAAAAGATTACCTCAAATGGCAACAGTAAGACCTAAAGTATTCAAACCGGCTCCAGAAAATATTGTTAAAGATACAAAATTTATCTACATAAAACCAGAAATCGAAAATATTGAAAAAAGAATTGAATTTATTGAATTTGTAAAAGGATTAAACACTACAATTAATGAACTTGATAGCGCAGAAATAATCGTAGCAGGCGGCAAAGGGCTAAAAAATGAAGCAGGATTTGCACTATTGAAAAACTTTGCAGAAAGCATAGGAGCCTGTGTTGGAGCTAGCAGAGGCGCAGTAGATATGGGACTTGCATCAGCAGATATTCAAATAGGACAAACAGGTAAAACTGTTACACCAAAACTATATATAGCTTGCGGAATTTCAGGCGCAATACAACATATTGTAGGAATGCAAGACAGTGACAAAATTATAGCAATAAATACAGATGAAAAAGCTCCGATTTTTGAACATTGCGACTGCGGAATTGTCGGAGATGCTTTTGAAATATTACCAAAACTTACTGATATTTTTCAAAATACATAAAAAAATTTGAGCTTTTTATATATTTCAAACAAAAATTTGTTCCAGATACTCACACCCAACTTGGCTGGGCTCAAACCTCTTTGTATGATGCATCCTCCAAATTATTCTTAGAAAATTTAATCATATAAAAAAAACTTAAATTATAGCACTCAAAACTTGACAAAAATCTATAAATAATAAATAATAAAGATGTTGGAAGCAATAATAGGAGTTCTAAAATGAGATATAACAATGCTTTGAGAGTGCCCCCCCCCCGCAAAACACAAGTATAGCAAGAGATTCTAATACACATATTTACTTTATTAAAAACATGTGCCATAATTGTGATATGGAACATCATATGAATAAATTTACTGGTTTTACTCTTGCAGAAGTATTAATTACACTTGGAATTATCGGTATAGTTGCAGCAATCACATTACCTGCAATAATATCATCATACAAAAAAGTTGAACTTGAAAATAGATTTAAAAAAGCATCATCAACAATTGAAAATGCCGTCATATCTACAGTAACTGAATATGCAATGGATGATTTACTGACTAAAAAGTCAAATGAAAATATAAACGGAACAATTCCAAATGAATTAAGAAATGAAATGAATGAAACATTTTCTTCCAAATTAAACATAGGTCACACATACAATCTGAAAACATTCAGTATTGGAGCTGATTCTATAACGCATAATGCAAATTTAAAACCAGTATATGGTTTTCTTACAGGAAAACAAGTTTATCCACTTTTCGTTTATAATCTAGAACAAAAGTATATTTTAAATGATGGAACATCTGTTTCTTTAATGAAATTCCAAGCACATGGGGTGCATGATGGAATAAAAGTAATTTTTGACACTAATGGGGCATTCAAAGGTCCTAACAGATTTGGATATGACATATTTATTTATGATACAGGATATTGGAATGCAAATAATTGCTCTGATGATATATATTCATATGGATGCTATAAATATGCTCAACAAAATATTAACCCGCAAGACAAGTCAAAACCATACTGGAAAAGCTTAAAAATTTAATTCCCTTAATACTTATCTTTGTGCTAAAATAAATAAGTAATAAACCTATTTTCAAGAAAGGATTAAGGGATATGAATAAGGTTGTAGTAGGCGCTCAATGGGGCGATGAAGGTAAAGCAAAAATTACTGATTTATTAGCACAAGATGCAGATTTAATCATTAGATACCAAGGGGGATGCAATGCAGGCCATACTGTTGTTGCACATAACAAAACTTTTAAATTCCATTTAATTCCATCTGGGATTTTATATAAAGGCAAAACTTGCTTTATCGGTGCTGGAACTGTTATTCTACCTGAATATTTTGAAGAAGAAATAAAAGGTTTAATTGATGAAGGAATTGATGTTTCCGGACTTAAAATCAATCCGCTAGCATCAATTACAATGCCTTATCATACAGAGGTTGACGGATACTCTGAAAGTACAGCTAAAAAAGGAAAAATCGGTACAACTAAAAAAGGTATAGGGCCTACTTACACAGATAAAATGGCTAGAATCGGTTTAAAAATCGAAGATTTGTATTCTGAAGAAGCTCTTTCTGAAAAATTAGATATAATACTTCCTTTAAAAAACAAAACATTAAAAGAAGTATACGGATTAAAAACATATTCAAAAGAAGAAGTTCTTGAATTATGCAAAAAATACGCAGAAATATTCAGACCTTACGTATGTTTTGATTGGCAAAAAGTTTTAGAAGATGCTAAACGCGAAAAGAAAGCTGTTCTATTTGAAGGTGCTCAAGGAGTAATGCTTGATATTGATTACGGCACATATCCTTTTGTAACATCATCAAACCCAATAGGAGGAGGCGCTGCAACAGGTTCTGGCTATGGACCAACTATGATTGATGAAGTTATAGGTGTTGCAAAAGCATATGTAACACGTGTCGGAGAAGGCCCGTTTGTTACAGAACTTACAGATGAAACAGGTGATAAAATTAGAGAAATCGGACATGAATACGGTGTTACAACAGGTAGACCTAGACGTTGCGGTTGGTTCGATGCCGTAACAATGAAATATGCGGTATTAGTAGGAGGCTTAACATCAATTGCTCTTACAAAAATTGATGTATTTGACAGCTTTGATGAAATTAAATTGTGTACAGCATATAAAGATACCAGAAATGGTAAAATCTACACAAGTTACCCAACAGATGTATTTATCCACAAATATTTAGAACCTGTTTATGAAACTCACAAAGGCTGGGAACAAGATATCACAGGAATTACAGAATACGAAAAACTACCTGAAAATGCAAAAAAATATCTTGCGAGATTAGAAGAATTGCTGGAAGTTCCTATCTCTATAGTTAGTGTAGGGCCTGATAGAGAACAAACTATTTTTAAATCAAAATAGTTTGCGCAAATTCAATAAAATAGCAATTTTTATAATTTTCATGTTTTTATATAAATGTGTTAAGAATAAATTCAATCAATAGTGTAAATAATTATCAAAGAAATTCAAAAATCGTATTTAAAGGGAACGAAAATCAAACAAATCCACAAATAGACAAGTTATCTAACGTTCAACCAGATTATACGGTTAAAACTCCTATGGCTTATTCCAAAACAGGAGAAATGAATTTTCCTTATGACACTAAAGCTTATTGCTATAAACTTGCAAACGGGCAAAAAGTAATTATTGTTCCTCAAGAAGGAGAAACTGTCCTTCGTACATATGTTAACACAGGTTCGATGAACGAACCTGATAAATTGCGTGGAATAAGTCATTATATTGAACATAATTTATTTAACGGCTCTAAAGGATTAGAAGAAGGAGATTTCTTTAAGCAAGTTGATAAAATGGGAGCCTCTACAAATGCATCAACTGGCTTTGCGGAAACAAACTATTATATAAGTTCAAATCTTTTAAACGATAGCGATCTGGAAACAAAAATAAAACTTCACGCATCAATGCTTGAAACACCAATTTTTGCAACCGAAAAACTTGAAAAAGAAAAAGGGATTGTTAATTCAGAAATTAACATGATTACCTCTGATCCTGAAAATCTTGCGGTTAACAAAATGATTAAAAATTTGTATGGAATTAATACAACTTCAACCGATATAATAGGAGGGACAACTGATAACATTACAAATCTGACAAGAGAAGATGTTGTCAACTATTTTAATAATAATTACTACCCTGCAAATATGGTAACAGTAATTACAGGAGATGTAAAACCTGATGAGACAATGAAACTTATCTCAAAATATTTTACATCAAAAAAACAACCAACAAATCAAAGACACTTAGAAAAACTTGTACCAACTCAAAAAACGATTAGAGAAGATTTAATTTCTGACAAAGCAAATTCTACAACTATTGTAGTCGGCTTCAACGGGCCTTCATCTGATAACACAAAAGATAGAATTTATGCAGAAGCAATTACTAGAGTACTTGCAAGATCTGCGACTTCAAGAATTGATAAAAAAATTAAACCATATAATACATGTACTTGGGCAGAAGAAGAAAAAATAAGCACAAATCCTAAAGATGGTAGAGTATTAATGATTATGTCAGAATGCTCTGACGAAAATTCTGAAAAAGTTTTAAAAGAAATCTTCAATGAAATCGGCAATATTGCAAATAATCCACCAACTAATGACGAATTGCAAATTGTCAAAAAACAAATGCTTAATGCTTTTTCTAATATGTTTGAAAAATCATTTAATACAAATAATGCAATAGGAACATCTATTTTAGAAAACAATGAAGATTTTCTAAATAATTTTGAAAATATTGTAAAATCTATGACTTCTGAAGATCTTGCAAATGCTGCAAAAAAATATTTAGATATAAATAAAGCATCAGTAACTCTAATTCACCCATCTTCAGCAACAGAAGAAAGCATAAAACAAAATTACAAAAACATTTCTTTTTCAGGAGCTAAAAAAGAAGCAATAAATATGGCTTCCGTAAAAGAATATAACATGCCGAATAATTACAGAATTACAACACTAAATTCTAAAACTAACAATGCAAATATCGTCTTCAGAATTACAACTGACAAAACGTTTAATGGTAAACCTTCTGCTGAATTTGTTCTTGATAAAATTTTAGATGAAGGTTCAATATTCAAAAATCAAGAAGAATTTAAAACAGATATAGCAAAAGATGGCATAGAAAGTTCAATAGGGACTGCCTATGATACAATTTCAGCAGCTGTAACCTGTAATAGTGACGATTTGCAAAAAGCCCTAAAAAGCACGCAAGAAGTGATAGAAAATCCAAGATTTACAAATGAAGAATTTGAACATGCAAAAGCCGAAATTAAAGAAGCTCTATTAACTGCAGATAAATCTGCATATGATAAACTTTCAAATGAATTATATAAAGGCTTGCAAGCTGGATATTCTAAAGAAGAAATATTAAAGGATCTTGAAACTTTAACAATAGATGATGTAAAAGCTCTTTACGAATATACAATAAAGAATGGCAAAGGAGAACTTTCAATATCAGCACCATTTGAAAGAAAACCAGAACTAAATAAAATTCTTTTCAATACTCTTGGAGAATTTAAAACAGTTAAACCTCATTACACTAGAGAATTACAAGATGTATACAAACCTGTTGAAAAAACAAAGGTTTTAACAGATACTGACTTTAAAAATCAAGCAGAAATAATCGAAGCATACAAGTTTAAAATTAATCAAAACATAAAAGATAGAGTGACCCTAGAACTTTTAAATACAATTCTAGGAGGCAATCCATCTTCAAGATTATTCTCTGACCTTAGAGAACAACAAAAACTTGCATACCATGTAAGATCAAATTATGAAACAAATAATAATATAGGTCTATTTACTTTAAAAATAGGAACAACAACTGATAATAAAGAAACTGGCGAACAAAGTTTTGACAACGTAAAAAAATCTATTGATAGTTTTAATAGACACATAAAAAAAATAAAAACAGAAAAAGTTACAGAAGAAGAATTAAATAATGCAAAACTAAGTTTGAAAAATAGTATTCTTAACTCAAATAACACTCCATTTGGGAAAATAATGAGTCTAATACAAGGTATAGAATCCCCATATGGAATTTCAAAAGAAAATCAATTATTGGATGAAATTGACAAGATAACAGCTGATGATATCTATAACGCAGCAAATTATGTCTTCTCCGGCAAGCCGACTTACTCAATACTTGCAACAGAAGACACAATTAATGCTAATAAAGAATATTTTGAATCTTTAAAAAAATAATTTACAAAACATCTTTATACGACAAGAAAATATAAGTCAAAGCACTTAAGCCTACAAGACTATATACAATTCTTGATAATAAAGTCATATCACCAAAAATTAAAGCAACCAAATCAATATTCAAAAGCCCCACAAGCCCCCAGTTTAAAGCTCCGACTAAAACTAATATGTAAGTAATGATTTTTAGAACATGCATAACTAACCTCGCTTTCATATTTAGTATTTAGCATTATGGGAAAAATTTAATCCGACAAATATACAACAAAAGAGTCCGACACATGTCGAACTCTTTTGTACTTATTAATTATAATCAAAATTATAATTTTTCAGCAACCATTTTAGTAGTTTCAGCTAAACGAGTTGAGTAACCCATTTCGTTGTCATACCAAGAAATGATTTTAACTTGGTTTCCGCCCATTACACGAGTTAATAAAGCATCAACTGTAGATGATTGAGAAGTACCTACATAGTCAGAAGAAACTAATGGTTCTTCAGTGTAGCAAAGAACATGTCCATCAGCACCTTCTTTTAATGCTGCATTTACTTCTTCAACAGTTACGTCTTTAGAAAGTTCGAATACAACGTCAACTAATGATACGTCTGGAGTAGGAACTCTCATAGCGAAACCATCCAATTTACCTTTTAATTGAGGTAATACAAGAGCAACAGCTTTAGCAGCACCAGTTTTTGTAGGAACGATGTTTAAAGCACCAGCTCTAGCTCTTCTAGGATCTTTGTGTCCAGCATCTAAGATTCTTTGGTCACCAGTATAAGAGTGAACTGTTGTCATTAAACCTTTAACGATACCGAATTTTTCATCAATAACTTTAGCTACAGGAGCTAAGCAGTTAGTTGTACAAGAAGCCATTGAAATTACGTTGTGTTTAGCTGGATCGTATTCTTTTTCGTTAACACCTAAAACGATAGTTTTATCTTCGTTTGTAGCTGGAGCAGAAATGACAACTTTTTTAGCACCAGCATCGATGTGAGCGTGAGCTTTTGTTGCATCTGTAAAGAAACCAGTTGATTCAACAACAACTTCAACACCTAAATCTTTCCAAGGTAATTGAGCTGGATCTTTTTCAGCGAAGAATTTAATTTTTTTACCGTTGATGATGATACCTTCTTCATAAGCTTCAACTTCACCATCAAATTTACCCATTACAGAGTCATATTTGAAAATTCTTGCAGCATCTTCAGGTTTAAGACCTGGGTCGTTGATTGCTACATAATCGATTTCATCAAAAATACCTTCTCTAATAGCAGCACGTAATGTGTTACGGCCGATTCTACCAAAACCATTGATAGCAACTTTTCTTTTTGTCATAAGTATTTACTCCCTTTCTTTTGTAAAACCTTTAACATGTATCTTATAACATTAACAAAAAAACTAATCAAGTAGTTATATCCTTTTAAATTATTAAGAAATAGTTAATTTTAAAATATTAAAAACTTAAGGTAAACTGTTAAAATAGTTGTTATCAGTCAATGCTTTTAGAGTACATCCAGCACCATTAAGATCACTTGTAGAAGTTCTTGAACAATAATAATCAGTAGTACTATAGCAATTTGTACCTTTTGCTCCCATTGGTAATAATTTTCCATTTTTATCGATTTGGAACATAAATAAGTCATAACCTAATCTATTAGGCCTTTTAAAATAGCCATTTACATCAACAGTTATATATATTCTTTGCCCTCCGTTTTCCAAAAAATATAAACTTCCATCATTTAACATAAAAACACCATCATCAAATAACCCATAGTTTAAAGAACTTGTCTCGTTATAATTTTTATATTGATTTATATAACTTGCAAAAACTTTAGTAGAAGATAAATTCAGATATTTTGTTAAAATTTCTTTTAATTTCCGAGCCTCACAATTATTTTGCGTAACCCTTTCTCCAAATTCTGCTTGATACATATCAAGAGCTTGGTTAATAACTGTATAATTCTTTTTTAGAGCAGCTTCTAATTCTTTATTTTGCTTGTTATTAATTAATGAAGGCAAAGTCATAGCTGCAACTACTCCAATCACCCCAAGAGTAATAAGAACTTCAGCCAAAGTAAAAGCTTTTTTCATACAACCCCCTTCTATCTTTATTAAACGTTATTACAATATTATTAAATACATGAATAATATTATTAGTCAACAAATTAATACAATTACTAAATTTACAATTAATGTTAAAATCGCTAACATGATTAAAAATAAATTGTCAGAAATGATGGGAATAAGAAGAATGAACATGGCAGAAACAGCTAGAATCGCAGATTTAAGCCATGTTGCAGTATTTAAAATTTATCATAATAAAACTAAAACAATAGAACTTGAAACTATTAATAAACTGTGTTATGCTCTGGATTGTAGAATTCAGGACATATTTGAATATATTCCTGACTAAGATTAGGGAAAATAAAATGAAAATATCAACTATCTCAAACCAATATTTTAGAGGTGCATCAAATAACAAAAAGGAAACTTTTTTAGAAAAATTTCACACAAAAACCAAAAATTCTGCTGATATGACAGATACAATAGTTGTACCAAGGACAATATTCAAGGGCTATCTTGGCATTATGGCAGGAACAACTTTAGTAACACTAGGCGGACTATTTAACAAACACCCAAAGACTAATAAAACTCTTTTAGGCGCAGGTCTTTTAACATCTTTATATGGAACTTGGGCTTTTGTAAGACCTTTCATAATAAAAGATGCCCCGGGTGTTGCAACTAAAAAATAAGATTATTTACAAGTTTTTTTCCCCCACCAAGATAAGTCGTCACAATGCATATAATCCATATTTTCATTAACTAAAACCCAAGCAGCACAGCCATAACCACTATACAAACTGGACTTATTTTTTGAACACGTTGAACCAAATGTTATATGAGATGACTCTTCTTTTGTCCCTACTGGAACAATTCCAAATTTTGTCCAATAAAAAATGAAAGTATCTCGACCAAAAGTATTAGGAAATTGTTTACCATTTATATCAACATACAATTCAGCACAAACACTTTTTAAGGCATCAGAACTCCCTCTTACCAGGTTGCAATCATTAGCTCCTCCTAAATCCGTAAAATTAGCCCTCAAAAACGTTCCATCTGCAAGAACCATAGGTAAACTACCAACTCTGTAAGATGAATCTCCATTATAACTTCCACTCAATAATTTATATTCAACTCGACAATCATAATTATTACATATTTTCAAATACTTAGTATAATTTTTTAATACATTATAAAAAGTCATTGTTCCATCACGACTACCGGAATCATTATACACAACATCCCACTCATTAGGATAACCTTCTTCCTGCGTCACAGAAACATATAATTGCGACAAAACTGAATAAACCTTTTTCAATCTTGTAATAGTGACCTTTTCTTGGTAATTAGCAATTAATGCAGGCATTGTCATTGCGGCAACAACACCAATTATACCCAAAGTAATTAATACCTCTGCCAGGGTAAAAGCCAGTCTGGAGCTTAAATTATGCCCCCCCCCCGCGTTTTACAAATACAAAAATTTTTCATACTTCTTGCTCCTTTTTTTTAATTATAAAATATTTTTTACTTTTTTTCAACTGGTGATATACAAGCACCTATTGCATCCATTAAACGTTTCACTGGAACAATTTCAATTCTTTTATCCTCTACTTTGTTTGCGTAAGGAATTATAGCTTTTTTAAATCCGGACATAACTGCTTCATTCAAACGCTTTTCAATATTATTAACAGGGTGAATTTCACCAGATAGACCAATTTCACCAATTATTACTGTTTGAGAGTCAACCACAACATCACGAGCACATGTAGCAACAGCAAGTGCGATTCCTAAGTCTGCAGACGGTTCATATACATCAATTCCGCCCATTACATTCACATATACATCTTGTTTTGACAAATTAAGCCCAACTCTTTTTTCAAGTACAGCAAGAATTTGCAAAACTCTGCTTGTATCTACACCATTTGTAACTCTGCGAGGTGACGGATATGGAGTTGTACCTACAAGTGCCTGAATTTCAACTAAAAGAGGACGAGTTCCCTCATTTGTTACAATAATTGCACTACCAGGAGTTGCAATTTGTGAACGCTCATTTAAGAATAATTCGTTAGGATTTTTAACTTCTTTTAAACCATCTGAATGCATTTCAAAAATTCCAACCTCAGATGTGTTACCAAAACGATTTTTCATCGAACGAAGCATTCTGTAAGATTTGTATTTATCACCCTCAAAATAAATTACGGTATCTACCATATGTTCAAGAACTTTTGGACCTGCAATATTACCTTCTTTGGTAACATGGCCGATTACAATAACGGTTATATTTTTAGATTTTGCAATATGCATTAAAAGATTTGTACATTCACGAATTTGAGATACACTACCAGCTGAACTTGCAACATTTTGAGAATAAATAGCTTGGATACTATCAATCACAACAACATCAGGCATAATTTCTTCAATTTGAGATTTTATACTCTCCATTGATGTTTGCGGATAGACATATAAGCTATCAGAATTTATAGAAAGTCTTTGCGCTCTTAATTTTAATTGGCTTGCACTTTCTTCCGCAGATACATATAAAACTTTTTTATTATTTTTGCACAATTCCCCACTTGTTTGAAGCAAAATTGTAGATTTTCCAATTCCAGGATCTCCTGCAATCAAAACAAGTGAACCTTGTACTAAACCACCGCCTAAAATTCTGTCAAATTCGGAAATATTTGTGGAAACTCTTAATTCCTCTCCAATATGGATATCTTTTAATAATTCAGGTTTTTCACGATTTATAAACTCATCATGCACACTTGCCTGCTGAGGCTTTGCGGCAAATTGAACTTCTTCTACTAAACTGCCCCATGCACCGCATTCCGGGCACTTTCCTAAATAACCTGCAGTTTCATAACCGCATTCTTGACATATCCATTTTGATTTAACTTTAGCCATACAAATATTATAGTATAAAAATGGTGGGTATATACCCACCATTTTTTTATTTTTTTGCTGTTCCATTAATTAAAGATACATCATCAACTCTTAAAGCAAAATAAGGTTTAATCTTACCTGATTCTTGCAAGAATAGAACAAATGTGTCATCAAAATAGAATTTTCTTGGTTTTATATCTTCCGGAATAATCGGCATTGACATTTTTGTAGCAATTGAAGCTTCTGATTTTAGTTTTACACCTTCATTATCCATTTTAAAATCAACAGTTTCCAATGCTTGACCAATAATCAAATCAGTACCTTTGATTTTATGGTTGCACAATTCGTCAAATGATTTTTGCGCATATAATGAAATATTTGGAACTTTAAATTCATCTTTAGCTAAAAATTCTGATGGTCCATCGTATTGAACTTTTTTCATAAACATATCAGAATACAATTTATCAAAAGTTTTATCATCATCGGTTCTATACAAGTACAAAATATCATTTCCTTGAGTATAAACAGAAACTGCAAAATCTTTTGAAGAATTATAGAATAATACACTCAAAGTATCATCTAAAATTTTATCACTATTTTCATCTATGCCAAAATAGTCAACTTTTTTGAATGAATGAGCAAATCTTGCAGGTTTTAATTTATCAAAAGCTGTTAAAAATTTAAAATCTTTTTTCAACATTGCATATACAAGGTATTTACCTGCACCAGAAGTCCAATCAATAGAATCTAAAATATCACTTGTTTCATTAAATTTTTCTTGTATTGCTTTTTCTATTTGAGCTTTTAATTCTGGAGATGTTTCTCCATAAGTTTTGTAATAAGAATCTTCTGACAATTGATCAGCTTTAAATCTTTGCTTATTTAATTTAAAAGCCAATGGAGATCTATAATCTTCAAAATTTATAGGACCTTTAACTATTCCATCCATAAAATCATTCCATACAAGCTGAAATGTACCTACCCATACTCTATTTTGTTGTATAGACTTTGATGACATCAAAGGTAATACATCTAGAGATTTGTCAGGTTTTGCCATTACAGCCCCGCCAGCAAGCATTAAAACTGCCAATAAAGCTAATAACTTTTTCATTCTTTCTCCTTCTTATATGTCGCAACTTCCGATTTTATATTCAAAAATCGTAAAAAACTTTTAAAGAAACCTTTTGTATTATTTTCATGCGGAATATTAGCACAAGCATAATATTTTTCATAGTTATTTATAATATTTTCCGGCAAATTTTCGCCACGCTCAAGAACTTGTGCTATAAATTCAAGATAATCATCTTGTTCTTCACGATACAATTCATCTCTTTTGCGTAAGTCCTCATCAGCTTCAAAATGTACTAATGCATGATAAGCCGCGTGAATACTTTTATCTTGGGTATCACGCGGAAATCTTAAAATAGCTTCTCTTACACACATACGAGAAATTAATACTTGTCGAATTAGTTCTGAAACTATCACTCTATCTTTTAAATAATCCATAATATTATACTAAAACATTTTGAGTATTTTTTTCAACAAATTTTACTAATTCAACATAATTACCGTTAAAGAATTGTTCAGCAACTGTTTTCACAGCATCCATAGCCATTTCATTTCTATTCATAGTTGCTTTATAATAGAATTTTTTCCCAACTTTATAACGAACTAATACTGATTTTACAGTCAATCTATCCATTACAGTTTTTATTGTTGTATATGCTCTTTCAATACCATTAAGTGCTAACTCGTCTACAATGTCTTGAATGGAAATATCTCTATCTTCATCATTGGCTGTCAAATTCCAAAATGAATTCAAAATATCAATTTCCAATTTTCCGCACACCATATATTCCTCTACTTTCTTTCTACTACGTATTACTATCATTGTAACATAAAATATTTTTATTTCAACAGCTTAATAATAAAAAGTTACAATTACTGAATATCAAGAAGATCCTCTTCTTTTTTAAAGTTTGTTTTTTGTCTTCTTAATTTTAAATTTTTCTTTTTAGTTTTTTCTGGAACTTTTCTATAAGCATTATCCAAAGATATTTTTGTCAATGCAGTACCTTTTCTTCTGTCATAAAAAGTTAGCCAAAAACTTCTGTTTATATTATCAACAGAAAAAGATACCTGACCTGCAAACTTATCCCCAGGTCTTATTTGTTTAAACATTAATTTTGTATCACCAAAAATTGATGGCCTGAATACTGAATTATAATCATTAACTAAAGCCATATCCAAGCCTGAGAAAGTTTTATCAGACATATTTGAAATCATAATTGTCAAAGTAAGGGTATTTACTTCGCCAAAAGGGTCTTTTTCATGTTTTATGTTACTTATATGAATATCTAAACCCGGATAAAACATTTCATGCTGCATTAGAGCAGATTCTTTATACACTGGTAATGGCACAGTTGTATTAATCTTAACCCTTATTTCATCTCCAGGAGCAATCAATACATCATGACCTTTTCTTATCAAAGCCATACCAAGCCCAATTGCACCTCCTACTGCAGCACCACCAGCGACTGTATAACCTTGAGAAGCAATTGCGGCCTCAAGACCAAGCCAATTCAAAGCCATAAAACCTCCAACTGCGCCACCAGCTAGAGTATATCCAACATCTTGTACAACAATTTTTGATGCTTCTGCGACAGGATGTAATTTTGTTGACATTTTCCCTTCTATCGGGATTTCCCTACCATCAGGTGTTATTAAATAATCGAAATCCAATGCAATCCATCCTTGACGACCTAAACGTTTTGGATCACCTGTCTGAGAAATTCGACCATGAGCAATTGTTCCTTTTGGAATAATTACCCCTTTATCACCTTTTACCTCATCAGTTACTTCTGCAAAAAATTCATCACCTTCGATATTTATATTGCTATCAAGCACTTGAGATACAGTCATGTTTATAACATCTTTTCTTTCTAAATGCTCAACCTGACCTGTGAATAATTCTTTTTGCAATTGTTGTTCATATACGTCAGATTTTTCTGCATGACCTTCCAAAACTTCTGCAAATACAGAAGAACTTGAAAATACAAAAGATATCAATATTAGTAATGAGATAAATCTTTTCATACCCTAATTATATAACAGTTTATTTATAAATTCAAAAAATTAAAATATTTACGAAACTTTATGTTTTATTTTATAAAAATATGGGCATAATAGTTTTGTGCATATTATTAGGGAGGAAGCTGAATGCGTTGGTATGACATTGAACCAGATGTTTGTATGGCAATTAGTATGATTGAATGTGCAGAAAAAAAAGCACAAGTTCAATATGCTGAATATATTATTAAACTCGTAAAAGAAAAAGATACAGAAATGAGTTACATTAAAAATACAACAATTAATAATATGGAAAGAAAATATCAAAGATGGTATGACAAAAATGAAACAATATCCACTGCTTTCTCATACTTAAAAGGAACAACCAAAACTATTCAAAAAGAAGTATCATTATCTGTACTAGCATTAATGAAATCGGCAGTAGCATAAAGGGCTTGACTTTATAAAAAAAAATTTGTAATATTAACGTATGAAAAAACGTTGGTATGATATTGATCCTACTGTTAGCAGAGCTGTTGCAGAACTAGAAAAAGCTGAAGAATATATTCAGGTTCGTTGTGCTGACTATATTATTGATAGATTGAAAGATATTGACTTCAATATTGAAATGTCTCTTGACGATCAATATAATTACATTATGCGCCGTTGGTATGATAAGAATATAAAAGTATCACATGCAATGGAATATCTTAAAAATTGTCCTATTGATATTAGAAAAGAACTTGCTCTTGAAATTATTGATTTTATAAAAGAATACAAAGATTACGAAAAAAATCTTAAATAACTTAATTTATTTATTATATCTATCGTAAGGTTCACTTGACCAAGTAGTATTCTCTTTTATTATTTTGGCAGGCACTCCACCTATTATTATATTTGATTTATCAAAAGACTTTGTAACATAAGATTTTGATGCAACTATAGTATCATCAGCTAAAGATACTCCTTTTGCAATTGTTACATCCTCACAAATCCAACAATGGTTTCCAATATTTATACTACTTGGTGGATTTATAGCTTTTGCCGTCTGAGAATCAATAACTGTATGAAAATCAGTTGTCCAAATTTTTACATTAGAAGCAATTAAACAATCATTTCCTATATTTACAGAAAGATTCTTATTTTCCTTTATAATTATTCCTGCACCTCTAATACTTGCATGATTTCCAATATTTAAAGATGCACTATCAGACAAAACAGAAAAAAACGAATTAAAAATTCTATGCTCAGATGAGCCTATTGTAATATTTACATTATCACCACATTCAATAATAGTATTAGAAAATTTTGGACAAGGTGAATATATTTTTATAGTAGCATTAGCTCCTTTAAATTTTACATTTAATCCTTTAATTCTTTTTTTTACCTGTGTACCTTTTTCATTTATAACTATTATTCTATTGTTTTTTAATGAAAAAATATTTCGAAAACGAATTTCAATACCAAAAAATGTTATTTTATAAGAATGTGGCATACTACCAGCTTTAATTAAACCCACTATTATATTCCTTATTTAATTTAAACATATCAAAAAAATTTTTTTAATTATATTAACCATATGTCTATTTCTCGAACGCGATAAGAAAAAGCATAAAAAAATCTTTTTCTATAACTACTTAAATTAATTTTTTATTTATTAAAGCATTAATTAAAACAAACAATTCTTCTGCAATCCTCTGCATGCCATATTCTCCAGGGTGCATACCAAGTGCAACTTCTGAAAATTTCTTTTTATAATCAGCACGAGTTTTCTTATCATAAGCAAATAAATTTGAAATATCAACATAAAATGAATTTGTATCTAAAGCAGCCTTCTCGTTTAATTTATTTTTTCTACGTTGTCCCCAATAAGGAGAAGTAACTATTTTAATATTATCATTACCAAAATAATTTATTAATTTTACTAATTGTTTAAAATATAATTCATCATTTTCACGCTTATAATTTTCACCTAATTGAAAAATAATAATATCAGGTTTGTATTCTACTAGAGGCTTTAAAATATTATAATCATAATTACTATAATGTCTTTCAAAATTAGCTAAATTATATACCCTTGCTCTAACCAACCTGTTATTTTGTTTAATAGAAATCTTTCGAATCAATACATTGACATAATCATCTTTTATATTCGAAACAATAACACCACTCGAAATAGAATTGCCTAAAACTAATAACTTTAATTCTTCTTTTTGATTTTTAGGCTCGCCAAAACTATATTCAGCTTTATATTCAAAATCTGTATTAAATTCATTTTTTACGACATTTTGAGCTTTTGTTAAATTATCATTATTTTTATCAATAATGCCTAAAGTTAGAAAAGCTACCAAAATAAGGCCTAAAATAGATATTAATATATACTTAAATAACGCCATCACAATTCCTTATACTTAAATTCTATACTCACACTATTTTATAAAAAAGAAAGAAAATATATATATTATCCATTAAAATTATTTTCTTGTTCAAGATTATTCTATAGTAGAAATAATTTGTTCATAATATTTTTTATCTTTACAAGGCTTTAAACTTGTCATATGTCTTTCTTCATTAAAAACAATTTTACCTTCGACATGCACAAATTTAGAAGCTTTCCTCAAAAATGCTTCATATGCGGTATCAAAATGACCTATATCTAAAGCTCTGTAACCATTATTTGTCAAATCTTCTGCTAGAACAGTAGCTGTTGGACCAAGTGCCATGATAAATAAACTATCCTTTGGCATTTTTAAGCATTCTTTTAATATCTCGTCATATTTAGAAAAAGCATCTTTTATAGGGCATACAATTCTTTTAACAGACAATGCTTCGTCCAATAAATCATTCCCAATTCCTAATCTGGTACCTGCACCTTCAACAATAACAACCGGCTTATTACACCACAATGACTTCATTTTATTATAATAGTCTCGACCTTGTTCCTCTGACACAAAAATCAATTGACGAGTTACATTTGTATCAATATAAGTTTTAGAAAAATCCAAATATTTATAAAGAGTCTCTCTACAAGTAACCATAACTTTACGCATATAATCGGTTTCACAATAACCAAATGCATCAGTTATTCCTACTAAAATATTATCATTTTGATTTTTTATAATATTTTTCAATCTTTCAGCCAACACTGGATCGTATTTCTGAAAACTTATATTTTCCCCCATAATTAATTTAAACTCACCATCCCCACATCTTGCCATTGATTTTTCTCCAGAAATCAATGTATAAAGGGCATCATGAGCATTCAAAACTTGAGGTAATCTCACAGATTTTAAAGTTCGCGGATCTGCAAGTTCATATAACAAATTATCAAGTTTCTCTTTATATATTTCATTTTTATCTTGAATACGAAACTTCATTTTTAACCCAAACAAATTTAACTCATACCTTCCAGTAGACTTAGTTCTTTTTAAATAAAACATTATTTTCCCTCTCACTTTATAGTAAATTTTGCAATGAAAGCTATTGAACTTCAAGATTAATGAATAAATTGTAATATTTACTTAATATTTAGCCATGCCTGACAATATTATAGTTAAATAAAGATATGAGTGACGAAATTAACAAAAAAGTTATTGATATATTTTCGAAGCATAATAAAAATATTTCAACTGAAACCAAAGAAAAAATAAAATATTATGCAGGATTTAGTTATGTTAGAATAGATAAAGATCACAATGGTAATAAATTTAATTCGGAACATTTAATTAAATATGCAGAAAAGTGTCATTACATTGTAAGAGTAATGAGAGAATACAAAGGAGAAACTGTTTTATATAATTATGATGTTCCCAACAATGCTCTTTTTAAATTTATGAAATCATTTGAAGAAAATACACTTGATGGTACAATTATTGAAATAGACAAATATTTTCCAGAGGATTTAGCATAATAAAATGAATTGTTTTTTTAGAGAAAATCACGAAGCCTTATATAGATGCAACAAACCATACCAATACGTAGGAGGCGAATTCCTATCATATAATAAAGATTTTGACAATGCGAAAGTAAGATTTGCATTTGCATTCCCTGATAAATATGAAATAGGGATTAGCAATTTAGGTCTTAGAGTTTTATATGATTTAGTTAATAAACAGCCAAACTACATGGCTGATAGAGTATATGCCCCAGAATCAGATTTTCAACCTGAAATATTATATGCACTAGAAAGCAAAAAACACATAAAAGATTTTGATGCAATAGGTTTTTCTTTACAATATGAAATGGCATATCCAACTGTTTTAAAAATGCTTGATATGGCCAAAATCCCATACAGAAACGACATGCGAAAAGACAATGATCCAATAATTATAGCTGGGGGACCTTGTGCATTTAATCCATTACCAATTGCCGAATTTATTGACGTCTTTATGATTGGTGATGGAGAAGATAGTATAATAGAAGTTTGTGAAATTTTAGAAAAAACGAAAGGCCTCCCAAGACAAGATAGGATTAAAGCTCTTTGCGAAGGAGAAAATTCAGGACGCTGGTCATTACTTACAGGTGGTAATGTTACAAAACGAATTGCACAATTAAAATATGACACAGCTCTAAAATCTTACCCAATACCATTTTCAACCTCAGTACAAGATAGAGCTGTAGTTGAAATTAGACGAGGCTGTGGTAGAATGTGCCGTTTTTGTCAACCAGGACATGTCACATTACCAATAAGAGAAAGATCTGCAGAAGATATTATCAAAATAGCAAAGGAACTTGTCAAAAATACAGGTTATGATGAATATTCTCTTCTTTCTCTATCATCAAATGATTATAAAAATATTAATGAAGTAATAAAAGAACTTGCAGTCGACTTTAATGAAAAGAAAATTTCAGTATCACTACCAAGTCAAAGAATTGACGGATTTAACCTCGAACTTGCAAATCTTGTACAAAGTGTAAGAAAATCAACTATGACACTTGCTCCAGAAGCAGGAAGCCAAAGATTACGCGATAAAATTAAGAAAAACATTTCAGAAGAACAAATTTTAAATGCTGTTCTTACATTATATGAAAACGGCTGGTCTAAACTTAAATTTTACTTTATCTGCGGCCTGCCAACAGAAACTCTTGCAGATATGGACGAAATGGCTGATTTACTAAACAAAATAAAATATCGTTGCAAACTAATAAAAAAAGAAAAAGGTCTAAATCACGGTCTTGATATAACTTGCACTTTATCTATTTTTGTCCCCAAACCTTTCACACCATTCCAATGGTACGGTCAAATGAACTTAGACAAAGTAGATGAACATATCAAATATTTAAAAGAAAAAACAAAACATATTAAAGGCTTAAAAATCAACTACCACGAAGATACAATTTCTCAAATAGAAGCTGTACTTACTCGTGGGGATGTTAGTTTATGTAAATACATCGAAGAATTATATAAAAAAGGCTGCTACCTAGATGCTTGGGGAGAATATTTTAATAAAGACATCTGGCATGAAACAGCAAAAGAACTTGGGATTAATCTTGCAGAACTTGCTCAAAAGCAGTATTCTACAGAAGAAAATCTTCCTTGGGATTTTATAAACATAGGCGTTGATAAAGAATGGCTAATCAAAGAATATAATGATTCAAATACAAAACCAACCTGCGAAAAAGGCTGTGTAAATTGTGGAGTCTGCAAAAATCTTAAAACAAGAAAAATTCTTGCAGAACCATTCAAAGCTAGTGAAAAAGCTCAAAATTTAAAAATCGAAATAAAAGATCCTAAAACTTGCCAAGGTTATGACAGAGAAATCTATAAATATAGAATTAAATTAACCAAAACAGGAATATTAAAATATTTCTCTCATCTTGATTGGCAAAATACATTTTTCAAATCACTTTCAAGAACAGATTTAGATATAGTATATTCTCTAGGCTACAACCCATCTATGAAAGTATCAATGGGAATTGCTCTGCCACTATTTGCTGAAAGCGAATGCGAACTTGTAGATATCGAATTGTTTGATAATCTTTCACCAGAAGAACTCAAACTAAAGTTAGAGAAAGTCTTACCAGAACAATCAAAAATTATAAGTATTGTTAAAATAGAAAAAAATGCCCCAGCAATTGATATGACCGCTCAATGGGCTGAATATAAAATAGATATTTTTAACAAATCACTTTACGATTTTGAAACTTTAAGATATAATACAGACAAAGTTTTATCTTCTGAAGAAATTTTTATCGAGAAGAAAAACAAAAAAGGTTTAATCAAAAAAACAGACGTTAAACAATCTATTAAATCATACAGATATGAAAATAATAGTCTGTACATAGTACTAAAAACCGGTCAATCCGCAATTAATAAAGAAGATGGAACAGTTGAAAGCGGAATCCCCGCACTGAGAGCAGATGTCCTAATGAATTTAATTGCACCCGATGTAACATTTGATATCAAACGTACACGGTTCTTTGACAGAGATTTAAAAGAATTATAGAAAAGGATTTTTATTTATGGCAAACGACAGACACAACAAAAACGGGCAGCAAAATGGAAACGTTGAAAAGAAAATCATTATTGCAGAACGTGATAATATTGCTGCGGTATTAGAAAACGGAAAAGTAACTGACTTTTTTATTTCAAGAGGCGAAGTAATCTTAGGAGATGTTTATCTTGCAACAGTAGATAACATTTTACCAAGTATTGATGCAGCATTTGTAAACGTAGGTTTTGATAAAATGGGCTTTTTACACGCACAAGATGTTATGGGTAAAGGCTCATTAAAAGATAAATTATCACCAAAACAAAAACTTATCGTTCAAGTTGTAAAAGAACCAACAGGGCATAAAGGTCCAAGAGTAACAACAGAAATAAGCTTACCTGGTAGATTTTTGGTATTAATGCCAAATGAACCAGGTATAAGCATAAGTAAAAAAATCGAAAATTCAAAAGAAAGAGCTAGACTAAAATCAGTAGTAAGCCTTATCAAACCGGTAGGAGTAGGTGTAATTATCAGAACAGAAGCAGAAGGACAATCTGAAGCAGATATTCAAGAAGACTTAGAAATCTTACTTGAAAAATGGAACAACATTATCACAGCTGCAGAAACAATGACTCCTCCAAATCTTTTATACAGAGATCAAGATTTACTATATAGAACAATAAGAGAAGCTTGCACTGAAGATGTAAAAGAAATCGTTGTAGATACTGCTTTTGCAATGCAAAGAGTTCAAAATATTTTGCAAAACTGGCATATGAACAAAAATGTTCAAGTTACTCTATACAAAGGAACAGAACCATTATTAATTGCAACTGATATTCATAAAGAAATAAAAGCTGCATTAAACGTAAAAGTTAATATGCCATCAGGCGGATATTTATTTATCCAACAAACAGAAGCCCTAACTGTAATAGATGTTAACAGCGGTAAATTTACAAGTTCATCTACTCAAGATGAAACAATTTTAAAAACAAACATTGAAGCTGTACATGAAATTGCAAGACAATTAAGATTAAGAAATATCGGCGGAATGATTATCGTAGACTTTATTGATATGATGTCAAGAGCCGACAAACTTGCAATGTTAGAAGAATTAGAAATAGCACTTGAACCTGATAAAGCAAAACCTCAAGTTGGTCAAATTTCAGATTTAGGATTGGTTGAATTAACAAGACATAGACAAGGACAATCTCTTTCTGAAATATTTACAAGAAAATGTCCACACTGTCAAGGAACAGGTTACTTTATGAATGAATTCAACTTCTCAACACCAACAGCAGAAGGAGAATACAGAGCTAAAGCTGCAAAAATGAAATTACCTGTAAACAACTTTAAAAAGAATAAAAATAACAACAAAAATCAAAATCAACCAACTCAACAACAAGAAACTCAAGTAGAAGAAATTCAAGAAATGCAACAACCTGAAATTGAAGTAGAAAATCCATCTACTGTTGCTTCTCAAGAAACAGAAAAACGAGAAAACAAGAAAAAACGAGGCGGAAGAAAAAATAAGTTTGAGAAAAAAGCACAAGAACAACAAGAAATAATTGTAGAACAAACAGTTGAAACTGCTGATACTGTACTTAAACCAAATGAAGAAATCAAACCAATAATTGAGCCAGATGCTTCAGAAAAAACAGAACCAGCAGAAAAAGAAGAACCTAAAGTAGAAATTGAAACAGAACCAGAAAAAACTAATGAAACTTCTGAAACTCAAGCAGAAACAACAGAAACAGAAATTAAAAAGACTCGCAGACCAAATAGAGGAACATCAAAAACAAGAAAACCTCGAACTAAAAAAACTAAAGCAACAAAAGAGGAAAAAGTTGAAGAATAAAATAATAAACACAATTTTTACTTTTATATTTTTAACAGCAAATGCGGGATTGTGTGAACAAACCCGCTCTGCTGTTATGCACAATGCAATAATTAAATTTGGTCTTGCAATGGGTGGGGTTGCATTATCTTCAATAATTATTTTTGTAGGTCTAACTATATACAATAAATTTTTCGTTTCTCAAACCAGACCTCATTCACTTGAAGAAGAAATCTTAAAAACACCCAAAACAACTGAAGATGCCATAAAATTTTTCATAAATAAAAACAAACTAAATTAAAAGGATTTTATATGAAAAGAAACGGTTTTGGAGCAATAAGCTTACTTTTAGGACTAGTAATTACAGCGATAATATTTTTAATAGGAATAAGCACATTTAAAGGTGTTTCATCAATAAAAATGAAAGATTCATCAATTGATAGTCAAAGTGTTCAAGAACATGTAGATCAAACAGTAAACGAAATTGAACAAATGCGCCAACAAACAATTGATTACAATAAACAAATGGAACAAAATAATTATTAATAAAAAAAATTATAACATTTATTTTTTATCCATATTATTTACTAATTCTTTCAATTTTGATCTTAACATTAAATTTTCCTCTTTAGAAAGTTTCCCTATAATTTCATGAGGATATTTAGCTTCAATAATATTACCTTTTTGATCTACATCATAATCATACCCAAATGCATAAAGATCTTTTTTTGCATCATTCATTGAAACAACATCTATCTCTCCATTACGATTTACATTAAATGATAGCACTAATTTTCTGTCCAATTTAAAATCATCATTAGCATTTTTTTTACGATACAAATGATAGCATTGACCATATTGCATGTTTGCTTTTTCTAATTTTAATGTTTTATCATTTTCTAAAACATCTATTGTTTTAATTAAAGTATTTTCAGCGTCATTACGAACTTTCGTCAGATTTTCAGATTTTACTATTTCATTTGGAAGATATATTTTTTCTCCAACCTTAAGCCCATTCATTTTTTCAACAGTATCTAATTTATTTAATTTTGCAATAAGTAACATGTAATTTGCGGTTTTGGCATTTGAAGCATTTTGATCATTCAAACATTTTTTAGCTAAAGACCACAAACTATCACCTTTTTTCAAAGAATATTCTTCTTTTTCTTTTACATCTGGCAATTTTGCCATTAAAGCATTAATATATGCTTGCTCATTTGATACAGAATTAATCATAATATCCCCTTTTCAAATTTCCCCATATATTTATAAAAAAAATACATTCACGAAATTGATAAAAGGACTACACTTTTGTTAAAATTTGTGAATTTTTTATTATTTCATTTTGATAAATTGCATCTAAAATTTCTTTAATTATCTGATTATAAGGAGTTTGAATATTATGTTTCAAACCTAACTCAATTACCGTTCCTGCAAACATATCAACTTCAGTTTTTCTTCCAGCTTCAACATCTTGCAACATTGAAGTTTTTCCATCTGGAATCATTGTATGCAAATGAGCTATCGTCTCATCTATCATAATATCCGTATTTTTAACACCTTCAGCTTTTGCTATTTTTTGAACTTCTTTCATAATATTAATAGCAAAATCCATGCATTTTTCATTCGCTAGCATCTCGCCAAATGTTAATCTCAAAATTGCAGTACTTTGATTTGCTGAAACATTTAACATATATTTTAACCAAAGAGAATGCATTATATCTTCAGGAATTTTATAATTTATTCCAACTGAATCAAAATATTTTTTAACTCTTTGAACATTTTCAATATCTGCGGTATTTTCAGAGCCATATACAATAGTATTCACATCATCATGAATAACATTTCTACCAGTTCTAACTGCACTATGACCTATGAAATATGAATATAAAAGTTTTTCTCTGCCATAAGTTTCTGCAATAATTTTTTCACTCGTAACACCGTTTAGTAATGCTAAAATTACGGTGTCAGACTGAATAAAATTTTTCATATTTTTTATTACATCAGACAAACCATCATACTTCGTAGCAATAATAACTAAATCCGCTTTAAAGTTGTCATCATTTGGCAATATATAATTGAAATGCAACTCATTACCATTAAAAATTATCGGATTGCTTGAATACCTTTCAAACCTTTCCTCATCGACAAGAACCCTCAAGCTATCAGGGTTGAATTTTTGAATTTTATCGGCGTAAATACTGCCAATTGCTCCTAGTCCACAAATTAAAACGTTTTTGATATCTCTCATAACTTTATTTTAGCACGCAAAATAAAAAAAATTTTCTTTCTTTATAAATATTTAATCGACTTTTGTTAAAAATTGTACACATGACTAATAAATTAAAGCAATTCATTGCAATAAAAATACTTTATTAATATGTAGTAGTGTAATTTATAGTGTAGTATTGCTAATGGGATTGGAAATACCTAGAGCGCTAAGTGTGGGCGCGATTCAACCGAATATTTACATAGGTCGAAACAACTATAATATAGGTTTTGGCAATCAACTTAATGCGGACAAATTTGAAAATAATTCAATTGATCGCTACACTTCTGAAAATGCCATAAAAAAAATGATTAGCGCCAACCCAAAAATAAAAAAAATAGTTAAAGATTTTAATCCAAACTTAGAATTAAATATTACCGGATGGAATCAATTAAAAAATAATCATCTTAAAGATGTTCAAAACATAGCAAAAGGAATAACTGAAAACTTACCGTTTTCACTAAAAAGCAGAGTCGATGAAAATGCTATTGAAAAAGCTGCTTATTTACACGATCTTGGCAAAATTCTTATTCCAAAAGCAATTTTAGATAAACCTGCAAAACTAAATCCTGAAGAAACTAAAATAATGCATACACATTCAGAACTCAGCTATGAATTATTAAAAACAACAGATTTGGATGAAAAAACTTTAAAACTAATAAGGAATCATCACCAAAATGCTAAAAAAACAGGTTATCCATGGGTTGGAAATGATTTTAATGCAGACTTAAACTTACAAATTGTATCTGTAGCAGATAAATATTCAGCACTCACTGAACATAGAACATACAAACAATCAATGTCTCCCAAACAAGCCCTTACAATAATTTATCAAGACGTAAAAGATGGGAAAGTACATCCATTTGTTTTTAAAGCACTTGTTAACTATTATAAAGAAAATGAATATACCAAAATTTCTTAACCTAAAAAACCTTTTAAAATCTTATAAACATCAAGTAATTTTTCTTTATTTTGCTTAATTAATATTTCTAATTCTTTTTCAATATCATTTGGATTTTGGGGATAATACTCAAAATCAAATAATTGCTTTGGTGTAACATTTAATACCTTACATAATCTATCCAATGTGTCAGCAGTCACAAAGTTAGTTCCGCACTCAATAAAAGAAAGTGAACGACAATTAAAATCAATTTTTTCTGACAATTCTTCTTGAGTTAAGCCACGCAATTCTCTATAATATTTAATTTTTTTCCCGAGTTTATTTTTTATTTCGCTCATATATAACCTAAATTTTATTTTCAGTTACTTTAAGTTATAATTAAACGTATTGAAAGTTACTATATAGTATGTTATAATTATTATGAATAATATTTAGGAGGGCATACTTTTGAAAAAAGCATTTACATTAGCAGAAGTTTTAATTACTCTTGGAATTATAGGAGTAATAGCATCTCTCACAATACCTGCATTAATTAATAAAACAAACAAAAGAGAACTTGAAACAGCATTCAAAAAACAATATTCAACACTTCAACAAGCTGTTATGATGATAAAAACTGAGGATTCTCTTGATTTAGATTATGAAAATTATGGTTCAGACTTCAGTAAAAGACTTGCAGCTCAATACAAATCAACTAAAGACTGCGGTACAATAAAATTTAATACTGGATGTATATTGAAAAATGAAGATAATAGTTTTACTTATTATAAAACATTCAACGGGAACACGTTAATGACAACCTGTATTGATGATGGAGGTTTTATAACCCCAGATGGCATTTTATTACTTATTGAACAAGGAAATCAAGCTAAAAACATAAGCGGTTATCTTGTTTCTATAGATGTAAATGGGTATATAAAAAAGCCCAATAAAATGGGATATGATCTATTCATGTTCCAAATAACAAAAGATGGCAGAGTGTTGCCAATGGGTGCAAATGATACATATTGGGGGACAAAGACTTATAGAGAAAGCTTCTGCAACAAAAACTCAACATCAGATCAAAATGGTTTTACATGCGCCTACTATGCTTTAACAGATAATGATTATTTTAAAAATTTAAAATAATATATTTTTATGCTAAAATTAAAAAGTAATGAATTTAGATACAGCAATAGATACATTTTTATCTCCAATAGCCGATAAAATTTCAGGGATAATATTTAGTTCAGTCACAATTCATGGTGTAAAGATTGAATTTCTTGTTGCCCTGCTAATGATCGCTGCATTTTATTTTACAATAAGAACCAGATTTATCGGAATTTGGGGATTTAAACATGCAATTCAATTAATTACTAAAAATTACGAACACAAAGAAATTAGAGTAAAAAAGAAAAAAGGAGAAGTATCAGCTTTCCAAGCACTTACTGCTACAATTTCAGCATCTGCAGGAATAGGAAACGTTGCAGGCTCAGCTGCCGCTGTATCTTTTGGCGGTCCTGGAGTAATTTTTTGGATGATTTTAGCAGGATTTTTCTCAATGGCTCTAAAATTTGCAGAAGTTCTATTAGGATTAAAATTCAGAAAAGTAAATCCGGATGGCACAATTGCCGGCGGTCCAATGTACTATATTGAAGGTGCTTTAAAAAACAATAAATATATCGGAAAATTTGCGCCACACTTATCAAAAATATATGCAATTTGCTGTATCTTTGCAATGATTGGTGGTTGGAATTTATTCCAGATTAACGCAATGACAACTCAAATTACTGAAGTAACAGGCGGAGATAAAAGTTTCTTTGCAAATCAAAGTTGGCTTTTAGGTTTAATTGTAGCTGTTATTACTTACTTTACAATTATAGGCGGCATTAAAGCAATTGGAAAATTTACCTCTAAAGTAACTCCAGTAATGTGCACATTGTATGTTTTAACAGCATTTGCCGTATGTATTTATAATATAGGCCATGTTCCTCATACATTTGCATTAATTTTAAAAGAAGCATTTCATCCAAAAGCATTAGCTGGCGGTTGGATGATGTGCATGTTATGGGGATTTAGACGGGCAATGTTTGCAAACGAGTCAGGACTTGGGACTGCACCTATTGCATTTTCTGCAGTTAAAACTAATAACCCTGTTGCACAAGCATTTATTGCTATGTTACAACCGTTTGTAGATACAGTGATAGTTGGCTCTGCAACAGCATTTGTCATAGTTGTATCTGGAGAATACTTACATACATCAGGGATTGCAGGAATAGAATTAACATCAAAAGCATTTGGAAGTGTATGTCCGTTTTTCCCTATTTTGTTAACTTTTATGGCAAGTTGTTTTGTACTGTCCACAATGCTTTGCGGGTCATATTACGGAATTAAGGCTTGGAATTATTTATTTGGTGATACAAAATTGACAACAAGAACTTTTCAGGTTATATATTGTATATTCATAATTATCGGCTCTGCCATGAATTTTAAAAGTATAATTAATCTATCTGATGCATTTACTTTATTCTTGGCTGTGCCAAACTTAATAGCAGTATTCATGTTATCTGATATAATCATGAAAGAACTAAAAAGATATTGCAAAAAATATAACGTAGGTTTATTTAAAAATAACGAGGAGAGAGAGAATGATGAAGAAAGATTGTCTGGAGATAGTAAGATCAAAGTGTGAAAGCTGTACAGCATGTGCACTTGGGAAAACAAGAAATAACATTGTTTTTTCTGACGGAAATCCTTCAACAGCAAAAATTGTACTAATCGGAGAAGCTCCGGGAGAAATGGAAGACGAAACAGGAAGACCTTTTGTAGGTCGTGCCGGACAACTTTTAAATGATTTCCTAGCAGAAGCAGGAATCTCTCGTGATGAAGATGTGTATATTATCAACACAGTAAAATGCAGACCTCCTGAAAACAGAGTTCCAACAGAACAAGAACAATCTGCTTGCAGAAAATTCTTAAATGCTCAAATTGATATTATCAACCCTAGAGCTATTGTTCTATGCGGAGCTACTGCATTAAAATCTTTCGTTGAATTAGATAAAAAACAGACAATCTCTAAAGTTAGAGGGCAATGGATGACAATAAATGTAGATGGAAAAGATTACAGAGCTATAACGATTTTCCACCCATCATATTTATTAAGAAACGGTTCAATGGCTGAAGGTTCACCAAGAAGATTAATGCAACAAGATTTAGCTAATATTAAAAATGAAATTCTTGCAGATGTTGATCATTCTATGGACAACAACGAAGTTGTTTATATGGAACCAAAAGAAATTGCAATGGTTTAATTTTCTAAATAAAAAAAATACCTCCTCATTTGAGGAGGTATTTTTTATGCCTTTTTATCTACGATTTTTTCTGCTGGAGCAAGCCCCGGTTCCAAATCAGAACCTGTTACAAGTTTTCTAAAAGCAAATTGAGCTTTTGGTAAAACATATGCCAATAAAAAACTACTCAATGCAACATTTGTCAAAATATTAGCAGATTTTGCAAATTTAGCTTTCTTTATAAATAAATCTATGTTCTCTGATTTTAACAGTTTTTGAGAGAATAATTCAATATCATTCCTGAAATTCCCTAATTTTTTCAAATCAACATATTCCCTAGGATCTCTAATACCATTTTCAAGCATTTTAATTTTTTCAAATTTTTTAGCATATTTAATAAAATAAGTATCTTTATTTTGAATATTATCAACAAAATCTAATAAATCTTTTGCAGAATCAGATTTTGGTAATTGAAGTTTTCTTTCCTTAATTTGAGTCATAAAATCTTTATCAGCTAACATTATCGGATCTAAAGAAGTTCCTGAAATTTTATTTAATCCTTTTTCAATCCACTTTGGAGCAACGAAATTTAAAAACATCATACCTGCCATTTTAAATGACAAATCATAACGTTCATTTTTATTCCTTGCAGTAGCAACACGTCCAACAGCATAGCCGCCATCTGTTACAGCCATCTTATCTTGAGCTGAAAAATTAGCGGCTTTAGTTATCCAACTTCCTGTAAAATTAACATCTTTTGATTTATAAAATCTGTCTTTTTGTAAAAAACTAACTTGAGCGTTATTTTTTAAACTTTGCACTTCTTTTTCCCTTAAATTTTGAATTTTCTTTGCTGATGATGCAAATATCAATTTAGGTAAGATAAATCCCATAAACAAAATAGGAATAGTCGTCGAAGCTATAAATTTACCGGCTAAAAGTTTTTCGAACAATTTTTTATTTTCTTTTGCTTTTACCAAATCTTTTACAGCATCTGGCACTAAGTCTTTAAATTTTTTGATATTATAATCAATACCCTGAATACCTTGTTCCTCTTTGAACAATTTCAAATTCACATCAGGATTAAGTCCTCTTGCCTTAATATATTTATTTGCAATCCAGCCAACAAAAGGAATTCCACCGAGCCAGACAGCAGATGTTGCATATTCATCAAGGAAACGTTCTCTTGCTGCAAGATATGCAACCTCTTTTGACTCTTTTTTATTTTGGTTATAAGTAAGAGCTATTTTAGTTGGAACTTCTATTCCACAATCACGAACGATTAAAGGGTATACACTACTATTATTACCTATTGCTGAAATTATATTTGATATAGTCATATTCTTAAAATCTCCAATTCTTTTACAAAATGAGCACAAGCTCAAAAAAAATAATCTTCCAAACGCTTTAATCGGGGTTCCTTGAAAGACTATTTTTAGAATTGAATTTTATTTTTATTCTTTAAAAGCGCAAATCATCAATTCATAGCCTTCCAAGGTCGCTATGATGATGAATATGATGTAATTTTAAAGAATTAAATTTTTGCATAAATTTCCTTTACGTCATACATACTAACTTAAAAAATAAAAATTTACAAGACTACTTTTTTCGAGCATCAAGATTTCTATAAAAATCAGGCCAAAAACCTTCTGCATTATCAAACTTTTTATTTAACATTTCTTGAGTGGCTTGTCTTTTTTCGAAAATTTCTTTTCTTAACCCTTCAGTTTCCTTATATGTTTTAGAATAATCTACCGCTAATTCTTCATTCGCTTTTTGTAAATCCTTTAAATCTATATTTTTAAAGGCTTCTGAAATATTATTTCCAGAAGATTTAACAACCTTTGGTTTTACATTTTCTAGACCAGGAATAAATCTAACAGTATCCACTGCAGTTAAAATAAATTCTGCAACCTTTTCTTTTGCATTATATATAGCATCAGAAAGAACAAACGGATTTTTATTAGTCCTAGAAACATCATCAAGTTTTTTAAATATATCTGCTTGATATTTATTATCAGGAACTATTTTTTTATACAAAGTTGAATTTATACCACCTGTGAAAGTATTTGAATAATTTGAACTACCTATACTGTTAACTTGCATTATAATACTCCTTTTTTGTTTCATTATTGAAAAAATACCTGAATAATCTTTTTTGCTAATATTTTAAAGATTATTAAAAAAAGTTTTTATTTCTTCCTGCTTTTTTAAATCATTAATATTAATCAGAATTGTTTTATCCTTAGAAGTCTGTCCTTTAAGAATTTCAAATGAAGATTTTGGAACTTTAAATAACTTTGATAAATATTCAACAAGAGCTTTATTAGCCTTACCATCAATTGGTTGAGCTGTTATCTTGATTTTTAAAGTATCATTAGTTTTTATGACTTCATTTTTCGATGCATTTGGAGATATTCTCAAATTTAAAATTAACCCATCGTCTGTTTCTCTAAGCATTTTTATAATCCTTATGAATGAAATTGTTTTATTCTACTTGAAAAATTCAAATAAAATCTGTATTATGATTATATCATGAGCGAAAAACCACTTTTTGACGATATAAAAAAAATATTAATTGAACAAAACAGAGAACCTGAAGAAATCGAACAAATTGAAAAAGCATATCTTTTTGCAAAGAGATTACACGAAGGTCAATATAGAATTTCAGAAGAACCATATATTATCCACCCTGTAGAAGTTGCAAAAATTTTAGTAGGGTTAAAAGTTGATTCTCATACTCTACAAGCAGCATTTTTACACGATATATTAGAAGACACTGATACACAACCTGAAGAAATTGAAAAATTATTTGGCAAAGACGTATTAACTTTAGTGCAAGGCGTTACAAAACTTGGGAAACTCCAATTCAAATCCAAAGAGGAACGCCAAGCTGAAAATTTCAGACGCTTGTTTATTGCAATGGCAAGTGATATTAGAATTGTCTTTTTAAAACTTGCAGACAGATTGCACAATATGCGAACTCTGAACTTTATGACAACTGTAAAACAACAAAAAATTGCAAGAGAAACTTTAGATATTTTTGCACCTCTTGCAAACAGACTAGGGATTTACAAAATAAAAGCAGAATTAGAAGATTTATCTTTAAGATATCTTGAACCTGATAAATACTTTGAAATTGCACGTTTGGTATCTCAAACCAAAGCAAGCAGAGAAGAAACAGTTAAAATTCTTATTGACAAAATTACAGCAGATGTCAAAAAAGCAGGAATTAACGCTCAAATTACAGGCAGAGCTAAACATTATTACAGTATCTACAGCAAAATGAAACGATTGAATATCGCATTCCACGACTTATACGACATAACTGCTGTCCGTGTAATTGTAGATACAGAAAAAGAATGTTATGAAGTATTAGGACTAATCCACTCTCAATTCAAACCAATCCCAGGAAGATTTAAAGATTACATTGCAATGCCAAAAGGCAATATGTATCAATCTTTACATACATCTGTAATTGGGCCAAGATCAAAACCTTTAGAGGTACAAATCAGAACTTGGGAAATGCATGAAGTTGCAGAATATGGTATCGCTGCTCACTGGAGATACAAAGAAAAAGGATCTCAAAAAGCTAATAATCCGACAGATATGCAATTTTCTTGGATGAGAAAACTTGTAGAATATGATAAAGACATGTCTTCTGCTGAAGATTATGTAAATTCCGTAAAATTAGACCTATTCTCTGATCAAGTATTTGCATTTACTCCAAACGGCGACGTATTTGATTTACCTAGAAATGCTACCCCTGTTGATTTTGCATACAGAATTCACTCAGAAGTAGGGAACAAAACTGTCGGAGCTCTAATTAATGGTAGAATTGCTCAATTAGATACAAAACTCCATAACGGAGATATTGTAGAAATCTTAACATCAAAAACACCAGCACCAAGACTTGATTGGTTAAATTTTGTAGTTACCAAACAAGCATCTTCAAAAATTAAACAATGGTTTAAGAAAAATAACAGAGAAGAACATATTCAAGTTGGAAAAGATAATCTTGAGCATGAACTAACTAAAGCTGTTTTTGATGACTACATGAAATCAGGAGAGTTTGATAAAGTTGCCAAACAAATGAATTATCTTTCTGCGGAAGATTTATTTGCAGCACTAGGATATGGTGAGACAACTTTAAATAAAATCATAAATAAACTCAAAAAACCTGAACCTGTAAAAACTCCGGAAACAGCATTTCATGGAACAACAAGAAAGAAATCCGAAAAAGATATCATTGGTCTTGAAGGACTAATGTATTCAATTGCAAGATGCTGTTCTCCAATTCCAGGCGAGCCAATTGTAGGAGTTGTTACAAGAGCAAAAGGCGTTACTGTTCATAGAATGGATTGCCAAATGCTAGAACACATTGAACCTGAAAGATTAATGGATATTAGATGGTCAGGCGACAATGTAAATAAAACTTACAACACTACAATAAGAGTTGAAACTGCAGAAAAACAAGGACTTTTGAAAGATATTATTGCAGCCGTATCTGATAACGGAACAAATATAAATTATGCAAACGTTAAATCGAAAAGCGGTAAAGTCGGTATTATTGAACTTGGCATTGAACTTGACAATATAGATACATTAAAAAAAGTTATATTAAGTATTCAAGCAATTCCTGATGTATATAGCGTAAAAAGAATTCAAACATCATACTCTACACCTAATTTACCAAAAAGAAATAACGGAAAACCAAAACATAATAAAAATACCAAGAAAAAAAGCTCTTAATTTTATTTAATTATAATTTGCAAAAATTAATAAATTTGCTATCTCATTTTACACTGATAAAATTAAAATATGATTAAAACTTTATTGGTATCAGATAATAAATCGCAAACAGAAAAATTTCAATCAATTTTTAATAAAAACAGTTATGATTTTTCAATCATGACTGATGAGACACTTATATATGATTATATAAGTGCAGAAACTCCTGATATTATTATCATTGATGAAGAATATAAAAATATAAAAACTTTAAATAAAAAAATTAAATCAATTTGCGAAAATACAATCATAATATTCTTAATTTCTGACAATAAAGTAGACAAAGATTTAATAAAATACGCAAATGCATTTTTTACAAATGACATGTCTGAAGATTTAATTTTATCAACACTTAATATTAATTTAAGAATGAAATCTTCTTTAGATATGCTATCAAATTCAAACAAAGATCTTGCAGACAGTTTATATAGACTTAATGCACTATACAGCACAAGTTCTCAATTTGCAGGAACTCTTGATAAATCCAAACTAATTCAATATATGATAGAAGGAATGGATAAAGCTCTCAGCTTTTCTTTGACTTGCACACTTTCATTATGTACAGAAGACAAACCGGTATTGTTAATAAATTCATTATATGAGCTTTCTGAAGAACTTATTACTGCTCTAAAATTAAGAGTAATCCTAAATTATAACTCATTATTTGAAGGAAAAACTCTACCTGCAGATATAACATTGGATAATTTAAAAGTAATTAAACAAATAAAATACCCTGCAAGCAGATTTACATTTACACTATTCCAATATGATAATATGTTTGCACCAATAAGTCTTGGGGATAACTTTTTCGGCTGTATAGAAATTTTTAAAGAAACAGCTTTCACAGCAGAAGATTCAACCTGTTTCCAAACAATTGCACAACAGGTATCATTACCTCTAAAAAGTGCAACTCTATACCAAGAATTAATTGAAACAAATCATAAATTGGAAAAACTCGAAAGACTTAAATCTGAATTTATCTCAATTGTATCACACGAATTAAGAACACCACTCACATCAATAAAAAATTCACTAGATATTCTAATGAGCGGACGATGCGGAGAAATTACACAAGCTGCAGATAAATTTTTGTCAATGGCAATGAGAAATGTGCAAAGGCTTTCAGGAATTATAAACGACTTGCTAGACTTGTCTAAAATCGAAGCAGGAAAAATGGATTTCAATTTTGCTCCTACAAATATTAATACAGTAATAGGCTATGTGAAATCAGCTCTTTCTGAAGTTGCAAAAACTAAAGGATTAAACTTGATAACATCAGAAGCAGAAAATTTACCTGAAATCACTGCAGATGCCCAAAGATTAGAACAAGTACTAACAAACCTTGTATCAAACGCTATTAAATTTACTCCTGAAAATAAAACAATTAAAATATCATCATCACTTGTAAATTCTAAAGATATAAAAATTAATGAATATTTTAAAGATTCAATAAAGCTTAAAGACGTGGATTATATAGAGGTCTGTGTAGAAGATGAAGGCATAGGTATTGCTGAAAAAGACTTGCTACACGCATTTGATAAATTTGCACAAATAGAAAATTCGCTATCTAGAAAAGCTGGCGGAACAGGACTAGGGCTACCTATAGCTAAACAATTATTAGAAGCTCACCGAGGAGCAATATGGTGCGACAGTGAGCTTCATAAAGGTTCTAAATTCTATTTTGTAATCCCTGTAAGTACTAATCTAAATTAACATTTTTCATTAAGAAATCTGTCATATTAATTTCATTACGACCTTGACTTGAAAGCATTTCAGCTACTTTAGGAAAAACTTCTAAATTTGCTTTCAATTTATCCACTGGAACTTTTGATTGAATAAACGGAATTTCTTCAATATAAATATTAATATCTCCTGGGACATTTTCTGCAGTGCTAAGAATTTCAGGTATCATTTTGATTTTAGCAGGATCAGAAGAACTATTTACATACCCCGCCAAAGCATTAACAAACCTTTGTTCTTTTGAAAAATCCATTGTATACCCGCCAGATAATTCATTTTCAGCAATTCCTTTAACTAAGGGTTTAGTAGCTTTCAAATGTTCTGCAAATTCGGGATGATCCAACAATTCAGTTGAAGATGCTAAAAAATATTTTGAAGCAGTATTATCAGTTTGATTAATTACTTCTTGAGTAAATTCTAAAACTTCAGGATTTTCTTTGGATACTTTTGATAATTTTTCAATCCATGTGGCAAACGCATTTTTACCTACTTGTTTTGGATCTTTCAAATTTATATTAGTGTTTAACATCTCTGATTTATTTGCCAACTCACAAATATCAGACACTAATCCTAAATGTTTTGGGTTCATTGCTTTTAATTCTGCTTTAAACTTTGCTACTTCTGGATTTTTTTGAGCGAAATAATCTATATTTGCTAATAATTGTTCTGTAGATCTTGTATCAGGAGCTTTTGTATGAGCACCCATTGTCTGCCAACCACCGAAACGAAAAACTGGTTCTTTGGATACTACATTTGAGATTTTATTAATTAATGACATTTTATCCCTTTCAAATTTTAGTACTACACAAAAATTATAAAAACTATCAAAAAAGATATTGCTATTTCAGGCATTTCCTATTAACAAATATTAAGAATATAGAAGAAGATTTTTGATATGTTATAATACTAATATATAAGACTTTTATAGGGGAATGTATGAAAAAAATTTTAATTGTAGATGATGAACAGGACATTGTAGAAAGCTTAAAATTTGTGCTTGAAGCATCTGATTTCACATGTTACTGTGCATATAACGGAGAAGACGGATTAAGATTAGCAAAAGAAATTATCCCTGATTTAATCATTCTTGATGTTATGATGCCAAAAATTAACGGATATAAGATTAGCCGACTTTTAAAATACGATGCTAAATATAAAAATATTCCAATATTAATGGTAACTGCACGCTCTCAAGAAGAAGATAAACTAATCGGAGAAGAAACCGGTGCTGATGAATACATTACCAAACCTTTTGAATTAGACGAAGTAGTAAAAAAAGTAGAAGAATATTTAAAATAAAATGGAAACCTCAGTTACAAACAAAACATTAGAAAAATTAAAATATGACCTTGTAAGAGCTGGACTTGTACCATACGAGACAATTGAACAAGCAGAAGAAATTGCTAACGCTCAAAAAATAAACATAGGTCAAGCTCTTATCAATTCAGGCGTAATCACAGAAGATGCTATTTTGAAATTTTTAGAAGCTAAATTGCATATTCCATATGTAAATTTGGACGATTATACACTTGACCCGAAATGTCTTAAATATATTAGTTTTTCTGATGCTAAAAAATACAGAATTATACCTCTATTCAAAATAGAAGATACTCTTACAGTTGCAATGTCTGATCCTTTAGATTTATTTGCAATAGATAAAATTATAGAAACAGCAGAATGTTCAATTGAGCCTGTTATTTCATCAGAAACAAGCATTCAAAAAAAAATTGATGAATATTACAAATCAGATGAATCTGTAGGCGAAATCTCAACACAAGATGCTATTGAATTTGATTGGAAAGATGAATTGCATAGTGAAGATTTATCTGATAATCATATGCAAAAAATTATTCGTGCAATCCTAAAACAAGCAATCCTTGAAAGCGTTCATGAAGTAACTTTCCAACATGAAGACAGCGGATTTGGAGTAAACTTTAAAAAGAACGGAGAAATTCTAAATAAAGGGAATATTCCATCAGTTCTTGCCTCATCATTTGTAGCAAAATTAAAAACACTTGCAGAGCTTGATGCTTCTGTATCAGAAGTTCCACAATTAGGCAAACTGAGTTTTAAAGTAGATGAAATGAATGTAATAGCGAGTATTTCAACTTTCCCAACAATTATGGGAGAAAGAATTTTTCTAAAAATATACAAACCGCCAAGACATCTTAATCAAATTATTAAATCAAACAGCAACTTGAATTTGATTAAATCAGCATTAAATAATCCTGGAATTATAATTGTATGCGGCTCTCCATTAAGCGGAAAAACTCATATCATATATTCACTGCTAATCGAAGCTGCTGATAAGAATAAAAATATTATGACACTTGAGAGCATTGCAAAATACAATCTCAAAAATGTTCATCAATGCGAATTGAATGAAAACGTAGGTTTTAATATGGATAAAGCCTCACGCTTTATAGAATTCCAATCCCCTGACATTATTTATCTTGAAGGAATTAAATCAAAAGAATCTTTTGATTACTTTGCTAATTTAGTATTTGATAATAAAACTATCATTATGGAATTCTTAGCAAATAATATGGAAGATTTAAGATATAAATTATCATTCTCTGATTTTGAAACACTTAAATCACTTATTAGCTGTATGATATTCATACATTCACAAGACAGTATTGAAGTATTTACAAAAGAATCTGTCCAAAAATATTTAGCATAATTTTTATTTGATTATATAAAATACTAAATTTATCAGAAAATCAGCTATTAACATATAAATAGTTGAAAGAATTGCAGCTTGTGTAGTAGAATTACCAACTTCTTTTGCGCCACCTTTTGTACTGTACCCTTGAGTTGCGCAAACAAGAGCTATAAGCCCTCCAAAAATAGAACCTTTTAATAGACTTATATAAATGTCTCTTGTTGAAATCCATAACCAAGCTGAATTCATATACCTTGCAGGGTGCAAATCGATTGTTGCTTGAGATACAAACATTCCACCAACAATCCCGATAAATTCAGCCAAAAGAACAACCATTGGAACAGTCAACATGCCTGCTATAATTCTTGGGGTAAAATAATAACCAACAGGATCAACTTTTAGAGTTTTCATAGCATCAACTTGAGATGTAACCTGCATATTAGCAATCTCAGCAGAAATAGCAGTTCCTGCTCTAGCACCTATTGCTAAAGCAACAAAACCGGGCGCAATTTCTCTAATCATTACAACAGCGATTGTGCCGCCAATATAGGCTTCTGCTCCACTCATTAAAAACTGTTTAGATACTTGAATTGCAATTACAGCAGCAGCAATAAAAGCAATAATCAAAGAGATTGGCAAAGAATCATAACTAATTTCCGCTGCTTGTGCTAAAACACTTGAAAATCTAACTTGAAACAAGTATTTTATACTTCTTATTAAATTTTGGACACACAACCCTAAAAATTCAATCATATTCTTTCTCTTATAAAATATACCCCTCTCTCAAAAGAGAGGGGCATAAAATCTTTAATAAATTGGCATACACCATTTTTTATATTTTGCAACTTTACCTTTAACAACATCAAAATAAAGTTTTTGTAGAGATTTAGAAATTTCGCCGACATTACCGTCACCAAGTTTTCTATTATCCACACTTACAATAGGGCTTACTTGAGCACCTGTACCGCAATAGAACGCTTCATCAGAGATATATAATTCAGTTCTGTCAATAGCACGTTCTTCTGTTTCAATACCTAATACATCTTTTGCAAGTTCCATAATTGTATTTCTTGTAACACCAACTAGGATATTATCAGTTTTCATAGTAGTTACAAGTTTACCATTTTGAACAAGGAATAAGTTCATTGCAGAACCTTCTGTTACTTGTCCGGCTTCATCTAAGACAATCGCATCATCAAATCCCATATTATGAGCATCTGTTTTAATTAATGCAGCATTTGCATATGAACCTGCTACTTTTGCACGAGGAGGAATAGCGTTATCACTGTTTCTTCTCCAGCTTGATACACAAACTTTCAAACCTTTTGATGTATCAATGTAATCACCCATTTTATTAGAAATAATCATGAATGAATCTTCATTATCATAAAGACCAGGTCCAACTTTTTGAGCTGATTTATATAATGTTGGACGCATATAACAATCTTGTTTATAATTATTTTTTGCTAATAATTTTTTTGTAATATCACAGTATTCTTCAACGGTATAAGGACTTTCCATGCACATAATTTTTGCACTTCTTTGAAGTCTTTCATAATGTTCAGGCACTCTGAATGCATATAATTGTTTTTCTTCTTCATTCCAATATGCTCTAATACCTTCAAAAACAGCTGTTCCGTAAAGGAATGCATGTGTACGAACAGGAATCATTGCCTTTGTCGCATCAACATATTCGCCATTCATAAAATAAAACTCTGTCATAATTCCTCCTTAGTTTTATATATTTATATATAACATAAAAGAAAGAAACATAACAGAGTCAATATTTATTTATTAATTAATAATTATTATTTAAACTATTCCACACCATAAGTTTTGAATAATTTATCTATGGTATCATTTTTAGAAGCAACATTTATTGGTTCCCCAGCGTATTTTACTTCAAATTTCAAAAAATTATTTTCTAATAAATCAACAACTTCTGCAGTTTGATCAATTATATTCATTGATGCAAGTTTTGAATACTCTTCTTTAGCTGCTTCTTTACTAAGGTAATCAAAATTCAACGATTTAATATAATCAGGACCTATTTTGCCTTCTAAATTTACAGAATCAGAAGATACAGTCAAAACTTTATCATCATATTGTGAAACTCTAAAAGGTGCTCTATAATAATTCTTATATTCTTTTGCTTGAATATAAGGCCCATGCTCATCAATTATAATATCAAAATGTTTATGATTAGCAGCTTTTTTACCAATTTCCTCCATACTATTTATGACTGACATTGGAGACTTTTCAAGAAAATTTTTAGCTTGAGGTTTAATTTTTAGAGCCATTCCAAAATTTTGATTTACAGACGAATTTAAATTGTTAGATATTTTCATTTCATACCCCTTTCCTTAATTTATTAATAATAATAAAAAATAAAAATATTTGCTAAATATATATTTTTTTTACATTTCTTTACTATTTGTTATTTAAATGCAAATCGTTTTTTATTAGTCAAATTTGTATTACCCAAATTTGCAGTTTCTATAAATTTTTTAGCTTCATTTACAGGGATAGCAAAACCTATACCAATATTTGAAATATTATTATCAGGATTATAAATAGATTGAGAAATTCCAATCACTTCACCTTGTGAATTTAACAACGGTCCTCCAGAGCACCCCGGGTTAATTGCAGCATCAGTCTGAATTCTACCTTTCGCGTAATCAATTCTTGACACAATTCCTGATGTTAGAGTTCCAGAAAAACCAAAGGGATTACCTATAGCTAAAACCTTTTGACCAACCTTTATATCTTCAGAATCTCCAAAAGCAATTGTTCTCAATGACTTTTTAGGTTCTATTTTTAAAAGTGCTAAATCTTTATTTTTACCCATTTTAGCTAAAATAGAAGCTTTATAAACTTTTCCATCTGATGTTGTTACATCAATATCTTTAGCACCCTCAATCACATGTGATCCTGTCAAAATTACCCCATCTGCTCTTATTACACAGCCTGTACCTGCAGAAAAGCCATCATCTAAATTGGCATCAATTGAAACAATAGCAGGATTTATTTTTTCATACACACTAATATTTATAAGCTCATCCGGAGCATAATTTTGTGCTGCAACAGGCATAATAGACAAGATTACAAAACTTAAATATAAAAAAATTTTTTTTAGCATATTAATCCCCTTTGTATTCCTATTATCCATCATTACTTAAATTGTTCATTAGACATTAGAAAAATTTACAGTTTAATTATTTTTTCTTTTAGAATTTTAATCATCAATTTGTAGAAGTGATTATTAATTACATTTATTAACATGTAATGGATTTTTAGTATTCTTTTACATAAAATGTTATTGTGAAAGGATTATTATGGAATTAATTTTAGACATTTTATATTTATACGTAGCAGTATATTCTTTATACTTTTTAGCATTAGCTATTAGAAATCTTAATGATAGACCTTTTAAAATTGAAAAAAGATATTCTCAATATGAAGAAAAAGATAATCTTGCAGTAGTTATTTATGCAAGAAATAACAAACTTACTTTAGAAAATCTTATCAAAGAACTAAAGATGCAAGATTACCCAATTAATAACTTTAGAGTATTTGTTATTTTAGATAACTGTTCTGATGGTTCCGAACAACTTTTTATTAACGAAAGTTTTGTAAATTTAATAAATATAACAGGTGTAGGAACTGTTGGAAAAGACCAAGCAATTTCAATGCTAATTGAAAGATTATCTAAAGACCAAACAATTGATTCATATGTATTTATGGATGCTGATAGAAGTATACCAGGAAATTTCTTAACAACAGTAAATTCTGCTCTTATTAAAAATAGCGCATTAAGTGGTGAAACATTAATTATAACAGATAACTTAGGACCTGTTGATAAAATTAAAGCTGCTTACCAAAAATATCATATGAACTTTATGCGAAAAGCTCGATCTTTATTTGGACTTGCAGCTAGTGCAGATTCTGGAGTTTTCATCATTAAAAAAGATATTGTTGATGAAATTGGTTCTATTAATTTCAAAGACATTAATACAGAATTAAAATATAGTATGCTTCTATCAAAAATAAAATGTCCTTGCACATATAATCCAAATATTCAAACTTATGTTGATACAGCGAATTATGAATTTAGAAAACCTAGATTATCAGCAAGATTAGATTTATTCAAAAATTGTTTCTCTCAAATTTGGTCAAGCAATTTTGTATTTGCAGAACATACATTTTCTCTATTAAATCCTAATATCTGGATGATATTAATTATATATGCTGTAATAATGAAACATTCTTACAGATACTACTTTTTTGTAGATTTCAAAATTGTTCTTTTCACATTCTTAATTCTTGTCGCAGGATTTGGAATTAGCTTAATCAATTCTAAATTAAGATTTAGAGAAATTGTATTATTATGTCTATATCCAATATATTCTCTATGCCATATTATAAAAAATCTTCCTCCAATAAGAATTATAAGAGCCAAAATTACTCAAAGAGAAGATTTGCCGGAAGATACAGAAAAACTTGCTATAGAAGCATTTGTAATGAACAATGCAGGTAGAGAATTACCTTGTAAACTTGAATTTATATCAGAATCAGGACTTGCTAAAATCAAATTTATGTACAAAAACAAAAAATTTGTAACAGGCAGACATCTTAGAATGATTGATGCTTTACAAGAAATCAGACAAAAATTATATGATTACGGTTTTGTTCTAAAAATATGCAGCTGCTGCAAATACTTTACATCAAACGTAGACGGCTCTACTAATATGTTGAAAGGTTTCTGTAACAGTGATTATCCAAGCCCCTCAATAAACGGACAAAAACCAACACTAATTTGGAACTCTTGTACTGATTTTGAACCGGCAAAAGTAACAAATTTACTTGAAGAAATGGCTAACGAACAAGAGATTGAGGGATAATCTCATTAAGCATATAAAAAGATCCGCATACTATTTTTAAATAATCTTGCGGTAATTCATCCAAAGATTTAAAAATTTTAGAAGGAAACTCACAAGACTCCTGTAACTCTTTTATAGAACAGGAGTTTTGATTATTAAAATGATAAAAATAAATTTCATCACCTTTAGAAAATAATATTTCCATCATTTTTTTATAATCCTTATTTCTTAAACAGCCAAACACAAAACAGCGTTTTGAATTTGGGAAATACAAATCTAAACTTTCTCGAAGTGCCATAGCACCATTTGGATTATGGGAACCATCAACAATTAAATCTTCCCTACATATTTGAAATCTACATGGGTGTTTAACATTTTTTATTCCTTTTTGGATAATTTCTTCTGAAATATTTGGGAATACATGTCTTACAGCAGTTAATGCTAATGATAAATTCTCTTGCTGACAAGTACCTTTTAATGCTAAATTTGTAGGATCTTCAAAAGGTGCAACCATTACAAATAAAGAATTGCATTCATCTGCTTTGTCTTTTATTTCTTCATACCCTTCACAAGTGAATATAGGGCAATCTGGTTTTATAATACCAGCCTTTTCAAACGCAATTTTAGATCTTGTATTCCCTAATCTTTCAGTATGGTCTAAATCAATATGAGTAATTATTGCACAAAGATTTGATTTAATAACATTTGTAGCATCAAATCTACCGCCTAAGCCTGTTTCTAAGACTACAACTTCAACATTATTGTCTGAGAAATATTTAAACATCACAGTAGTTAATATTTCAAATTCTGTCAAATGTATATTATTTTCATCTGCAATTTTCACAATTTCAAATACATAATTTGCAAAATCATCTTTTGAAATATCCACACCATTAATTTTAATTCTTTCTGTGTATTCAAAAATATGCGGACTTGTATACAAACCTGTTTTTATTCCTGCACAATCTAAAATTGATGCGATTATCGCAGAAACAGATCCCTTACCGTTAGTTCCTGCGACATGGATACATTTAAGATTATCTTGAGGATTCCCCAATAAATCCAATATCGCAGAAATTCTATCAAGACCTAAATTAATATAAAATTTGCCTTGAGAAGTCAATAAATCTATTGCATTTTTATAACTATTTTCCATTTGCAATTTCTCTTAATTGTTCAACAATTTTTTCAGTACCGTCTAATTTCGCTAAAGCAAAAGAATTTTTTTGTAATTGAGCTAGTTTTTGTCTGTCATTTACCAAAGATAAAACCGCTTCTTTTAAAGTATTTTCATTAATCTCATTATCTTCAATATACAACCCTGCATTTTTTTCAACCATAAATTTTGCATTCTTACGTTGATGATCTGCAGCTGCATGAGGATATGGTACAAAAATAGGAGCAATCGCAGATGCACATATTTCAGAAATACTCAAAGAACCAGAACGAGATACAGCAATATCAGAGGCTTTTAAAACTGATACCATATCTTCAAAATAAGGTCTAATAACAATATTAGCGTCTGCCTCATATTCAGGATAAATACGAATTAACTGTTCTAAAACTCTTTCATAATTCTTTTTACCAGTCTGAAAAATTATTTGCAAATCATAATCTTTTGAAAAAGATTTTAATGTCTCCACCGCAGCATTGTTAATAGATCTTGCACCTTGAGATCCACCCATAATACAAAGCGTCAATTTATCCTTAAGTCCTAAAGATTTTCTAGCATCTTCTTTAGATAAATTCTTAAAAGCTGAACGAATAGGATTTCCATTCACCTTACAATTAGGATTACTTATAGAGTTACAAGCACATTCAAATGCAACAGACACACATTTTGCATCTTTTGACAATTTCCTGGTAACTAATCCTGGCTGAGCATCACAATCATGCATCATATAAGGAACATTTAAAATACGACAAGCCATTAAAGCAGGTGCAGAAACATATCCACCAGTTCCAAACACAGCATCAGGCTTATATTTTGTAATATAATAACAACATTTCATAACAGCAATACTAAGCTGAATAATCCATTTTAAAAGTTCAAAACATATTTTTCTAGGCATTCCATGAACATTAATCCCTAAAAATTGATATCCTTTTTGAGAAACAATATCAAATTCTAGATTTTTAGGATTCCCGATATAATAAATTTCATCACCTTTTAAACTTTCCGCAACTGCAATTGCCGGATAAATATGACCGCCTGTACCTCCACCTGTTATAAAAAATCTACTCATTAAAATCTATTCCTTATCTTTTTAATTCTTTTTTTAGATATATTTAAAAGTATTCCTACCATAATCAAAGACACGATTAAAGAAGAACCGCCATAACTGATAAATGGCAGCGGAACACCTGTTGTCGGCAAGAATGAACTTGCAACACTCATATTCATAAATGCTTGGAATGTAATAGAAAAAGTAATCCCTACAGCCAACAATTTTCCATACATATCAGGGCATCTTGCAGCAATTACAAACCCTCTTTGCATAAATGTAAAGAAAAGCCCGATTACCAAAATACACCCAACAAGCCCTAATTCTTCTGCAATAATTGCAAAAATAAAGTCTGTATGACATTCAGGCAAATATGATAATTTTTGTATTGAACCGCCATATCCGACACCGCTAAAACCTCCTGATGCAAAAGCAATAAGAGATTGAATAATATTATACCCAGCCCCCAATGGATCTGATTCAGGGTGTCTCCAAGTTTTTATACGCTGCAACTGATAAGGTTTAATTATTGTCGTAAGCCCGATTACCAATGTAACAAACATTGTACCGACACAGCTTAAAAACAACTTCATAGAACCACCTGCAGCCATATACATAACAACAGTAGTCATTCCAAGTAATATAACCATTGACAAATTCGGCTGAATAAAAATTAATCCAGCCATAGCAATTATTGGAAAAAATGCCCATACCCATTTATTTTGGTCAAACAAATTAGCATCTTTTCTAAAAGCATTTGCCAATAATAAAACAACAGCCGGTTTTGCAAACTCAGAAGGTTGTAATTGAAATCCTGCAATGTTAATCCAACGTTTAGCACCGTTTACAACAACACCTAAAGGAGTAAAGTCAACTAAAAATAAAGATAACAAAATCGCTGACATTATTATTACATTCCAATCTGAAAGTTTTTTATAATCATAATTCATAAAAAATTTCAAACCGAAAAAACCTACAACAAAACAAATCAATTGTTTTATCAAAAATTGAGCAGGATTACCTCCCTCATCTAAACATTTAGGAGCTGTAGCTGAAAAAATAGCTAAAAAACCTATTATGACAAGGAAAGCCACGACAATTAAAAGAGTCTTGTCAGGAGATGAAATTATAATACTTTGAATAGGCTGATCGCCTCTGTTATCATGAGGTTCTCTTCTAATTGATCTTTGATAAGACATATTCTTTGAATACCTTTCCTCTTTCCTCATAGCCGCTAAACATATCGAAACTTGCACAAGCAGGTGATAACAATACAACATCTGGATTTAATTCAATAGATTTATCTATTGCATCTTGCATTGTACTTTCTCTTATTATGCTATCAAATCCGTTAGTTCTCAAATTTTTTTCAAATCTGTCTGCTGCTTCACCTATCAAAATAACAGTTTTAATATGTTTTTTTATAGCGTCACAAAATTCTTTTAAATCAGTATTTTTATCGCGTCCACCTGCAATTAAAGCCACATCACAATTGTTAAAAGAATTTATAGCAACTAAACTAGCTTCAGGATTTGTAGCTTTTGAATCGTTATAAAAAACAATTTTTCCACTTTGTGCAAACTTTTCCAGTCTATGTTCTGGAACCTTAAATGACATTATTGATGATTTTATGTCATCATTTGAAATACCTTCCAATTTAGCAACAATTACTGCACACATTACATTTTGATAATTATGATTTCCAATTAAAGGACAATCTTTTAAATCAATAATTTTTTCAACTTTACCATCTCTTTTGAAAAATATTGTATCATCTTTTATAAATGAACAATTATCTCCAATTTCTCCGTCAAATAAAAATACAGTTCCGTCACATTCTTTAGAAAATTCTAAAAGCCTTTCATCTTTAGCATTTAAAACTGAAAAAGCAGGAGCTTGAGGTGATTTAAAAATCTTAGCTTTTGCTTTAAAATAATTTTCCAAACCACCATGCCAGTCAATATGATCAGGTGTAAAATTAGTAAAAACTGAAATTTGAGGCTGAAAAGCATTACTGTATTCTAATTGAAAAGAACTACATTCACATACCATAAAATCAACATCTTTATCTAACAAATCACAAGGAGGCACTCCATAATTTCCGCAAGGTTCAGCTTTGTACTCACTTGATAAAATATGAGCAGTCAAAGCTGTTGTTGTAGTCTTTCCGTTTGTACCTGTAATTGCAATAAAAGGAGTTCCTGTCTGCGTATATGCTAATTCAATTTCAGAAATAACTTTAATCTTATATTCTTTTAATTTATTCATTATCTCAGAACGAGGCGGAATTCCAGGACTTGTAACTGCGATATATGAATCTTTAATAAACTCATCACTATGTCCGCCCATTTCAATATTTATCCCAAGAGCTTTTAATTCTTTTAATTTTTCAGCATCTTCCGGTTTTTCATCTCTATATTCTGTAATATAAACATCTGCGCCTTGGCTGTTTAAATACTTCGCAGCAGATATACCACTTTTTGAAAATCCTAATACCAAAACTTTTTTATCTAAAAATTTCAAATTTGGACATATTGATTTCATTATAAAATACCTCTATTAAATAAGACATAAAGAATTATTGCGCTAATTGATAAAATTGCTGAAACGAGCGCAAATACACAAACAATTTTCTTTTCACTCCATTCACATAATTCAAAATGATGATGAATAGGAGCCATTTTAAAAACTCTTTTACCTGTTGTTTTGAAACTTGTAACCTGAATAATAACTGATAAAGTTTCCATAACAAAAACACCTGCAATTAATACAAGCAAAATTTCAAATTTACCCATAACCGCAACAGTTCCTAACAAACCACCAATTGCTAATGATCCTGTATCACCCATAAACACTTGAGCTTTAGGTTTATTATATTTTAAAAATCCAGCTAAAGCACCAGCTACACAACCTGAAATTATTGCAGCTTCAGGATATCCTGAAAATAAACAAATCAGCGCACAAGCTAAAAATGAAAAAATACCTGTAGATGCAGCCAATCCGTCTAAACCATCTGTTAAATTATAAGCATTAGATGCTCCTGTAATTACAAATACCGCAAATATTGGATATAACCAACCTAAATGTAAAATATAATGTCCAATAGCAACATCTCCTGCACTTGCTTTTGACATCATCAAATACAAAGTAGGTAACATTGCAATTGCAATTTGTCTTAACAATTTTCCTCTCGGAGTAAGCCCATCATTACCTTTTCCTTTAATTTTTATATAATCATCTTGAAAGCCTGCGAATGTATAAAACAATAAAGTTAACAAGATGATAAAAGCTTCGGTATTAAGTCTTTGCGCCATTGCAAGAGTTATAATAGAACCTAAAATTATTGCTAAAATTATAAAAATTCCGCCTGTAGTCGGTGTCCCCTGTTTTTTCGCGTGTGCTTCGGGGGCACAATCTTTTACATATTGACCAATCATGTGCTTTCTCAAAAAATCAATATATGGTACTCCGAAAAGCAAACATAATATTAAACCTAGTAAAAACGCAACTGCAAGCATTATCATATTTGTTATCCCTCTTTCACTACTTCTTTATTATTTTTTATCTCATTATCTGGAGATTTTTCATCACCTTTTAAATTCTCAATTATTTCTTCAAACTTCATTGAACGAGAAGCCTTTAAGAATATTGTAATACCAGCATTCAGATTATCAAGAATGTAACGAGATGTTGCAATATTATCTTCAAAATGCATTACATCAAAACCATATTTTAAAAGTTCTTTTCCGATATATTCTGCTAAATTTCCAACAGTTAAGAATTTAACGTCTTTCCCTTTAAATTTTTTACCAATAAATTCTCCAACTTCTCTATGAAATTCAATTTCATTTTCTCCTAACTCACCCATATTTCCTAAAATCACAACTGGATTAGGATAAAGTTCAATAAATGTAGATACAGAAGCCTTCATTGATTCAGGATTAGCGTTATAACTATCATTTATAATATTAAAGCCTGCAACATTTTGAGCTTCCCAACGCTTTTCTATCGGGTGATATTTTAACAAACCTTGTCTTATTTCATCATAAGACATACCAAGCATATACCCTATTTCAATAGCAGATAGAGAATTTTCAATATTATAATCGCCTTCTACATTTAGCTCATATTCTTTATCTTTATATACAAATTTAGAATAACCGCTTCTTTTTTCTAAAATTGTCACATCATTAATTGAATAGAAAACTTTTTCTCCTGAAAAATTTGCAAACTTTTTAATTCGTTCACTATCATTTGCAACAAGAGCTTTTTTCAAATATTTAGTAATCTCACATTTTGCTTTTGCAATATTGTCCAAACTACCTAAACGTCCGATATGAGCAGAACCAACATTAGTAATTATCGCGTAATCTGGTTCAGCATATTTGGTAATCAATTCAATTTCACCAACCCCTCTCATACCCATTTCCACAATTAAAACTTGAGTATCCTCAGGCATTGAAAGAACTGTCTGACAAAAACCTATTTCATTATTATGATTTGAATATGTTTTATGCGTTCTAAATTTCTCAGCAACAACTGAATACACCATTTCTTTAGTTGTAGTTTTACCTGAACTACCTGTAATACCTATTACAATAGGATTATATTTTTTACGTGCATAATTTGCAATATTCAAATAAGCAGTGAGAGTATCTGAAACTTTCATTGAAAAATCAGAAGGGCAATCATCTTTTGTACAGAAACAACCTGCAGCACCAGCCTCAATAGCCTTATCACAAAAATTCTCACCATCAAAACTTGCGCCTTTTAAAGGTAAATATATATCTCTGGCTTTTATTGTTCTAGTGTCAGTAGAAATTTCATATTCGCCATCTAAATTCCCTTTTACCTGAGCCCCAGTAGCTGCTCTTAATTCTTCAACAGTAAATTTCATTTTCAAAAAATTCTCCCTCTTAAATAATTTTAACCCAAACAAAACACTAAAAACACAAAGTTAATAAATGTTAATAGTGCTTGACAAGGGGCATTGAGCAAGTGATAATATTGATGTATTAGTATGCGGTAACTCGTTAATAATTTTTCAAAAGCTTTTAAAGCAAACCAGATGCGAGGGACAAGTCATTCTGAAACATATAAAACGGAGTAAATTTACCCGAGTGCATTAAACTAATCAAAGCCTGCAAAAAATATGTTTCAAAATTCTTCAAAACCGTCAAAAGGCGGCACAAAAAATCCCGTAAGCTGTAATGAAAAAACGAAACCCAAGTAGAAAGGAAAAACAAACATGTTCGCAATCGTAGAAACAGGCGGAAAACAATATCAAGTAGAAGAAGGAAGATATCTTGATGTTGAATTATTAGACGGCGAAAAAGATTCAAAAGTAGTTTTTGATAAAGTCGTAATGATCGTTAACGGTAAAAAATCAAAAGTAGGACAACCTTACGTTGCAGGTGCTTCTGCTGAAGGTACAATCGTTAAACATGACAAAGAAAAGAAAATTATTGTTTACAAACAAAGACCTAAAAAAGGTTACAGAAAAAAACAAGGACACAGACAAGGCTTCACAAGAGTAATGATTTCTAAAATCAGAACATCAGCTCAGAAAAAATCAGCAGAAACAACTGAAGAAGCTTAATCAAAACAAAAAAGTAATACAAAAATAATTACAAGGAGAATATAAAAATGGCACATAAGAAAGGTATGGGATCTACCCGTAACGGTCGTGACTCCGAAGCGAAGCGTTTAGGCGTTAAAAAATTCGGCGGAGAAATCGTTAAAGCTGGTAACATTCTTGTTCGTCAAAGAGGAACAAAAGTACATCCTGGTAACAACGTAGGTATCGGATCAGATGATACTTTATATGCTTTAATTGACGGTCAAGTTAAATTTGAAGCTCACAGACGTGACAGAAAACAAGTTAGTGTTTACGCTGTGTAACTAAACATTATCAAATAAAAAAGCTCCCTAAAACAGGGAGCTTTTTTTAATATGTCATCTCCCAATTATCATTCAAAATTTTTCCAAAACAGCCAGTCCAAGAATTATTTGCTGAATAGCAGTCTGAATCAAAATTAGAGTTTCTATCATCCTTATCAGGTTTTTCCCCATCATTCGACCAATCATCAACAGTTCCATCATTATAAATATAAATTGCAAACATATCACGGCCTGCAATATTAGGGCCTTTAGGACCATTTATATCAACATATAAAATTGCTATTGTATCTAATCGAATAGATGACCTGAATGTTATAGCAGCACCACTTGCAATTGCAATAGAGTAATCTAGCAGAGTTCCAATATGCTCGGAATCATTAATTTTTCTATAATTACTATTTGGAGCAAAACAAGGTTCTGCATCTTCTCCACAATCATTGACCACATTAAAATAAGATTTAAAAAATAACTTTAAAGCATCATTACTAATCAACCCTGCTTCCTTTAAATTTAAAGCATTTCTATCTGTTTGGTATTGGATTAATGCTTGAGATAATTCATTATAAAATTTATGTAATTGGGTTACATAAGTCTTTCTTTGATGATTTTGCATCAAAGTCGGGACTGTCATTGCGGATACAACACCAATTATCCCTAAAGTAACTAACACTTCTGCAAGGGTAAAACCAACAAGAGAGCTTAGATTACGCCCCCCCCCCGCGTTTTGCGACCATTGAATCTTTTCATAACTAGCTCCTTTCTTAATCCATATATTTATTATAACAGATATTCCAAAAGTTTCAACTAATCAACTATTTTTATTCTACCATCATCTTTTATATCAATAGGTTCAGTATGTTTATGCATATAATCTTCAATACATTTGCAAACATCAAAATCATAGATTTTTTCAGCTTGTTTATATTTATTTAGCATTGTAAACCCATCGTGTCCTTGTGCATAATAATCTGTTAATGCAGTTTTATACATCTTATCAGTTCTTGGATTATTAATATTTATAGGTGTCTCATTACCATTTTTATCAACAAAAGAAGCTGATTTTAATTCTCCATTTTTAGAAATTGTATATTTTAAACCTGAAACATGAACAATTCCCGGTTTGTTATTTGTGTTCACTAATGACTTAGAAGAAACTCTTAGCATATCTACTATTTCTTTTTCTGAATAATTTGCAACTACCATTTTATTTTTAAAAGGGGAAATATCTTCAAGCCATCTTGTATCTAATTTACCTGGTTCAAAAAATCCTCTAATTGTCGCTGAACCAAATAAGGCAATATCTGTATCCAATTCTTCTCTCATGCAATCGCATAAGAAGTTTGCATGCCCGCTTGGCTCAATTGAAGCATTTTTAAGTGGCGGAGGAGCAGAATTGATAACTCCTACAACTTTTGGTTTTCCTAGAATTTTTTCAAACACATATCTTACAACTGGACTACGTTTAAAACCTCTTGTACTAGTAACATTATTTTGAATTTTTGTCATTACACCATTATTATTCCATTCTACATTCAAAACACCAAAATAATTTCCGTCACGACCGGCTTGCGTAATAACAACAGGTTCTCCTGATTTAGAATTAAATAAATTAACACCTGGTTTTACATCTTGAACAAAATTATGTGAATGCCCACCTAATATTATATCAATACCTTCGGTTTCTTTTGCAATTTTTTGATCATACCCAAAACCAACATGGGATAATAGAATAATTCTATTTACCCCTTGTTCTTTTAACTTATTAACCTCTGTTTGAACATCTTTTATAGTACTTTCAATACCATCAATCTTTAAATCTTCAAAAAGTTTTCCATATTTTAATCTTGAAAATAAATCAACCGGAGAAACACCAATTATTCCGTATTTATTTCCGTTAACTTCTTGAATATAAGATTTTTCAACTTTTTTATACAATGGATTATCAGGCTTAATATTTATATTACAAGCTAACATTTTATAACCCATTTGAGGAATTAATTCTGCAATATGCTTAGGCATATCATATTCATGGTTCCCCATAGCTGACGCCATAATACCCATAATGTTTTGAGCTTCAACCATAACCTGATTTGCTTTCACAGGCTCTCCTAATTGAATATCTCCTGATGACAGCTTCAATTTATCGGTAGGTACAGAAGGAATAAATGCATCAAAAGCATTTGAAGCCGTAATAGTTCTTTCCATATTTATTGACTTGCCATGGAAATCGTTTATATAAAAAATACTGGACCTATTAGGATTATTAGCTTCTGTTTTACTGTTTGGCGATTTTCTTAAAAGCGCCTGAGCCATTAAATTCGATTGTGGAGTATTTATGGGCGTTATCATCTAATCTAATTCCCTTTAGCATTAAACACCCTAAAAAAAATTTTTGCTATATTAAAAATAAAAGGTTTACAAAAGTTATAATTCAAATTCCATTGTCTTAACATCCCATTTTTCTTTTAATTCTTTTATTAACTTTTCTGCATTTTTTAAAACTTCTAATAAGACAATGCCTGAATTCACACAAGTATCTTTTTGCACTGGATGCAATCCAACTCTTGTTTTTATATCACAACCATAAGTTGTAATAATCTTTTGAAATTCAATAGCATCTTCTAATCGATTTTTTAAAATAACACCAATAATTGTAGTTTTCATATACTCATCTCCATATTTAAAACCATAATAAATTTCTATAAAAAAAATAACATCCCCTGAGGGATATTATCTTTTATTAATTTTGATGAGTATTTATAATTTATTTTTCGAGCTCATCCATAGCTTGAAGCTGTTTTTTCTTGTAGTTATAAATTACGGCATCTACAAGAAGCTCATAAGATTTCATATTCTCGATATTCGGGAATTCTTCTTTGAGTTGTTCTCTGACCATTGCTTCCAGCTTACGTTCGTCAGAACTTGATTTTAATTCGTCAACTCCGCTAATCATTCTTATATATTCAGGAGATGATTTGTCAATATTGTGATTCATAAAATTTAGCCAGCGTAATTTAGGGCTAATATGTTTTCCTAAAGATTTTACGACTTTTAAATTTTTTAATCGGTTTAACATGAAGTTGACTCCTACCATTTATTGTTAATTTTTATATTACCTACTTCGTACTATTGTAAAGTATCCTGAAAAAAATAATTTACTTTTTTACAAAGATTGTTTACAATTCTTTATAATTTACTGAAATCTGCTAAGTGATTATATTTGCCTTTCAACATAGTAAGAAGAGCTAATCTGTTTTCCTTAACATTTTCATCTTTATCCATTACAAGAACATCGTTAAAGAACTTTTCGACAGATGGATTAATTTCTTCTAACTGCTTCAAATAAGCGTCATAATCTAAATCTTCACTTACTGTTTCAATCTGATTTAACAACATGCTCTCAGCAGGTTCTTTAAATAAATTCTTATTAACAGATTTTTTAGAATCTTCTTTTAAAATTCTCAATACTCTGTTAGCACTTTCTAATACTGCTTCTGAATTCAATTTTGAAACAGCTTCTACACGTTTGATATAATCAGTTAAATCAACAAGCGGATTTTTATTAGCAGCACAAGCCTCTAATACATTTTTAGAATATTTTTCAGACAAGAAAATTATTAATCTTTGAATAAAGAATTCATAAATTTCATCTGTGACTTTACCTGATACTCTGCTAATACAAGATCCTGCAGCTTTTTTGAATTTATCAGCAATATTTTCACCTTCTGTAGATACAGGAAGTAATAATAAAGTTTCAGTAATCAATTTAGTCAAATCAATTTTTAAATCGTTTGCTAAAATAGTTCTGATAACACCTAAAGCCGCACGGCGAACACCTAGAGGGTCTGAAGATCCGGTAGGTTTTTTACCTTCTGCAAATACTGCACAAATTGTATCTATTTTATCGGCAATACCAACAATTTGTCCCTCAGTTGTAACGGCAATTTCACCATCTGCGTTAAGAGGGAAATAATGTTCTTTAATACCTTCACAAACACAATCAGGTTCACCTGATACTCTTGCATAATCAGCACCGATAAATCCTTGCAATTCAGTAAATTCAAATACTAAGTTTGTTGTCAAATCAGCTTTTGCAAGAAGTGCAGTTCTTTCAACAGTCGGATTGTTTCCAACCATTAATTTAGATAATTTAACAAGTCTTTGAGCCTTATCATACATAGAGCCCATACCTTTTTGGAATGTAATACCCTTCAAGTCTTCAACATAATCAGCTAAAGGCTTTTTAGTATCTTCATTAAAGAAAAATACAGCATCGTCTAAACGAGCTTTAATAACTCTTACATTACCTGCTTTAATATTTTCAAACTCATCTCCAAGATAATTTGTCATAGTGATAAATTTATTAATTAATTTACCATCTTTATACAAAGCGAAATATCTTTGGTGAACAGCCATTACAGTAACAACAAGTTCTTCCGGTAATCTTAAATAATCAGGATTAAACTCACATACAGCAGGCACAGGATATTCAGTAATAAATGTTACTTCTTCCAATAAATCATCTGTATAATAAGGAGTTGCTCCCAATTTTGCAGCTTCTTCTTTAGCTCTGTCAATAATTCTTTGTTTTCTTTCTTCCTGATCAACAATTACGCAACAGTTACGCATAATTTCTACGTAATCATCAGGGTTATTAATATAAACATTTTGTTGAGCAAATCTATGACCACGTGTCACATTAGAGCTTTCTTTATCAATAATTTTAATTTTAACTTCTTCTCTATCCAAAATAGATACGACCCATCTTATAGGACGAGAAAATTTTTCATCATTGTCAGCCCATCTCATAAAGTGAGAGCCTTGCAATTTTAAAACTATTGATGGAACATTTTCTTTTAACAAATCAACAATAGATTTTCCTTTGATTGTAATTTTTGCATGGATATAATCATCTTCAATATACAAATCTTCAGGATTAATACCGTTTTTTCTGCAAAAACCTTCTCCGGCTTTTGTCAAATTTCCATTTTCATCGTATGCAACTTTTTTAATAGGTCCTTTTACAACTTTAATTTCATCTTTACTTTCTTTTTCAAGACCTGAAACGATTACAGCTAATCTTCTTGGTGTTGCATATACTTTAACATCTTCAAATTCAACTTTATTTGAATTCAAGAAGTTTTCAAAACCTGTTTTTAATTGTTGAATTGCTGACGGGATAAATTTATAAGGTAATTCTTCACATCCAACTTCTAATAAATATTTACTCATAATGTTTCCTTTAAATTATATATAATCTTAATACAATTATAGTTTATCAAAACTGAAAGTAAAGCAAACAAAAAACTTTTTTACAGATATAAAAACCTGTTAGCAATTTATGAACATTCTTGAAAATTAACCAATAAAAAATTGCGCTTGGCGCGATTCGAACGCGCGACCTATCCCTTAAAAGGGGAGTGCTCTACCTGCTGAGCTACAAGCGCAAATTTATAAATGCTATTCATTTCGTCAGTGATATTATCTTAGCAAGAACAAAATTTAATGTCAACACTTTTATTAAAAAAAAATTACGATCTTAAAAAAGATCGTAATTTTCAAGCTATTTTAGATGAATATACTTCTTTGCGCAGTCAAACATGGAATTCACGAGAGCTGCATTTGAATAAATATTCATGCCATTTGATTCTAATACCTGCTTCATTCGTTTTTCCCACATCGAGTAAATATCATCTTTACTTAAATCTAGAACTTGAGCTATCATTGTAAGCTCTTTAAAATCAATCGGGATTGGCAAAGATCCTCGAAGCATGTCAACAATATCTAAACGTTTTTTTCTTGGGAATGCTTTCAAAAAATTGACAGTTGTCATGCCTTTTTCTTTCATTACATCTTTAAAAAATTCAACAGAATCATCTATTAAAATAGGTTCCTGAGGAATTTTATATTCTTCGAACTCTTCAGGCTGAATTTCCATGACTGTTGCAATTCTTTCTAAAGTAGTACCGCGAGTTGAAAATGGAATTGCATCGTCAATTAAATTGTAAACATAAGACAGTGTCACACCAATCATTTCAGCAAAATCCTTTTTATGTAGAGAGTTTTTTTCTAAGAATTTTGCAACTTTTTCTGAACTTTTTTCTTGAATTATCGGTTTATTCTTCATAGTCACATCCTCTTCTTTTAGCATTTTTAAAATAAATGTTTTCTATCTTTTTGTTAAGCGTAAAGATGGTAAATCCCAACGGTAATATTTATTTACGTTAAAATAATAAATATAAAGGATTATAAAATATGAAATTAATTGTAGGACTAGGAAATATAGGCGACAAATACTGCTTTACAAGACATAATGCAGGATTTATGGTACTTGATAAATGGGCATTATATAATAATATTTCATTCAGAGAAGAAAAAAAACTCAAATGCTTTATTGCAAAAATAGGAGATAATCTACTTATCAAACCAACAACTTTCATGAATTTGTCAGGTGAAGCAGTAAGAGCTGTTATGGATTATTATAAAATTGAAGTAAAAGATATTTTGATTGTCTATGATGATATTGCATTAGATTTAGGAAGAATTAGATTTAGAGCAAACGGCTCTGACGGCGGTCATAACGGCATAAAATCAATTATTAAACATGTAGGTACTAAAGAATTTGACAGATTAAAAATAGGAATTGGCCCACAACCAAATATTCCTTCAGAAAATTATGTACTACAAAATTTTCCGAAGGAACAACATGACGAATTAAAAAATGTTTTAATCAAAGCCGATGAAGCGATTGAATTTTATCTTGAATATGGAATTCAAAAAGCGCAAAATCAATTTAATTAAAAACCAACAGGATAATCTTTTTTAAATTCAAACCCATCCTCTATAAAGAGTTGAGAACAAGCAGGAACTGAAATATCTATATCAGTTGATTTGCATCTGGTTATTAAATCATCCCTTGTATATTTTTTTCTCTCAGATTTACTCATTGGCAATAGCCCTGAAACATTGGTTATATCATAAGAAGAACCAACATGATATTTGCCAAAATTGAATAATGTTTTTCCAGGGACTAACTTAACTCTTTTACTAGGATCTTTTGAATATCTATAATTTGGAATAATAGCAAAAGCTCCTCCATAAATATTTACACCAACACCATTAGGTAAAATAAAAGCCTTTCCATAACTTACGGAAGCTGGAGTTGAATAAAAAGTTGATCCAAAGCCTGAATCTAAAACTTTTACATTACCTGATAAATTATCTTTCAAATAATCTTCAAAAAGCGCATTAGCACATTCTGTAAATTCATAACCTGTTGGACAAGCATCTTTTCTATACTCTAATGCGTAATAACTACTGAATGGGATACCTGTCAAAGATTGTTCTTTTGCTATAGCATTTGACAATATCGAATAAGTTTGCTTTAACTTTGTTGCAATAACTTTTTTTTGATAATTTGCAATCAAAGTTGGTAATGTCATTGCTGCAACAACACCTATTATCCCTAAGGTTATTAATACTTCAGCGAGAGTAAAACCTTGCTTATTCTTATAGTGATGTATCATATCACTAATATAGCATTTTGAATTTACATTTTCAACACCTGAAAAACCTTGTGGAGCAAGCTCTAAATTGCCCCCCCCCCGATATCACTAAATCTTTTCATTTCTTGCTCCTTTCTTATTTCCATTACTTATTTTAACATATCATTTTAAACTACTCAATATAATAATTAAGTTTAATTAATTATTTTAAAAATTTATTTAAGATTTTTAATTAGAAACTATTTCCAAAAAGATTCATCATATAGAGCACGATTAGCACATCCAATACCATTCATTGGACTTGTTGAATATTGATTACAATAGCTATCAGCATTCTTTTCATACTTTGTACCAACAGCACCCATTGGCAATAATTTTCCACTATCTGTTAGCTCAAAAGTAAATAAATCCCGTCCCCATTTATTAGGTCTTTTCTTGAAACCATTCACATCCACGGAAACAAAAACATTACCAACAGAATTTGTAACTATATTATTTTCGAAAAAATACATCATACCATCGGATAATACATACTGTCCATCATCAAAATATGCTATTTGAATATCAGCAGTATTATTATAATTTTTATATATATTATTCTTATTTTCTGAATCATCATAAAAATAAATACACGCAGTGCTTTCTGTACCTTTACCACAATCAATTGCACCTTTAAAATATGGTAAAAGTGCCTTTTTAAAAGCCCCAATTTCTGTATTAAAAGTAGATTTTGTTGGAACTTCTCCTAGATCTTTTTGATACATTAATAAAGCTTGTTGTAAAGTGGAATAAGCTTTTTTTAAAGCTTCTTGACGTTCTTTTCTTTCAGTATTATTAATAACTGCAGGTAATGTAAGAGCAGCGACAACCCCTATTATACCTAAAGTTATCAACACTTCTGCAAGTGTAAAACCTTGTGAGAAAAGCCCTAAATTGCCCCCCCCCCGACATTACTAAATCTCTTCATAACTAGCTCCTTTTTTTTTATATTCCTAAGTTTCATTTTAGCATATTTTTTTTCACAATTCAATAGATACTTAGAATTAGCTTTGTGGTTATAATAATATTTATTTTTAATATATAATTAAACTAAGATAATAATATATAAAGGAGCCTTAAATGAGTTTACAAACAGCAGAACAATTTGAAGAAAATGAACAATATACACAAGCTTTTGAAGAATATAAGAAACTTTATGAAAGAAACCCTAAAGATTTAAGTCTTTTAGAAAGACTAGGACATATTTCTATGCTTTTGGATAACAAAGAAGAAGCTGCTAAATATTATTCTGAAATACTAGAATCTGATGCTACAAATGTTCTTGCTTATGAACAGCTAATGGATATTTATGTATCAACTGACAAATATAAATATTATATTTACAGAGGTAATATGCATACAGTAGAACATAAATTAGAACATGCTATCAATGATTATAAAAAAGCTATAAATTGTGCTCAAGAAGACAAAGATATAATTTCTGCAAGATTTGTATTAGGTACCTTATACGAACAAGAGGGAAATAACGTAAAAGCGATTGATGAATATTTAAAAGTTATTGAACACGAAGATTCTCATGAAGAAGTCTACATAAGACTTGCAAATTTATATGTAAAAGAAGATGCAATACCTAGCGCAATAGATGTTCTTGAAAGAGGTAGAAAAGCCGGTTTTGACAAAACAAACTTAAAAGAACAACTTGCAGATTTATATTTAAAAAATGGAAATCCTGAAAAAGCAATTGAGATTACATCTGATGAATTGACTAAAGTAAAATGCCTTTTAGATATGGACAAAAAATCTGAAGCTTTTGAAAAACTTCAAAAAATGGAAGGTCAATATAATCACATTCCACAATTCTATTCACTTAAAGCTCAATATTACTATATGACTAAAGATCTTGATAAAGCACTTGAATGTGTAGAAGAATTTGATAAATATGAAAAAAATTCACCACTTACATATCAAATGCGAGCATTAATCTATGAAGAAAAAAATGAAGATTATAACTCTTACCTAAATTGGGGTAAATACAATTTAGTAAGAGGAAATAAAGATATTGCAATTAATGAATTTTTAAATGCAAACCAAATAAAAGATGATGATATTAATCTTTTAAACACACTTGCAATGCTTTTGGAAGAATCTGGAGATAAAAATCACGCTATGGAATTTTATGAAAAAATTTCAAAACTTGATGAAACAGACAAAAAATCTCTCCAAAAATTAGCAGAATTCAGAGAAAGCATCGGAGATTACAAATCTCAAGCAGAATATCTCTTAAAACTTTACCATCTTGATAAAAGAAATTCTACAACAGTAAGACAACTTGGTGAAGCATACGAAAAACTAAGAAACAAACCTGCTGCCGTTGAATGCTATGAAAAATATTTGGAAATAGGTAAAGGAAATCCTGATTATTCTAAAATTCAACATAAATTAGAAAAATTACAAAATACAGAAATGCAGGAAGAAGAAGGGTTTATTGATAAAATAATGAAATGGTTCAATAAAAACTAAAATAAAGTTCCAAGCATTCCAATATACATTTGGTAAAAAGCAACAGCAACAAATAAAACAACACCACCCATAATAACAATTACTGTGGGCTCAAACATTTTTGTCATTGCTTCTAATGCCATATCAACCTTTTTATCAATAACTTCCGCAGCATCATGCAACATTTTCCCTAAAGTACCAGACTTTTCTCCAGTCGCAATCATTGTAAGCAGAGCATGCGGGATTGTATCAGTAGCCTGAAAAGCCTCTGTCAAAGACTTACCCCTCTTTACAATTGAGATGGAATTTGATATTTTACCTTTTATCGTATGATTTCCAACTGTTTCATTAGAAAGTTCTAAGCCAGACATAATAGGTAATCCGGCATCATATGAAATATGTAGAACAGTTAAAAAATTCGAAAGATTAATATATTTTATAAAATCTGAAACAACAGGAATTTTTAATATAAAATCATCCCATCTGCTTTTAAACTGATAATTTTTAAATAATGATGACACAGCACCACAAGCAGCACCAACACCAATTATTAAAAGCCACCAAAAATGTTCAACAAAACTGCAAATTCCAACAAGCATAGAAGCTAAAAAAGGTAATTCAGCACCATTAAACGCAAAAACGCCCATAAATGCAGGAAATACAAATTTTGAAAATAATATCAGTAATCCTAGCATAAGAATAATTAATATAGCAGGATATATTGAAGCATTTATAATTTTTCCTTTGATACTATCTTGTTTTCTTAACAATAATAGCATCCTATCAAGTGTAGTTTCTAATTCTCCTGCATTTTCACCTGTTTTTACAAGCCCTGTATATACAGGTCCAAAAACTTTCCCATAAAAACTTTCCAGAGCTTGTGCAAAAGTCATTCCTGATAAAATTCCATCTTTAATCTTTTCACAAACAGTTTTTATTTTTATTTTAGGAGTGTTATTCGCAATAGACTGCAATGCTTCAACAATTGGAATTCCCGATGACAATAGGACTTCAAGTTCTGATGTAAACATTATTTTTTCTTGTAAAGATAAATGAGAAACATTTATTTGAGAATAATTTATTTCTTCCCTTATTAAATCAGAATATTGCTGACTTTCTTGAGATTGTTCCAAATAAATTTTAGTAGGTAAAAAACCTAATTCTCTAATTTTCTCTCTGGCTTCTCTAGGATTAGATGCTTCTATTTCACCATTAATAATATTATTATTACTTTTTAAAGCATTATATTTATACTTTGCCATAACCAACTTCCAATATATATAATTTAAACTATTTTTGAAAAAATAGCAAGAAAAAAAATCCCATCTATTTGATGGGATTTTTTATTTATACAACTTCAGAAGTTTCATTCTGTTCTTTTTTTGCTCGCTTTTGCTTTTTCTCAAAGGCAATTTTATCATCTACAAGTTTTATCACAATTGTATCACCTGGAGCATATTTACCTGAAAGAATTTCTTCAGCCAACATATCTTCAATTTTACGTTGAATTAATCTTCTTAGTGGTCTTGCGCCATATGCTTCAGAATAACCGTTTTTAGCTAAATGATCTTTAACTTCATCAGTTACTTCAACAGACAATTCACGTTCTGCAAGACGTTTGAATAAATCTTTCAACATCAAGTCAACGATTTGTCTAATTTCTTCTTGTGATAGATGAGCAAACACGATTGTTTCATCAATACGGTTCAAGAATTCAGGTCTGAATGCTTTTTTCATTTCTTCAGAAACTGTTTCTTTTAGTTTTTCGTATTTATCTTTAGATTCATCATCACTTGTAGAGAAACCTAATCTTGATGTTGTTGTAATCATGCTTGCACCAACGTTAGAAGTCATGATAATAATTGTATTTTTAAAGTTTACATGACGTCCTTTTGCATCAGTTAAACGACCGTCATCTAAAATTTGCAACATAATATTAAATACATCTGGGTGAGCTTTTTCTATTTCATCAAATAGAATTACACTGTAAGGTTTCTTTCTTACAAGTTCAGTCAAATGTCCACCGTCATCATAACCGACATATCCTGGAGGAGAACCGATAAGTTTTGCAGTGGAATGTTTTTCCATGAATTCAGACATATCAACTCTTATCATGTTATCTTCAGAACCAAATACAGCTTCAGCTAAAGCTTTTGCAAGTTCAGTTTTACCAACCCCTGTAGGACCACAGAAGATAAAACTTCCAATAGGTCTATTAGGACTTTTCAAACCAACACGAGCACGTCTTATTGCTTTTGAAATCGCAACAACAGCATCATGCTGACCAATTACTCTAGCATGCAAAGTATCTTCTAATTTTAGAAGTCTTTCACTTTCACCTTCTGTCAATTTAGTTACAGGAACACCAGTCATTGTAGCAATAACTTCTGCAACATTTTCAGCAGTAACAGTTGGTTTATTTGCTTCATGCTCTTCTCTATATTTTTGAGCCATTTCTCTGATTCTGTCTTTCAAATCAGCTTCTTCATCGCGAAGTTGAGATGCCTTTTCAAATTCTTGATTTCTGATTGCATCTTCTTTATCTTTTATTAAAACTCTAAGTTCTTTTTCTAATTCTTTTCCTTCGGGAGAAAGATTTGAAACTTTTAATCTTACTTTAGAAGATGCTTCATCAATTACATCAATTGCTTTGTCAGGCAAAAATCTATCTGTAATATATTTATTAGATAATTTAACAGCAGCAACAATTGCTTCATCAGAAATTATCAATTTATGGTGTTCTTCATATTTTGGTTTTAAACCTTTAATAATTTCAATTGATTCATCTTCAGTCGGTTCATCAATAATTACAGATTGGAAACGACGTTCAAGAGCAGAATCTTTTTCTACATATTTTCTATATTCATCTAATGTAGTAGCACCGATTACTTGAATTTCACCTCTTGATAAGGCTGGTTTCAAGATATTAGCAGCATCGATAGCTCCTTCTGCGGCGCCTGCTCCAATTAATGTATGCATTTCATCAATTACAAGAATAATATTTCCTGCTTGACGAATTTCATCCATAATTTTTTTCAAACGTTCTTCAAATTCTCCACGATACTTGGTACCGGCAACTAATAATCCCATATCAAGTTGAATTACTTTTTTACCATCTAATATATCTGGAACTTCTGCATTTACAATTCTTATTGCAAGACCTTCTGCAACAGCTGTTTTACCAACACCTGGTTCCCCGATCAATACAGGGTTATTTTTTGTACGTCTTGCAAGAATTTGAATAACGCGTTCAATTTCTTTTTCTCTACCCACAACAGGGTCAAGTCTTAATTCTTGAGCAGCTAAAGTTAAGTCACGACCAAATTCATCTAAACTTGGAGTTTTAGTTTTTCCTCCAGAAGATGATGAAGAACTAGAAGAACCAGATGAAACTGTTTGAGGTTTTGACTCTCCAAGCATTTTAACAACATTACTTCTGATTTTATTTAAATCAACGCCAAGATTTTCTAAAACTCTTGCTGCTACACCTTCACCTTCTCTTATCAAGCCTAATAAAAGATGTTCAGTTCCTATATAATTATGACCTAATTGTCTTGCCTCGTCCCAAGACAATTCTAAAACTCTTTTAGCTCTTGGGGTAAAAGGAATTTCTACAGCAACAAAACCAGAACCTCTGCCAATAATTTTTTCGACTTCAGCTCTAGCATCTTTTAATGTAACGCCCATAGACTTTAAAGTTTTAGCAGCTACGCCAGTGCCTTCACCAATCAAGCCTAAAAGCACTTGTTCAGTCCCGACAAAATTATGACCGAGCCTACGCGCTTCTTCTTGAGCTAACATTATAACTTTTATAGCTTTCTCCGTAAAACGTTCGAACATTTATTACTCCTATCTCTCTCAAATTATATATATATTTTACATAAAACATGAAAAACTTTCAAGGTATAAAAAATTTTTTCAACAAAGTAGTTGACATTTAATTTTTCTTCATGTACAATAGAACTTGTCGAAAGAAACAAGCCCCCATCGTCTAGAGGCCTAGGACAACACCCTTTCACGGTGTAGACAGCGATTCGAATTCGCTTGGGGGTACCATTTAAAAAGATAAGCGGTTTTAACCGCTTTTTTAATTATAAGATTAAACTTTACAAATAGTTTTAACAGGTTACAATATAAATATGACAAACAGAAATCAAATCCGACGAATAATAAGTAATATGAAAGGCTTGTTTTAAAAATAAGACGCTTATTATTGTCGTAAAAAAGATTTTTATTACTTGACCTTTCCCCCCGAAAGGTCTTTTTTTTTGTTAATAATCGTTAAAATTATACAAAAATTAAGCAAGAAATTATATTCAGTGTACTTATGAAAAAAGTGAAAGGTAGTTACATGGAAAAATTTATCCGACGAAACTCAATAATCAAGGCGAATACCCCAATCGTCAAATTAATGAATTTAATTTGGGGGCTATAGTTTAGATATTGAGAAGCACATAAATGTGCACAAGGAAGGTAAAAATGACGCTCGCAATTACAGCAGGAACAATATATTCAACATTAGGAAATAATAATTCATTAGTCCCTATGGCTATCAAAGATATAGCTAACAGTACAGGGCTTACAGCAGGTTCATACATTACAGGAGATAAATTAGAGGGAAAAGACAGATTTTTAGATGAATTCGGCACTCAAGCCATTTGGTTATTCGGAATCCCCGTTTATAAAAAGCTCATGGATTACACCATGTACAAAGCATTAAAAATCGATCCGACTTTTGATGTTAGAAACCTTTCAAAAAATAGAAGTAAACTACTTGAAAAATCTATAAAATACGCAGATTCTTCAATAAAAGAGAGCATGATTAAGGCAAGCAAAAATCCAAAGTATACAAAAAATCTTGCTATGACAAAATTTATTGTATCTACAGCTTTGACAATTGCTTCTTATGCAGGATTAACAAAATATAGACACTACAAAACAAGAAAAGATGCAGAAAAAGAAATCCTAGCTGAAATGGCTAAAGAAAAAAATAACAAAAATACAGATACTTTTTCTTATACAAAACCAACATCAGAAGCTTTTAACAATTTAAAATTAAAAAAACAAACTACTTTCACAGGAAGCATTCAAGACTTCATGTATAATCCGGTTAAAAACCTTATGATTTTAGACGGAGCTATCACCGCAGAAAGACTTGCAGAATCAAGAAACAAACAAGAATTACTTGGCTATACTATTAAAGAAGGCTCTGTATGGCTATTCATGTATTTTGCAAGCAAACCAATCCAAAAATTCTTAGAAAATGCTGCAGAGAAGAACAAAGAAAAACCAGCCTCAATAGACTTAGATGCAAGAGTAATAGAAAGTAAAGAATTAAAAGAAGCATTTGAAAACGGCAAACTTGTCGAAAGCAGTAAAAAAGTATTATCCCTAAAAAATCATGAAGAATTACTTGATTTCATGCACAATAATCCTGACGATTTTGTTGTACAAATGGCAAAAAAATCTGACATATTGCCAACTTTGAAAAATGCAACTCAAAATGATGATATTGATTATAGAAAATATATCGATTTTGATGAATTTAAAGGCGTTGCAGAAAAATTAGATAAATTAAAAAACAAATTTGAAGAATTTAAACAAGCAAATGTCAAAGAAAAAACATTAGATGCATTTTTAGATAACGTCAAAAAATTAAAAAGAAGATCAATCCTAAAAAACATGGGAGCATGTATCGGAGCATTAGGAATTCTTGCACCTGCTCTAATGATTGCATTTAGAAAATTTGATAAAGATAATAATGCATTCCAAGTTAAAGAAGACTTAAAAAAAGAATTACAAGCCAAGGGAAAGATTTAAAGATTGAGCGACAACAAAACCTGTTGACCAACAGTTTTGAAGATTAAACCCACCGCAAAATCCATCTATATCCATGACTTCGCCACAAAAATATATTCGTGGCACAAGCTTTGATTCAAGAGTTTTAGGATTAATTTCTTTTAAATCAACTCCGCCTGATGTAACAACTTCACCATCAGGCGCTGTACCTACAATCGTTGTTTCAAAATTTCTTAATTTATCTAAAATTTTATCGCGAGTTTTTCCATTTATTTCATGGCATTTTATATCAGGATTAACACCTAGTTTTTTAAGACAAAACTCCGCCAATGATTTTGGAACATACTCTCCTAACAAATTTTTTATACTCTTATGAGGATTAGAATTCAACTCTGATTGCAAATCTATTTCGCCAACGAAATCAAACGTTAATTTATATGGGAATTTATCCCTAGCTCTTAAAGAAGATATCTTATAAACCTCAGGTCCAGATATCCCTTTATGAGTAAATAATACATTATTTATAGACACTCCACTTAATGAAGAAAAATCTTCAGCAGTCTTCAATCCGACAAGTGCAGGTTTAGGCTCAATAATTTTATGACCGAGCATTTTTATCAAATCATATGAAGCATGCCCACCGGTTGCTATTACAACATAATCAGCATCATATGCACCCATGTTTGTAACAACAGAAAAACCTTCATTAATCCTTAAAACTTCTTCTTTTATAAATTTAACCTTTTTTAGGGAATTAAGAAATTTTTCTCTTACATCAGAAGCGCTATTTGATATAGGAAAAAATCTCATATCATCTTGCATATAAGTTTTAACGCCAATGGTTTCAAAAAAGTCAAGCGTATCAGCAGTCCCAAATTTTGAAAATATTGAATATAAAAATTTTTCTCCTCTTGGATAATTAGATGCTAATTCTCTAAAATCATATTCCCCATGACATAAATTACATCTACCCCCACCTGTTGGTAATAATGTTTTTAATGGGGATTTTTTATCAAAGACAAAAACATCAAAATTGTTCTGCAAAAAATAGGCACAAATGCACCCTGCAGGTCCGCCCCCGATAATTGCAACTTTAGATTTCAACTCTTGTACCATATAAAAATACCATTTCAGGGTTTTCTAAATCATTATGCAATTCAGATATAGTTTTGTGCAAAACAGGATGTTCAAAATTAGGAATTAACTCTAACAAAGGAACAAGAGTAAATGCTCTTAAATGCACAAATTTATGTGGAATTGTAAGATTCTCTTCATTAATAATATCTTTGTTATAAAACAGAATATCAATATCAATCGTACGATCTGAATATCCTTTATTTTCTTCTCGCTTACGGCCTAACTGCTGTTCTATTCTTTGACATTCAGCTAAAAGTTCTTGAGGCGAAAGACTTGTCTTAATTTCGACAACAGCATTCACAAACCAATTTTCAGAATCCATACCCCAAGGTTCTGTTTCATAAAAAGCAGAAGTTCTTATAAGAGTAATATTATCAGATGCGCCAAGCAAACTTGTTGCTTGTTGTACATATCCGATACGATCGCCAGAATTTGAACCTAAACTTAAATATACTATTGCCATATCAACATTTTAGGTTTTTTAAATGGTAATGTCAATATTATAATTAAAATTGAACAGTTATTTTTTTTATTATATAATCACTGTTGGAATTATGTTTATTTATAGAATTTTATCAACGATATTATTTTTAATTTCATTGCCAATTTATGCGGCAGTAAGAGCTTGTCGTGGAAAATTTTTGCCTGGTTGGAAAGAAAAACTTGGGAAATTTACAGCTCCTGAACTAGGTGAAAAAGTTATTATGTTCCATGGCGTATCTGTAGGAGAAGTTATTGCACTTGAAAATTTAATAAAGAAAACAAAAGAAACTTTTCCTGATTACAAAATAGTTATTACCACCGGAACTAAAACAGGACAGGAAATTGCTCACAAAAAATTCGATAATATTGCTGATTTTATAACATATTTCCCATTTGATATAACTATATGTGTTGAATTATTTTTAAAGAAAATTAAACCAAGTGTTGTCTTAATTGCAGAAACAGAATTATGGCCAACATTTGCTGCTTATTGTAAAAAAAGAGAAATTCCTTTATTTGTAATTAATGGAAGAATATCTGATTCAACTTATAAAAGCTACCGTTTATTAAAAGGCTTCTTCAGAGAACTTTTCAAAAATTACACAAAAATTCTTACTCAAAGTGAAGAAGATAAAGAAAAATTTATTAGTATAGGTGCTCCTGCAGACAAAACAATGGTTATGAAAAACCTTAAATTTGACGTAAAAAGAGCGGATGCAAATATCGAAATAGGACAAGAAAATAACAGAATAATAATTGCAGGTAGTACCCATAAAGGTGAAGATGAAATAGTATTAAATTCTTTTTCTGAACTAAAAAAAGAATTTCCAGATATTAAACTATTACTTGCTCCAAGACACCTCACAAGGGTAAATGAAGTAAAAGAATTGGTTGAGAAAACAAACCTTCCATACGGTCAAAGATCTAATAATGAAAACTTTTTAAACAATGATATTATCATTCTCGATACTCTTGGAGAATTAAGTAGAATGTATCAAATCTGTAATTTTGCCTTTATTGGAGGGAGTTTTAATAAAACAGGTGGCCATAACCCTCTTGAAGCTGTTGTATACAACAAACCAGCAATTTCGGGGCCATCTATACATAATTTTAGAGATATTTACTGGATTTTATCACGTTCTAAAGCAGGAAAAGTTGTTAAAACACCTCAAGAACTAACAAATTACATGAGAAAATTACTGGCTGATAACGAATTTTATACTGAAAGCTGCAATGATTGTAAAACAGTATTTGAATTCCAACAAGGAGCAATGGAATTTGTTATTAATGAATTAAAAAGCACCCTAAAGTAGATAATATTAATGATTTTCGCTAAATTTTATCCTACAAATAAATGATATTTGTAACGAAATATTAAGATTTTTGATATAATAATTAAAGTATTCTTCCTTTGTTGCCGTAAATAATAACAAGGAAACAAATTGAAAGGAAAAATGTCATGGGTATGGCAGCTTCTCAGGCAAGATTTTTAGGTCTTACCGCCAGAAAATCTAATACTGAATATGAAGGTCAGCAAATTAACCAACAAAGAACAACTTTGTCAAATCAATCTGCTAACTACTATAACCAGCTGCTTGGAATGACAGTTCCTGTTCCACCTTCTGTTTCAGACTATACAAAAACTGTTTATACTTTTTCAGACGGAGCTTTAAGTAACTCTATTAGCTCTCTAGTAGCACAAGCTGATGGAACATATTTAATTAGCTATACATCAACTTGGACAAATGATTTTGCAGTAATCGGTGCATCTCCTGCTATTTATACAAGAGTAAATAATGGAACTCCTGATGCTCCTGATTATTCATATTTCGTGGGTGGTCAAGAATTAAGAGAATTAGGAGGAACAATTCCAGTAGATGGAGAAGGTAAATATACTGGAAATGATCCATATCTAAGTACTTTATCAGCAGATCAAATAAAAAAATTAGAAGAAGAAGAAAAACACTATATTGAAGAATTAAACAGTAAATATGGTGATGCTGATTGGATGGTAAGATATGTTCAAAATACATCTACAGGAACTTGGTCTCCATATTTTGTAAAAAAAGATGTTTTAGAATCACCAAATACTATCTATAATGAAAATGGAACTTCTCAAAGCAATATCCCAACTTATACAGTTGGCACTGCAAAAGAAACAGAAGAAATTAAAGGGGTTACAGCTCGTCTAGAACAAGACTCTACAGGACGTATAATAAACATAACATTAAACCCTGGACAAGAAGATGAAGTTACATATGCAGTAACAACTAATACAGTAACTGATCAAGCTGCTTATGACGATGCTATGAATCAATACGAATATGATAAATATGAATACGATCAATCTATTCAAGAAATCAATGCAAAAATTGAAATTGTTCAAGCTGAAGATAAAAACTTAGAATTAAGATTAAAACAATTAGATACAGAACAAGACGCTATTCAAACAGAAATGGATGCCGTTCAAAAAGTTATTGAAAAGAATACTGAATCTACATTCAAAACATTCGGTTAATACTTTTAAACACTTTAATAGATTAAAATTAATAAAATTTTATATATTTTGTTTCCTTAATTTACGACTTTTTACCCAAAAGTCGTTTTTTATTATTCTGATTGAATAGTTAAATTCATAAACTCAATATCATCATAATCAATATAAGCTGTCTGTTGAAGATTTCTACCTGTTCTTATCGTTACTTCATTCATCTGTCCAGGGCGCAAAAGATTATTAGGAATTTTAATCCTTTGACCGTCGCCATTGAGCTGAATTTCTGCGATTTTAGAACCGTTAAAAAAGATTTCTGGCGGGCTGGAAAAAGAATTTACAACAGAATTTTGTTTCATTGAACGAGCCATTAATGTATCAATACCAATAATAGAACCTATTACTAAATAATTTCTTTTTGATAGCGCATTTGTACTAATTTTAAACGTCTTAGAGAAAAAAGGTCCAATAGATTTTCCCTTGAATTCTCCAGAATTAGCAGAATTATTTGAAAACCTATCATCTCCTAAATGAAACATTTCAGAAGATATCACAACGTCTTGCACATTACTTTTTTCAATACCAACAATTATAGGCTTTGATGCGATTTTTTCATTTATAGTCAAAGAAAATGGCCTATAACCATCTTTTTCAACAGACAAAATTGTAGGATCCTTCACATCTGTATTAAGGCTAAAAGCACCATTACCATCAGAATAAGTTGTATAATTATTTTTCGGTAAACTCACCTTAGCGCCAGCTACAGGTAAATTTGTTGCATTATCAACAATTCTACTGGTATTTCCAACACCCGTTTTTGATATTCCACCTTCCATAACAGCAGAATTCGCAGGAACAGATAATATTAACAAAGAAAAAATACAAATTATAAAGTATCTCATAAACCCTCTTTTCAAAAAATTTATATATGCATGTTAATTGTAAGAAAATAGAATTTAATCAACCCAAAGAATAAAAGAATAGTTATTAAAAAATTTTTAAAAATTTTATTTGAAATTTGAAATTTTTCTGCTAATATAAATATATGACAATTAAATATATGCCGAAGTGATGAAATTGGTAGACGTGCTAGACTCAAAATCTTGTGTGGGCAACCACGTGCCGGTTCGAGTCCGGCCTTCGGCAAATAAAAAGACACTCTGCATAGAGTGTCTTTTTATTAATATTTCATTAGCAAAAAATTTATTGTTTATATGTTTTACTTAATATATGAAAATCCAACCAATCATAAATTATCAACAATGCCATAATAAATTTACATTTGGCAGCTGTGCTAGATTTTACACAACCTCAAATGGTGATGAATTTGGAACAAACAGCTGGCTTTTTAGAGATGATATTGATTGGAAAAGACTTGCTAAATATGAAAAAAATCATTTTGCAGGTAAAAATAAAGTTAATATAATCCAATTTGCATCTTCTGACGGATCTGAAGCTTATACTCAAATAATCTCTCTTTTAGAAAATTATCCAAATAAAAATTCTGATAAGTTTTTCCCTATTAAAGCTTATGATATAGATGAAGAAATTGTAAATGCTGCCAATAGCGGACTTATAAATACTAGTTTGGTAGATAGAATGTCTCTTCAAATAAACTCTGAAGATTATTCTAAATATTTTACAGAAACAAATAAAATACTTAACATAAAAGAGGATATAACTCTTCAAAATAAAAAAACATTACAAGCTACCAATTTATTAAAAAACAGAGTTCACTTTGAAAGAGCAGATATGTATAATATTTTGGCAGAACTAAATGATAATTCTGACACAATTTTATTATGCAGAAACATATTAGGATATTTTGAAGATGATAAAGTAGAAAAATTTGTTAAAATTGTATCTAATAAATTAAAACAAGGAAGTATGTTTATTATTGGACAACATGATACATCTAACTCTTTTATTGACAGATATCTTTTAGAAAATAAATTTATGAAAATATTTGAACATGTATACCAAAAACTATAATAATTATTATTTCGTAAAGTTATTTAATTCTACTAATAAGTAGAATTAAATAACTTCTTTGAATTAAAAAATTGTTAGTATTAACGTTCTTCACAAGAACTTGCACTTGTACATTTTAAATAATCCATATTTTCCTGTCTAAGTGCCCAACCTGTACAATATGCTCGATAAGGCATGTATGTAGAACCAATACTCTTGTAACAAGAGCTATATTGTTTTGATAAAGAAAATAACCCCTCAGTAGTTGAATTTTCTTTAAAAGCACTAGAAAATGCTGGATATATTCCAGAACCATCACTTGGGATTGAAAAATAAAATAAATCCTTACCCCATTGATTAGGTTTCTTAAACCCATTCACATCGACAAGTATTGAACCACCTCTAGATGTTCCAAAAGATAAACTTGCAACCGCAATTGACATTCCATTATTTAATAGAGCTTTTGTGTAATTGGTATTAGAATTTACACTACTACTTCCACTAAATACAACCTCATCAGAAAAACACCCCTTAGCTGTTTTACAATATTTTTGAACTTTCAAGTATGGAATAAAATATTTTTCAAAATTTGCCCTATTGTAAGAAGAATAAACAGTACCTTGGGAATAATCATTAACCCACATATCCATTGATCCATATTTTTCAGATGCTGCTAATGCAACATTACTTAAAATACTATTAGCAACTTTAAGCTGGTTAATAAGAACTTTTTCTTGTTGGTTTTGAATTAATGTAGGCATAGTTATTGCAGATACCACACCTATAACACCTAAAGTTACAAGAACTTCTGCTAGAGTAAAAGCTTTTCTTTTCATACAACTCTCCATTTAATAATAACATTTACATTATAAATTAATATGTAATTTTTATCAATATAATTATAAAAAAAACTAAAATAATTTAAAATAATAATTAGATTTGCACTATAAACCTAAACGTTTTTTCAATTTTACTAAAGTTATCATATTATCCATATATTCAGGGCAAGAATTTAAATTACTCATCAAATTTACTGTTTTATTTAATTCTTTAGCTGCTGTTTCTCTATCATACATATCATTTACATATGTAAGTACAAGCATTGATACAGAATTCGTAGAAGAAGCCAAAACGGAACAAACTTCTTGATTAGGCTCTTGTAAATTTATTAAATTATATTTATTTTCAATTAAAAGAGTATTACAATCCTGATTCCTTTTCTTTATAAAATTAAATTTACTGAACGGATTAATATTTTTAGATATCAATTTTACAATCAAATCGTCATTCTGACATATATTTAACTTCTCATAAGTTTTTTGATTAAGATAATATATGTAAAAATAATATACAGAAAAGCTAACTATTAAGACCACAGAACCAACTGATAAAACTTTTTTATAATTTATTTTCATTCTATCACCTATGCTCCAATAATATATTATACCATATTTTTATATAAATATAAATGTTAAATTAACATTTATACATATTTTGCTCTTTTTTTATTTATTTTTGTTAATATATAAAAAAGCAGTTGGCAAATTTTTTTTTGTTCACTTTTTATACGTGATAAGAAATAAGGATTTATACATTGCAAAATACTATAACTAAAAATTTTACAGAAACTAAAAACAAACAAAGTTTTCTTCATTCTAATTCTAATAAAAATCTTTTTCTTTATGTTGAAAAAAGATTAAACCAAATTTTCTTTAATGAAATGAATTCTGACAATTCAATATTTCGTAAAGTCAAAAGTTCTGCCATTCAAAAAATGGCATTATTTTTATCAAATAATATTACAAGATCCTGCTCTGTAGGAATTGCAGGAGAAACAGCAAGCGGCAAATCTACAATCGCTCTAGATATAATTAATACAATACAAGGTTTCGCAGAAGAATACTGTATTAAAAATGCAATTACCAGAATTAATACTGATGATTATTATTATGACCGCTCAGATATGGTAAAAAAAGCAGGCAGTTTTGCAGAATTTGCAAAAAATTATGACTTAGATGTACCAGAAGCTCTTGAATTAGAGCTAATGAAAAAACATATTAAATCTTTACTTTTTGGAAACACTGTACTTCTTCCAGAATACGATATGTCAGGGACAGCAATCAGACGAGATAATGTAAAACCTGCTTACCCTTCAAAAATAATAATTTCAGAAGGTCTATTTACTCTCACAGACAAAGTTGTTGATGCTTTTGATTTTAAAATTTATGTAGATGTATCTCATGATATTCAAAAAGAAAGATTTTATAAAAGAGCAGCAGAAAGAGATTTAGGAGATTCTGCAGATGAAGTATATGAAAATGCTTCAAATAAAGCAAAAACTCACATTCACCCAACAGCTGCAAAAGCAGATATTATCTTATCAGGTGAAGCAGATAGAGCTGCTTATAGAAAATTTATTAATCAAATACTTGAACTTGTAAAAGAAATTTATTTTTAATTTATATTAATTACTTTTTAACTTGTTCTTTATTTTTTACATCTCTGTTATATCTGAATTTAGTAAACAGGTTTGAAGTTCCTGCAATAAAAAATCCCATAACACCAATTCCAAATAACAATGGTAGACCTGCAATTAAAACTTTTTGTTTTAAAAGTTTTTTATACATAGCATCAATATCTCCGCCATGTTTTTCCGCAATACTTCTTAAATCTTTTAAATTAGGAACTTCTAATTTGTCATTAATCAATTCTTTGCATTTTCCATTCTTATAAAGGAATTTTCTAAAGCCTTTTTCTAACAATTCATTTCCGCAAATAATATAAAAACCAACAAGAGGATATCTGAATAAAGTTTCTAGAAAATTCTGTTTTCCTCTATCTTTTGATGCGCCAAAATATCCGGCTCCGCCAACTAAAACACAAGATGTAAGCTGTCCTCTGCTTAATGCCAATTTACCATTGTTATCAGCGAAATCAAGACTAAAATATTTATTAAAAAAATCAGCTTTCTTTTTATTATCTTTAAAAAACTTGGTACCAGGTGCCAATATTATTTCTGAAATATTTTGAAGAGATTTTGAATTTTCACCTTTTTTAATCAATAATGCACTCAATGCAAGACAAACAGAATAAATTCCTGCAGCTAACTTAATATGTTTTTTTGCACTATTCTCAACCTTCTTTGCTTGTTCTGTATTTTCTGATTTCTTTTTATTCAAATTAGCAATATTCTCAAAATCTGATTGTTTAAATACCTTCAAAGTCATTAAATTTTTAAAATAATTAAGAGTATATTCAACTAAAGGAATAGCAAAAGCACTCAATGCAAGAGCAGCTTTAACCGGCAACAATTTTTTATTTACAGACGGATTATTAGCCTTTAATAAATCCACAGCTGGAGTTGCTATTTGTTTTTTCAAATCAGCTGGAAGCTTTTTAGAATATAACTTTCTAAAGATTCCTTCTCCCAAAATTGTCGGGAAATAATATACAAGAACAGATTCTGATAATTCTAAAAATGTATTTTCGCCTAAATCAGCTTTACTTCTTGCAAATACAGCTTTAGGGACAAGCCCTGTCGCACTGTCTTGAATAAATCTTATATTAGATAAACCAGCTCCACCTTCTTGTATTCCTATAATTTTACTTGCGACTTTTAATCCTGTTCCAATATTTCCAGCGTTGGTAAATGATATATTATTAACATTATTAGTTTTCATTAGTAATTTCCTTTATATAATCTGACAACAAAAAAATGACCTGCAAATTAAAACAGGTCATTTTAAAACTTTAAAATTTTATTATCAGCTTATTGCCAACTTAAAAGACCTGTTTTATCTAACAGGCGCCACCAAGATTGAGTGTTTAAATTTAAGTTTGACATAAAATTACTTTTCCTTTTCAAGAATTAAACTAACACACTAATATAAAAAAAGCAAGTATAAAGGTTACAAAATTTTTACAAATAGCTGAAAACTAGCAAAAGATAATTTTTTCAGGTATTATATACATGTTGGAAGGTTCACAGACTGGTAGGAGAAAGAAATTTGATTACAATAACCCCTAAAAACGTTACTCTAAAAAGTAATGTACCTGCATTTGGTACAAAAGAAAATGTTAACAACGAAAAAAAACAACAAACATATTCTGACCCTCTAATGCAATGGCCAGCCCGTGGATTAGCTTATTCTAATGAGTTAGGAGCTGCAATAAGCGAAGTAGCTCCAAAATTAGGAACACTACTATGGTTCCCTGCTATGCTTTATTTTGGTGCAGACATTTATGACAAATATAAAAATGAAAAAACATCATATAATCCAGATGGCAAAAGAGGTACAGAACAAGCAATCTTCCAATTACTTGCAAGTGTAATTATGCCTACTGGAGCAGTAATTGCTGGACAAAAAGCAGCATCCGGATTAGGAATGATAGGCAAAACAGGTCTAACTCTACAATCTCAAGAAGAAGTTATTAATTTCTTACAAGAATTTACAAGCCGTAGACATTTAGATAAATTTGAAAATAACATTGCCGGATTTAAAGAACAATTTCAAGAATCTTTAATTACTAAACGAGAAAAATTAATAAGAGAAAATAAATTAAAAAGACCAATTAAATTCTTAACTGAAAATATTTTTGGTCAAAGACACCCTGAATCTATTGCAATGTCTCAAAAAGATAAAGTTTTACAATATGCAGATAAACATATTGATGAAATGTTTAAAATTTATCAAAATTTAAAAGAAAATAAAAAACCTTCAGAATTTTCAAACAAAATGTGGGATAAATTTTCTAAATTAAAAACAAAATACGCTAAAGATCCTGATTATAAACCGACATTCTTAAGAGATGCGGCTGAAGATATTATAAAAAAATACCAAAAAAGCAAAATCATGAATGCTAAAATTCTAAAAACAATAGGCGGATTTGTCGCTCTTGGACTTGCAATTAAACCTATTGACAACTTTGTAGAACATGTTGTAATTAAAAAAGTTGTACAACCAGCATTCACTGGAAAACATAAAAAAGACAAACAAACTATTGCCTAAATATGAATTTTAATAACAACTTTTTTAACTGTTTTTAATTTTGCATTAAAAGCCACTTGAGGTCTATGAGCCTCATGAGGATAAATAAGTGCGAATTTTCCTACTTCTAAAATAACACTATCTGAAATTCTATCAGGATTTTCAAAAAACATTATATCTCTTTTTTCATCATATTTTTCTGAAACTATTAAATCTTTAACGGGAGTATAATCTAATTCTTCTATACCTGATAATAACATTTGAATATCAATATAATTTTTATGAGCTTCAAATTTACAATCTTTTAAATTTTTAGTTTCATAAACTTCAACATTGGCATATGAATTTTTATCTATTTCATAACGTCCAATTTCTGTTTCAGGTGTTAATGTTTTAACAAAATTAATAACATTTTGAGGAATATTATCATAAATTGACATATTTTCTAAACTATCAATAATCATAAATTACTCCAATTCAGCTAAAGCTCTTTCAAAATCTTCTTTATTAGGTGCTTTTCCATGCCAACCTGCATTATTTTCCATGAAACTAACACCCTTGCCTTTTACGGTATTAGCAAGAATTGCCACAGGTTTATTAAGCTCCTTCGCTCTTTCTATCGCAGAATAAATCGCATTTATATCATGACCATCAATTTCAATAACATCCCAATTAAACGCTCTTATCTTATCTGCTAAGTTCTCTAAAGATTTTACGTTTTCTGTACACCCATCAATTTGTAATCTGTTTCTATCTATAATTGCAATAATATTATCTAATTTTGCATGAGTACAATGCATAAAAGCTTCCCAAACACTACCTTCTTGCAATTCGCCATCTCCCATAAGGCAAAAAACTTTAGCTGGATTTTTATCAAGACGTAAACCCATAGCCATACCACAAGCAATTGACAATCCCTGTCCTAAAGAACCGGTAGCGACATCAATTCCAGGGCAAATAGGCACTGGATGTCCTTGTAGTCTTGAACCAAATAATCTAAAAGTCAATAATTCTTCTTTAGGGAAATACCCTAATTGTGCTAAAACTGAATACAAAATAGATGAGGCATGTCCCTTTGATAATACAAAACGATCTCTATTATTAAAATCCTGAGATTTAGTCCATTTTGGGCAAATATGCATACATTTATGATATAAAACAGTCAATAATTCAACAGCAGACATAGCCCCGCCAATATGTCCTGATTGTGCATTATATACCATTTTTAAGATATTTCTTCTATTTTCTTTACATAATTTTTCTAAATTTTTAACTTCTGCATCACTTAACATATTATACTCCTTTAGGAATAAACCTCTCTCTAAGAACTTTTAAAACAAACAACGGTAATGTCGGAAAAATTCTTTTAAACCTTTTTGGATCCAAAATAGTTCTGTATAACCATTCTAAACCTAATTTTTGATAAATTTCAGGTGCTCGTTTAACTTCTCCTGACCAAACATCAAAACTACCACCAACTCCCACAAACAAAGCTTCAGGCAATATTGATTTTGCTTTTAAGATAAATTCTTCTTGCTTAGGAGAACCTAAAGCACATAAAACCAAACGTGGTTGTCTGATTTTTAATTCTGCTAAAATTGAATCATCTTCGTTAAAATAACCGTCATGAATATATGTAATATACAAACTTGGAAATTCTTTAACAAGATTTTCTTTTGCTTTCTTAACTATTTCAGGTTTTGCTCCAATCAATGCTACTGATTGATTATTTTTTGCACATTCTTCTATCATTCTGTGAGAGAATTCAATACCAGCAATTCTTTTTACATTATATCCTAAAATTTTTAGTCCAATTTCCACGCCTATTCCATCTGGAATAACTAAATCTGCATTATTTATAATATCTGCAAAATCAGGATCTTTAACAGCATTGGATATCATTTCAGGATTAATAGTTACAACCTGACCAGAAATATTATTAGCATACTCTACAGCTTCATCAAATGTAAAGCTATCAATATTTAATCCTTGTAATTTTACAATTTTTCTTTCCATAAAATAATTATAAACTAATAAATCTATTTGGTAAAGAGAAATAATAAAAAAGGTTCATCAAATTGATGAACCTTTTTATTTTTTAAAAGAAGAATTTTACTGGTTGTATTTGTTTCAAATGGCACATTGAATTTCCTTCTACGGAACATTCACTTAATTTTGATACTGCACCAGCATCTTTACAATATGGTGTTGCATCTCCAACGTAACCAGATAAACATGCGCCTTCTTTAAATGATGTACTCTTTGACAACCATTTCATTCTACGATTTCCACTTGAATAATCTTCGTATTGAACGCTTACCTGTAAATGATGAGTACTATCCCCACCACTTACACCTGGGTTTGCTTTATCATACGCTGGGATTATTTTACCTGATAGAGTAATATAAAATGGATATACATCACTCCATAATTGAGAGTCTCCTTTTACTCCATCTATATCGACATAAACGGTATAACCATATGAATTTGTATTTGGAACTCCGTCATAAGTTCCACCTTGAGTATTTCCTGCTAATACAGCTATTTCCGCAGCATTACTATGTAAGTTATATATACGGAGACCATTCCCCAATATCAGATCAGGATCTTTATCAGCAAAATTCTGAGTACCTTCAGTAATTCCACTACCAGAACATACACTAGTATTACCAGAAATATTAGCATGGCGTTCTAACAACTTACAGAAATTTTCACCTTTTCTTGGTAATGTTCTAGGAGATGGAATACACTTACATTGTTCTTCACTCCACTGATAGGATTCATCTGAGCATCCTCTATTTACATTCGGATTTTGACTTACTACACCAGTTTCAGAATCACATTGTTTACATATAGACAAATCAGTAGGGCAATCAACAACACATTGACAATCACTATTCAAATGTTGTCCACTTGGACAAGTTTTTAAAGTTCCAACTAATGAACACGTATTTTCATCCCACTGTTGGCCACATGGGGTAGTACTTGGTTTATTTGTACAAGGCAACTTTTCACAAGTACAAGAACTTGTATTCAATTTATAACCGCTTGGGCAAGATCTATTACATACACACATACATGATATCAGAGTATAACCATCTGGACAATATTTAGGAATACCAATTAATTTACAAGAACTTTGACTCCATCTTTGACCACAAGGTATATAACTTGGAGGCTTACAAACTGGGCATTTTGAATAACTTGTAGCCTGACTACCATCAGGGCAAGTAACATAACAAACACCTGAATAAGATATACTTCCATTTGGGCATTTTACTGGACACCTAGAAGGAGGACATACACTAACACCTGTATCATAACAATATGTTGCGCGACCTCCATCTATACACATAAACTGATCAATGGATTGGCTAGGTGGTTTCCTAATAGCATATGCAGGAGTAAAGAAATTATTCAAAGAAAATACATTTTTAAAAAATTTAGATGATTGATTATTTTTTGCTAAATTATTTTCTAATAATGCTTCTTTATATTCAGGATCTGTAGGATCCCAATCCGCAAGCATTTCTGCTGATATTTTTCGTAATGATGAATATGCATTATAATAAGTATACGAAACGATATTATCTAATTTTGCTTTGGTTATACCTATTGATACAGCTACAATTACTGCAATAATCAACATTACAATTATAATTTCAGCTAATGTATAAGCTGAATGAATAAACTTGGGTAGCCTAAAAGAGGCTTCTTTACGCATTAATGCGATAAGATTAATCTTCTTCATAAAAATCCTCATCCTCATATTGCTCAAAGTATCACATTCCCATTATAACATATGTGGATACATTTGTATAGACGCTTAGGGAAAATATTAATATATTTTAGCTAATTTAAACAAATAATCTTCTTTTGCGCCACATTGCAAACCTTTTGGGATAAAGTTTTCTTTAAATTTTTCAACAGCATAGCGATCTGTCATACCAGAAATATAATCAGTCACAATTCGTTCTATTTTACTTTCTTCACAAACTGGTTTTAACATATCACAATACAAGAAAAATAACTCTCTTATAACATTTCTTGCTTTTTTCTCTTCTAATTTTGCAGGAGATGAATCTTCATAGACATTTTCAAACATCCATTGACGAAGTTTTGTTGTATAATGCCAACCTTCTTCACTCATTGCAACTGTTGGTTTTCCTATTGAATTTACAACAATTTCATTTATCATCTTATTTAATCTTTTGCTCTGTACAGAAGAAAAATAATCAATACAATCTTTAGGCAAATCACTTTCTGCAATAATTCCTGCTCTAATCGAGTCTTCTATATCGTGATTTATATACGCAATTTTATCCGCCAATTGAACAATTTGAGCTTCAGGAGTTTTAGGAGTATACCCCCAAGTATGAGTTAAAATACCATCTATAGTTTCCTGACATAAATTCAGATTTTCCAGAACTTCTACAACTCTTACACTTTGAATATTATGATGGAATCCGCCCTTTACAAGCTCATTTAAAACCCCTTCTCCACAATGTCCAAATGGTGTATGTCCTAAATCATGACCTAAAGCAATTGCTTCAACTAGATCTTCATTAAAATCAAGAGCTCTTGCTATTGTTCTACCAATTTGAGAAACCTCCAAGGTATGAGTTAAACGAGTTCTAAAATGATCATCAAAAGGAGATAAAAAAACTTGAGTTTTATGTTTTAAACGTCTAAACGCTTTCGAATGCAAAATTCTATCTCGGTCACGTTGAAAATCTGTACGTAATGAACAAGGGTCTTCTTTTACTTTACGACCTTTTGAGAACCTGCTTTTAGTTGCAAATTCACTTAATGTATCAATTTCTCTTTGTTCCAGTTTATATCTGATTGTATCTTTATCTTTCATTGCTAAATCCTTTTTCTACAATATTAACAAAAAAGGAAATAATTGTTATACTTTATCTGGTTGAGGTTTTAGGACTTCTCTATTATGAAAAGAGACATCTAATGTGTATTTTTTTCTAGCATCATCTACTACCACTCCAGCTTTATTCATTACCCAACCTGATAAAAGACCTAAGAGCATAGCTTTACCACCAGAAACCAGTCTTGCAGTACAATATAATGATGTCGCAATTGCTCCAATCGCAGGAATTCCATATTTCAAAGACACAGAATATTTATCATCTGTTGTTTCTGCTTTATTCAAGTAATATCCTACAGTACCAACTGCACCTAAAATAGACAATACATCAGTAGGCGCAGATCCTAGTTTCAAATCTCTTGCTTTATCAAAATATTGAACTGTTTCAATATCTATTGATTTATCTAATGATTTTATTGCAGAATGAACTTTTGATTTTAGCTTTAAATACTCATTTCTTGGCAAGATATTCTTATACAATGTTAAAATTTCTTGTAACTCACCCTTTGAACTTTTAGAAATAATTTCTTCCACTTCTGCAACATATGATGATATTGATTTTACAGCATTAGAACTATAATCATATTCTTTTGACATTTTTGAAAAATTTGATCTTAAATCTTTTAAATTTTTAATTATTTCTTTATTTAATTCTAATCTTTGTGCAACTTCATCTTTTCCTGACAATTTTTTATAACTAGACAAATTATTACGCAAAGTATTTAAAACTTCATTTGTTGAAATATCTGATGGATTGACAAATTTTTGAATATTGTCAAACGCTTTCATAGACGCTTTGTAATTATCAAGAATATCATGTGTAATTGCTTGTCGTAAAATACCTACTTTATTTCCTAATTGAAGTTTAGCTGGTAATAAGTAATCTTCAGCAATAAATGATTGCCACATATTTTTAGACTTAAAGTTTCTTACATCTTTCAAAGATGCATCCCAGAAAAATTCAAATAACCCATCTGAAGATGATTTGATTTCTTTTAATCTTTCATTTCTAACATTTATACCAAAACCCTTTTCTAAATTATTATTTACAGTAGCAACTCTTTTGTTAATTGTATTTATAATATTTTGATATTTTGGATCATTATTATGATTTTTCAAAACTTTTTCATTGACAGATGCAAAATATTCTGACAAACCGGCAAATTTATCATATGTATTAGAATAAGAAGAATTAACTGTTTTTCTACTTACTTTATCAAAATATTTTGTTATACCTTCATGAATTTTTCTTGTAAAAGATCTATTACCATCTTTTCCCCACATTAGTCGTTGGAAGAATACATCTTTCAAAGTTGTAAAATTATTTATACTTTCAGATTTTGACAAAAATGAATCAATTTTGCCGACAGCAAATCTGTAAAAGTTTTTAAATTTACTGCTTTGAGCCATTTTTTGCTGTAATTTAAGTTTCCACTTATTTAAAAACTTCGCAGTCCCTTTATTAAACCCGCCACTTAAAATCGCTAACGTACCAAACCCTACTACCAAAGCAGATACAGCAATTGTCTTACCTAGTTTATGATTACTCTCTTTTCGCTGTGTTTCTTCATTATTAAAAGGCGCGTTTATATAATAGCCATTTTTAGGCTGAGAAAAATTGCTAAATGCACTCCTTTGAGAAGTATTTGTCGACAATACTTGATTAATCATACGCTACCTATATTTATTAACGCATAAAGCCTCAAAATATTGCCTCTTTTTAAAGATTTATTAACAATTAAAAAGAATTGGAAATCACCTTAGCGACTTCATTTGAAGAGATTTTATCAGATAACAATGAACGGACATTTCCTAATTCTGATATATTATTTTTTCTATATTCAATATCAAACAACAATCTTTCTATTTCGTAAGAAATTTTATTAACATTCACATCTCCCTGAATAATTTCTGGAACAATAGATTTATCTGCAATAATATTTGGTAAGGATACACGTTTAATACACCTTACCAATAAATATATAAAATAAAATAGCCAAGGTCCTCTATATGCAATAATCATAGGGGTTTGATACAAACAAGCTTCCAGAGCAACCGTTCCTGATGCTAAAATTAATGCATCAGAAACACTTAATAATGCCTGATTTTCACCTTTAATAACTTTAAAAGGACAATTCTTTAAATACTTATCATACACCTTATCAGAAAGGTTCGGAGCATGAGACAAACAAAATTGCAAATCAGGATGTTTTTTCTGCAAATTTTCTGCCGTTTTAATAAAAACCTGCATTAAATATTTTAATTCAAATTCTCTTGATCCAGGAAAAATAGAAATTAATTTTTTATTTTTGTCAAACCCATGTTTCTCAAAAAAATTATCTCTATCTGCTTTTGGAGGTAACTGAGAAACTAAAGGGTGCCCACAATAATGAGTTTTTATTCCATAACTTTCATATAAATCTTTTTCAAAAGGGAAAATACATAAAACTTCATCTATGTTTTTCTTAATAGTATTTATACGCCATTTTCTACTTGCCCAAACTTGAGGAGGAATATAATAAAAAACTTTAATTCCTGCTCGCTTTAAAAATTTTGATACACTAAGATTAAAAGCACCATAATCTATTAATAAAACCAAATCAGGTTTATAATCATTTATCAAATAATCAACTAGGCGTTTTCCTAAAGTTATATGATCAATTATAATTTTAGGGCTTAATCCAACTGCTCCCATTTTTTTTTGGTCAGAAAATAACTTTACTCCTGCATTACGCAAATTTTCACCGCCAATCCCCTCAATCTCAATATCTGGATTAGTCACTTTTAATGCTTCCACAACATGAGATGCATGAATATCTCCGGAGTATTCACCTGTTATTATAAAAAGTTTTTTCATCCTACACAGCCATAATTACAATATCATTTTCATCAGCAAATTTAATTACTTTTTCTTGATCTACTATAATTGTTTCATTAGCTTCAACTGCTATTAAATTAGCCTTGTATTTTTTCATTGTTTTCAAAGTTCTTAATCCTATTGCAGGAATATCAAACCTTTTATCCTGAGAAGGTTTTGCAACTTTTACGACAGCAGCTCCACTTTTTGCAAGTTTAGCTCCACGTTTAATACACATATCTGTACCTTCAATTGCTTCTACTGCCATTATCATCTTATCTTTTATTACAACTGATTGGCCAACATCAACTTTACCCATTTCTTTTGCTAACCAAAAACCGTAATTTACATCTTCCATTTGTTCTTCTGTTGGCTTTAATTTTCCTAAAACACCAGATGGAATCATTAAATTTTTAATAAATATTGTTTGATCTAAAACTGTTATTCCTAACTTTTCAAATTCATTGACAATAAGCAACATTACTTTATCATCATTCAATCTCTGTGCGGCTTTTAAAATTTCAATAGCACGCGAATCAAATTTATGAAGCTGTAAAAGAACTCTTTTGTGTACTTTACCTAAAAAAGTTGCTTGTTTAATTTCTTCATCTTTTAATATTTTTTCAATTCTATTTACTTCACCAGGGTGACAAGAATATACTTTTGAACAATATTTTTTTAGTTGTTTAACATTATCATTAGCAAGAGAAATACATACAACTTCAAAACCGTTTTCTTTTGCATGACGAGCCATTTCTACTGGTAATATACCATCTCCAGCTATTAATCCCTGTTTATTTTCTAACATTATTGACATTGACACTTTTTATTTCCTCTTTTACTTAAATCTATTATATCACAACTATTTTTTTAACGAATTAATTTCTTCAACTTCTTTTTGAGTAAATAAAACTGCTCCACCCATCATTTTGGTATTAAATACAACTTGAGCGTATGACTCCGCAAGTTCCAGCTTTAAAAAAGCATCTTTTATAGTTTTATCTCCAACGATAAAACCATGATTTGCCATCAGAACAGCATCATAATCTTTGAAATATTTTGCCGTTTTTTCAACTAAATCCATTGATGAAGGCAAACCATATTCTGCTAAAGGTATCTCTCCAAAATAAAATACATTTTCAGCCATAATAGGTTCATCCAATGGAATATGACAACAAGCAAATGAACTCAAATATGGGGAATGTACATGGATTATATAATTTACATCAGGCCTTTGTTTATAAAATTCAACATGTAACATTTTTTCAGACGAAGGTTTTTTATTTCCTTCAACTAAATTTCCGTTATAATCAATTAAGACCAATTCATCTTCTGATAAATAACCATTTGAAGAACCTGAAGATGTTATTAAAATTTTATCTTCAAATCTTGCAGAAAAATTACCAGAATACCCAGGAGTAAAATTCTTTATACCTGCCAATTTCCCATATTCAATTATTTCAGATTTTATTTTTTTTAATTCACTCATTATATCTGTTCCTTATTCGGATCTTCTATATCGATAACTTCAGCATACATCATTTTCTTTTGAATTTTCTTATCTGATGGATTATTCTCAACATCATATACTTTTAATTCAACATCTTCTTGATTACTTTTAGCTATTCTGTCAGGATTTTTAATTTCCATTCTATCAAATTCTAAAGAAGAACCTTTTGTATCCATAGCCATTACAAATGCAAAATAAGTTTGTCTTCTTACCCAGTCATAACCTATATTAACCTTAAAATCATCAGGTCCTAAAGCTAATATAAATGAATTTTCTTGGAACATATCACCATTCGGAGAATCACCTGTTAAAGTCAAAGTTCCAGACCAAGCAACTGTTACATATTTATTTAATCTTAAAGCTTCTCTAAAGTATACATTAGCATGACCATATCTATACATATCATACATTTGCATAGGAGTACCATCTTGGTATGCAGTAGCAAAAAAGCCAATATCCTGCATCCAATATTTATACTGAGTATGAACCCTAGGCCCAATTCTACCAACAAATTGAGTATCACCAGTCCCATATAAAGCTGCGCTACCTTGCATTACAAGAGCTAAGTTTAAGGATCTTAATTTTTCTCTATCCTCATAATTAAATAAAGATTGGGATATCTCTGCCATATACCTTGTTCTTATTGTCCCAACATCTGCAGGTTGAATATTTTCACCGTGACGGTTTATATCATTATTTTGCATATAACCAAAACCGAAACGATGTCTAAAATTCAAATCTAAGCCATCGCCTATTGTAGATGGTATTACCCCCCTATCATGATAAATCAATTCGGCAGTATACTTAGGCATTCTAGGTCCAAACCACCATTCATCCATATATGAATTTGCACCGTATTGCATATACAATCTATCATCAAAAACTTGTTTACCTTTTAATATAAATACATCAGCAGATGAACCATATGCAAAATCAGTATAATTGGTAGCACTACGATATTTTAACATACCACCAAAACCTAGGCCGCTTTTATTATTTAAAATTGGCATCACCTTTAATGTAGAACCATTTTGTAATGGAGTATCAAATACAAAACCAGGTCCTAAAAACATTCCTAATTTTCCACGAGATCCAAATTCTGGGTAATTTGCATCAAAAAATTCTCGTTTTTTATTCGTATGAGCTGTAATTGATGGAATTGTAAATAATTTTGTGTCACCATAATTAATCTGAGCTTTCTTTAAAGTTATTACATCATGATCTCGTTTAGCATTAAAAATAACATCCTTTGCTTTTATATTAATTGCAGTATTTCCAACTTCATCTGTTATTGAAGATCTTTCTTCATCATCAATAATCATTCTGTTGAATTGATTACCGCCAATCATTTTTGTATGGAAATCTAAAATATAAGACTCTTCTGATGACATTTTCCCATTATGCAAAATAATTTTATCATCTTCCATTTCAGACTTTCTTGCTCTAACAGTCAACATTGAAGCTTTTGTTTCAATGTTATCCATAAAAGCATTTTCTTCATTAAGGTTAATTTGCAAATAATCACCAAATACACTGTGACCATCTCTTATAACTTCAACTTTACCATATGCTTTTAAAACATTTGAAACATTATTGTATACTAATTTATCAGCTTTTATTGTAACATTTTGCGGAGGGAAAAATAATACAGGAGAACCTGTCGCTATAATATCCATTGTTTTGTCATCATAGTCAATATTATCAGCATCTAAAGTTACATCATTAGAAGTTACATGCTCTTTTACTCCACCTTCTAGCTCTAAAGTTTTTTCAGAATCAACTTCCGCCTTATTTTCTTTTTTCCCTTTAGCATCAACTTTAGATGAAGATTCTGATGTTTCTTCTTTTTTGTAATTTATATTTAATTCTTTATTTAACTCTTCAAGTTCTTTAGCTTCCATTTCAGCTTGGCGCTGCTTTTCTTGCTCTATCAATTCTAGAGTTTTTTTATAATCCTTTTCTCTTATCTTATTTGTAAGTTTTATTCGAACCTTTTTAAAAACAGGCATACCCTTACAAGGGGGCATTGTACTACCTTCTATGCGCTCAACTTTAGGCATTGGAGCTGATATTGGAGATTCATAAAAGCTATCATTAAAAACTTCTTCTAAATCTTCAGGACTTTTAATCAACTCCGCAGATAATACTGCTTGAGAAGTTAAAGATAAAATTAATGCTGTAATTAAAAAACTCTTTTTCACTTCTTACCTTTTCACTTAAATATAATTCAACGGATTATTTGGTTTTCCATTAATTCGAACTTCAAAGTGAACATGCGGACCAGTACTATAGCCAGTAGTACCTTCATATCCAACAACTTCACCTTTTTTTACAAACTGACCTTGTCCAACTCTTATAGATGACATATGCGCATATAGTGTTGTAGTAGGTTTACCATTTATTACACCGTGGTCTAAAATAACAACTTTACCATAGCCACCATACCAACCGGAATAAATAACTTTTCCGGAATTAGAAGCTCTTATACTACCTCTATTAGGGCCTGCAATATCAACTCCTGAGTGGAAAGTTCGACTATTAAAAATAGGATGTGTTCTCCAACCAAATGGAGATGTAATTCTACCGCTTATTGGTCTCATAAATCCTGCAGATGTAACCCTAACAGTTGATCCACCTCTATTTCTTGCAATCATACTTTGAATACTTGCAGATTGCCTTGCCAACTCTCTTTCTGCACGTTCATAAGTTTTTCTATCAGTTTTGTACTTATTAATCATACTCTGATTTTGAGCAATTGCATATTTTATATTTTTTTGTTGAGAATTAATTTCTTGAATTGATTGAGCAAGAGCTATTTTTTTAGCTTCTATATTTTTCTTCATCATTGCTATTTTTTGAGATTTTGCTCTTACTGCTAAAATCCTTGCATAATCTTTTTTCAAAACTATTTTCTCAAAATAAACAACATCTAATAACGAGTTCAAATCTTTAGCTGTCAAAATCAACTGAAACATACCTGTTCTTTGATTTTTATAAACTTGTCTAATCCTTTTTCTCATATCTACATTAGCTTTATTAAATTCAGCAACAGATGCAGTTAAATCTTTTTCCATTTGAGCTAATTGAGCTTCTAAATTTGAATATTGATTTTTAGAATACTGCAAAGAATTTGAAGCTTGTTCCAATTTTTGTTGGTTTTTATAAAGTTTATTTTTTTCTAAATGTTCTAAAACTTTTAATCTTTTAATTTTTTCATGAGTAACTCTTTGTTTATGTTGAATAGTTTTAAGCTGATTTGCATCAGCAAGCAAGCCTATATTACCTATAAGCATTACTAAAAATATTATAAATCCTTTTTTGATATTTTTTATTATATTCATACCTATTTAACCATAAGAGGCAACATCATTAAACCAACTGTCCAAGCAATAAAAGTAATTCCAATTATTGCAACTATTGCTCTCTGGTGTTTTCTGAAAAATTCCATCCGATTCCCCTTATCTTACTATTATAATAATAGTGTACTATAAAAATATTTGATTTGCAAAATTTTAAGAAATCTATTAATATAGCTTTATGGAATTCATAACAGAAATTGCAGATAAAAAAACTATTCAGAAACAAGATATCGGGATTAATCCGTTTCTTATTGAAAATAGCATTAATCAAATTGAAAAGATTGTTGACTTTTTTAAATCTGATAAACATCTGCTTTTAGTTAACGGTTTTATGGGAACCGGGAAAATTTATGTAATAAATCAAGCTCTATCTTTTTTAAATGAAGAAGTAATAAAATTAAAGTATAACTGTTTTGAGACAACTATTCTTGATGATATTTTACTGGAATTCTTTGATAATTTTAAAAAATTAACAGCTCAAAACATTATCCAAGTTCCTAAAGCCAGAACAGAAAACTTCACACAAAAAATTAATGCATATTTTGATTCGATTGAAAAACCAATCGTAATAGTTATCAATTCTTTTGAACAAGTCCTAAGAGATAACAAACAAGAAATTTTAAACTTCCTATCACATATCTCTAAAAATAATAAAATAAAAATTGTATTAATCGCCAGAAAATTTGATTATACAGACTTTACAACAGACTATGAAAGAGTTGCTATAAATGCGTTAGATAAAAGTATATTTGAAAAATACCTGAGATCTGAAGATATTAAACAGATTGGACCACTATCAGATGAATTGTATAAATATTCAAGAGGCTATTATTTCTATACAACTCTTTCAATAAAAATCATGCAAATCAGAAAACTTAGCCTGACTGATTTCTTATCAGGTTATACAAAAAGTTTTCTCTCTTTTAACGATTTTATATTAAGGGAAGCATTGTCTTTAGTAGATCCAGTAAGTGGGCATCTAGTTAGGTTTCTAACAATAATGCGCCACCCTGTAAATATTAATCTGCTTAAAAATTTGAATTTGTATAATGCTGATAAAATAGCATTTCTTATAGATAATCTTGTACTTACTAGAGAAGGTTCAATGATATACCTACAAGACTATTATAAAACAATTGCTGAAAACTCTATTGCTGAAAATATTTTAGTTAAGATACATAAAAGCTGTGTGGAATTATATAACACACAACTTCCGCTAAAACCGCTTGAAAGAGATTTGCTAATCTCCAGACAGACTATGCGCAAAGAAATTGAATATCACGAATTGTTTATACCTAAAAAACCTATTTTACCTCAAAAAACAATTCAAGAAATTCAAACTAATCAAATAATAAAACCACAAATACCTAAACAAATTCCACAAACTAAACAACAAAAAGATGAAAAAATTAAAAATATTTCATTTGTCTTTGATTCTGAAGAAAATGAAATTGAAATTATGAATAAAATAGCAAATTCTATAAATAAATTTGTGGATATTTCCGATCAAAATAACAAAACAATCGAAGAAATAAAAAATTTATCACTTGTTAATCTAATCAATTTAGCAAGACAAGAAGAACAAAATTTTAATTATAAAAAAGTCATAATGATTTATCAAAAAGCTCTTACAATGAATAACGACGATGATTATTATACTTTTTTACCAAAAATATATACTAAATTAGCTCAAAATTTTAATAAACTCTCAGACTGGTTCAATGCTCTCAAATACTTTGAATTAGCAGTTGAATTCTATGTTTCAACAGGAGATTCTGAAAAAATAAATGAATGCAAATATGAAATAGCAAACATTTACTATATTACTTTCAAACGAGACAGAGCAGAAAAAATCCTTAAAGAAATATTATCTGAAGATATTTCTCCAAACTTGAAAGCAAAGTCAGAACTTTTATTAGCTAGTATTACAGGCAAAAGTATTAAAAATACACTTCCGCAATCTACAGCAGGAATTGAAAAAAATGTTCTTGCAGAATTATATTTTAAATACGCTCTAAACTGTGATGAAGAAGGCGATATTGAAAATGCAGTTAAATATTACAAAAAATGTGTGGAAACATCTCAAGATCCAACGATTAACGCTTATTTATCATCATCTTTAACCAATATCGCAACAATTTTTGATGAAAATGGCAAAACTGATTTATCAATAAAATACTTGCAAGAAAGTCTGAGACTTGATGAATCTACAAAAAATTATAACGGAATATATATTTCAACAATGAAACTTGCAGAAATTAATTCATTGAGAAATCCTGACAAGAGTTACGAATATCTAAAAAAAGCCAAAGCTTGTGCCATTGAATTAAATGAACCATTTTATATAACATCTTCTGATGTAGCACTAGGTGATTACTATTACAATAAAAAAGACTATATTAATGCTCTTAAACATTATAAAAATGCTCACGCTCTTGCATTAAATAATTTTTCAAAAGAAAATATAACTAAAATTGAAATGCGTATAAATGACATAAAGAAATTAGGAATACAATGAAAGAAAAAGAATTTTTTAATGAATACATAAAAGCTTTTTTAAACCAAAATGCAAAGTTAAATTTAATATCAAAAAATGATGAAAAATTTTTATGGGAAAAACACATATTTGACAGTCTTTCAATTGAAAAATTCTTTGAAAAGTACAACACTATTAATGCAAAAACATTATTAGATATAGGTACAGGCGGAGGTTTTCCATCTGTTCCTATAGCTTTAGCATACCCGAATATTGAAGTATATGGATTAGACAGTATCAGAAAAAAAATTAATGCAATTGAAAATATTAAGTCTGAACTTAATATCCAAAATCTTAATACTATTTGCGACAGAGCTGAAAATATTAAAGATAAATTTGATATTATAACCTCAAGAGCCGTAGCCCCGCTAAAAGTAATCACAAGTTACGCAATGCCTCTTTTAAACAAAAACGGATATTTCATTGCATACAAATCAATCCGTACAGATGAAGAGATAAAAGAAGCTCAATCGATTTTGAAAAAATTCAACTCAAAAGTAATTGATATAATAAAATATGACTTACCCCTTGAAGAAAACCATACAAGGAATCTTATAATAATAAGAAGAGTAGAATACTAATAAAACATTTTAAATGATTATAATAAACAACTCTATACAATTAAAAAATTTTGGGAAATACAAACTGGTAACTTCCCTTAATACATTTGATAATAAACACGAGCCAATATTTGTTTCTACTATTAAAGAAAATAATAAATTCAAAACAATTTTAATCAATAACAAAAATAATCTTGTTGGCATAAACAGTTTCAAAATTCACGAAAACACTTTCAATGGCTGTAATATGAACGCACTTCTAAATAATAATAAGCATACAGGCTTAGGAGAAATAATGCGTCTTATTAGTATTATTGATATGATAGAAAATAATCTGCAAAAAATTCAAATATTTTCTCTTTCTAAAGCAACCCCCTTTCATTTAAAATACAAATTTAAACCAATAAATTATCAAACTGAAAAATTAAATTTCAATAAAGATTTACCTATGGAGTTAACTATTCAAGATATCAAGGCTAATAAAACCTTCTTTAATACTCTATTTGCAAAACATAAAATAAATTATAGAATATAATAAAAAAAACCACTCATTTCTGAGTGGGTCGTTTTCTGCATCCTAATGGTCTCTTTTAGTGTTTATTATTTAGGAGTTTATATGTTTTTGGGGTTAATGAATCTATTTATATTTAGTGTTTCGACTACACTTAAATCTTATGTAATTATTATTACATATAAGATTTTAAATGTCAATAGAATGGATTAATAAATTTTTTCGAATTCTGAAAATGCCCATATAGTGTAGAATTTACACTTTACAAAACTTAATATTATGTTAGTTTTTTATTTTATCTGGGTATAAATAATGCGCTAAGATATGTTAATAAATATTAAGGGATATTGAAACAATAAAGCAATTTTTTATAAATTATATACTTTATATATATAACATATCTAATAGGAAATAAATCATGACAGCAATAGGCAAAGTAGATGCAGTATACCGTGAAAAAACATTTCCGGTAGAAGCAGTAAAATTATATACTGACATTAGTCGACATTCTGTAAACTCAGTTGGCGGTGAAAATCCCTTTGCAAACACAAGAAGTATGGGATTATGGCAACAACCAACAGCTGGGTACGTTGGTCAGGTTAACGGAGAACCACCTACAGAATATACTTATAAAAACGGCTTTTGTGAAGAAGTAACAAGAACACTAAATCTATTTGCTTAACAAATACGAGGTAAAAAATGGCTGCAGGTGACGAATTAAAAATAGGAAAAATAGCAGCAAACACTGATTCATATGGAATGGGTATGGATGGCTCAGGAATTGGAAGCAGTCCTATTACCATGCCAAATACCGACTATAATAGTTTCAGGACTAATAAAACCAATAATAACATTGGTTTCCTTGGACTTACAGCTCAAAGAACAACCGTCCCAATTAGCAGTCAACTAGATGCTCAATTTGGGAATATGGTAGGATTAGGGCAAAATATATTTAGCCCAGAAGTTGGAAACAAATTACATCTTATTTCATAAAAAAGACGATACTTAAATCAAGCATCGTCTTTTTTTTTACTATAATTTTTCAAACAACTATACAGCAGCTTTTGATTTAGATTTTTCAATACAATCAATTAATGTTGATGCTACTGTTCTTTGTTCTTCTTCAGTTAATTCAGGGAACATAGGCAAAGATATTACCATTTCTGTATTCTTTTCAGATACTGGTAATGAACCTTTTCCTACTCCTAAATATTCATGAACTTTTTGTAGGTGTAAAGGAATAGGATAATAAAGCATTGCACCAATTCCTCTTTCCTGAAGCATTTTGTGAACTTCATCTCTGTTAGGAATTTTTACTGTGTATTGGTGATATACACAATAAGTTCCATCTAATTCCTTAGGAGTTTGAATATCATCACAATCTTTAAATAATTCATTATAATAATAAGCGTGTTTACGTCTAGCTTCATTCCAATCTTTTACATGAGGTAATTTTACACGTAAAATTGCAGCTTGAATTTCATCAAGACGGCTGTTTACACCTATTTCATCGTGATGATAACGTATAGCACCACCGTGGTTTCTTAAAGCAACAGCTCTGTCTCTTAATTTTTCATCACTAGTCATTAAAAGACCACCGTCACCCATTCCACCTAAATTTTTAGTAGGATAGAAGCTCAAGCAACCAAAGTCACCGAATGTACCAACCATTTTGCCTTTATATAAAGCACCAATAGCTTGACAACAATCTTCAATTACGTGTAAATTATGTTTTTTAGCAACTGCCATAATAGTATCCATATCACAAGGTTGACCATATAAGTGAACCGGAATAATTGCTTTTGTTCTTGGAGTAATAGCAGCTTCTAATTTTGAAGCATCTAAGTTAAATGTGTCTTTATCAATATCAACGAAAACAGGTTTTGCGCCAACAATACCAATAGCTTCTGTAGTAGCTACGAAAGTAAATGCAACAGTAATTACTTCATCCCCTGCTCCTATATCTAAAGCACGCAAAGCAATATGTAAAGCATCAGTACCTGAATTTAAGCCTACAGTATATTTGCAACCGATAAAATCAGCCATTTCTTGTTCAAAAGCTTTACAATTTTGTCCTAAAATATAAGAACCAGAACGTAAAACCTCACAAACAGCTTTTTCAATTTCAGAACCAATAGTAGCATATTGGCGTTTTGAATCTAAAATAGGTATCATATTTCTCTCCTTTTTTTGCCATTATTTATAGCCTATAGTATTAGTTTACCACAGTATTTCCATGCCTTTATATAAGCTTAATAATATATATTAAACTCTAAACTGTCTCTTTATCAAAAATCAAAGTTCTCGCAACTGCAACCATTGTCCAAAAAACAAACTGTATTTGTGGTCTAAAAAATACTGTATCTACCATACCATGAATGCATACTGCAACAATTGAAATTACTGCAGAAGATACAATTATAACGGATTTTGCTTCAGTTGACTTTAATATAAAATTAACTGCATTCTTTACTAAAGTTATTAAAAAACCAACAAAAGCAATCAATGCAAAAATACCACTTTCTACTGCTATTTCTAAAAATATATTGTAAGCACTTAATGCATCAAAACCTGTTTTCATATACAAACCATATATTTCTCTAAAGTTTTGATTTCCAACTCCAATTCCTAATAACCAGTTATCTTTGAACATTTCAACAGAAGAATGGTAAACATTAAATCTGAATGAATTTGAAGAATCCTGACGCATCGCAAATATAGAAAGAACCCTTGCTCGCAAAGATGTAACTAACAACATTGCAGATGTTGCAATTGCGACTACACCACCAACAATTGATAAATATATTTGTTTGTAATTATTCCATAAATATTTAGCTGATACTCCGAACATACAAGCAAAAATAACCATCATACCAATATATGAACCACGGCATCCAGTTAAGAACAATGTCATAGTTGAAAATAATGCTAAAATTAATCCAACTATTGAATATTTATATTTTTTATCTGCAAATAAATATCCTGCTAAACCGTATAAAGTAGGGATTCCTGCGACAAAATATCCACCTAATAAATTTGGATTATAAGGTTTTAACGTTCCATATACACGAGTCATAACCTCTTCAGGATTTAACCCGGAAACATCTTGCCAACCGGATATTTCTTCTACATGAGAGAAGTTTTGTAAAAAACCTACAACAGCTTCAAAACTTACACAAATACCAATTGTAGCTAAAATGTATGGAATTTTATTTTTATTATTTTTAAGATACTGAACTAATGAAAAATAAAAAGCTAAATATGTAAATGTTTTAAAAAAGCCCTTTAAACTTAAATGAAATAAAGTTGAACCAGCTAAACTTACTATAACAATCATAAAATAAGCTAAAAGCCACAATTCAAAATTTTTGCAATCTAATTTTTCACTAGGTTTAGTCAATATTTTTACAAAAGTAAGAAATACAGCAATTAAAGCTATAAAACCTATTACATCAGATGACATTACAGTTGACGATAAAAAAACTGCAATTATAGATAAAAATATAAGATTATCTATCTTCTGTAAAAATAAACTATTATTATACAAATATTCAAATTTTGATTGAGTAAATTTTAATATATTATTAAACATTGTCATTAGCATCTATAGAATTATGATATTCTTCATCATCAGTAACAGGCATAATCTTTAAATCAGATACTGTGCCATTAAATTTATAATCTTTTCCTTCTAAAGTAATTGGCAAGCCCATTTTTATTTTATTACCACCAACAACTGCACCATCTTTAGTTATTTTTGCAACATCTGATAATGTAACAACTAAATCATATACATTTGCTTGAGAAGGATCTTCTACAACTACAACTTTTTTACTGTTTAAAATAGGCAAAACAATCTTTTTTCTATCAGCTTTTACATCAACAATATCTAAATCAGAATAAGGAACATTTCTAATACTGATAAAAGTTTTTTCATGTGAACGTAAAGGAATACCATCACCAGTTAATGTAACACCTCTTATATATACCTGAAAAGATATTTTTGAAGTTGCCTCAATTTGTTTTGCGGCTGTTTGTCTAAAATTTTTATATGTAAAAAATCCGACAAGCAACGCAATAATTACACCAGCTACAATAATTATGTCAACCGGTTTAAAATTTTTTAAACTATCTGTTAATTTTTCCATAAAAGTTCTCTCCATAATATTAAAACTTTAAATGTTATTATAACTTATCCACAGCATTTAAAATTTCTTCAATAGTGGTTGTTGCACAACCAAATTGTTTTACGACAATACTAGCAGCTATATTACCAATAATAGCAGCATAATAAGGATTAGCGCCTGCAGCTAAAGCTAAAGTATAAACAGCTGTAACTGTATCTCCAGCACCAGTTACATCAAAAACTTCAGATTTATTAAATACTGGGATTTTGGTATAATTTCCCTTGCCGCTTACTACAAACATTCCATCAGCACCACAAGTAATTAAAACAGATTCTGCATTTGTCTCATTTAACAATTTATCACCAGCTCGCTTTAAATCATCTTCTGATTCTATAGTAAATCCTACAGACTTTTGCGTATCAGGAAGATTTGGAGTCATTGAAGTAACATTTTTATATACACTTAAATCTTTTTGAGCATCAACAACAACAATTTTATTATAATGGTTAGCTAACCTTATTGTTTCTTGAATAATTTTAGGTGTTAAAGTTCCAATATGATAATTTGATAAAATTATTGCATCAAACTCTGGAACAGCTCTTTCTATTTGTTTTAAAACTTCTTCTTCAATTTCTGGACTAAGTAACTCATTAGTTTGTCTGTCAATTCTTACAATTTGCTGAGTTATAGAAGTTGTAATAGAGCCAGATATTCTTGTTTTTGTAGTTGTTTTACGGCTAGGATCAACAACTAACAAACCACAATTAACATTAGCCTTTTCAAAAGTTTCTCGTAATTGTCCAGCTTGAAAATCGTCTCCACAAACTCCAATTACACTAACTTTTCCGTTATTTAAAGTTGATACGTTATGAGCTGCATTTGAAGCTGCGCCTAAAATCAACTTCGTATCAGAATGCAATAATATTAAAACAGGAGCTTCTCTTGAAATTCTTTCGGCATCACCGTAAACCATCTCATCTATAGCTAAATCGCCAATAACTAAAACTTTTGGTTCACTTAATTTATTAATATATGAAATCAGCTCTTCTTTATTAATATTCATATAACATCCTCTTTTCAAAAAAATAGTAGCATAAAAAAAATTTTTAGCAAAACTCTTGTTATGTAAAAATTTTTAAAATACAATAGCAAAAAAAATTTTTTTTATACATTATTAAAAACATACAAGAAAGGTCAAAATACATGATTACCTCAATAAGAAGCATTACATTTTCTCAAAATAGAAATAAGATAAATAATCAAAAACAAAAAAATTATTTATCTAATTTATATAATACGCCTTGCGATAGCGTATCTTTTTCTGGGAAACAAATTACATCAAAATTATCTAAAGAAAGTGTTGATCTAGTTCAAAATTTTGCAAAAAAATTAAAATTAAACAAAGTCTACAAATTTGATAATCCAAACGTTGAAAGATTTCAAATGACTTCTATTGCAACTCCACAAGAACCAACATCAAGAACACTTATATTGCAATATTCAGGATATTCTAAAGAAAACATGACAAAACATGTAATGTGCCTTATCAAAGATACAGGTGAAATTATCGAAAATGGAATTCCTGTAAAAAACCCAAAAGAAATTGAAATCTATGAGCAAGTATTAACTGCAATTATAAATCACGCATCTAAAGAATTAAAAGTAAAATTAAACTAAATATGTCTTGATGTCGGATTCAAAATCATCTCTGCCAACTTCTCAGCACCTTCAAAGTTTCTTGCAGATATGATTTTAGCAGCAGTTTCTCTATCATAATCAACAAATCTGTGTTCAATAGAAAAGCCTCCGTCTTGAAAATTTGCAATTACATAACAAGATTTAGGATCACTTGTCATTGGGCGACCAACACTACCGACATTCACAACTGTTTGTTTGCTATTTGTCTGGTAGCCTGCTGGAACATGAGTATGTCCGCAAAAAATTAAATCAGCATTAGTGTTTATTAACATATCTTCAATATCCTTTAAAGGCATATTAGGTAAGATATCTTCATTATTACGTCTTGGAGAACCATGAACTAAAAGAACTTTCACGCCATCAATAACAATTTCTTTTTGAGGCGGCAAATTTCTTAAATATTCTTTTTTATCATCTTCAATAAACAAAACATCATCAGCTAAAGCATTCGCCATAACAGGAAAGCCTTTTTTGACATCTTCAAAAATTTTAGGAGAAAAATCTGAAATTAATTTATCAGTGTTTCCTTGAATAACTTCCCAATTATCTTGGGATCTTACATAATCAATTACCATTCGGGGCTGCGGCCCCGCCATAGCAAGGTCACCCAAACACAAAACTTTTTCGCAATTATTAGATTTAAGATCTTCTACAACACTTTCTAATGCTTGAAAATTTCCATGGATATCAGACAAAACTGCAACTTTCATTTTTCTCTCCTTTTTATTTGTGATACTATAATAATATGATAAAAAGAAGAAAATCAAAACAATTTAATATCGGAAATGTAAAAATTGGCGGAGACGCACCAATTAGTGTTCAATCAATGTGCAATACAGATACAAGAGATGTGCAAACAACTCTTAGCCAAATTAATGAAATGGCAGATAAAGGTTGTGAACTTGTCAGATTGGCTGTACTAAATCAAGATGCAGCTAATGCAATCAAAGAAATTGTAAAAAAATCTCCAATACCTGTAATCGCAGATATACATTTTGATTATAAATTAGCAATTCAATGTATTAATAACGGAATACATGCTCTTAGATTAAATCCTGGGAATATTGGAAAAAAAGAAAATGTAGAAAAAGTTGTAAAACTTGCAAAACAACAACAAATTCCAATAAGGATAGGAGTAAATGCAGGCTCTTTAGAAAAAGAGTTACAAAATATGGATATCCCACTATCTGAAAAAATGGTAATTAGTGCACTTGGTCATATTAAAATTCTAGAAGATTTAGATTTCGACTTAATTAAAGTATCTTTAAAATCATCAGATGTACTAACAACAATTGAAGCATATAGAATGATTGCAGAAAAAATTCCTTATCCGTTACATCTTGGAGTAACTGAAGCTGGAACTATGCGAGGCGGACTTATTAAATCTTCAGTAGGGCTAGGCACATTATTAGCAGAAGGAATTGGGGATACTATTAGGGTTTCTCTTACTGAAAATCCTGTAGAAGAAGTTAGTGCTGGATTTGATATATTAAAAAGTTTGGGCCTTAGAGAAAGAGGAGTAAACTTCATATCTTGTCCGACTTGTGGAAGAACTCAAATTGATTTAATAGGACTTGCAAAAAAAGTTGAAGAAAAATTTAAAAATCTTGATAAACCGATTACAATTGCAACAATGGGGTGTGCGGTAAATGGTCCAGGAGAGGCGAAACATGCGGATTTTGGGATTGCTGGCGGCGTAAAAGAAGGAATAATCTTTAAAAAAGGTGAAATAATTGCAAAAGTACCGGAAGATCAACTTCTTCAAAAATTAGAAGAGATTATAATAAAATCATCCAAATAATATATGGAAGATTTTATGTAAAGAAATTATAATATTTTTGTAACTACTAGTAAAAAAATATATAATTATATAATAGAGGTGGAAATGAAAAAAAGACTTTTAATTTTAACTTTAACAGCATTATGTGTATTACCTGCATATGCAGAATTAACTGTAAAAGATACAACTAGCACTGAATTCATGAAAAATCAAGGATATTCATCTGCTTTAGTTCAAACAACACAAAAATCAATTGCAAGAGCTAATGGAGAACCATTAACAGAACCTGTTGAAAAAGAATACTATAATCAACCGGTAATTAAAGCTGTAAGAAGATTTTTTATGTATATTGATCCATCATACGATGATCACTCATTTGTAAATGATCATGACATAAAAACATCACCTAGTTATGAAGATCTATAAACATATAAAATTATTTCCACTTCTTTTTTTATTAATGCTATTAACATTGAATTCAAATATTTCTATAGCTGCAGTATCTGGACGCTTGGAATATAATTCTGTATTATTTGATTATTCAAAATTAAATTTTAGCTCTATCAAAAAAGAAGCAGATAAAAATTTTGATTTATATCTGCAAACAAAAAATAGAACAGATAAAAAGAAATTCTTAAATTTAGCAACAAGCAAATATTATATCCTAACAAAGATTGATTACACAAGGATTGAACCATATATTCAACTTGGAAGAATATATGATTATACAGATCACCCAAGATTAGCTAAAGAATATTTTTCAAAAGCTATAAATATTGAACCCGACAATCCTTCTGCAAATTTCTACTTTGGAGAATTTTATTATACAAGACGAGATTACAACAGAGCTTTAAAATATTATAGAATTGCTTATAATAATGGATACAGTAATAAATATGATATAAATATTAGACTTGCAACAATCAATGAAAAACTAGCTGATTTAATAAATGCAAAAAAATTCTACGAGATATCGTATTCAATAAAACCAGACAATAAAATTCAAGAAAAAATACAACTCTTAAATGAGCTAAATTATGATAAATCAGAATATTATCATATTATCAGGGAGTAAAAGCAGACAATGAAAATAAAAAATACCTTAATTATACTTTTATTATTTTTACTAACAACATCATTTGCAAAAGCTGAAGATATAGATCAATCTTTAACAGCTAAAATAAGTCCTCAAACAGGACCTCAGCAGTCTGTTAATCAAACACAACAAACAAACCTTGATAATTCATATCTTGGAAGTATATATGATGATACATTAGCTCCGGTTTTCAAACCTTATGAAGCTGGAAAGAATGAAGTAGTATTTAGCTATACAAAAAACTTAATTAATGCAATTGATCCTACTGCTTATACTAATAAAACAGGAAGCTATCTTCCTGGAGCAAGAGGGATAAATCAATTAGTAATTTATACTCCTAACTATGGACCAAGAACAAATACAAATGAATTTGGTGCCGAAGCTATAGTAGAAGGTAACACTGTAACAGAATTATCCGGAGCTGATTCCTTAATTCCTCCAAATGGTATTGTAATAAGCGGACATGGTCGAGCTAAAACTTGGATGAATTCAAGTATTAAAATTGGAACAAAAATCTATATTGATAGAGCTTCTAATTTAATATACACATATACAACATCTGAAAGTTATATTTTTGAATCAGAGAAAAAAATAAGTGAAGCAGAACAAATGCTTCAATATTACCGTTCATTAAGTCCTGATTACAATTGGAGAATACCAACAAGTTATATTAACGATGCAAAAGATTATCTAAAAAAAGCAAGAAAAAACCCTGATGAAGTAAAAAAATATTCACAACTTGCAATAGAAGCATCAAATGATGCATTAAAAAGCGTTGTTCCATATAAAAATGGAGAATTAAAAGGAGTCTGGATTAGACCAACAGAAACTTCTGAAGAAGAAATTGAAAAAACACTTAATAGATTAAAACATGCAGGAATCGATAATATATTTTTAGAGACATATTTTCATGGTAAAACAATATTCCCAAGCAAAACAATGGAAGCATACGGTTTTACCCCTCAATATGAAAAATTTGTAGGTATAGATCCTCTTGAAATTTGGATTAGAGAAGCACATAAAAGAAACATAAAAGTTCATACATGGTTTGAAACTTTTTATGTAGGACCTCAAAATCCAAAAGACAACCCAAAAAGTATTTTGGCAATGAACCCATCTTGGGGTAATAAAATAAAAAAAGATATTGATTCTGTGGACCCATCAAAATCAACATCAGAACATAACGGTTATTTCCTTGACCCTGCAAATCCTTATGTTCAAGACTTTGTTGTAAAATTAGCAGATGAAATTATTACCAGATACAAACCGGATGGCATCAACCTTGATTACATCAGATACCCAAATTGTGTATCATTAAATGAAAACTCAAATTGGGGATATACCGATTATGCAAGAAATGATTTCAAAACAATATATGGTGTAGATCCTGCAGATATTTTAAAAACAGACCCACTTTGGCTGGAATGGAATAATTACAGAAGAGAACAAGTTACAAATGTTGTAAAAAAAATCGGAGAAATGGGAAAAAGATCAAATATATATATAAGTGCAGTAATTTTCCCAGACAGATTAGCAGCTCTTGATCACAAACAACAAGACTGGAGAACTTGGACTACAAGAGGCTATATAAACGGACTTACTCCACTATTCTTAACTTGTGACGCTAAAACTGCAAATAAAATGATGTCAGACGTAATTAACGCAAAATCAGGAAACACTGATTTTTATGCAGGACTTTTTGTTACATTCATGGGCGGCACTGATGAAGATTTAATCAGACTAATTCATGAAGCTCGCAAAGTAAATGCAAAAGGTGTTATCCTATTTGATTACGCACATTTGAATAATAAATATATTAACACTCTATCAAAGAGCGTATTTGCACAACGTTCACCAATAAGAAAACCATTATACCAACCGGAACAACAAAAACAACTTCAAAAACAAGATACTAAAGGCTGGTGGATTTTCAAAAAAGAATCATAATAATTTAAAGTTATATTTATAATATAATTTTAAATATGATTAGGAATGCTGTTGCTAATACAATGCAGAATAAAAATACTGTAATGTTTATTACTGCAATAATATTTATGATTGGAATTCTTGCTTATTTCAACGATATTGCAATTATTTCAGCTTTTTTATTAACAATTCTTGCTGTATTTTTAATCATAAAAAATTATATTCCAACTAAGTACATAATCTTTTGGATAGTTATATTCTATTTCGGCTTTTTCAATGCATATTTTAGAACAGCAAATTCAGATGACTTAGTGCAGTTTGCAAGACAAAATGTAACTATCCAAGGTCAAATAACATCAATACCTAATAGCGACGGAAAAGGAAAAACTAAATTTTTCTTTAAAACAGAAACTCTTAACGGCGAAAATATTAAAGGCAAAACATTAATTACATATACAGGAAATGAAGAATTAAAAATCGGAAATTATTATCAGGCTAAAGGGAAATTAAGAACACCTTTCAAAGCTAGCAACCCATCTCAATTTGACTATGGCAAATATCTTAGGAATTTCAATACATACACCGTTTTCTATACAGATGAGATAACTCCTGCAGAAAAAACTCCGACAATAAAATGGAAATTCTTGCAAAACCTAAACAACTTAAGAGATAAAATTATAAATGTACATAGCGAATATTTAAAATCTCCAAACCTTGAAATTTTAGGAGGTATTGTTTTTGGTGATGATGCTATTGCTCCACCAGATTATATAAAAGCATCTTTTATAAATTCAGGGCTTTTACATATTTTAGCGGCATCAGGTATGAACGTTGCATTTATATACGGTTTTTGGGTATTTTTTATGCGACGAATAAGAGCTCCATTTAAAATTACGGTTTTATCTGGAATGGTATTAGTTATATTTTATACAATGATGACCGGTATGGGAGCATCTGTATTAAGAGCAGCCCTAATGCTTTTATTAATCCTTGCAGGAAAATTAATTGATAGAGATGCTCACACAATATCCCTTTTATCTTTTGTAGCAACTATACTTTTAATATACAATCCTGCTTATATAAACGATGTTGGATTTCAATTATCATTTATTGTGACATTCGGGCTTCTCACAACTGCAAATATTATTTTTGACAAATATAAAGATTCAAAAATTCCAGACTTTTTAATCGGAGCTATTTTAATTCCTGTAGTTGCACAAATTTGGGTAGCTCCAATACAAATGTTCTATTTTAACACATTTAGCTCATATTCAATCTTTGCAAATATATTGAGTATGCCATTTTTAAGCGTAATAAGCTTTGGCGGTTTTGTAAGTTCTATCATAGCAATGTTTGCACCATTCACAGATAAAATATGTATGCTATTTGATTTGATACTAAATTATGTATTGAACATATTAGTCTTTATCTCAAACTTTTTTGCACAACTACCGCATTCATTATGCACAACAAGACACCCAAGTATTATTCAAATATTCATTTATTACGGAATAATTCTATCTATCACACTTGGAATAAAAACAGGATTTAATAAAAAACTTAAAATATTTTGTCTATCTTTGCTAACCTTATTATTAATTTCATTTATACAAATTCCATCAAACAATTTAGAAGTAATTGTATTTGATGTTCAAAATGCAGATTGTTTCTTAATAAAAACACCAGAAAATAAATATTTTATAATCGATACAGGCAAATCAGGGTACAAAGGTAGCAAAGCCCAAACAAATTCAATCATTATAAAATATTTAAAAGACAGAGGAATAAAAAATATTGAAGCCCTGATTATAACGCACTTTGACAACGACCATTCAGGTGGTGCTGTCGATATAATGAAAAACTTAAAAGTTAAACAAGTATATATAAATTCTTACGATGACAAGTCTACAACTTCAAAAATAATTTATAATGCTTTAGAAAAAAATCAAATTCCAAACAAAATACCTTCAAATAATTCATCAATATATATAGAAAACAACTTAAATATCCAAACTTATCATGCAAAAACCGATAAAGAAAATGATAACTCTATAATTACACTACTTAGTTATAAAAATTTTGACATGTTATTTATGGGAGATGCAGGAACAAAAGCTTTTGATCAATTAAAATCTGATATTCCAACAAATATTGAAGTTCTAAAAGTAGGACATCACGGAAGTTTAAATACAGTAAATAAAGAAATGCTTGATCATATAAAAACTGAAGCTTCAATAATTTCAACAGGGATAAATTCGTTCGGACATCCATACAAAGGTACAATTGATTCTTTGAGAGAAACAAATATTTATAGAACCGACAGACATAACTCCATTAAAATAAAAACAAATGGAGATGAATATTCAATTTATACATTTAATCCTAAAAAGAAAAAATATATAAAAACTCAACAATCGAAAACATACTAATTAAACTAAAGACATTTTATCTTCAAGAGCAGTCTCAATTTCATCAATAATTAAAGTTGCAGCAGCAATTCTATCATCAGCAGATGTAATAGGACGACCTACAACCATATAATCAACTCCGGATAAAATAGCATCTCTAGGAGTATCAACCCTAACTTGATCATTAACGGAAGACCAGGTAGGACGGGTTGCCGGACATAAAATTATAAAATCATCACCTATTTCTTTACGAATCCTACGTGCTTCTTCAGCACTAGCTACAACACCGTCAAGACCTGATTCCCTTGCAACTTTAGCAAGCTGCAATACAAAATCTTCAATATTTTTATCAACACATAATTCTGTTGTAAGAGTCTTTTGACCAAAACTAGATAATAAAGTAACTCCTAAAATTGTAGGAGGTTCTATACCCATAGACTTGGCAGCTGCTCTAGATGCTCTCACGACAGCTGATGTCATTTTTGAACCACCCTGAATATGTACATTGAAAAAATTAATATTATTTTTTACTAAACTAATACAAGCCTTTTGCACAGTATGTGGAATATCATGGAATTTACAATCATAATAGCATTTTGCGCCATTTTCTTCCAATAGTCTGAATGCCTCAAACCCATAATTTACAATTAAAGGCAAACCAACTTTAAAATACCCTACATAATCTTTTAACTCATTTACTAATTCATGAGCTTCTTTTAAATTGTCAACATCCAATGCTAAAATAATTCGATCTTTAGCTGTTTTAGGTTTCTCTATCATATTAACAAAAAATATATCACTACAAAAAAATAAAATCAACCCTTACAAGAATTAAGCTTGTAATACAACTTTTTTTTAATCAAGATTAATATCTTCGGGCATTTCGGGTAGTTCTTTTGTATAAGTACATCCTAATTTTTCCAGTTTTTCAATTTGATTAATTATATTCCCTGAACCATTTAACTTTTTCAAAGATGAATTCAAATTATCTCTGATTTTTAAAAGTTCAGCCAAAAGAGCTGCAAATTTGTCGTGGATATTAGTACACAAACGAGCCATCTCTAGAACATTTTTATTTTGTCTATCAACAATATGGAATGCATTAATAATTTTCAAAGCCGCAAGTAAAGTTGATGGAGATACAGGCATTACTCTATTTTTCCAGGCATAATCCCATAAAGCATAATCATCACAAAACATCATTGAATAACAACTTTCAATAGGTATAAACATCAAAACATAATCAGGTGAAGCTTCTTCCACAGAATATTCTCTTTTTGCCAAACCATTTATATGTGCTTTTGTTGAATCAACAAATTGTTTTATATGAATTTGTTTTTCATTTTCATCTTGCGCGTTTACAAATCCGTCCCAAGCTGCAAAAGATGTTTTGCTATCAATATAAACACATCTACCTTCAGGCAAAAATACAGTTGCATCAGGTTTACCCTCTGCGGTGCCTTTTTGGATTTTATATTCTTCATTTTTTCGCAATCCTGAAGCTTCCAAAACTCGTTCGAGAACAATTTCTCCCCATTTACCTGATGTTCTGTTGTCAGCTTTCATTACACTCACTAGAGAATTTGCATCTTGAGAAATTTTATTTCCTGTTTCAAGAAAACTTTTTATATTCATATCAAAAGTTTTAAAATGGTCAGACTCAGTTCTAAAGTTTTCTTCAGTACGTCTTTCAAAATCTTCAATCTTTTCTTTAAATCTTTTGAAAAATTCATCCAACTTTTCTCTGTTTTGAACAGATAACTCAGATGAATGTTCTTTAAAAATTCTATTAGCAGTATTTTCAAAATACAACTTCATCTGCTCCAACATTAAATCTCTTGATACCTTATCGTTTTTACTCATTACTTTAAAAGATATAAACACGCACAAAGCGCCAATTAAAAAACCAACCAAAAATATTAAAAATTCCATACGCATACCCTCTTAATAAAAAAATTATACCACAGGAAGATTACACTAAAAAGATTAAAAAAAGTTTTATCAACCATGCGGCTAAAACTACTAAAAGCATGATGTAGAGCATGATTGAGAAATTTTATCAATCTAAAGATGTAAGACAAATTCTCAAACCTTAATCTTACCAATATCAATCAGGGCATGGATGAAAAAGACCATACAAAAATAGTAGTATGTATAGTGTAGAGGGAAGCTTAAAAAACAGGGAGATAAAAAATGAGAGAGTTCAAAAGAAGATCAAGAGTATTATTAATCGATGATAACGCTGATCATTTAAGAGGAGTTAAAGAATTAATTACACTTGAAAGCAGCTATGAAGTAGTAGGTGCAACAACAAGTGCTAATATAGGGATTAACTTAGCAAAGAAATATCGCCCTGATATTATCTTAATGGACATCAATATGCCAGAAAAAGATGGTCTTCAAGCAATTCAAGAAATAGAAAAATTAGACTTAGGAATCAGAGTAATTGCATTAAGCGGATATGATGATGCTGACCTAATCTTCAGAGCTATGAAAATAGGTGCTAAAGGCTATGTTTTAAAAACTATGGCATCAGCTCAACTTATTTACGCTATGGATGAAGTTGCTTCTGGCAAAATTTATCTTCCAAATGCTCTTACATCAAGATTTTTCGAATATTTTCAACGTTCATTCAAAGAAGAAGCACAAACAGCTGCAGAAGAAAATTTACTTACATATTTAACAGCTAGAGAAGAAGAAGTTTTAGACTTACTTACACAGGGTAATAACTACAAGGGTATTGCAGGAAAATTATTTATATCAGAAACTACAGTTAAGACTCACGTAAATAATATATTCCAAAAACTACAAGTAAATGACAGAACTCAAGCTGTTTTATATGCACTAAACAATGGCTTTGCAAACAGAAGACATAAAATGGCTGTTTAATTTGATACTTTTAATATAAGTGTTTACAGGTTCAGTCTTAAAAAACTGAACCTTTAATGTTGAAGAGGGGAAATGAATAATACTAATTTAATATACGAACAATCAAGATGTGTAGCACATGAAATAAGAAATCACCTTTCTATTTGCGAAATTTACACCCAAATTCTAAAAAAGAATTTAGAACAAGAAGGGATTGAAAACAAATCAATTGATAATGCTATAAATTGTATTAGCAAATCATTAAAAATAATGAATAATTCATTACTTGATCTAAAATCTTTAAACAACTTTTCACCAAAAGAATGCAATATTAAAGAAATTCTAGAAGAAGGAGTAAAACTATCTACTGTATATATACATGAAAAAGATATCATGATAAATTGCCATATACAAAATGATTCCAAAGTATACATAGATGAAAATAAATTCCTAGCCTGCATCGTAAACATAATAAAAAATGCCATAGAAGCTATCGAACATAAGGGTCAAATTAATGTTTCACTAGAAATTAAAAATAATGAGGTACACATAAAAATTTCAAATAACGGAAGTCCAATCTCAAAAGAAAAACAATCAATGATTTTTGAAGAAGGCTATACTACAAAATCTACAGGCAGCGGACTTGGGCTACATATTTGCGTAGATAATCTGAAAGCCCAAAATGCTATTTTAAAATTAAATAAATCAACATCTGAAATAACTGAATTTGAAATTATATTGCCTGTTGCTTAAATTTCTCTAATAAATTTCCACTTTCTACATTGCTATTCCCAGAATTTGTCTGAGCATTTTGTGATGGAACTGAATAAATATCAGATGCAAAAACTCTTGGATCATCAATTTTATCCATAGCCTTCATAATACCTATTTTGCCTGCTTTCTTTTGAATATTTGTCAGCCAAGCATTAAATGCATAAGGAATTGCAAAAATTACACCTAAAACAGGTACACCAGCGACAATTCCTGTATTAATTAAAGTTTTATAATTTTTGTAATTAAAATTCATTCCCAATTTTTCTTGCAAATCTTTAGGGATTTCAACATCTGCTTTTGAAGCTTTTGATTTAGCCCATAATTTAGTACACTGAGTAATAATATTACGGGTCCATTTAGCAAGAGCTGTTTGTTTAAAATGGCTTGCAAATAATTCTGATAATATTTCAGACATTCCTTTTTTATTACCATTTGCAACTGAATTAGCTATACCTTGTGTACCTATTTTCCCAAGTTCTGCAAGTAAAGGTTCTACCGCAGCTTTTAAATCTTTATTTTTCGGGTGTTCTAAAAATGTTTTTAAATTACCTTGGATAATTGCTTGTTGGAATTTTTGAACAGTAACTTTATCTTGCTTTTTCACAACATCATAAACATTATTTACAGCCTGTTTTATTGAAGATTTTGAATCAAAAGTCAAATTAGTAAGCCAATTACCAAGTTTTGCTATAGGGAATTTCCCTTTAATAACCGATGCTGTCAAAAATCCTAAACCTAAAGTTGCACCAACACTCCATAAAGTCATTCCTAATTCTTTTGCAATTTCAGAGCCTGCCTCAACATCTTCTGAATATCTTTGAGACATTTCATCCACTTCATCAAAAGCTCTAAATACGTTCTTTTGTAAAGACTCAGCTTCTGCTTTTTGGCTATCAGTTATTTCTATTTGACTAAACGCTTTTTGTAATTTTTCATTTTCTTTATATGTTGTCTTTTTATATTTATTATATTCTGATTTATCTTTGAAATAAGAAGCTAAGAATGAAAAACTTCCACCCAATTTCTTTAAGAAACTTTGCTTTTGTTTCTCAGCTTTAATATTTTCTGCTTTTTTCATATCTTCATCTGAAAAGGCCATTAGCCTTGCAGGATTTTTCAATAAATCTTGTCTTGCCTTATATCTTCCAATTCTTGATGCATTTTTTTCTTCTAAAGTCCCTTGCATTTGTATTCCAAATGAAGTCAGAATAGGAACTGCAATAGACACAATATTTCTAACTTTTTTATCAGCTTTAGCTAACTTTAATAATTTATTAATTCCAACCCCTAATGGAGCTGCAACAAGCCAAGATAAAGTCCCCAATGTATCAAATGCATTTTCTACATTTTCAGAATATTCTTCAGCTTTTATATTGATTTCTTTTACTGCATCTACTATTAATTCTTTATCTTCTTGAGCTCTTTGCAATTGTTCAGAAGATAAGTTTACAGATTTAAGTTTGTCAATTTCATTTGGATCTTTGTTAGCTAGCCACTCCTTATAAGCTTTTTTATCATTTGAAATATCTTTTAATTCTTTAATCATTTTAGAGATGCTATTACGTTCTTTTTCATCAGGTATTGATTTTGCAATCTCTTTAGCTTTTTCTAACTGTTCAGGAGTATAAACTACAAAATTTTTAACATCTTTCAACTCATTTTGTTTTGCTTGATAACGCCCTATTCTTGAAGCTTCTTTTTGTTTAGAATTTCCCCAAAGGATCATACCAACAGCACTAGAGAGCATTAATCCCATAATAGCAAAAGGCCCGTATTTTTGAACTCCATTGCGAATTTTAAAAACTCTTGCGGTTAATTTTTTCTGTTCAGAAATTTTTAAAGCTCTATTACTATCATCTGCAGATAAGTTTTTAATTTCTTCATTTAATTTATCAATTTTCTTATCTATTTTAGAAGTAAGTTTCTTATCTACAAATTTTAACAACGGAACTTGAGAAAAAGTTAATCCTAGAACTGGAACCATCGATATAAGACCTGTTAACTGTTCCATATCTTGGCAATTATCTTCAGATCTTGCATCCATCATTTCTGTTGCTCGAATAACTGTTTGAGCCTTTTTATTTGTCAATTCTACTTTATCTTCAGGTATTTCAATATTTGCAGCTAAATACTCTTTTTGAGCTCTTTCATCTGCCTGCTTTTGCTCCCATGCATCATATTTATTATAATTTTTTCTTACTTCATTGATTGAATTTAAAAATTGTCCCATTAATTTTTCCGAAAAATTTTTCTACCAATATTAATATAAAATCGTAAAAACAAAAAAAATTGCCACTTAATTTAATATAAATTAACAATAATCAAGCCGACAAGCAAAAATAATTATCATTATTTTTTATTATAATTAAGGGGAAATCATGTCAGGAATAGATAATTTTTTAAATAAAAGCGGACAAAATCAATATTACATTACTCCACAAACAGCAAATAATGCTGTAAAAAGTGATGTTAAAATTAAAAATACAGAAAATACAACAACAAATATAATTACAAATTCTAATATTAGAGATGAATTTGTAAAAGAGAAAAAGAATAATGGACTTATTAGAAAATTCTACAATTTTTTGAAAAATAAAACTAATATAGGTCTTGGCTCAAAAGCTGTCGAAAAAGAAATTGATAAATTTGAAAAAGGCGAAATTTCTGAAGAAAATATAAAAGATACAATTACAAAATATAAAACCTCTCAACAAAATTCAGTACAAGCATTTGCAGACACAGCAACTGCAGCTGTTACTATTAGCGGATACTACTTAGGCAATAATTTTATAAAAAAATACCAAGCTCAAGATAAATTAAATGCATTACCTCAATTTATAAAAAATATAAAAGAAAATACTGATAGTATTAAGCTTAAACGCCTTAAATTAATTGAAGATATTCTAAAATCAAAAACTAAAGCTACAATGCTAATGCTTCCGATTCTTGGAATTGTTGGAGGAATAACCAAATTAACAATCACAAAAGCTGAAAGAATAGGCTCTAAAGAATTTAAAGTTGATAAAAAAGCTTTTACTGATAAAAAAGAACTTAAAGCAGAAAAGAAAAAAGCTAGAAAAGAAAGAAGAAAAACTAACTTTAAAGACTTCTTAACAGGAGCAGCAAACGGAATTCTAGCACCTGTAACAGCATTAGCAGGAGGTATAATCGGAGTTCCTGCATATATTTTAGCAACAACAGGGCTTAGATACACAACAAACAATAAAGATAAAAAAGATAAATCTTTAAACGATTTTGCTCAATCATTCAAAGATAATGCGGCTGTAAATACTCTAGCTGCAGTTGCAGTAGCTGTACCGGCATTCAAAAAAGCTCATTTCAGCCATGTTTTAGGAAAAAATTTAGACAAAGTCGTAGATAAACTAAAAGATGTAAAATTAGAACTTCCAGACTTACCATCTTCAAAATCAGCTTACCAAGAACTTGAAGATTTTATGCTTAACTCTGAGGCTATTCAAAATATAATTAAATCTGACAAACTATATTTAAGCGACAATATGGATGAAATTATAAAAAATTTAACAGATGAAAACATATTTGCTGTAAAATTCTTACAAATCAAAAATAAAGGTTTACTATCAGGAGAATACAATCAATATGGAAGAATATCAGAAGCACTAAGAGAAAATTGTCCACCGACAAGAACTCTTGAAGAAGCTCAAGAACATATTAACAAACTTTGGGGATCTTCTGAATACAAAGTGTCAAAACTTCTTGGTGTAGGAACTGTCGCAGAAACTTATTTAGCAAAAGATTCATCAGGCAAAGAAGTTTGTATTAAAGTTCTAAAAAATGGCATAAATGCAGAAAAAATTGCTAAAGATAAAGAAAAATTTATTAAACTGATAACAGGAGATACTCCTTTAGATAAACTAGATGACAATCAAAAATATTTAATTAAAAACATCAATGATTTAGCAGAAGGTATTTCAAAAGAAGTTGATTTCATAAACGAAATGAACGCAGCAAAAGAATTGAAAAAATACAGCAAAGTCGCAGATGTTGTAGTTCCTATGGAAGCTAAGCCAGGAATATATGTTATGGAAAAAGCTCCTGGCATAAGCGTAAAAACTCTTGTTGATTATTACAACTGCGAAAGTAAGATAAAACACTTAAAAAGATACGCAAAAAAACACCCTGATACAGAATGGATAAAACCAACTATTGAAAATTATGAAGAAGAAATGAAGAAAATCAAATCAAGAGCTCCGGAATTTGAAGACTTTGATATGACTCCTTCACAAATTAAAAAATTACTTAAAACATATATTGACTTACAAGTAGAACAATTTGCAAAAGTAGATAAAAATGGAAAAGTTATCCATGCAGACATTCACCCAGGGAACATTTTCATCAATCTCCAAGCTCTTAAATCAGGAAAAGGCAAATTATTAACTTTAATTGATACAGGTAATACAATTAAATTAAGTAAAGAACAAGCAATGGCTTCATTAAAAGTTGTTGGCTTTATTAAAAACGGAAACACTAAAGATTTAGCAAATATTGTATTACAAGATGCTATTTTACCTCAAGGCCTTTCTAAAGAAGAAGCTCTTGTAAAAGTCGAAAAAGATTTAAAAACATTCTTCTTTGACAACAAAACAAAAATTAATTCAATGAATATGGATACATTCTATGCATTGTCAGATAACATTTTAAGAAAATACAATATTATCCCTAACAATACACAATTAAATTTAAATAAAGCTAAAATCTCAGCTAAAAATTCATTTGAAGATTTAGTAGAATCATTCTTTGATAAAAAATACGGAGACAAAAGCTGGGAAGAATCCTCTAAAGCTGAAATGGTTGCTGCAATTACAAGTGCAGCAAAAGATATGGCTGAAATAGGCATAAAACTTCAATCAGCAAATACTATTCAAGAAACTAAAAATTTAACTCAAATGTCTACAAAAGAAGCAATAAATTTCTTAAGAAACAAAAATATGCTAAAAACAAACAGCGAAGAATATTTGACATATAAAATGAAACAAAATATGCCAGGGCCTGAAATTAAAGAAGAAGAAATTCTTGAAAAAATTAAAGAATAATAAAATTATTCTTAATAAAACGTAAGTGGCGAGTAGAGTGGCACTTTCCTATTCATTAAATTCTTGGATAGATATTGATTCAATTCCTTCTAATTTTTGATAATTTTTATATAAATCCTGAATAGGGTGACGACCAACAAAATCAAGAATTACAACAATTTTAGTCAAATTATCATCTTGTTTGTTTAATTTTCTTGAAATTTCTCTTAAATGTTTGCTATTCTCAATTATATAATCATAAATAGCATTTGAATTTTCATTAAGACAAGAAATACTCATTTTCAAACGTCTTGTATTTTTTGTACTTGAAATAAGTACATTTTTTTCAAAAAGTCTAACTGATACAAGTACAAGAATTGATAAAACTGTAGCAACAAGAGCAAGTCCATACATACCAGCACCACAAGCCATACCAATACTTGCAGATACCCACAAAGTAGCAGCTGTAGTTAATCCAAAAACAGTAGCCCCATGTCTTAACACTGTACCACCACCTATAAAACCGATGCCAGTTACAACCTGAGCAGCTACACGAGCAGTATCTCGGGTTCCTAATTCATCACCAGTAACCGATACTTCTGGAAAACCATAAATAGAAATTATTGTAAATAAACAAGCTCCAAGACAAACTAAAATATTAGTTCTCAAACCTGCATATTTATTTGTCATCTCTCGTTCAAGACCAATTGCAAAGCCTAAGAGAACCGATGACAAAACTCTTATAACCAAAGTTATATCAAAAATTCCAGACAAAGTTTCCATATTCTAACCCTTTATCACTAACTACTGCTGTTTGCTTTTAGGATCCAGCACATCTCTTATTGTATCACCAATCAGATTAAATGCCAATACAGCAATAAAAATTAAAAAACCGGGAGTCAAAAGCCAAGGACGATAGATTATATTTGTATATTCTTGAGCTTCTTTTAACATATTTCCCCAACTTGCATCTGGCTGTTGAATACCAAGTCCTAAAAAGCTCAATCCGGATTCCGATAAAATGTAAGAAGGAACAGACAAAGTCATTGCAACAATTACAAAACTTGTAGTCTGAGGTAAAATATGTTTTACAATAATTCTTAAACGTGAAGCACCAATAGATTTAGCAGCCTGAACATATTCCCTATTTTTTATTGACAATACCATACCTCTTACAACTCTTGCAAAACTAGCCCAACCGATTAATGCTAAAATTACAACAATCAGCATAAATCTCTGTACACTTGTCATTCCTGACGGCAAAATTGAAGCTAATATAATTAAAAGATAAAAACTCGGTATAGACATTACAGCTTCGGCAAATCTCATCATAACCATATCAACTTTTCCACCGAAATACCCAGCAATACCTCCGTATAAAAGCCCTATAGGGAATAACACAAACAATGCCAAAAATCCTATGGTCATAGAAATTCTACCGCCAAATAAAATTCGGGAAAAGACATCACGTCCATTAATATCAGTTCCTAATAAAAATAATCTTCCGTTATTATCTGTTGTCACAAGATGACGTTTCATTGGAATTAAACCTAAAAATTTATAAGGCTGCCCTTTAGAGAAAAATTTAATATAATGCTTTTCTGACCGATCTAAAGAATACACTATTTTTAATTCTTCAGAGTCAAATTCTCTTTTATAATTATATGTATAAGGTTTTGAGAATTTTCCATTTTCATCAATAGTAAAAATCTTAGATGGAGGCACATAGGCCATAGATCTATCAGAAAAATCTTTTGTATAAGGAGCTATAAAATCAGCAAAAAATAATGCTAAATAGATTATTCCGAGTACAATCAGAGCGATTCTTGCAAATTTATCTTTCCATAATTGTTTAAACAAATCTCTTATCATGCCTGACTCCCTTCTCTGATACGAGGATCAGTAATAATAAGCAGAATATCTGCGATCAAATTTCCTAAAATTAACATTACAGCCCCCATCATTAAAGAAGCCATAACAAGGTTTATATCTGATTTCAAAACAGCTTCCAATATCAAACGACCAAGTCCAGGATATTGAAAGACATATTCAGTCAATGCAGCACCACTCAACAATCCTGCAAATTCAAATCCTAAAAGAGTAATCAAAGGATTTACCGCATTTCTCAAAGCGTGTTTGAATATAACTTTAAATTCACTAAGACCTTTAGCCCTTGCGAATTTAACATAATCACTATCCAAAACATCTAAAAGATTTCCTCTCATTTGTCTTTGCAAACCTGCTAAAGATAATGTAAATAAAACAGTCACAGGCAACACCAAATGGTGAGTAATATCTAAAAACTTTTGAGAAAAAGTCATTTCCATAAAATTAGAACTAGTAAGCCCTCCGACTGGGAACCAACCAGTCTTAACTGCAAATATTAACAGTAATACAGCAAAGAAAAATGAAGGAATTGCCATACCTATACTTGTCAAAACAGTTAAAGCTCTATCAAAAGGAGTTTTCCAATACACAGCAGCAAGAATCCCTAAAGGTACACCAACAGACCAAGATAAAAATATTACAATCAAAGTGAGCAATAAAGTATTTGGAATCCGTTCTTTTAGTTTAGTACTAACTTGTTCACCGTTTGAAGTTACTCCTAAATCTCCTTTTATGAAAGACTTTGCCCATTTTCCGTATTGAACAATAATAGGTTTATCAAGCCCTAATCTTTCAGTTTCCTTTTGCAAAGTTTCTTTAGAAACTGACGGATTTAACCTTAATTCTGCTAAAGGATCAACAGGTGAAAGACGTATTATAAAAAAGCTTATTAAAGAAACGATTATAAGCAAAGGGATTGTCTGTAGTATTCTTTTTAAAATATATATTAAAATTTGCATGTTCTTTTGTTTTTCCTTATTTTAACAACTGCGCCTCGCATTAAACGGCACCGCTCATAATCAAAACGAAAACTCAACGTTTGCGTTTATGATTACTCGACTCTCGCTACCGCTCGTGCCTCTGCTCGGCTTGATATATCTCCTCTATATTATGAGTTACCCCTCCCAAACTTGTTGGATATATATTTTTGAACTTATTTCTCAAAGCCACAATTCTGATTGGTGAATAAATATAAATTAGAGGCTTTTCATCATATACAATTTCCTGATATTCATCATAGTATTTTTTTCTATCTTCAAATTTAGTAGCTAAAGCACCTTGCGTATACAAATAATCTAATCGTTTTTCAAAATCATATCGAGGACTATTCAAATCTTTTTCTAATCTTTGATTAAAGATATGCAAAGTACCATCAGATAACCAAACATTTTTCCCACCATTAGGTTCAAGAGGAGAACCGGTAAATCCCATTATTACCATATCCCAATCCAAGGTAGCCATAAGTTTATTTACAAGAGAATTGAATTCAATAGGTTTAAAATTAACTTTCATCCCCAAATCTTCAAGATCTTGTTTTACCATAACACCAATAGCTTCTCTTTCGGTATTTCCTGCATTTGTATATAAATCGAATTCAACATGATTTCCGAATTTATCTATCAAATGTCCTGCCCTATCCCAGCCAAATCCTGATTTTTTCAATAACTCTTTTGCTTTTTCAATATCTCTATCATGACCTTTTATATCTTTATTTAAAAATATTGAATTCAAAGTTTCAGGCGTAAATAGAGGTTCTGCAAGTCCATTTGCAATATTAAACACCATATTTTTTCTATCAATTGCATAATCTACAGCTTGACGGAAATTTTTATCTTGGAACCAAAGTTGCTTTTTAGGATCAACATAATATTTTCCCTTATCATTTTTACGATTATTCATATTCATTGCAACATACATAGTACCTGTATCAGGCCCTATATTGTATACCGTAAAATCAGAATGTTTTTCCATTTCTTTAAAACGAGCAACATTTGCTCCTTGAAGACTTATTTCGTCTAATTCCCCGCCTTCAAATTTTAGCACTTGATTGTTTATATCTCCGACAATTAAATATACAATTTTATCCAAATATGGAAGTTTTTTATCATTTTTATTTATTACATAATAATCAGGATTTCTTTCAAACACAACCCTTTGAGCTGGAACATATTCTTTTAGTCTAAATGCTCCAGATGTTACAAAATCCTTCGGTGGCATATTTGTAGAAAGGAAACCGTCAAAATATGCTTTTCCTTTTTTTACAGCAGGTTCAAAAATATGCTTAGGCGCAATAGGAGAAGATAACATTCTCAAAAACGGAGCAAAAGGTTCAGGGGTAACAAATTTAACCGTATAATCATCAATTTTTTCTACAGTAGGCAATTTACCGTCAATAACAATAGAATCTCTTATTGATGTATTTCCAAACCCATCTAAAATTATATTCTGCCAAGTGAATACAACATCATCTGCTGTAATAGGTTTACCATCAGACCATTTTATACCATGTCGTAAATTTACAATATATTCTTTACCATTCACCGTAAAAGATTTCGCTAGTTTCGGGATTGTATCGCCTGTCACAGGATCTGTTGTCACAAGTCCGTCATACATTATCTCAGACATTTGAGATGATATGTTATCTTTTGAATTAAAAGGATTAAAAGTCTTTGGTCCCTCTCCAATTGTTGAAGATACAAAAGTTCCACCAAACTTTCCAACAGGTGCCTGTGATTGCAAATAGTCAACACCATTTATAGTAACATTCTTTTCGATAGGATAATTTTCTTCAATAGTATTTGTCTTAGGTCTTAATACTGGCTTTTGACTCTCATCAATATCAGCTCTAATACAAGCCTTACCAAGGCCTAAAATAACTAATAAAACTAAGATAACATAAATAACCCGTTTCATAGTTTTAGGATAACATAAAAAAAATATAAGTTTATAACCTTACAAGGCTATAAACTTATATAAATCTAATAATTCATTTCCCAATTATCATTCAATATTTTACCAAAACACCCCCACCAATTTTCACTATCAGCAATACAATGTTGTTCAAACATTTCTTCCCTTAAATCTGAAGACAATGGTGCTTCTGGAATATTACATTCTGGGTTACTATCATCAATAACGCCATTATTATAAAGCATTACCGCAAAAGCATCTCTACCTACAATATTAGGACCTTGTTTCCCATTTATATCTATATATATTAATATTTTACCATCTCCATTTACAGTAAAATGGAGAACAGCACCACTTGCTAATACATACTTTTTACGGTTTGTATTGTTGAATATATCAATTGAAGTACCTGTAATTCTTTTATAATCCCCAATAGCATAACAAGAAGAAGGTGAAGTAGTACAATCCTGAACTATTTTAAAATAATTTTTCATCCAGTAATCTATTGAATTATCATTAATAAGTCCAGCTTCTCTAAGATTTAATGCATTTTTATCATTCATATACATAACAGCTGCTTGTTGAATCTCATTATAAACTTTATGCAACTGCGTTACATAAGATTTCCTTTGATAATTCTGCATCAATGTTGGAACAGTCATAGCGGAAACTACACCAATTATACCTATAGTTATTAATACCTCTGCCAGTGTAAAACCTTTTTTATTTTTATAGTGATGTAACAAATAACTAATATAACATTTTTTTGAGACTTTTTCAACCCCTCGAAAGCCTTGTGGAGCAAGCTTTAAATTGCCCCCCCCCCGAGCACTACGTGCATAGACAAATCTACACAATTATCAGCAAATTTGCTAGATTTTTGTGTATGTTCTACTTCAAATCTTTTCATATCTAGCTCCTTCCTCTTTTAATTATTATAACATTCTATATCTATCATTTCAACCAAAAATTAATTTTTCCTTAAGGAAATTAATTTTTTTTTAAATCCGTTATATAAATATAATTGTAATGTAATAGTCATCCTGAATTTATTTCAGGATCTAAATAGGATTCTGAAATGAGTTCAGAATGACAGATTAGGAGAAAAGGAGAGAATATTATGTTAAAACCATTAGGCGACAGAATTGTTATTAAAGTTATCGAAGATACTGAACAAACTTCAGGCGGAATTTTTATTCCAGACAGTGCAAAAGAAAAACCTCAAAAAGGTGAAGTTATTGCAGTAGGTCTTGGAAAACTTAATGAAAAAGGCGAAAGAGAACCTATGGATGTAAAAGTTGGGGACACTGTTCTTTATGCTAAATATGCAGGCACTGATATTAAAATGGACGGTGTTGAATATAAAATTTTATCAATCAAAGATGCATTAGCAATTATTGAGTAAATAAAACTGTCATCCTGAATTTATTTCAGGATTTCAAGTTTAAATGATGCTGAAACAAGTTCAGCATGACAAATATAATAAGGAGAAATAAACAAATGGCAAAACGTATAGTATTTAATGAAGAAGCAAGAAAATCACTTCTTAAAGGCATAGATGCAGTAGCAGACGCAGTTAAAGTAACATTAGGACCAAAAGGAAGAAACGTTATTTTAGAAAAAAAATACGGAGCTCCTCAAATCGTTAATGATGGTGTTACAATCGCTAAAGAAATTGAACTTAAAGACGGCCTTGAAAATGCAGGTGCTCAATTATTAAAAGAAGTTTCATCAAAAACTAATGATGTTGCAGGTGACGGTACAACAACAGCATCTGTGTTAGCTCAAGCAATCGTAAGAGAAGGTTTGAAAAACTTAACAGCAGGAGCTAACCCAATGTCTATGAAACGCGGCATTGATAAAGCCGTAGAAGTTTCAGTAAAAGAAATTAAAGATATGTCTAGACCTGTTAATACAAAAGAAGAAATCGCTCAAGTAGCAGCAATTTCTGCAGGTAACAACAAAGAAATCGGTGAATTGATTGCAGAAGCAATGGAAAAAGTAGGACATGACGGTGTAATCACTGTTGAAGAAAGCAAATCTTTCGGTACAAACTTAAAAGTTGTAGAAGGTATGCAATTCGACAAAGGTTATCTATCACCTTACTTTGTAACAGATGCTGAAAGAATGGAAGCTGTATTAGACGATGCTTATGTATTCTGCTGCAACAAGAAAATTAACCTTATTTCTGATATGGTTCCATTATTGGAACAAGTTGCACGTGATGGCAAATCTTTATTATTAATCGCAGAAGATGTAGAAGGTGAAGCTCTTGCAACACTTGTTGTAAACACAATGAGAAAAGTTTTAAGAGCTGTAGCTGTTAAAGCTCCGGGATTTGGTGATAGAAGAAAAGCTATGTTAGAAGATATCGCAATTTTAACAGGTGGCGAAATGTTCACTGAAGAATTGGGTATCAAACTTGAAAACGTAACAACTCAAATGTTAGGTAAAGCAAAACGTGTAACAGTAACTAAAGATGAAACTACAATTGTCGTAGGAGATGAAACAAAAGAAGCTGTTCAAGAAAGAGTTCGTCTAATCAGAAAACAAATTGAAAGCTCTGATTCAGAATATGATAAAGAAAAACTTCAAGAACGTGTTGCAAAATTGTCAGGCGGTGTTGCTGTAATCGAAGTAGGTGCAGCTTCTGAAGTTGAATTAAAAGAAAGAAAATTAAGAATTGAAGACGCTCTTAACGCAACAAGAGCAGCTAATGAAGAAGGTATCGTACCTGGTGGTGGTGTTGCTCTAGTAAGAGTTCAACAAAAACTATCAAAACTTATCGATACAACAAGCTTCTCATCTGATGATGAAAAAATCGGCTTCAAAATCTTAACAGCAGCTCTAGATGTACCTCTAAGAGCTATCGCTCACAACGCAGGAGCTAAAGCTGACGTTGTAGTTGACACTGTAACTTCACATGAATCAGCTTATGGTTATGATGCATTGAACGATGAATATGTTGATATGTTCAAATCAGGAATTGTAGACCCTGCAAAAGTTACTAGATCAGCTCTACAAAACGCTGCATCAGTAGGTTCAATGTTATTAACAACTGAAGCTGCAATTGTAGATATTCCTGAAGAAAAACCTGAACCAGCTATGCCAGCAGGAATGGGTGGCATGGGCGGAATGATGTAATTCCAAACAATCAAACAAACTAAAAAATAGGCTTGTTTTATTAACAAGCCTATTTTTTTAACTAAATAAAACACTTGATAAATAACGTTCACCAGTATCTGGTAAAATTGTAACGATTAATTTGCCATCATTATCACGCATTTTAGCAAATTCTAGTGCAGCATACATAGCAGCGCCAGAAGAAATTCCACAGAGAATACCTTCATCTGTTGCTAATTTTCTTGCAGTATCAACAGCATCGATATCACCTACAGGATAAATTACATCTACAACATCTCTATTAAAATTCCTTGGAACAAAATTTGCACCAATACCTTGAATAGCATGAGATCCTGCAGGTTTTCCAGATAATACTTGTGACCTGAATGGTTCTATCGCAACAATTTTTATATCAGGATTTTTTTCTTTTAATCTTTTGCCAATACCTGAAATTGTACCACCTGTTCCAACACCGGCAATTACAATATCGACTTTTCCATCGGTATCATTCCAAATCTCTTCAGCTGTAGTTGTTTCATGAATTTCAGGATTAGCTGGATTATTAAATTGCATAGGAATAAAAGAATCAGGAATTTGCTCTCTTAACTCCATAGCCTTGTCAATAGAGCCTTTCATACCTTTTTCACCATCTGTTAATACAATTTCAGCACCAAATGCTTGCAATAGTTTTCGTCTTTCTATACTCATTGTCTCAGGCATTGTCAAAATCATTTTATAACCTTTTACAGCACATACCATTGCAAGCCCAATACCTGTATTTCCGCTTGTCGGTTCTATAATTACTGCACCAGGGGTTAACAAACCTCTTTTTTCAGCATCTTCAATCATACTCAAAGCAGTTCTATCTTTTATAGAACCAGCCGGATTAAAACTTTCCAACTTCGCAACTACGTTTGCACAACCATCTTGATTTAAGCGGTTTATTTTCACTAAAGGTGTATTACCAATTAATCCTAAAACATTTTCAGCTATTTTCATTAAAAAACCTCTTTTTTTCAATTATAAAAGGGGCGATTAAAAAATCAACCCCTTTTTAATATAGATTATATTAAATAAAGATTATAACAATTATTCTTTAACAGGCATCGGTTCTACTGGAGCTGGGACATCAGGTCCAAATCCTGGACGAGGTCCGCCCATATGAGGATGTCCGCCTTTTTTATGTTGTTTTTCGAAGTTTTTACGACCTTCTTCTTTCATTTTTTTCAATTCTTTTAATTGTTTTTTAGTCAAAATTGCTTCGAAATCTTTCATATTTTGCATACGTAATTCATGTGCTGCACGTTTTAAAGCTCTGATTTCTTTTTGTAATTCAGCTATTTTTTCTTGTTGCATTTCAACAGCCATTCTAGAACGTTTTACAGCTTCAATTTCTTGACGTTTTTCTTTCATTTTTTCCATAATAGGTTTCATTTGTTCATGAGCTTTTTGACGAAGTTCTTTAGCTTGGGCTTTTTGTTCATCAGTTAATTTCAAACGTTTTTCAAAAGCATCTTGACGTTTTTTGAATTCTGGATTTCTTGGAGGTTTTTTAAATTCTGGAGCTTTTTGAGTTGTAACAGCTGGAGTTGTTGCCGGAGTTGTTACTTTTTGAGCAGTATCTTCTGCATAGCACATTGCAGCTGAAGCAAACACTAATACACTTGCCATAATTAAACTTTTTTTCAACATAAATTCTAATCCTTTCTTTTACAATAAATCTTTTAACATAACCGCTAATTCTTTTTTTGCGTTGTACAACCTTGACTTTATAGTCCCTATTGGACATTTTAACTTATATGCGGCTTCTTCATAAGAATAACCGTATATTTCACATAACATTACTGTTTCTTTAAATTTTGGTTTTAGAGAATTTATTGCGTTTAATATTCTCTGTTGCCTTTCGTTGTTTATTAATTTTAACTCCGGTGTTAATTTTTTATCTTTAATAGAAACTAAAACTTCATCATCTGTAGTCATAGTATCTTGATTTTTTTTATGTGCTGATTTCAAATAATCCTTTGAAACATTTTTTGCAATAGTATTTATCCAACTTTTGAACGATCCTTTATCAGTGTATTTGTCAGCATTTTTCCAAACCTTCACATACACTTCTTGCTCTAAATCTTCATTTGTTTCTTTGGTAATCAACCTTATAATGCTTCTTACATTACTTTGGTTATTTTTTATTAGTTCTTTAAAATCCATTAACTATTCCACCACTAAAAAACCGTACGAATCAACAGGGAAACCATAATCCTCTGCACTTAATGTCGTACCGTATTTTATAATATCCTGAACATCTGTATTAAAATTAACAATACCTAAAGCAGTTCCACTTAATAAAATTCCGAATACTGCACAAGCCATTTTTAATTTTAAAACATTTTGACGTTTAGTTTTATAATAAGGCTTTACCTCTTTCAATAAATCAGAAACCTTATCCATAATCTCTTGTTCATGCCTGCAATCTTCACATGATTCAATATGAGATTTTAATGTTTCCTCATTACCGAAAGTAAATAGCGCCTCATATTTAGTACATTTTTCCGTCATTATTTTGCCCTTTTAAAACTTATTTTATTTTCTGTTTTTTATAAAGTTTTTAAACCTTACACTTATATAACGAAACAAAAATAAAAAAGTTCATTTGTAAAAAAATTTTCTTCATAATATTATAACATATGTTACAAACACTAGCAAAAAAATTTTTTCACATGTTTTATGATAGCTGGAAAAAATCATGGCAATAACTGATATAATAAAAAAGACTTGTAAATCACTAGGCGAAAATAATAAACCAACATATGTTGTAATGGCAATTGCAACAGTAAAAGGTATTTGTCGTCCAATGTTTACAATGATGGATAAGACGGAAAACCCCGAAACTAAAAAATATACAGCTCTTAGAGAAGGCTTAACAGAAGCAATCGCAATACCATCATATTGGGCTTGTGGAGAAATTGCAGGCAAATTTGCAAAAAAAGCATTCAATAGTGATCCTGCACTAGCAAACCGTGCAGAAAAAAACTTAATGTTTATTGGAGTATGTACTGCAGCATTATTTGTAATTCCCGCTCTTTGTTCTGTTGCAATAAAACCTATAATGGATAAATTGGGACTTAAATCTCCTAAAGATAAAGCAAATAGCAATCAAAAACAACCAGCTGTAATTGAAAATACACCTCTTACAAATTCAACAGTAATTTCACAACCTGCAGTAAAACTTAATACTTATCCACAAATGAGTACTTTTGTAAATAGACCACAAGTTGGTCTAAGGGTAGGTGGCTTATGATAGGAGCTATTAAAAACGTATTAACAAGTTCACAACTTGCAAGTGTTGCACAAAATACAACTCAATCTGTTGCAGCTGAAACAGTATTAAAATCAATAGGCAGACCAGGTTTTATTCTTATTGACAAAGATATTGATTCTGACACAAAACAATATGCAGCGGCAAAAGAATTCTTATACCAAGCAACTTGCTTAGGTGTATATATGGCATTAATTGTTCCTGTATTCAAAAAAGGCGGTTTTAAATTTGCTAAAAATGTAATCTTCAAAAATACAGAAGGATTCCAACATTTTAAAGATGTTAAAGAATATATGCATTATAGAAAATTAGCAGATAATCCATCTTTAAACAACAGAATTCAAACCCTTGAAAAAGAAAGAATTACAGATAAAATAAAAATAAAAGACAAATATAATGACACCTTACTTGCTGAATTAAACAAAGAAAAGCCTGAAAAATTTGCTTATGTCAAAGGTGCTGTAGAATTAAGTAATATAATTGGTTCGGTCCTAGGTTTAGCAATACTAGCACCGCAAGTAAGCCATGCTTTTATTCACCCAGCTCTAAGATTTTTAGGTCTTGAAGAGAAAAAGGCAAAACAAGAAGCACAGCAACCTGCAAAACTTGATACAAAAGCTTAAGCGATTAAATTTTGCAAATAATCAATAGAACGAACCACAATCAGCTCTGCTTTTAACTTTTTATTTTTTCTTTCTTTTTTAGGTAATTCAACTGGTGTAACAATTCCCCAATTTGAATTTATCGGTTGGAATTTTTCATGACTTTCATCACTTATATATTGAGTCAAAGCTCCCAACATAGTTTCTTTAGGAAGTTCTAACAATTTTTCATTATTAATCAATCGAGCCATATTAATTCCTGCAAGCATACCTGTTGCAATTGATTCTGTATAACCTTCAGTACCAGTCAATTGACCTGCAAAAAACAAATCTTTTCGTTTTCTTGTCTGCAAAGAAGCATTCAAAATCTTTGGAGAGTTAATAAATGTATTTCTATGCATAACTCCATATCTTACAATATTTACATTTTCTAAGCCAGGAATTGATTGAAGTAATTCTTTTTGAGCACCCCATTTCAAATTTGTTTGGAACCCTACCAAATTGAATAACGTTTTAGCTGAATTATCCTGTCTTAATTGAACTACTGCATAATTTTCTTCTCCTGTACGTTTATCAATAAGTCCTACAGGTTTCATTGGACCAAATCTTAACGTATCAAATCCTCGTGAAGCCAAAACTTCTATTGGTAAACAACTTTCAAAAAATTTAGCATTCTTTTCAAATTCTTTTAATTCTATTTTCGGTGCATTAATTAATATATTATAAAAGTTCTCGTATTCTTCTTTATTCATTGGGCAATTAATATATGAAGCCTCTCCTTTATCATATCTGCTTGCCCAAAAAGCTTTATCGAAATTTATACTATCTTTTTCTACAATTGGTGCAATTGCATCAAAAAAATGAAGATGTTCACTTTGTGTAAAATCTTTAATTGAATCAGCTAATTTATCAGAAGTTAAAGGCCCAGAAGCCATAATTGTATAACCTTCAGGAATTGCTGTAACTTCATCTTTAATTATATTAATATTTTCATCAGCTTCTATTCTTTTAGTAACAGTTTCAGAAAAAAGTTCTCTGTCAATTGCCAAGGCATTACCTGCTGGGACTGAACATTCTCTTGCAATCGTTATCAGCTCTCCGCCAAGAATTTCCATTTCTTTTTTCAATAATCCTGATGCATTTGAGCAATCAGAAGCTCCCAAACTATTTGAACATACAAATTCCGCAAATTTATCTGTCTTATGCGCACCTGTAGATTTTTTAGGTCGCATTTCATATAAATTAACTTTTAATCCTCTTTTTGAAAGCTGTAAAGCAGCTTCAGAACCAGCCAATCCGGCACCAATTACATTTATTTCCATAAGATGAGTTTATACCAGATAAAAAAGAGTGTCAATTTTAATAGACAATTGGGTGATTTTTTATCTATCATTAGAGTTTATTACAAATTTGTAAAATAATTATTATAATTGTAGTAAAAAACTTGCAACTTTTTTTAATATTAAGTATAATAAGTACACTTAATACATTTATGACCTTTTGTTAATTTTTTGTAAAAATTCACTAGCAAAAAAGCAATAAGTGTAAAAGATCAGTTTTTAAATACATGTGTAGTTATGAAAATTTAAAGTAGGGATATGGCAGTAAAAGCAATCAATTCAACACTAAATGTTGCAAAACACAATAATCTTAAAGAACAAAATCAACAAAAACATCAACAAACATCTTTCACAGGTAGTTTTAACCCTGTTGTTACATTAATGGATGCTATAGACAAAGGTGGTTTTGCAGCTTCATTTATCGCTCAAGACGGTATCGGAATGGTTGCACCAAGAATTTATGAAGGTTTAAACCGCAACAGAGAAAAAGATGAAAACGGCAAAAAAATTGGGCCTTTAAACTGGGAATTTGCAAGAAGAGAAGGAATCAGAGAAATCTTAAGCGGCCCTAGTGCATTCTTAATTCCTATGGGAATAATGGCTATAATAAAGAAAACATCTGGAACTGCAAACAATGTACACGTAAGCCATATTGAAGCTTTAGGACAAAATTTTGCAGATTATGCTGCTAAACATCCTGAACAATTGAAAAATTCTGCAGAATTCAAAAAAGGTTATTACGCTCAAATATTAGAAAATGCACTTGAAAATTCTACAGATGAAACATTTAAAGGAGAGCAATTAAAAGAAAAAGCTAAAAACTTTGCAGAAAAACTTGTTAATTCTGAAGAAAAACGAGCAAACAAAGATAAGAAAAACGCGAATAAACTTCAAGCAGAAATTGTTGACGAATATATGAAATTAAGAAAACAATATTCTGCACCATCTGGAAACGAATTAGAAGTATCTCTAAAAGTTTCAGGCAAAGAAAAACCTCTTGGAACTAATATAAGACAATTAGTTCAAAGTTTAACTGATTATTCTGGAGATGCTTTAGAAAAAGTTAATAAACATTTAGAAAAACATGCAAATGGCAGTATTGATGAATACATTAAGAAATTCAACACTCACAGAGCTGGCACAAGAGTACTTTCAAATTTAGGAATGTGGTCAGCAGTTGTAGGTTTCTATACTTTAATCCCTAAATTATACAACTTAGGTCTAAAACATGACCCAGGATTAAAAGGACTTGTAGAAGAAGGTGCTGAAAAAACAGAAGATAAAGTAAAAGAAGACAAGAAAGCCGAAGCAAAAGATCAAACAAAAGATAAAAATGTAGCTTTCACCGGCGGAATTGCTTCAATGGCTGGGAAAACAGCATTGAAAGACGGCGGCATTAGTAAAGTATTAAAGATTTTTGAATTCAACGGAGCATCAATGTCAGTACCAGCAATGCTTACATTGTTATTTGGCTTTTGCTTACCTCCAAGGTATATAAACGCAAAAAGTGACAAAGAACGTAAAGAAATTTTAGTTCGTGATATTTCAAGTTTTACAGCAATTTTATTTGGAGCAAAAGCACTATCTAGAGGTTTCTCTGACGTATTTGCAAATGCATCTGGTTTTGCATTAAATATAAAACCTGAAAATCATAACAAAAATTTCTTTAACAAATTGAAAAACTATTTCACAGCAGGTTCTGGCGTTAATGTATTAAACAGTGAACAAATTGTATCTAAATATAGTAATGTTCAAGAATACCAAAATGGAATTAACGGATTCTTCAATTTCTTAGAAGAAAACGGTGGAAATGTAAAAAAAGTATTACTAAATGTTGATAAAACAGTAAAAGAAAATGCTGAAGAAATAATGAAAAATTTCAATGGACAATCTATAAAAGATGCAACAATTGAAGATATTCATAAAGCATTTGAAAAAGCTAAAGGCTCTGAAGCTCTTGAAAAAATTTACACAGTATTCTCTACAAAAGACAATAAATTTGTTAATAGAGCAAAAACAATGAATAGTGCATTTGGATTTGCATCAACATTAATTCTTGTTCCAGCATTTATGATGTGGCTTGCTAGATACTGTGAGAATATGACTAAAAAAGCTATTGCAAAGGAAAAAGAAGAAAAAGCCGCAGCTGCTGGTAATACACAACAACAAACAAAACCTGAAGCAAATACTCCTCAAACAGCAAATGTAAATAACCAAACAGCTACAAAAATTGCAACAGTTGACACATCAATTAATACAACCAACAAACCTTCTATGGCAGGGTTCTTAAAAAAATAATATAAAATAGATAATATAAAAATCCAGCATAATGCTGGATTTTTATATTTATCAATGTATTTTTATCTATTTTAATCGAAATGGATAATCTTTAGGAATTTTCCAATTATTATACATGATTAATGCTGCACAGTGTCTAGGATATTGAGCATCCTTATTACAAGAATAAACATATTTAGAATCTGTTAACGATTCAGCATTAACCTCTTTGTTTTTTAATTCTCCACTTATATAAGGCTGAAAAGGAGTATTTGTATACAATCTATTGCCAGGCGGATCTGCAGTACTAAATTGAAATGAAAAAGATGAACGTCCAAAATCTTTTGTTAAGCATCCTTGATTTTGATATTGCCCCGTCCAATTTTCTGCGTTAGGATAATAACAAAAATTCATCCAAAAACCCCAATGAACACAAGCTTTAGCAATTAACAAAGATCCATCTGCTAAATAAAGTCGTCTCAATGTACAAGAAGCACTGCCATCATAAGATGGAGCTACATCAATAACATTTAAATAAGGAATAAAATATTTTTCAATAACCCCTTCACCATTAGGTCCTGATTCCCAAGTATGATAATCACCATAATCAAGTTCTGCTTTTTTTATTGCTTGATTAACAGTAGTATATATTTTTTCTAATGAAGTTTCTACCTCTCGTTTTTTATAATTTTGAATAAGTGTTGGAATTGTTAGTGCAGCGACAACACCTATGATTCCTAAAGTTATTAACACTTCTGCTAATGTAAAACCTTTTTTATTTTTATAGTGATGGTACATATCACTATCATAACATTTTTTTAATCCTTTTTCAAGGTCTCGAAACCCTTGTAGAGCAAGCTCTAAATTGCCCCCCCCCCGACTACTTCACAGGTGGACACTTCAACACTAGATTGATCGCTCTTACAGGATTTTTGTGCCTGATCCACTTTAAATCTTCTCATATATAGCTCCTTTCTTTTAATTCATCATAACATATCAATTAATTGTTTTCAATAAAAACGAGCCCTGTACAAGACTCGTTTTTATTTTTATTCATGTTAAATTATATTGAATTAATCTTCAATTAAAGCATTAATATCATCAACCATAGCATCAGGATCAAAGCCATGTACTTTAGCACCTGCTTCTAAGTTTTCAAAATGCGCAGCAGCGCAACCAATACAACCTAATCCGTATTTTTGAAAAACTGCTACACTTTCAGGACAAATTTGAACAATATCCATAATATTCATATCTTTAGTAATTTTTTGAGCCATAATAACATCTCCTTATATTGACTTTATGTATAACTTCATTAAATACATTATACAATAAAAAAGAAGGATGTGTATTTTTATGGAATTTTTAAAAAACTTATTTAAAGATGATGAAAAAATAATAGGATTGTGCAGTTTCAAGAAAAAAGAAACAACAAAAATCTATTCATTTACACCACAATTCAGTGCAACAAAACTAATTTACAGCACAAATACAAAAAACAACTTCCTTTTATCCTAAACAGTATAGTCTTGTACCCTTTGTTGGGTCATTTAATGCATTAGGAGTAACAATACCATTAGGACGATTAGGATTTGCTTCTCCAAAATTGAAAGTATTTTTAACGAAATTATTTTCGACCCTTGCACTTTGGTAAGGATTTGAAACTGCTTTTAATCCATTTATTCCAAATAATTTTTGTATAGACATAAAATTTTACCCCATAATTTCCCTTATTTATATAAAGAAAATTATGGAACAAAAATTGCCTAATTATAAAGAAATATTAAGCTAATAAGTCTAAATGTCTAGCTTGAGTTTCACTACCGATAACTCTCGGATGATTCAAATTATAATCACTATTTGTCTGTTGAGCAAACAATCCTGTATTAAAGATATTTACACTTTTATTTTGTCGGTTATTTTCAAATAAATTAACCGGATTTACTCTAAAAATATTTGTTGGTTGTATAGCTTCAATTTCGTTCATAAATGACCTCAAATAAAATAAAACCTGAAAATAAAAATATTTTCAAGTTTTAATAATTTTGTTACAAATTTTACAATTAATTACTGATCACTTTCATGATGTTCATTATCTTTCATAAGTTTTGCAAAATCTGAAGGTTTGATACTTTGAACAAACTTTTTAAATTCTTGAGCTTCTTCTTCATCTTTAGCAGAATCAGTAGAAACAGAACCATTTGAAATAACATTTGCTGTAACAAAAATAGGAGCATCAACACGAATTGCAACAGCAATAGCATCAGAAGGTCTCGAATCAATTTCTAATGTTTCACCACTTTCATTAGATAAGAATAAAGTTGCATAATAAGTATCTTTTTCTACATCATTAATTTCAACTTTATCAAGATTATAACCAGTTTTTTCAATAATATTAATAATCAAATCGTGAGTCATTGGACGAGCGACTGTAAGATTTTCAATTTTTCTTATAATTGCACTTGCTTCTGCAGATCCAATCCAAATAGGCAAAGCCTTTCTATTTTCTTTATCATGTAAAACTACAATAGGAGAACCGGTTCTTGTATCAAGGGCAATCCCCATAACTTTCATTTCAATCATCTTAAAAAGCCTTTCTTAATCATTTATCAATATTCTATCTTAATACTAAATAACGGTCAAGAGTAAAGTAAAAAAATAAAATATTTACGAAATAAAATATTTATGGTAATATAAAAATACGCACATGTCGTAACATTAAGTTGTAAAAATTAAATAGGAAATGGAGTAATGGCCGAGTGGCTGAAGGCGGCACCCTGCTAAGGTGTTATGTGGAGCAATCTGCATCTAGGGTTCAAATCCCTATTACTCCGTTTTTTAGTATATAGATTAGGAATTAGTGAAGATATAAGTTTGAAAAACCGCCCCAGAGTGGGCGGTTTTTGATATGTAATTTTATTTAGAGAATTTTTTAAGCTTAATTTTTACCAATTTTTATTAAAATATCTCCTAAATTCTCTTTTGGAAATTTTAAAGGTGCAGATTGAAAAAATTTTTTTAATTAGTAAAAAGAGAAAATTGTAAAACCTTAAAAAAAAATTAAGTAATAGTCATATTTGTCATTTTGCAGTAATAATGTAAAAGGTAATACACCTCTTGTTAAGCAAAATCCTAGATGATTTTTGTGTTTGCAAGGAGTAACTGAAAGTTTTTAAGCACAGTGAAGCAGATGCTTTGCTGTGCTTTTGTATAGCTTATTATAAGGAGAACTAATGGAAAAAGAATATCATATTTTATCACTATCTGGTGGAAAAGATTCTACTGCTCTTGCATTTTTTATGAAAGAGAATATGCCTGAAATCTTTGAAAAGTTAGAACTTGTTTTTTGTGATACAGAATGCGAATTACCTGAGACTTATGATTATTTGAATAAAATTGAAATCTTCCTAAATAAAAAAATCCACTGGCTAAGACCTGAAAAAAGTTTTGAACACCTAATGCTTTTACATAATTATTTTCCTTCTCCAATAAAAAGGTGGTGCACAGTAGAATTAAAAACAAAACCTTTTAAGAAATTTATTGCTGACAAATTAAACAAAAATAACTCAATAATTCACCTTTTTATTGGAATTAGAGCTGATGAATTACGACGTGCTGAATATAATAAATATAATAATCAAAGAATAAAAGAGGTTTACCCATTTGTCAATTATGGGTTAAATTATTCAGATATTATGGAAATTTTAACTAAATCAGGCATCGGAATTCCTAAATATTATGAATGGTCAAATCGTTCAGGTTGTTATTTTTGCCCGTTTCAAAGTAAAAATAATTGGTTAAATTTATACGATTATCATCCTGATTTATTTTTTAAAGCTAAGAAATATGAAGATGATAAAAATAATGCTAATAGTAGGGATTTCAAAAGAGTCGGATGGAATATTGATATGTCCTTAGAAGAAATGATAAGACCTGAAAATATCAAAAAAATCAGAGAGTTTTATAAAAATAAAAAAACTAAAATTACTGTTATAAATAAACTTTTTGATTTATTTAATTGAATTCCAAAGTTTAAAAAACATTTTTTTATATGCACTATTTAATATTTGAGAATTTTTAATAACTATGCAATTTTCATCATTCATTCTTTCCCCTTGTTTAGTAAAATTCATAGAGCCTATAACAAGGATATCATCATCTATGATGATAGATTTCATATGCATTTTGCCAGCCCAATTTTCAATTTTTAAATCAATACCATTTTGTTTTATATAATTAACATTTACATATTTTCCTTTGACGCTTGTCTCATCAACTATGATTTTAATTTCAATTCCTCTTTTATGAGCATTTATAAGAGCATCGATAATATCATTATGTGTTATATAGAATGCAGGAATATAAATAGATTTTTTTGCTTGATTTATCAAAGGGATAATTTGAGTTGTTGAGATTTTATTTGTCGGAGAAAAATAAACTGAAACATATTTTTCATCTACTAAAATATCTTCATTATTACTAACGGGATTTTTCATATTATGGAACTTTCCATAATACATTTGATCAAATTCTTTTTTATATAAATTCGCAATCTCTTTTGAATTAATCAATACAGCGATATTTGCGTTGTACCCTGTTAAGCAGCTTGACGAAATATTTGTAGAACCCGTAAAGACCTTTTGATTATCAAAAATGAAAAATTTATTATGCATTAAAGCTCCCTGAAAATCAAATTTATATTTATAATCAGGAATATTTATTGATTCAGCACTTTCATAATCAGTTGCAAAAGTTGGAATTTTATCCATTAATTTGTATGTATCAAAATAAATATTTTCCTTATTTTCGGTTAAATCAGTTACCCAACGGACTTTAACCCCTCTTTTTTGAGCATTGATTAATGCTTTAAAAATTCTATCTTGTTCTGCAATACCATATATTGCAAAGTCAATACTTTCTTTTGAATTATCAATATTGTATAAAAGAGCTTTACAAGCTGAAGTTTTACAAGAATTTTCTGGGTGTTTTTGTTTTAAAGGACTTAGAAAATATAATTCAATATTACCATCTTTGGCATCAGGTTTTACAACTCTTTTATATGGCTTGTACTTTTTTTCTTTTATTTCTTTTGGATAGCAACATCTGGCAGGTGCATATTTGATTGAAGGTTTATTAATTAGCTCCTGTTGACCAGATTTCCACCCATATTCACAATTTGTTTTGTGGTATTTGCCGTTTTTATGATTTAATACAACAAGATTTAATTTATGTGTTCTTTTAGTATTTTGTTTTATTTTATCAAGATTCTCATATTGTTTAAGTTCATTTGCTAAATTAGATTTTGTATAAACTGTCGCAAATCCTGCTTTCAGCACTTCTTGTTCATAGCTTTTGCATTTACCTTGTCTATTGCAATTATAGTATAGCGACATCAAGTGCCTGTTATTCTTATCAAACTTCTCTTCTGCTGTATATTCTGCTTTTACTGATTTATTCAATAATTCTTTCTTAGCAAACTCTTTTCCGTAATAACCAAGCCCTAAAGCTTCATCTTGAGTAAGGTTATAGAGTTGCATTTGCCAATTTAGTCCGTCATTGAGTTTAGTTTCAAATGTATCAATACCATTGACTCGGACTTTTTCATCTTGTTCTGCAATTCCATTATCATTAAAGTCAACATATACGGTATCCCCATCAATAACCTTAATTACCTTATGTTCAACTGATGCAGATACAGGTATAATTGAAACTGTTGTAAGTATTAACGCAATTGCCAAAATCTTTTTCATTAATGTCATTATACATAAAAAAATTCGATTTATAACCGACATTGATAAAATGCAATTATTATTTGTTTATTACACTAAATAAATTTAATTTTTAGAATTCAATAAATTACAATAAACTCTTTTCTATTGCCTGAATATATAAGTTATCTTGATTTTCAAATATTTGATTAATACTGATTCTGTTACGGATTTTATAAATATCAAACTTATCAACAAGAATAACATCACAAAATTGCTTTAAATAATCAAAAGTTTTTATAGCTTTTAATAAACGACTTCTACCTTCAAAATCAAATGGAAAACTTGTAAAGAGCTTAACAGATTTATTAGGATCAATAATTAATTCAACAAATTTTTTAGTAGTACCGCAAGAAGTACCACCTCCTAAAGGCGCTACAATTATTATTTCATCATAGTTTTTTATTGCAGATAATAAATCTTCTTTACTTTCTATAACAGATAATTCCGCAATATTAATATCTCCTTGAGCTGAATACTCTCCACAAGTACTTTTTCCTATCCTTAATCCGTTATATTTTTTTATAACATCTTCATCTGTATCAATAAAAAGTTTTTGATATTTTTCATCCAGTTTTGAAACTATTTTGCATCCACCTTCCCCAATGCCAATAATAATTAAATTATTATTCATATTGCCTCCTTTTGTTTGTGCATATAAATTATATTAAAATACAACTATGTCAAGTTCGGTGATACAAACATAAATTTCTGAATTATTAAACCGAATATTCTTTTTTATTACTTTTATTCTTTAATTAAATACTAATATGTCTAATATAACTTCCGAATTTAATTTTTCATTATCACAAACAGATACTTTAACTCGACTATCATTATCAGTAATATCTGAAAATATTTCACTAATATTCTTTATATCTATAAGATTTACATTACTATTAATAGTCACAGAAATAATAACAATTTTTGCAGTAGAAAGATTTGTATATAATAAAAATAAATCTTTTATTAAGTTTTCAAATGGGTATTTAAGATTAAGAGAATAAAATTCAAATTTTAAAGAATTTGAATCTCTCATTATTTGTTTTACCTTGTTTATGGAAATATTTAAAAATCCAATTTCTTCAATATCTGGTTGATTAATAGTATCCCAATCTCCTTTTAAATCTATATTAAAAAACGGCTTAGTTTTCATCATAATAATATCCTTTATCTTTTATAACATCAAATATATTTTCCATAGCTATTTTAGATATTCCATCCAAAATAGTTTTCATTGATAAATTACTATCCTTTATAAAATTATTATTATCAATTACAATACAATTTTTATTTATGTTTTTCAGTTTTTTAATTCCTTCTATTGCAACATCAAAGCGTTTTTGCCCCTCAAAATAGAATGGAGTTGTTGTAATTGAAATAAAGCCTTTGTTTATTTCGTTTAGATAATTTGCTATTACTGGAGTTGCACTTGTTCCAAAACCTCCACCAAAACAAGAAACTAATATAATTAAATCGAATTTGTTTTGCATAAATTTTAACTTATGCAAATATTTCTTCATTCGAATTTCACCTTCTTCAATATTCCCACCACAACCTAAACTTTTCTTTATTTGAAATTTCTTTAAATACTTAAGTGTTTGGTAGTTTATGCCTAGTTTATTTGTTAAAAATAATAAGAATTTTGTATAAATAGTTTCAGGCCCTATTAGTATTTTATTTTTTGTTTTAGCATTTTCTAAAACTTGTTCATCAGAATTGATTATAAAAGTTTCAATATTAGGATTTGTATTATGCTTTGAAACGTAATCAACAATATTTTGTCCACCGCCTCCAATACCAACAATTATTAATTTTTTACTCATTTATACTCCTTTGAATTGTACACATTAATCATATTAAATAATTACTGCGCCAACTTAGGTCGTACAGAAATAATATATTTAGCAAAACTCTTTATAAGGGCAATATTTACAAATTTCATTGCTTGGAGTTGGATTAAATTTATAATTTTTTATGTTTGAAATTGCTTCTTTAAATTTTGCATCAATAGCTTTGCAGTCGTCTTGAGTTAAATTCAAAGTAAAATTATCTGTAAATTCTTCAGGGAAAATAAATATTGTTTCTTTCACAGTATTACCTGTAGATTTTTCAAAATAATATTTATATAACCCCATTTGATTGTAATAATCTTCGTGCTTTCCATCTGGGCAAATAATTTTTGAATCTTTTGCGCCACCTGTTTTATAGTCATAAATAGTGTAAGTTCCGTCAGAATTTTTATCTATCCTATCTATAATTCCATAAAATTTTATTCCATCAAACTCAAAATTTATAGGTTTTTCAACTTCATAAAGCATTGAACTTGGAGTATTGCACATCTGAATATAGTATTCACTAAGAGCCTTTTCTCCTCGTTCAACATGAATTTCTCGTTGTTTATAACTCGACATAGGCAATTTATCTAATGCCTTTTTAAATTCATTTATAAACTCTTCTTTTGTTGGATATTCATTATTTTGTTTAGCAAATCTTACAGCAAACTCACAAGCTGAATGGACAGCTTTACCAAAACTCAAAGAATCAGGATTACCGTCTTTTGGAGATAAATCTAGAATATAATTATAAAAATATTGACGAGGGCATTTTAAATAAGTATTCACTGCACTTGGGGAAAATGATTTTCCTTCAAGTTTTTTATCAACCATAGAACAAAAATCTTTTTCGTAGTCATAATCGAGTTTTCTGAGAGCTTTTATATTTCCTAATAAGAAGGTCGAACTGTCATAAGTAAAAGGTTCCTGTTCTATTTCAAAAACATCTTCAATACTACTGATAAATTTTGTAGGCGTTTGAGTTGAACCGTTAATATTTTTAGGGTAAGAAAGTCTTAATGTATGTTTTGCTCTTGTCATACCGACATATAAAAGTTTAATGCAATCTGATTTTTTTAACTCTCTTAACTCATCATCTGTTTTGTACTCTGATGCATCTAATGGAACTATAGGTCTTAAAGATTTTGAACTACTTTCCCAATCCCTGTTTTTCAGAGTCGGCATATAAACATATTCAAATTCTCGCCCTTTTGCTGAATGATAAGTTGATAATTGAACAGCATTCATTGCAACAGGTGATTTGTCTATTTTTATCGGAATTTCATCTGTAAAACACATTGTCAAATATTCTACAAATTCTTCTAAACTGATTTTCTTTTGAGTGTTTGAAAAATTAACAGCTTCATCTACAATTTTTTTTAGCCCTGAAATATTTTCTATTCTATTAGTTTCTGAATTAATATAATAGTCAAATATTCCAGTTTTGCATCCAATTTCTAAAACTACATTTTTTAATGTTTCATTTGTTTTGTAAGACAACAAATGATTAAAAATATTGATAAAATTATCTATTTTTTCAGGTTCTATAAGCTCTTTTTTATCAATAGAATTCATCATTTCTACAAAAGATTTGTAATGAGATTTTTGATTATAAATAGTTTCAAAATCCTTTGGGTGAATATTAAAAGGTTGTGATAATGCTAATCTGAAAAATTTATCAGAATGCAGCTCAGGATTTATAAGTAATTGCATATAATAATACAAAATATTTGAAGATATTATTTGAAATATACTCTTACCTTCTTTTAATTCTGATGGAATATTTTTTTCTTTTAGCATTTCAGCAAATGTAGCAAGAGAATTATTATCCCTTGTAAGTATTGCAATTTCTGATAGCTCTTTATTGCCACTATCATCTTTAGGACAATCATCTGATTCAATAAGGTTTACAATTTCATCAACAATTTCCTGATACTCTTGGAGGATGTCTGCATAATGATAAAACCTCACTTTTCTATCTTTGAATGGTAATTTTGTATTTTTAGAAACTAAATGTTTATCAATATTATATTGCACAAATTCAGGATTAATTTCTAACCTTTTATCATCTTGTTCTACAATTTTTCTTGCAGTATCAAGAATGTTTTGAGTAGATCGCATATTTTCTTTTAGACAAATAACTTTAGTATCAGGAAATTCTTTTAAAAACCTCTCTACATTATCAATTCTTGCTCCTTGAAATGTATATATAATTTGATCATCATCTCCAACTACAAAAACATTTTCGCTCTCAAGAGCTTTAGTTAAATGAAAAACTATCTCATTCTGATTTTTATTTGTATCTTGGTATTCATCGACCAAAATATATTCATATTTATTAGCGATCTTTGATAAGAAAGCAGAATCAGTTTCAAATTTTTCCAAAACAAGATTTATCATATCGCTAAAATCAAAATATCTTTGTTCTTCCATTTTTGACTTATATAACTCATAAAATTTCCAAATCTCTTTAACTTTCGTTATTTTCTTTTCAATAGCATCAATATCATTTAACAACTTTTTAGGAACTTTTTTATTGTTTTCATTTAATTCTGCAAGTTTCTTCTGCAATTCAACAAGTTTTGGTTCCCAATCAGGATTTGTTTCTATATTGTGGAAAAATTTTTCCTTTGTTAATCTGTTTGCTTTGATTTCTTTTATATTATCTCTAATTTCTTTTATAAAATAATAAGGATCATTCCTTTTTGTCCTATAAATTTTTGAATCAATCTCATCAATACATTCTTTTATAAGAGAGATTGATACAGCATCAGGTATTACTTTAATATTGTCAGACAACTCAAAATCAATTGTATTTTCTAAAATAATTTCATTACAAAAACCATGATAAGTATAGACATTAACACCGACATCAAGCTTGCCTAATTCTTTTTCAAGCCTTGTTTTAACTTCATTAGTTGCAGCATCAGAAAAAGTAAGACACAAAATCTTTTCAGGATTAATACCTTTTTCAATCATATTCTTAATTCTTTGAATCATTGTAAAAGTTTTACCTGTACCTGGTCCTGCAAGTACAAGATATTTACCGTCAATATTATCAATACATTCCTGTTGCTTTGAGTTTGGTGTTATTATCATTTTATATAACCTTTTTTAGCTTTATATTCAGATACAATAAGATTTTGTTCTTCCTGTGATAGAAATGGGATTTCAAGATCTTCAATATCTTTAATATATATGTTTTTTACTAGTTTACCTTTAGACAAAGATTCTAAAAGCATTTGTCCATTTGGACTTTCCAAAAAAATTTTCAAATACCAAGGATCTATAGAATTATCAATAACTCTTATACAAATAACTGTATTGGATGGTAAAACTATTGCATAAGGGATATCTTTTAAAATAGCAAATTGCATATTATTACTAAAATATCTTGAAAATATTATATCATTATTTTGTAATTCTTTTAATTTTCTTAAATCATTTTCTATATATACTTTTTCAATATCTAATTTAGAAATTAAATCTTTATTTATATCCTGTGAATTTATGATTCTTACTAAATTGTCATTACTTGAATTTGTAACATCAAGATGTTTCCCTATAAAAACTTCACAAAAATCACCTAAGCGAAAAGTTTGTGTCATACTAAAACCTCCTTTATTTGATTATTATACTATTTAAATATTGCCTATATTTGTATTTGAGTTCTTTAGGAGCAAGAATTTCAACAGAATTACCCCATTTAAAAAGGTTCCACATAATATGTTTATCACCACTTGCTTTAAAGGTTACTATTACGCTGCCGTCATCTTGCAAATTTATTTTTTGTGTCGGATGAAAATTATAATTCATTACATCTTCCGCTGCTTCCGGTATAAATTTTAGTTTAACATCATAGATTTCACCAAAATATACTCCGAAAGATTTTTGAGAATATTCTTGCAAATTAAAATCTTTTGAATCAAAAGTTTCATTTGTAAGTTTGACATTTTTTAATTTATGCAAAACATAATTATATTCACCTTCACCTTTTTGAGGTTCTCTTGCTATAAGATGAACTTTTTCCCCGTAAATTAATCCCAAAGGTTCTAGAATTCTAATTTTATCATGGTATTCAGCTTGCAATTTCTTTTTTTCTTTAATTGCTTGACGAATAACAGATACTTGTGCTAAATCTACTTTAAAATTCTGAGTCTGTCTTATAGCATAACCTTCAGATTGAAGAATTAATTCAATTTTTTCATCATCTATTTTAGTAAATTTGTGTTTTAGAGCTTTCATTTTTATTACAATATTTTCAATTTCAGCTTGAAAAAGATTGTCACAAGTCTTTTTAAGATTTTCTAGCAATGCAATATCCTCATTTGAAAAAGTCACCAATTCATTTAAGGAATAGTTTGTAAATCCCCATCTTTTACAACGATCATCTGTTTCGATTTCATCAACCTGAGAAAATGATACCAATACTGCATCTCTCATTCTTTCTGCGGTTCTTCTTGAGATGTTATATCGTTCTTGGATTTCATTCAAGGAAACTCCATTAAATCTTGATAACATAAATATTATCAAATCTAAAATATCAGAAACTCTCGAATACCTTGGTTTATCTTCCATACTTAAACTCCTTTATATATCTATTACACCATAAAAATATGTCAAAAATGGTCATATAAATATATTATTTTAATTATAAATATTTTAATATAATATTTATTAATATGGGAAAGAATAAAATAATACATAAATTATATAAAATTTTAAATAAATTCGACTTATCACCTATCACAAAATTAAATTATCGTAATGGCCAAATAATTATGTCAAAAAATCTAAAATCTAGATATTATTATTCAGAAACAATTGAAGGTAAAAATAAAGATAAAAAAATAACAATCATAATGTTTAACCCTGCTAAAGCTAATATTGACAAACCTGATAAAACAATAAACAATGTTTATAAAATAATAAAAACATATACTAATTATAAAGAGTTTGAAATTTTTAACTTATTTAATATTAGGAATTCAAATCCTTCGTGTAAAAAAGAAGCTGATTTACAAACAAATTTAAAATTACTAGAAGAATTATTAAATGTCGAAAAAAATAATAATATATTACTAGCTTGGGGAAATTTATTATATGAAAAATATAAATTAAATCAAACAGAGTTAGAATTATTAAAACATATATTAGATAAAAAAAATCTATTTATTGTTAAATTCACGAATAAAAAAAATCCAATTCATCTATCAACAAGAAATAATAGATATATTTATCCTTTAAATAGTTTAATACAAGTCAAAATATCACAAGAAACTAATTTTAAATTAATTAAAACCCAATAACATTTTGCAAGCTTTTTGATTTTTTGATCTTTACTTCATCTTCAAGCATTTTACAAAGTTCCGATAATTCATTAACACATAAAAAATCTGCTTTCTTTTTTACAGTTGCAAAATCACCTGCTGTCAACCCTTTTATATCCACATTTGCATTTTTAATTCCAAAGAAATGTTCAAATGCATTATTTACCTGCTGTTTTGTCATAAAATCAAATTTTATCTTGAATGTAAAACGGCGCAAACTTGCTTCATCTAAAGTGTCAAGTAAATTTGTTGTACAAACAAACGGATACTCGTGAGATTCCATCCAAGTAAGCATTTCATTTACCTGTGATACTTCCCAGTTTCTTACTGCATTATTTCTGTTTTGCAGAAAAGAATCAGCTTCATCAAAAATTAACATTGCTTTTTTGGATTTAGCTTCTGCAAATGCTTCTGCAATATTTTGTTCTGTTTCTCCTACATATTTAGACATCAAATCACTTGCCCGTTTTAAAATTACATCAAGACCTAATTCATTTGCTAAATATCTTGCATATAAACTTTTCCCTGTACCAGGTTCTCCATAGAGGCATAAAGAAAAATTCAATTTACCACAAGATTTTATTTTTGATGTTAAATCTTTTATATCTAAATCTGTATTTACTAAATCATCATTATATTCTTTCATTTCAAACTCTTTCTTCTTTTTTACATTTTTCTTTTTAGTTACAACTCGTGCAAGATTTTCTACAAACATTTCAAAATCATCTTGAGAACCGTTAATAAGTTTTGTCGTATTTACTGCATTTGTAATCAAAGATGGAGAAATTTCGTAATTTTTATTTAATTGCATCAATCTTTTATTATCAACTTTTAACTTGTTTTTCCTTAAAGTTCTCTTCCATATATTAAGTCTCACATCTTCAGACAATTTTTCAAATTCAATAGTATAAGTCATACGTCTTAAAAAAGCAGGATCTACATTATAAATATTATTTGTAGTCCATATTATCGGAACAGGAGTTTCTTCTATCAAAGTATTCAAATAAGCTTTAGAAGCACTTCCGAATTCAGAAAAGCCTCTATTCATAACATCCTCTGCCTCATCAAAAAGAATACAAGAATTATCCATTTTAGAAAGAATGGTTTGTTTTGACACCAAATCATTTAACCTATCTGTTCTTGTAGCCTCCTTATCCATAATTTCTGCAGATACAGAATAAATATCAATTTTAGCCTTATTAGCAACTAATTTCGAGAACTGCGTCTTACCTGTACCTACAGAACCAAAAAGTAAAATATTTATTCCTTTAGTCTTATTATTAACTGCAGATGTTAAAATATTCAAAGAAATATCTCGTTCTTTTTTCAAATAATCAAAATCATTCCATTTTAAATCTGATTTTAAGTTACTCCCAAGCAGAATATTTTTAATTTGCTTATTAGTTTTAATTTTATTATCAGACATTATCTGCATAGTTTTACTATTCAAAAATACTTTTTCATCATAAATTCCTCGTTTAATAAAAATCCCTTTAGCAACAAGTTGTTTACTGATTTGAGAAGTTTCCCAATTTTTGAGTTTTAAAACTTTTATTCCAAATATTGGAAAAATTTTAGTTTCACAACTATAAAAATGATCCAATCTTTCAATTAATGGATTAATTTCTCTTAACACATAATATAAAAAATATTCATGCTCATAATCACTTAAATCATAAAAATTAGAAATTAAATTAATCTTTTTTATAAAAATATTTTTTCTGACAGAAAAATTATTAATGTGTTTTATTAATAAATTCTTAAAATCATTTTTAAATTTCTGTTCTTTTTTATCTCTAAAATCATATCCTTGTATGTTTTTAGGACAAGTTTTTATATCTAAATTTAATACATATATTAATTTTTCATAATACATATTAAATTCATAACGATTAATTTCCAAAATATCAATTAGCCCAATCAAATACTTACACAACATATATTTTTCAAAAGAACTAAAATCATTTAAATCACTAAAATCTTTCATTTTACTTTTACGATATCCCATTTCAATAAATCCTTTCTTAGCTTTATTTTAAAAATCGATTACGCCAAATTCGGACATGCAAAAATTTATATCACTAATTTTTATAACCATCTTAATATCTTGATTATGTATTGACAAATTCAAGTTAAAGTATTATGATTTGTTTGGAGCAAAATAATGATTAAAACTTGTCAAAAAAATAATTGGGGAGGAAAAAGAAATTGTGCAGGGCGCAAAAAAACTTGTACAAAAAAAATTTCTTATACCCGAAGGATTAATGAAAATATTTTAAACATTTTAAAGAATTTTGCCTTAGAAAATAATATGACAGAAACAGAAGCACTAGAAAACGCAATATTATTACAAAATAATATTTACAAATCAAAAGGAGATAAAATTATGAAAATTGCAATTCCAAGCAGTGAAAACAAATTATGTTCACATTTCGGACACTGTGATACATTCACATTCGTTGAAATTAACCCTGAAAACAAAGAAATTTTAAGCATAGAAAATAAAATTCCAGAAGAAGGGATTTCTTGCGCAGCAGCAGACTGGATTGCTGAATTAGGTACTAACGTTGTACTTGCTGGTGGTATGGGAATGCGTCCTTTAAATGCTTTTGCTCAAAAAGGCGTAAAAGTAATTACCGGCTGTCCTGAAATGGATATTAAAGAACTTGTAACTCAATATATGAATTCTGAGCTAACGACTGGGGAAAATTCTTGTGGTGGAGAAGGTCATCACCATTGCCATAATCATGGCGATTGCCACCATAATCATTAATTTTTTATCAAATAAAAACAGGCTGCATTATATATAATGTAGGCTGTTTTATTATTAATCACATTTTATATCACAATGCTTTTTCCAATTGAATATTGTTCATCGGATTCCAAGAATCTTTAAGATTATTTTTTATCAAATTTTGATAGAATTTTTCTTTATAATCAAGTAAATCAAGCTGTTTTTGGAGTTCTTTCATCTGTTCTTCCGCCTTCAACTTTGTCGCTTGAATAATCCCGTAACGTTCGGGAATTGTAGAATCTCCGATAATACACAAGTCAATATATCGTTTAATCGCTTTATTTTCAGTGCCTACAGAACGCAAACATTTTACTATTTTTACCCAGCCTAAATCGTCTTCTGAAAATTGTCTTATATTGTTTTGATCTCGCTTTACAAATGGGAAAAAACCACTTTTCGCCCAAAATCTCAAAGTATGTTCTGATACATCCATTTTTTCAGCTACTTCTTTGATTGTGTACATATGAAAAACCTCCTGAATAAATTTTAACACGAAAACACCTTCTTGAGAGTTGCTCTAAATATAAAATATACTAATTTATTGAATCATGCTATAATTATAAAAAATAAGCCGATATAGCTCAGTTGGTAGAGCAACTCATTCGTAATGAGTAGGTCAAGGGTTCAAGTCCCTTTATCGGCTTATTTTTATTAATAAATTACATCAAGATAACAATTGTAATTTTATAAACATTTACCTAAATAAACTACTAATATCTATAACGGTTATAGTTATAGTTATTTAAATTGACTGTCCCAGAATGCTTTACATTTGCATCTATAGTCATATGTTGATTTTGTAACGCCCTAGAATAACTATTCATTGCATTAATATATTGTTGCTGCATTCTAATTCTTTGCATACAGATATAATCACCATTGCATACATATTCTTCATATGGCACACCAACTTGATTTGCAACATTAACCTGGTAATTAGTTAAAGCATTATCTAAAAGCATTTGAGCTTGATCAGGAGGATTTTTTGTTAATCCAGCATTAAATGCATATGATTGATTTATTTGATTTCTTTGTTGTTCTCTCCTCAATCTATTTATATCAACATTATAACCAACTGGATTAATTACATTTCTTTGATATCTATAATCTTGAGCTAATACAATATTGTTGAGCAATAAAAATATAAAAAGCATAGCCAATATTTTATTCATTTTTCTAAATAAACCTCTTAATATCTATAATAATTATCACATTATATTTGCAACCTTATTTATTGATACTATTGCTAATACATCTTATTGGTTATTTTTTGTTCATACAAACCCTTGAATCTCCATTCAGTAAAACAAAAGAAATGAAAAATTATTAAATATTTAGTAACATGATAACAGTCATAATGATATTCTTACAGGACCAATAATTCTTGTTAAAAGCAAAAGACCCATACTCATTATAATATAAATTATTTATTACATTTTGTCAAGTGATTTGAATTGGTTTACCCTTTTCTTGATATCTACCTTCTCCTGCGGTGACTAATAAAATTTGACCTCCTGAATGCTTATACCAATTTGTTCTTGATTTAGGTTCAAATGTCACATTCCCAATTGATGAATTCCAGATAGTATCATTTGTGCATAACATATTCAAGTAAGTCTTTCCAGTAAAAAATTCGCTATAAGGATTTATTTCACCTTGTTTAAAAGGTTGTTCTATATCTTTTGCCATTGCTGTTCCTCCTATTACAAAAATTGAAATTAGTAACAGATTTAGAAAAAATTTTTTCATAAATTCTCCTGTACAAATTTTAAATTATCTCTTTTAATACTTTTAAAGCTTTTAGAGCATTGGGAAATCCTGTATAAGGCATACACTGAATAATTACAGAAGCAATATCTTTTTCAGAATTTCCGGCCTTCAAATTACCCTTTATATGACTTTTCAAAGTATCAGTATCGCCAGTTGCAACAAGAATACTCAAAACGATTAATTCTCTTGTTTTTACATCTAAGCCTTTTCTTGTATAAAAATCTCCAAAACAAACTTCAGTTAATAATTTTGCAACATCATCTCCCATATTATCAGGAAGACCTGCCATTGCCAATTTTATTTCATCTCCATAAATAGGAGTCTGAATAGCCAAACCTTTCTCATATCGGGTTTCTTCTTGAACAGTAGTTTGAGATTCTAGAGGAGTTTTAATACCTCGTTCCTTGAATACTTCATTCAGAACTCCTAAAGCATTTAATGTTTTAGGAAAACCAATAAATGGAGCACACTGATAAATAACCTCTCTAAGTTCAATCGGAGTAACTCCAACATTTAAAGCGGCATTAATATGAGCCCTCAACTGTGGAAGAGTTTGTTCAACTGCAAGAACTGTAACTGTAACCATCTCTCTTGTTTTGGTATCAATTTCACCAATTGTAAAAACATCTCCAAAAATATACTTTTGTAAAATATCCATTATTTCAGCATCATTTCCTTTATCAGTTAATGCTTCGCCTCCAAATAATACTTTATAATTTTTCTTACAAATATCTACTCTTGTCATATTATTATCCTCTGCTTGTACAGTATTAAAAAATAGTATAGAAAACATTAATCCAAATAAAAACAATTTTTTACAAATAGGTTTTAACATCTTCAACTATTAACTCCTTTTTCAAATGATAACGATCATTATGGTTTTTCGGACACTTTTGAAATCTGTTTTTGAGATGTTTAATCGCCGTGTTTGGCTTGGTGTTTGAGTTGTACCCGCTTCCCCAAGTCTGAGAGTCGGGGTTTTGAAAAGTCCGAAATGTCCGGTTATTAGGACTAAAATGTCCGGTATTTTTCCATAAAATTTTATAAAATTGCCGAGTTTCCCTATTATATTTGAATTACAGCCATGTACAAAAAGCGGACATTTTTTACAATTTGCTATTCAAAAATTATACTAAACTCGGAAGAGTCCCGTAAATTGCGCCTTTTAGAATTTTAATTATTTTGCATAATTCTATGATATTTACCCCTAAGTCGGAAGTTGGATTTTGCGTAGGCTGAAGTGAGCGAAAGCGAACGAAACGTCGAAGTAACACGGAGTATAGCGAATGTAATTTTGCAAAGCAAAATAAAATGAGCGACTACGGAGTGTTAAGCAATAATCCAATTCAATTTAGTGGGAAATCGCTTCCCTGACTTTATTTTATAAATATTTTATCGAAATAAATTCCAAAACTTATAAAGGAGTTTTCTAAAACTAAGTGTAAAAAATAACGGATTAATTTTACCCCTTAAAGCAGGAAGCAGAATTGAGAGAAAATGGTAGATTTTTGCTAAATTCTAATTTCAAACTGTATTCAAATTGGGTTTTAAAGTAGTTTTTTAGGTGTTTTATAAAATTTTCTGCTTAAGATTCAGATATAATCAGACACAAAACAACACATTTCCCATCATTAGTGAGCATTATGATAAAAAACAATAAAATGCTTTAAGCAAATTTTTTATCTTCAACTAAATTATATAATTCATTTATTTTATCAAAACCGTCTTGTTTTATGATATTAAGCATAGAGTATATTCCTAATTTTACGAAATTAAAAAATTCAATATAGTCATTAGATTTTATTTTGGACGAGGAGCCTCCGCTGTGAACAATTGAAGAACGCATTCCGTAAAACTGCTTCAATTTTTTATATGTTTTGATACGTTTTTCTTTCTCTTTAGTAATAATAAATGAAAGCGTTTCTGCTAAATTTGTGGTTATTGAAGGTTGTATGAAATAGCCTTTCTCTTGTCTGGATAATAGGCATTCCAATGATATTGCAACTTGTAAAAAGCTATCTTCTAAATCTTTTGTCTGTATAGATTTTCCTAACCATAATGCTGCTTTATATATTTTTTGTTTTAATTCGTTATTATGGTCTACTAATAATTCAAATAAATTTTGATGTTCATTCGTAAAATTTGACAATAATGTAATTTGATTTCCTAAAAAGGAACTTCTTGATGCTGAAATAGAAGAGTTTATTATATTATATTCATTATCTAATAAATGGTATTGCATACTATTATGACTAAAATTTGTTGTTAAAGATTGTGCAAAATTTCTATCGCCAAGAGCAACACTAATAAATTTTATAATTTCTGAGCTTTTTTCCTCAATTATAGATTCAATAGCATTGCTATCATTAATATATAATTCTACATCTTTTAAGATTAAAATTAACTGTCTTGCATTATCAGGATTTATATTATTTTGTTCATTTAATCTAGGAAGTAATAATGGATGAGGGTGCATATTAAGAAAATTTTGAGGGTTATGCAATTCAAAGGATGGTAATATAATTTGCTTAATACCCTCTTCTAATCCAATATTATATAAATTTATTAAAACATTGTATTTAGTCATATTTATATCCTCAAATATTTTTAATAAATCGCTTTCATTAATAATTTTAGATTTATTAAAATTATCTAATAAAAATTTTTTAATTGTTTCTGTAACAAATTTAGGACTAAATTGTCTTATTTTGTTATTATATTTTTCCATAAAATAGCAATAGTAATTGTACAAAATTTCTTGTGGAACAACAACTATGCCCTGATCTTGAAATGAAAAACCTATTGGCTCATTAGCATTCGGTATATTTTCTTTGACAACACAAGCATTATTTAATAATAGTTGAATATCTATAGTTATTTTATTCATAACAATAATAATTATATATAAAAAATAATATTCAGACATAAAACAATACATTTCCCCCTGAAACACTTCCAATTTGAGAGAAACCAGTCTAACATACAGTAGCTGTAATAATAAATAAGGATATGGTATGGCAGACATTAATAATAACAATATTTGGATTGATGTTGAAACACTCGCAAAATTGAAAAACATTACTCGTCGAGCTGTTCGGCTTGCTCTTAATCAGAATAAATATGAATACAAAGTTGAAAATATTAGAGGCGGTAAAACATACAAAATTAAATTATCAACGCTTGAAGAAGAACTTCAGCTCAAATATTTTCAGGAATATTATGATGATTATAAAACTTGTGAGAACGAGGTTATTGAACTATCAAACCTCAATATCAAACAAGAAAAACTGATATCCGAAAATCAAAGGAAAATTGCACTCGCAAAGTACGACCTGATTTATGCTTGGCTTGATTTTAGGAAAGAATATAAAAGGGACAAGTTGAAAACAGGTGGCAACATCCCCGATAAAGAATTTTTGCAATTATATAATACGGGAATGTTCCAAGAAGAAATATTTAAAATCTTGGGTAAAGTCTCAATTGGCTCACTATATCGTTGGCGGGCATTATTAGACTATAACAAGGATTGGACAGCACTCGTTGGACAATATAAATATTCAACAAGAAAAGAATACAGAACCACTCTAAACGAGGAGCAGATTAAAATATTTATACAAATTCTGCTGTCGCCTAGTGCGTTTTCAATTGGTAAAGCAATTTCTTTAACCAAACATATATTAAAAGAACGCGGTCAGGAGATTTTACCGAAAGATATTACTTTTCGCAGGTACGCAGAATGGTTTCGGGATAACAATTTTGACAAATGGACACTTGCAAGAGACGGCGAAAAAGCATTAAAAGATAAAGTAAGTCCGTTTATTGTAAGAAACGCAGCACTTTTAAAAGCAGGGCAAGTGCTTGTGGCAGACGGGCATACGCTCAACTTCCAAGTCATAAACCCGTTCACAGGAAAACCCTGCCGAGCAACTTTGCTTGGTTTTTTAGATTGGAAATCCGGCGGACTTGTCGGGTACGATATTATGCTTGAAGAATGTACGCAAAATATCGCATCGGCTCTGCGTAATGCGATTTTAAAAATGGACCATATTCCTGAATATGTTTATCAAGATAATGGCAGAGCATTCAAAAGCAAGTTCTTTAACGGAGATAAAAAATTCGAGGAATTAGGGTTTACAGGAGTATATAACAAACTCGGAATAAAACCTGTCTATGCCACTCCATACAACGCTCGAGCCAAAGTCATCGAGCGTTTCTTTTTGGATTTTCAGGAAAGTTTTGAAAAGCTGATTCCAAGCTATATCGGGACAAGTATTGAAAATAAGCCGGCATATTTGATGCGGAATGAGAAGTTACATAAAAATATCCACGAAAAATTCGGCTTCACCCCAACTATTGAACAAGCATTAAAAATGATAGAAAAATGGCTTGAATTCAAACACTCGCAACCATGTCCGAACGCTAAAGATAAAACAATTCAAGAAGTTTTAAACGAAATCGAAAAGCAAAATATTGACGAAAACTCGCTTGATGATTTGATGATGGCACAAGAAATTAAGAGCATCGGCAGAAACGGAATCCGGTTTTTGAAAGCAGATTATTTTGACGAGGCACTATATGGTATCAAAGAAAAAACGGTTATAAAGTATAGTCTGTTTGATTTATCTTACATCAAAGTTTATTCGATGAAGGGTGAGTTTATTTGCAAAGCAAAACGTATAACCGAGACTCATCCGCTTGCTTATCAAATGGGCGATATTAAAGATATCGAGGACTACAAGCAAAAAATTGAAAAGCAACAGAAACTTCGCAAGAAAACGATTAAGGCAGTTCGGGAGCATTTCAACTTAGAGGATATGGACTATCTTGAAAAAGAATTGATGCAAAATATTCGGATACCTGAGCCAGAGCCTATTAAAGAAATAACGGTTCAACCTGAGTCAAAACCGAAACAGGATTTTGAACCGAAAGTTAAAACCTCAATAGTCGCAAGACCGATATTTAAATCTTCCTATGAACGCTACGAATGGCATATGCAAAATGGCTGTATCTGCCAAGAAGACAGAACTTGGCTTGCAAACTACATAAAATCAGACGAATACAAAGAAATATACGGAAAGGAGCAGTAATGAAAAAGGTCTTCGTAAAAACAAACAACGTTAAGCGGTTCATCACGATGATGAACAACTTACAAAACCGAGCGGAAGGAGTTCCGGGAATGGGTTTGGTTTATGGTGAACCGGGATTAGGCAAAACTCAGGCTATAAAATGGTGGGCATTTAAAAACGATGCGATTCTTATCCGCTGTAATCAGATGATGTCTGCAAGATGGCTCTTAAAAGAGATTCTTGATTATATGTCAGAAATCAAACCTTATTCCATATCAGACTCTTTTGATGAGGTTATACGGAATCTTATTCTGACACCTCGGGTTCTTATAGTTGATGAAGTTGATTATCTGACGATGGATAAAAACAAATCAATAGAAATACTAAGGGATATTCACGACAAAACTAACGTTCCTGTTGTTTTGGTTGGTATGACAAATGCTCATTCAAGACTCAAAAAATTTAGTCACCTTTATGACAGATTATCTGAAATAGTTAAATTTGAAAGATTTTCAAAAGCGGATATTAAAACTATTGTAAAAGAGCTTTCAGAAATAGAATTGACAGACTGTGCGATTAAGTACATTTACTCGAACCTCAACAGATTCAGACAAATTGTAAAAGTTATAAACAAAGCTGAAACCATTGCAAAAGCAAACGGACTGAGTTCAATAGACGAAATATTAATAAAGGAGGCAATACAAAATGAAACAGAAAATTCTCAAGCTGATAAAGATTCTGAATAAGTTTACTATAGATGATATTTTGTCCATGGATGATTTTGAGGAAAAAGAAGTTTCAGAAATATTGTCAGAATTGGAAAATTCAGGAATAATTAATAAAATTTCCAAAGAAGAATATATTTATTTTCCAAATGGAAAAGCAGAAGCGCAGACCTCAAACAGATTACATAGTTTGAATATAGAAAAAAGAAAAGATTTAACTGATATTAAAACATTATTTTCCAAAGACGAAGAGCAAGAAGTCTATGAAAATGCATCACCAAATGCAAAACGCAGAATTGTTAAATATTATACTATCCTAAAAATTGCAAGCCAGTTTGATAATCGGTGTATTGAGGCATTTTTAAAACAATTTTCAAAAGAACATCCTGAGTACAAAATATCGCCATCGACTTTTTACAGAATCCGCCTTAAATATGCTCAATACGGCATAAGAGGACTTATTCCAAACTATGCACCGGGAGCACAAAGTGCTGTACCACCTGAAATGTACGATGAATTTAAGAATATGTACCTTAAACCTAACGCTCCATCAGTAAAAGAATGTGTGAAGCAACTTGCAAATGCTTACGATAAAATGTCCGTACCAACACCGCAATGTTTTAGACGGCTGCTGAATAAGGAGTTTACCCCGGAGCTTGTTGCACAAATGAGAGAAAAATCGTATCGGCTGCCGGATTTGAATTTTTCGCAAGAAGAAAAACTCAAGATTGATGAAATTTCAAATAAATCTTATGAAAATTTTATAGACGGCGCTAAAGCATATTTAGAATATCTTGCAAAACTCAGACGAACTCAGGATATTCAGGTCAAAATAAATGCAGTAAGGTTGCATATTATTCCGTTTTTTAAGAATTACAAGTTTTCTGAAATCACACAGGATGTTATTTTTAGTTTTCAAAATAAAAAGATTTCGGAAGGGTATTCAAGAAAATATTTAATAATTTATTCAAAAGAACTTGAAATTATTATTAAAAAATATTCTGATAAAAATAAATTCAACTTAAATTTTTCAGCTCCACAGAAATATAAAAAGCATCATATTTTAACAAAAGATGAAATTAATAAAATAACCGAAAAATATTCTCAGCAGCTTTGGGTTTTGTGTTTAGGAATCACACCTATGGAGCTGTATAATCTTGATTTTAGCGATATAAACTATGACAAACAAACGATTCTAATTCGGAGTTCAAAATATACTATTTATAACCATCATCACAAAGAAAATCTGGACAGAATTCTTTATATTCCTGATATTTTGTTTAATAAAATTCCAAAACATCAAAAGGGGCAAGTGTTTTTAAAGGTTAATGTGCCAAACTATGATACACTTATAAATACGCATGTTTATTTATCGATAAAACACAATATTCCTCTAAATGTTATATGTAAAAATATAGGCTACACCTGCTTTGATGACTTTTTAAACAGATTTGATTTTTCGCTATCGCACGATTATACTCATAAAATCGATATTCTTGACGGTATATGAATTGTTTCCTGTAAAAAAATGTGATTTTACTCCAAACTTTCCTGTAAAAAAGTGTAAAAACTTATTGATTTTTCCTGTAAAAAAGTGTAAAAACTTATTGATTTTTCCTGTAAAAAAGTGTAAAATTAAAACAAAAGAGGTGTTGTCATGCAAAGAACAGCCATTGAAAAACTAAAAAAGTGGAAAGATAAAAAAGGTCATAAACCGCTAATTATTGAAGGGGCAAGGCAGGTTGGCAAAACCTGGCTTATGAAAGAATTCGGGAAACAATATTATGAACAAGTTGTTTATTTGCATTTTGACAATAATCCTGAGCTTGCAGCGGTTTTTGAAAATGATTATAAAATTCCGCGTTTAATAGAATCTTTTGAAATTTTATCAGGTACAAAAATCAATCCTGACAACACTTTAATAATTTTTGACGAGATTCAAGAGTGTCCGAGAGCATTGACATCGCTTAAATATTTTAATGAAAATGCTCCCGAGTATGACATCGTAGCAGCTGGAAGTTTACTCGGACTTATCCACCATGAAGGAACTGGCTTTCCTGTCGGGAAAGTTTCATTCTTAAATCTTTATCCAATGGACTTTTTTGAGTTTGCAAGAGCACTTGGCGAAGAAAGATTTATTGAACTCATTGAGAAAAAAGACTTCCAAATGATAAGTATATTTAAAAACGAGTTTGAAAAACTTGTTAAAATGTACTGCTATATTGGCGGTATGCCGGAAGTTGTTCAGGATTTTATAAATAATCGTGATTATAAGAGAGTTCGAGAGATACAAAAAACAATTCTTGCTTCTTATGAAAATGATTTTTCAAAACACGTTCCTGCAAATACAGTTGAAAAAATAAGAATGTTGTGGAAAACAATTCCATCACAGCTTGCAAAGGAAAATAAAAAATTTATATATAGTGCAATAAAAACAGGTGCAAGAGCAAAAGAATATGAACTTGCTCTGCTTTGGCTCAAAGATGCAGGATTGGTATATCAGGTTAATCGAATTAAAAAGCCGGATTTACCACTAATTGCTTATCAGGATTTTGAAGCATTTAAACTGTTTGTTGTGGATGTCGGTCTGTTATCTGCTTTAACAAATTTGGATGTAAAAACGATTTTAGAAAAAACTCAAATTTTTGAAGAGTTTAAAGGTGCAATAGCAGAACAATATGTATATCAGCAACTAAAAAGTGCTGAGGATGATATGCCGATTTATTATTGGTCAAACGATTCAAGCCGCAGCGAAGTTGATTTTGTGGTTCAACTTGACGGATATGTTATTCCGGTTGAAGTCAAAGCGGAAAAGAATTTAAAAGCGAAGAGCTTAAAAAACTTTATTCAAGATTATAAATCCGAAAAATCTGTCAGAACCTCACTTGCTGATTATAAATTGAACGATAATAATTTATACGATATTCCGCTTTATGCCATTGGAAATATTGAAGCTATTGTTGAATAATTTGTTTAATATCTTCAAAAGGAATTGGAACATAATTATTAACTTCAACGCAAGTGTTGTAATACCAAGAGTCCGTTAAACTGTTTGCGTGAACGTGCCCATGGATATTCAATTTAAACCTGCTTTTACATTCCGGATGAACCGGTATATGTGTCAGCAAGAAGTTATCTAAATTATGACAACCGCGAATATCTTTAAAATGCTGTAAATAAAACTTTGGTTTAAATTTATCGTGATTACCTTTGATTAAAATCTTTGTACCATTCAACTTGGGCATTATTATATCCAATTTATTCCTGTTAATTCCGACATCTCCTAAATGATAAACTTTATCGTTTGGTTTTACCATTGAATTCCATTTCTCAATCATAAAATCGTCAGCATCTTCTGCCCTATTCCACGGACGCATTTTTGTTCCGTCATAATTGAAAAATTGATACATATTTTTATGCGAAAAATGAGTGTCAGAGATAATGAAAATATTGTAACTCATACTTTTCCTCCTTTTTGAAATCAAGCCACAACATACATCGCTCAATCCGGTAGAAATAGCAAGTAAAAACAACCAAATTCGCTATATAGCCGTTAAAATATGATAATATCCATGTTTGTGATATTCTTTTCTTTGAAAGGAATTGTTTCGTGCAAACTATCATAAATTTTATACAAAATCATAGTTTTTTATTGTTGATTATTTTATTATCAATAAATTTTTTGTGTCTTGTATATAAATTAATAAAAGTTGTAACTAAAAAAGATTTTTTAAATGAGACCTGCCAAAAATTGTTGTTAATAATCGAGATTAAAAAGGCAGAATGTTACAAAAATTTCACTTTTTTATATAAGCATAACCTTATTATATTAATATGGTATTTTGTACTATTTTTGAGCGCATTAATTCTTTGTATAATAAATTGGAACAAAATTAGTGAATTATCATTTACACCTCCGACAAAAGATACAATATTATTTATTTTGTTAATTATACTTACGTTACTTCCTTTTGGAAATATGGAGATATTAGGTATAAAAGTGACTTCAAATAAGCCATTAAACAACAATGAAGCAAAACCTATTCCTGATAAAATTAGTTCTGATAAAGAAAAAACAATAAAAGATTTAAAACAGCAGTTGGATGATATTTGTAAGATAACGGAGGATAATAAACATGCAAAATAATTATTCTCAATATTCAAATAATGGTTTTAATGCAATTATTGATGTTATAAATCAAGGTGTGAATATACTTAGAAATAATATTTCCGCTCCTATAAATTACTCCATTGTCCAAGCTTGGCAGAATTATGCAAAATTTGTATTAAAAACATATGCAAGTAGCAATTCTTATTTGGAGTATTTAAATTTTTTGACAGCTATTATTTATTTACCACCTCAAGAACAATTAAACCAATCTATAAATAAATTATTAGAGCTGGCAAGAAGAATCTAAATTAAAATAAAAAATTACATTCTTTCTATATACCAGTTACTATTTCCAAAATGATTGAAATTCCAATGGAGTTCAAAATAAAAATTAAACTCCAATGAATTGTCGTCTTTGAAGTTCCAAGAGTATTTATTTAATTGTGTTTTGCGATAACTTTCAAACGCATCCCGAATTTCTTTTGCAAACTTTTTCCTGAATTCAGAATACAGAATATCAAGTGTTTCTTTAGTCAATTTATTTTTCAAAATCATCTTCAAATCCTCTTATATTATCGAGTTCAATGTTGTATCTTTTGCCTGTTTTATCTACGCAAGTCGCAAAATCTACTGTTTTATCAGCGAATTTGTTCTCCCATAAACAAATTAACAATCCGATTTCTTGTGTTTTTAAATTCAAAATCTTTGTTCCGTATAATTTGTAATCTTTTTCAACCATTGTTTTCCTTTCTTACTTCGATTTTTGAATATATTTCATCCGGCTTTTCTGGATCAAATAAAAATTCTTTTAAAAATACATACAATTCGCCGCTTGGACTTTCGCATAAAACTGTATCTTCACTATAAAAACCAATGACCGTATATTCTCTGTTGTCATTGATTTCCCATCCGCGGATTTTCTTTAATCTGTATCTGCTGTACTGTTTAATCATATTTATTCTTTTTGTTACACAATACATCACTCTTTTTAGATAAAATATCAACTTGGATTCCTGAAATCGTATCATTTGGACACATTTGGGACTTGATGTTTCTGCGAAACAGAGTTATCCTGTGTGTATCAAAACTTTATTTACCCCGAGGTTAACTATGAAAAAACAAACATTGGCGCAAGATGCCTTTAAGCTTTATGCCGAGAAATTTATGTCATTAGAAGATATTGCAAGACAGCTTCATTTGAACGAAAGAACACTCCGCCGATGGAAAAAGTCTGATGATTGGGAAACCAAAAGAACGGAATATCTTCGGACTAAAACAACGTTACATTCGGATTTATATGATTTTACCCGAAGTTTGATAAATTCTATCGAGAGGGATATGGAGAATAACGGTAAAGTCGAGCCTGCAAGATATTATGCCGTTACTAAAATGCTGAAATTGATTGCTCCGGTTAAATCTTATGAGGATGAAGTGTTAAGTGAAAAACAAAAGCTCAAAGAGGAAAAGCCGAAAGGTTTAACACCTGATGTTATACGAAAAATTGAGGAACAAACTCTCGGCATAACACACGAAGAAATTTGTGAACACGATTTGAACACCGATTAAACACCTTTTAAACGGCATTTAAACTTCGACATCTTTTTCGTGGTCTATAAAAAATGCATTTAAAACATCCGCATCATTTCGTAAATGTTTAACAACCGGCGCAAGATTGTAGCATTCTTCAATATCTGGTTGATTAGTAACAAAATAATCAATAATAACCGCTGTATTGTATATATTTTCCGACCATTTGCTCAACTGCTTAAACTCTTTTGGCGAAATATTCAATCCGACTTTTTCCATACGACCTCGTACTATAGAAATAGAAAAATTAGCATATAAAAATTGAACCCGACCGAAGTCAATAAAGACTGCAATGTAGAACAATTTTTGCTAATTTTTCTATTAAAATTGTTAGTATTGATAGAAAAAGATTAATAAGACCTGAAACTTAAAGTTTGAAAAGTAGAACGAATCAAAATCTTGAAGTCCTTGAAAAATTGGATAGAATCATAGACGGAAAGTCTGAGTTTACGAGGTGAATGTTTGGGAATATTCAAGATTTATCTATCAAAGAAAGAGGTGTAGTATGAGAAAATTGTGTGTAGGAATTGATGTCGCAAAAAGCAAATTTGATGTAATGTACACTATTGACGGAGAAAATTATTTTGGCTATTCAACTTTTCCAAATGACAAAAAAGGAATTAAAAAGTTTGTAAAACAAGCCGAAAAGTTTTTGAAACAAGAAAAATGTGAACAAATACATTTTTGCCTGGAAGCAACAGGAATATACCTTTTACAATAAGTGGAGTAGCCGTACGTCAAACTCCACATTTAATTTACCCCCGAGAGCTTTGTGAATATCTTCAGAATTCTGCTCATAAAGTAAGTGTGGTAAATCCTGTACGAACAAAATCATTTTCTAAAAGTCTCCAGTTAAGGACAAAGAATGATAAAGTCGATAGTCAAATGATAGCACATTATACTTTCTTATACAATCCGACTCAAACTCCCAAAGTACCAAAAGAATTGCAGCATTTTAGAAGGCTTGTAAAATTCAAAGAAACTCTTGTTGAAGACAGAGCAAAAGAGTTGATGAGAATAAAATCCGCATTGGATTCAGATGTAAAGCAGTTAATTAACAAACGTATTAATTTTCTTGAAAAACAAATTAAGGAAACAATGTACAAAATTGAAACAATAGTAAAAGACAATGAATTTTTATCAAGAAATTTTAATTTGTTAATAACCGTTGATGGTATTAATTTTAATGTAGCTTGGCGAATACTTGCCGAATTAAACTATGAAACAATAAACGATATTACGCCAAAATCACTTGTAGCACACGCAGGTTTATCTCCGAGAGAAAATTCTTCCGGTGATAAATATGGCAAAGTAACTATTTCAAAAATTGGTAAAAGTGATTTAAGAAAAATAATGTATATGCCGGCATTGAGTTGTATTAGACATGATAATTATTTTACCAACTTTTATTTACATTTAGTAGAAAAAGGAAAAGCTAAAAAAGTTGCAATAACGGCAGTTATGCGAAAGATGATTTTAACTGCAATGGGAGTTTTGAGGAATCAAGAACCTTTTGATCCGAATTGGGCAAAGAAAGTGCAGGCTAAATACCAAGAAAAACTTAAAGTAGCTTAAATAACTACTTACAAGCTTACAAAACTATTAAAAGCAGCCAAAAGAAACACACAAAATTTCTTTTGGCTGCTTTTAATAGTTTTGTTTTTAATTTTTTACTGCTTGACTTTTTCAATAGAATCTACTTTAATGTGTCGTATCTATCACTCAAAGTCAGGATAAAATCAAGTCTTTATTGCCCAGAATTCCATTCCTGCTGGTATATTGAAAAATAATCTTTAAAATATTTTAAGAGTTCATAATGAATCTTTTCAAGTTTTTCTGTATTTTTGCCACCAGACTGTAATTCTCTGATTTTAAGTTCAACAAGATCGCATTTTGTATTTATTTCTTCCATTAAGTATAAGACTTCATGTCTTTTTAAATACAGTTTTAATTCTAAATATATATATTCAGCCAATTTTGTTAAAGGTTTTATTTTCCCATTATCCAAACGTTCAAAGAGTTCATTGTAGGAATCATCACAGGGATCAACAAATCCAACATCCCCAATTACAGATATATCTGCCGAATCACTTACCCACTTATCTTTTTTAGACATGTTACAATATGGGCATGAATAAACAAAATTATTATAATCATTAACTAGATGTTCAAATTTTCTAGGAGCAAAGTGATCAATATGAAATGAACAACAAGCAATTTGTGCAGAATCATCACAGTAACCGCATCTATTATTAAAGTCCTCAGCTAATTGTTTTCTTGCATTATTGTAATTTAATTTTGGTGAACCTTTTCTTTTAGGAGTTTGTTTTTGTATCTTTTTCATACTATGTTTCACTTATAATCTCATCTACTTTATGTAATAATTCAACTAATTTATTTGATGATATTGCTTCTTTTAATTTAGGATTAAGGGCACAAGTTTTATCTATAGAATTTTCTATATTAGAATCAAGCTCAAGAATTTTTGCATCTATTTCAACGCTTTTGCCAGCATCTGGAATTAGTTTTTTTAACTCGTCTTCCCACTGTTGTCTCTGTTTTCTTGACATAAGTATTTGTTCGATTAATCTTAAATGAAACTCTTTTCTATACTCGATATTATTTAAGTAGTTATTTGAATTATATATTTGATGAGCATTAAATACTTCATCTCGGAATAAAGAATCTTCATATGCAGTAAGTATAAAAAGAGGAAATAATTCTTTTGTATTTTGTATAATGTTGGCGATGTCTATTCCATTTTTTATTGTAGTTGAATATGAGCTAAGATTATAATCTATTATAATTGCATCGCATTTATTCTCAATCAACAATGATTTCAAATGTTCTTTGGCATGGTCGATATCAATAGGAATAAGGTTTAATGTATAATCTGATGACTTCGAATCCATTTCTATGTCATGACGCTTAGAAAATTGACTTTTTATTCTTGTAATTTTGGCTTGATCATCATCAATAATAGCAATATTTAAAGTTTCCATTTTATTTCCTCATTATAGGTATAATTATTTTTAAACCAAATCCTTTTTCTTGATCTAGTATTATAAATTCACCACCATATTCTGCAACAATTGTTGAAATTAAATACATCCCAAGACCAGTTCCTATAATTTCACCACTTATATTATCTCTTTTGTCTGTAACCCCAAGTTTAAATATTTCATAAGGACTAGTATAATGTTTTGAAATCCCTGGACCATTGTCAATATATGTAATTACAATATTTTCATTCTCATTATTAATTTCAATAGTTATTTTCCTATCATTAAGATCTATTTTATTAAATGCCTCTATAGAATTTATAACTAGGTTACAAATAATACTTTCTATATCAATAGCATAAATTTCTTTTTTAGTAATCGCATAATCTCCAATAATGCTTAACGAGATATTTTTTTGTTCTAAGATCGGCTTTAAAACTAATTCTAGGTTTTTTACTATTGCATATATATCATTTTCTATTTTTTTTCTTTTTTGCTTTTTTAACTGAGATATTACTACGGTTATCCAAGAATTCATAAAAAGATCGCTTCTTTTAATATTTTCAAAATATTCATAGATCATATCTTTATTATTATTCTCATATTCATATTTTAAGTCATCAATTCTTCCTTTTAAATCAGCATTTATGCCCATTAAATCATGCAATATGGCTGTTGTTATTAAACCATTTGTAATAAGTGATCGCAACATTTTTATATCAGATAGCAACTCTTCATTTTCTTCATCAATTAATAATAAAGCTTCTGCTAATTGTTTATTTTGTTTATCAATATCGTCATTCTTATTGAGCAGAATTTTATTGTCAGAGTTTTGTGGATTGTTATTGTCCCATTCCTCTCTTTCTGAATCAGGTTCTTGTGTTTTTGCGGATATTGTTTTTGCTAAATTCTTTCCTTGCTCAATTTTCTGTTCAGTTTTATGCTTTTTATCATAAAATTTATCGAAACCTCTTGCAATATAACTTCTATCATTTTCCAGAATACTTATTATACCTATGATTAGTTGTTTAAATAATGTGAAATATTCATTATCAATAATACCTTCTCTGCTAGATTTATCTATAATTTTTTCATTATTAATCCTGGATATATAAACATTACCGTAACCTTGTTTGTTACCAACTTTCCATCCTCCGGAAGATTTACCTGCACCAGCTGGGCTGCTTGCCCTTCTTCCATCAAGATTTAACCAATCAAAAGCATCAGAATTAACATCTCCATATGGTCTTACGATAAAATTATCTCTATATATTTTTATTCCAGCATTTTGGCTTAACCAATCTTTTCTTTGTTTACTTAATTCTTTGTAAAAAAATCTTTCTCGATCTTTATTAGATGCTATTTGATTTTTAAGAAAATAATATTCAAAGTTAAAGGATCCAACATCATGTATAGCTTGTTTTAGTTTTTCATTTGAAGAATTAATTATCTGATCTACGGTATACTTATATTCAATAATTTGCTTTGTAAAATCATCTTTTCGATATGGCGATTTTTTAAATTCCGTCATATCAAAAACTTCATCAGGTATTATGTTAATATTAAATTCATTTCGAAACAATTTAATAAATACATTAGTACCATCAAATTTTGCTTCTAATTTATAATCAAATTCTTCAAGCATTTCATTTTTGATGTTTTGAATGATATCATTATAAGATTTTTGGACATAAATACTATATTCTTTTATCCCCGTATTAGGTATTGAATAAGATAGCATGTTGAAAATTTTATCAATATTCTTATCTGACCAATTGTCACGTAAATTAGTAATTTTTAATATGGTTCCTGTAGTAAAATTATTCATTATATCTTCATTAATATTATCCAAATTTTTAACAATATTATGAGGAATGAACAATCTAATATCACTATCTATAAAATCTATATCAGCTGCAACTTCATTTATTGTCTTGCCCGATTCTTCAAAATTTCTCCAATCAGTTTTCCAATATAACGTATTATTAGACGATTCGTGTTTTGTATACATTTCACAAATCGCCCCTAGTCTATCCAACGCAAAACGTCCAATACCTTTTTCACCAGATTTTATCCTATTCTTTTTTGATTGATATTCAATTCGTTTATTATCGGTACCAATAAGCATCCAACAATTTTGTATGGTATCACGAGTCATCCCAGTGCCATTATCTATAATATAGATAGCATCATGCTCAATATCAAAAGCAAGGAGGCAAAAAGACGCATCTGCATCATAAGTATTTTTTACTAATTCAATAATAGCCCCATCTACTTTAGATACACTTTCGCGACCTAATAATATAGCAGCTCTTGAAGAAATTTGGTATGTTATTTTTTCCATCTATATTTCCTCCAAGCAAAATTCATAGTTGTTTACATCTTTAGCGGTAATTCTTAATGAAGAACCACTTGCTTGTATTCCTATTTTACTAACATATTCTAAAAATTTATCACTTTGAAGAATTTTTCGAGCTTTAATAAGAGGATTTCCATTTTTAGATACTATATAAATACCAGCATAAGGAATGTCATTTTTTTCTAATTCATACACTTTAATGCTATTAGTAACAACTGTTGACATCAATAATTTTTCTTGATTTAAATGTGATAAAGCTTGACTTCTTCCGTATTCAAACCATTTTGCAGAAACATCTTTGTTTCTATTATCTAATTTATCTTTAAATTCTTTTAAATATGCAAATGCTTTTGGGTATTTTGATACAAAATCTTTTTCAGAATATCTTTCAAGTTTATTATTCTTGTAAAAATATGGAAATATAATATTTTCTTCTTTTGCATATGCTAAATTTCGAGGGCTTTTGGCTGGTTTAAGAATTTGTTTTTCTATATTTTTATTTTTTGATTTTTCATTTATTACAAAAGCCTCATTAAGCAAAGTTGCAATTGAAATCGAAGCATTATATAAATCCCCAAATCTAATTAATTTTTTATTTTTTGGAATAGAACTCTCTTCAATAAAAATCCATTTACCATTTAATGTCTTCTTCTGAATTTTTCTTTTAATTTTAGCCTCTTCATTTTTATATATGATAGATTTTGCATTAGAATTTTTATCGCATACCAAAATAGATGTTGCAACCAATGCTTCTTCAAATACTTTCTCTGTTTTAAAATCTATTATCATTGTAATGTCAGGTAATATATAATTACGGAGACTTTCTGCATATACGTTTTTGAAAATACTACTTGGTATTAAATAAGCTAACTTGCCATTATTATCTAAACAATCAATACTTTTCTCTATAAAAGCATAACAATAATCAAATTTCCCTTTTTTACAAGTTGAAAAATTATTTTTTACATAAATTCTATCATCATCTGGCAAATCTCTATAGTTTATGTATGGCGGGTTTCCAGCAATATAGGAAAAATTATGTGGTAAGTTGTATTTTAGGAAATCTTTTTTCAAAATATTCCACTTAACTTTATATATACCATATTTGTTAACAATATTATTTATATTTTTTAGACATTCTTTATACTTTTTGGAATCAATTTCGAATGCCCAGATATCTTTTTCAAGACCATCTTTAATTGTTTCAAGATCAAAATTGTTTTTTAAGCAATCCTGAATATACCTTTCTATAACCATGCTCAGTACAGCACCATTGCCACACGAATTTTCTAAAATTTTCTTACCATATAAATCGTGCTTATAATCAATGGAATCAAGAAGTTTATTGACTTTTTCTACAGGTGTGAAAACTTGACATCTATATAATTTATCCATATAAACCTATGATTTTTAATAATACTGTACCTAAATATTAGCATAAAAATATTAATAGTTTAAGTTTGACACAAAACTATAAACTTAAGAACTATGCTGCTTTTGGTATCCAACCATAGCCTTGGATAGCCATATCAATAAAATGATTTAACAGTAAATCTGTTTTTACATCAAATACTTCTTTATCATAACTTTCCGGTAAATCTTCATTTAAAGTTTCGCGAATTGTACTTCTTATTTTTGCTTTTGGCTGAGCATCTTTATACCAATCTGCCACGAATAAGTTACTTTTATTTTCATCTAATTTTTTATAAAGATTTTTAGAAGATAAAATTACTTTTTGTTCTTCTTCTTTAGTCAGTTTTTTACCTTTTATAAGCAAATCAAAGATTTCAAGCTCTTCTTCTGTTAAACCAAATTGGTTTGGTCTTTCGTTTTCTTGTTTAAGTTCTTCTATTAATTCAAGCAGTTGTTCATAATAATCTTCGTTTTCCGAACCGCCGGCATTATATCTATCAATAATATTTTTGTATCGTTCAGAGAATTTTATTCTTGTGACATTTTTATTTATCATTCGTTGCAAAGCTTCATCAAGAAAAGCTTTGAGGTTGTCAATTTCAATAGCCTTATATTCTGCTTGTTTTATTTCTTCTCTCAGTTTATCAACATCAATTTTGGACAAATTTATAACTTTATATTCGTGAATAGCGTATTTATCACCTTTTTCTTCCGCTTGTTCAGACGTTACGCTATTGTCTAAAAGCTGTCCCATTCTTAATTTTGCACGTTGAATTTTTTCATCATCAACTGTATTTTGAAGAAGTCCATTCATATATAAAATTGGCGAAAATTTTTCGTTTTTCCAATGCATTTCAAAGATTTCTGGTTTCGATGCTTCGTATAAATTGATCAATGTGTTAGATAAAACCTTAAACTTTTCTTTTGTTTCATCTTTTTCAACTATTTTATTATATGCTGCTCGTAATTTATCCAGTTGATCAAATGTACCGGATTCTTCAATTATTTTATCTAAATCAATATCAATCTTTTTCAAAAATTCATCTGTTTCATCAATGGTTTGCCCTATTAAATCAACCAGCTTATCAATTTCTTTTGCCGGAAATTCAGTACCATCACTGCCTGTTGCATATTCACTCAATGCTTTTTTCATGTACTTAAAGACATTTACATAATCTACAATAATGCCGCAAGGTTTATTCGGATATACTCTGTTTGCTCTTGCTATTGCCTGCATCAAAGTATGACCTTTCATCGGTTTATCAAGGTACAATGTAGATAAATCTTTTACATCGAAGCCTGTAAGCCACATTGCACAGACAAAAACTAATTGAAGATTACTTTCAGCCTGTTTAAATCTATCTTCAATGTCAAGCCCATCAACAATTTCATTCATTTTGGTTCTATGCTTTGTTATATCAAGTCCTTGTTTCTTGAATTTTTCATCTTCGTCAGCTTCTTCTGATACAATAACTGCCATTTCAACCTTATCCATATAAGCAAGCATATTTGTTATTTTATCTCGTTCTTCTTTTGTTTGAGCTTTATTTCGTTCTTTTACAAGTTCTTTCTTCTCTTCTTGCCAATAGTGTTGAACTTTATCATACATTTTAACCGCAGTAAATTTATCAACAGAAACGACCATACCTTTACCCAAAAATCCTCGTCTTGGGAAATGATGAGCAATATCTTTTGCAATTTTATCTAATCTGTCTTCACGTTTAATAACTTCAAGTATTCTTGAAGAAGAATTTTCTACAAGTCTTGTTTCGTCTTCATTGAGGTTTTCATCTTCAATAATATCAACTACATCATCATCAAGAAAATCATTCTCTAAGCCTACTTCCGGAACTCTTCTTGAATAAAACAACGGGACGGTTGAACCGTCTTCAACAGACTGTGCAAAGTTATATTCTGAAACGTAATCGCCGAACCATTGATTTGTTAATCTTTTTGAACCTAAGAGCGGAGTTCCTGTGAATGCTATAAAGTTTGCATTTGGCAAAGCCTTTCTCATATTTTCAGCAAGATCTTTATACTGTGTACGGTGTGCTTCATCGACAATTACAATAATATCGTTTCTTGTTGATAATATTGGATATTCTTTTGTTTTATCATAGCGGAATTTATGTATCAGAGTGAATATAAAAAGTTTCCCTTCGCTTTTTTCAAGAAAACCTCTTAATTGTTCACCATTTTTAGGTTGGCACTCTTCTTTATCGCCAATAACCTCTGTTCTGACAAAGTTTTTATAAATTTGAGTATCTAAATCATCTCTATCCGTAATAATTAAGAAAGTAAAATTTCCTTCAATTTTGCGTTTGACTTTTCTCGCAAACATAACCATTGAATAACTTTTACCTGAACCTTGTGTATGCCAGAATACACCTAATTTACCTTCAAGTTTTTTTCTGTTTTTAACAGCTCTGAACAAATTATTTATACCTAAAAATTGGTGGTTTTTTGCAATAATCTTAGTCTTTTGGTTTTCAAATACTATGAAATTTTCAATATAATCTAAAAGCGTTTCTTTGTGCATTAAGCAATCTATGAAATAATCAGCTGATACCCCCTTTTCTTTTATGGCTTTACGGTCAATTTTATCTTCTTCGCTTGACTTTAACCATTCAAAGAAGAAATCGTATGATGCGTTAAACGCTCCTAATTTCGTTTCTAAACCGTTTGATAAAACACATATCTGATTAAATGCAAAAAGGTTTGGAATATTTTTTAAATAATCTTTTAAATTATGATTATATGCTTCTTGCACTTTTACAATACTGTTTTTTAGTTCTATAAATACAAGCGGTAAACCATTTATAAAAACAATAATATCCGGTCTTCTCCAACCGTATCTGCCCTGTATCCACATTTGAGATACAGCCGTAAATATATTATTTGACGGATTATCAAAATCAATAAGTTTTATAAATCCGAAATCATCTTTGCCATTTTTTCTGAAATCGATTTTAATCTTATCTCTGATTTTCTTGTATAAAGAATAATTCTTTTCAACCAAATCACTATCAGTAAAATCGGAAATCAAATCTTGATATGTAGAATCTATTTTATCTTGTGGAATACCTCGATTTAGTTCGCAAATTTTATTATAAAGAATTTTAGGCAACACACACATTTTCTTATTCGGGCGTTCTGTCCCGTCATTAAGATTTTCCATTTGGGAAGGATCAGGATTACACCTTAAAACATCATAACCGAATTCTTCATTATTCAGTTTTTCAAGTATCGCTTGTTCTATATCATCTTCAGAAATAAAATTTGCCATAAATCTTCTCCTATGATACTTTTACTTCAAGTTTACCAGACATCAAGCGTGGTAGCAACAAATCACGCTGTTGCTTTAAGTTGTCATTTTCTCTGTTTAAATTATTAACAGTATCGTTTATCTGTCTTACAACTTTAACATAGCTATCTATTAAATCTTCTCTTGGTATTAACATTTTCTGGTTTCTTAAGGAAGAAGGTTTCAAGTGCAATACATTAGAACCGTTAGCAAACTGGGAGAAGAACTTTGAATAATAACCATATCTACACAGCGAATATATGAATAAATTGTCTATGTCAGAATTTAACTTTACCAAATCTGCTGAAATAACACAGGTATTATCAAAGTGTGGAATTAAGGCAACAGCTCCAACAGTTCTTCTATCCTGTGTCATATCGGTTACACCCATTACAAGGTCTCCACATTTAACAACTTGTCCATCTCTGTATTTTCCGTTATATTTCTTTGTTCCGTCTAATCTAAAACCGCCATAAGAATTTATGTTCTTTAGGTTTATTAAGTTTATACCGTCTTCACAATCTATTTCATCAGATGAATATGAAACACCTCGTTCAAAAGTTGCAATTTTACTAAAAGGTTTGTATTCCCAGCCGTCTGGGATGCCGTCTGTGAACTTGGCTGTTTTGTAGCCGGGAAAACGGAAGCGAACAAACCACTCTTTATATAGCTCCTCTGCCATATCTTGCAATATCTCAATCTTACGGTTATTCTTCTCAATCAAATCATCATAAGCCGACAGCACAGATGCTATTGCTTTCTGTTCGTCAAGGTCAGGCATATCAATACTTATTTTCTCAATATCTTTAGGTTGAATTGAAGGATAAGTAGATACAGTACCTTCAGCAATACTATGAAGGTATTCTACTATTTCTCTTTGAGTTAAATAATAATATAGATATTTTCCACATACTTTATCCGCTAGTGGTTCTAATACTGCATATCCAGTTGAAACTAGCATATTATCAAGCAAGTTCTTCATATAACCAAAATGGCACTGGTTAGGTCTTACGGTAGAGTACAGTATATCTCCTTGCTTAACTTTCCTTTTTGCCCTACTTGGAATCGTATCTTCACCAGGAATCAACTTTACGACTTCTGAAATGACATTATTAGTCAGATTACCAGTATCAAGGTAGTTTATGTACTCCCAATTATCTGATTTGTTGTAACAACTAACATTTGTTTTTACTAAATCCTTTACTAGAAATCGTGTCATATTAATCTCCAAATATTCCAGCAAGGCTATCTTTAATATCTTGTTCTAATTCACTGCACTCTGTTGATAATGAAAGATATTCATGTTCAAGTGAACATATCTTTTCCTTAAACTCTTCCTCTGTCATTCCGTCATCTTCTATGACAACTCCGACATAACGACCGGGATTCAAGGAATAGTCTTGGTCTTTTACTCCGTCTTCACCTTCAAGTTTAGCAACTTTGCACAAGCCGATTACATCTCTATACTTACCTTCTGGGAATCTTTCTTTCAACCAATCAATGTTAGCTTGCCAGTAGCTCTTAGGTGGGTTATCTTCTTCATCAGAAGTTTCCGGGGCATTAGCCATATTTGTTTCATATTCTTTAATCAGTTTAGTAAACTCTTCGGTTTCACCTTCATAGAGTCTTGTTATTATACCTAAGTTTCTAATCTGTTCTGCTGAAAACTTTCTGTGTGCTCTATCTACTTGAGTAAATACATTCCTTGCATCAATGAACAGTATTTTATCTTTTTTGTCAGTATTTGGCTTTTGTTTATCGAAAAACCATAATGTTGCAGGAAGGGTAACGGAAGTAAACATATTAGATGGCAGAGTTACCATTTGTTTTATAATACCTGCTTCAATCATTTTTGTTCTTATATCAAGTTCACTTGCTCCTGCATCTGAAGCAGAATTTGCCATAACAAGAGCAGAACGTCCATTTTCATTTAATGCTGTTGCAAAGTATGAAATCCAAAGATAATTGGCATTTGGAACGGTTTCTTTTTTATCTTTATCTTTCTTCGTAGATTTTGATTTGTTTTTGGGAATTCCATAAACATTAAATCTTGTGTCGTCTTTTACTTTATCATATACAACTTCATCAACATTAAATGGAGGATTAGCCATTACATAATCAAATCTTCCAACCGCATCGTGAGGGTCTGAATAAAATGAATTAGCCTCTCTTACATCCCCTCTAACATTATGCAAAAGTAAGTTCATTTTTGCTAGTTTTACTGTATCCGGGTCTTTTTCTACACCATAACACATGAATTTCATCATATCTTCATTTGTTGCATTATGTTTGTGCATATATCTTGCAGCTTGCACAAACATACCTCCTGAACCACAAGCAGGATCAAGAAATAATTTATTCCCAACCTCAGGCTTTAATACTTCAACCATATATCTTACGACAGAAGCCGGAGTATAGAATGTTCCACCGTCCTTACCCTCGTTTAATGCAAAGTTTCCTAAAAAATATTCATAAATTTCTCCAAATAGGTCAATCTCTATATTTTCAGGAATGTTTTTGAAAATTCGAATGATTTTGGATAACAGTTCGGGTTCTTCCTCCGGAACTAATTGCCCGTATACTTCCTTTGGCAAAACTCCTTCCATTCTGTCATTTTCTTTTTCGATTTCTTCCATTGCTTTTTTAACAAGGGTTGCTTTGTTTGCATCATCAGGAGCATTGTTTATAAAATCATAATATGCGCATTCAGGAAGATAGAAACCACATTTTTCAATAGCAACTTCTTTTATGCTTTTTTCAGCACGAGACCCTTTAAGACGATTATATTCCGCATCAATTGCGGGTTTGTGTTGTTTAAATAAAATATCAGCATAACGTAGAAATATTAATCCCAAAATAGGTTGTCCATATTTATTTGCTGCCAAATGAGCTCCTGCACGAAGCATGTCCGCCGAATGCCACAAATCATCTTTTAGTTTCTTTAATTCCTTACTATTCATATAATTTTAACTCCTTGCTTTTATTATACATGCTGATTATTAAAAATCTTGTTACCTGCATACATATAACTTAGACTTGAATTTGTATTATAATTTCCTTATGACACGTAGAATCCAAAACACAATAACAGAGAAAAAGGGAATTAATGCCTTTAAAACGTTAGTAGAAGATAATGGTTCAATATTTCGCGAGATAGCAACAGTAGATGATATTGGGCATGATGCTAATATAGAATTTTGTGAACAGCATAACAATGAATATAAATCTACTGGTATTGAAATAAAAATTCAAATAAAATCCGGAGAATCATATTTTAATGGTAATAACGCTTTTATTAAAGGGGATAAAGAACATTTTGAATACTGGAAAAGACATATATTACCTACCGTTGGAATTGTTTACAATCCTAAAAGTAAAATATTATACTGGACAAATATTTCTGAATATTTAGAGCAACAGGAAAAATTTGATAATTATAATATACCTTGCAATAAAATTTTAAATGAAAAGAATTTTCAAAATTTTGTAAATGAATGTTCAAACTATTGTAGAAATAACAAAAATAGAATTGATTCAGAAATGAGATTTGAAGCTTTGTATTCTGAGAATACAGAAGTAGCTTGCAGTGCCTTAAAAACACTGTTTCTGTATGACAGAAATTTTCAAGTATTTTGGAACACAATAATGTCTTATTTAGCCATCTGCAAAGATAAATTCGTTCTTAAACAGATAGTTTATTATTTATCTATAGCAATAGGACACCATGGAGATGTATTTTGGCATAAAGATAATGAAATAAAACAATCTATAAAAAGATGGTTAACTAAAAAATTTAACGATATTATCGATGAAAACATATTATACAAGATATTATCCGTAATAAATGAAGATGAAGGAATAGATAGAGGAACTATAGGTAACTATATTATTCTTTTTATAAAAGAAATAGAAAACAAAAAAGAATTTCTTATTAAAGTATTTGAAAATACACAGCATGAATTTTACATTAGAGATATTGCATTAATGTATTATTTAAGCGAGCTTCCTTCAAATGAAGCATTAAATTGGTTACAACAAAACTTAAATTGGTTAAATAATGAGCAATTGCCAATAAATTTAAATATAAAAATATACCCCGAATTTAAACAACAATTTGAACTGTATAAAGATTGTATTGAAAATTATGGCGGTATATTCCTATATTAATGGGGTTTAAACATTGTTCAAAGTGTGTTTAATAGATGTTTTAAAATTGAACAAAGAACACAAAACTTATCAAAAAAGTATCAGTAACTTTGAGAGTGAATTATCAGGGAGTTTAAGAATTTTTATCAGTTAGTTTTGAAAGATTTCCCTCAAAACTTTAAAAGTTTGAGAATTTTCTCAAACTTCCGGGGGTACTTTTCTCAATCTCTCTGACAATCTATAATCATATAATTCATCGAGCGAAATTCTATCAGTAAATTCTTTTATTCCACCATAGTTAAATACTTTCATATCGGAATTACCATAAAAACGAGCAATTTTTTCACCAAAACCGCCGTCTAATATACCGTCTTCCAATGTAATTACAATATTATGCTCAGATTTCAAATCTTCTAATAAATCACAATCTACACCTGTCATAAATATCGGATTAATTAAAGTTGCATCAATATTAAGTTTTGACTTAATTTCTTTTTTCAACTCTTTAGCCAAATTAAAGAAATTTCCTAAACCTAATATTGCAATTTTTTCACCCTTTTCTATCAACTTAAATTTATTTAAAATTGAATAATCAGTATTATCTTTTATTCCCGAAGATACAAGAGGAATATTAGGCACCCTTATTGCAATCGGTCTGTCATTTTGAGAATATGAATATTCTAACATTGCAAGATATTCTTCTTTATTAGTCGGTGCGAGATAAACAATATTTGGGATATTGGAAATAAGTGGAATATCAAAAGACCCTAAATGAGTTGCATCACCATTAGACAAACCACCCCAATATACAAGCATAGTAATAGGAGAATTATTTAAACATAAGTCTTGAGAAAGCTGATCATAAGTCCTTTGAACAAAAGAGGAAACTATTGTAAAAATAGGTTTTGCACCAGCTTTTGCAAGTGCAGAACAATATGCAACTGCATGTTCTTCTGCAATACCTACATCTGTATATTGACATCCAAGTCTTTGTCTAAATTCCGGAGTAAATCCATGCACACCTGGAGTTGCAGGATTAACAACAATTAAAGATGAATCTTCTTGAGCTTTTTTAATTATAAATTCATTTGTTACACTATTATAATCTTCCAGCTGTTCACAACTTTGTTCAGGTTTCTCATCAAGTGTACCAGGCATAATCCAATGAAATGCTTCTTTATTTTGTTCTGCAACAGTTAATCCACAACCTTTTAAAGTCCTTATGTGAACAACAATAGGATGATCAATATCCTTTACTTTTTTAAATGCTTCTATTAATTTTTCAATATTATTACCATCATCTACATACAAATAATCAAAACCTAAAGACTTAAAAAAGTTACATTCGCAAGCCCCTTTTGATTCTCTTAAAGCCTTTAAATTTTTATATAAACCACCATGATTTTCAGCAATTGACATATCATTATCATTCACAACAACAATCATATTACTGCCTAATTCTGCTGCATTATCAAGTCCCTCAAAAGCTTCTCCGCCACTTAAAGATCCATCACCTATTAATGCAATTACATTAGATTTTTCTTTCTTTAAATCTCTTGCCTTTGCAAGACCTGTTGCAAGGCTTACAGAAGTTGAAGTATGACCAACTTTAAATATATCATGAAGACTTTCTTCAGGAGCAGTATAACCTGTATACTTTAAATATTCTTGAGGATTTGTAAACCCCTCTTTTCTTCCTGTCAAAATTTTATGAGGATAACATTGATGAGAAACATCAAATACAATTTTATCTACAGGAGAATTAAACACATAATGCATTGCAATTGTAGCCTCAATAATTCCTAAATTCGGCCCCATGTGACCACCTGTAGTATTTACTTTTTTAATTATTAACTCTCTCATCTCATCAGCAAGAGTATTCATTTCGTCTATTGTCAAATCTTTTAAATCATTTGGGGTATTAATTTTATCTAAAATCATCAATTCTCTCCTTTATTACCTGATAGCTACTATCAAATTAAATATTTTTACCCATTTCATAAGCTTCTTTCATTGAATTTGTATCATTTATTTCGCCCATATTCCACACACCAGCACCATATAACAAACCAGCTTCTCTTGCATTTTCTAAACATGCAGTAAATCCTCTAAAGCCATCAAATGTTCTTTCTAAAGCCTGTGGTCTAACATCTGCAGCTGTTGCTATGAAATAGAAATCTTTATTTGAAATATGAGTATATCTAGCACAACATCTATCTATAAAAGTTTTCATCTGTCCATCCATTGTATAGAAATAAACAGGAGTTGCCATTACAATGACATCAGCTATAACCATCTTATCCAAAATCAAAGCCATATCATCTTTTTGAGAACAAGCAGTGTAATCATTTGTATTACAAAAACCGCAACCTGTACAGTAATTTATTTTTTTGTCACGCAAAAATATTTTTTCTACTGCATTACCAGAATCAATTGCTCCTTTCATAAATTCATCACACAAAGTATCTGAATTTCCACCTTTTCGTGGACTAGCTGATATTACTAAAACTTTTTTATTCATATATTCCTCCTTTTATTTTTATATAATACAACTTAGAGTTTACTCTCAGTCAATACCTTGAAAATATTAAATTTAATATTTTTTACACATAATTCATGCTATATTAGCGTTATGAAGAAAATATTATGTTTTGGAGACAGCAATACTTTTGGATACAACCCTAATAACGGAAGCAGATATAATGAAAATTCTCGTTGGACAGGGATTTTAAAGAATCTTTGTAAGAACAACTATGAAATAATCGAAGCAGGATGCAACAACAGAACTGCTTTTTCTAATAATCCTGATGGCATTCAATTTACCGGATATATGATTTTACCGGAATATTTAAAAAAATTTTATGACATAATAATTTTGGCAATAGGAATAAACGATTTACAGAAATTTTATAATCCGACTTTAGAAGAATTTGAAACAGGCATAGAAAATCTTATAAAAAAGATTAGAGAAAGCCTCCCAAACTGTAATATAATCATACTTTCGCCTTCACATATTACAGAAAATATTTTAAACAGTAATTTTAGATTTATGTTTAATCAAACATCTATTGAAAAATCAAAACAAATTACACCTATTTATGAAAAAATTGCAAATGAATATAATTGCAAATTTCTGGACTTAAACAAAATTGTAATTCCTTCTGAAATAGATGGGCTTCATTATGAAGTAGAAGAACATAAAAAAATTGCCCAAAGTATTATTACCTTGCTCTAATAAAAAAGCTAATGAAATCTTAAAAGATCTATAACATAATAAATTTATGGATTTAACTTGGTATAACACGATTAATAAACCGGCATTAAACCCTCCGCCTGAAATATTCGGACCTGTTTGGGCATTTATGTACACGCTAATTTTTATATCTTTTACTACATTTATGTATGCAAAAACAGATATGAATAAAAAGCAAGCTATAACTTTTTTTCTAATCCAATTATTACTGAACTTTAGTTGGAGTCCTGCTTTTTTCTACCTGCACGATATTAAACTAAGTTTTGTAATTATCGTATTTTTAGTAATTTTTATTATTCTTACAATAATTTCTTTTTACAAAGTTTCAAGAATATCTGCATTTCTACTAATTCCATATTTACTATGGGTAAGTTTTGCAACATATTTAAACTTTGAATTAATGAGATTAAACTAAATAACTATTTAATCTTTTTCAAAGAAGAAATAAAGTTATTATGCTCAACATCCCCATCAACTTTAGTCAAGAATATTTGACAATCCTTTTCATCTGCATCAATTGGAGGTAATTGAGATATTTCAGCAGCATAATAATTACTGTCATTTCTTGAGCTTAATGGAATTCTATTTGCAAGACTGTTTAAAGATATGTTTCTCAAAAATCCTGCAAAGCCCTTATTTCTATTACTGAATTTTGTATAAATTCTTAAAGTTGCATCTCTTGTTTCCAAATCATACCTTCCAATAATAAATGAACTTAATTGAGGTGCTGAAGATTTTATCATCATTTTTTCTATAACATTATTTGCAATTTGCAAATCACCATTAATTAAATCAAAATTACCTTCAGGAATATTTACTAAATCTGAGAATGTAGATGGACTAATCATTGCTAAAGGATTTCTGAATAATGCTGCAAATTTTAAAATATATTCAACTAATCCAACTTTTTGAATTGTTCCATTCTTAACCATAAATTTAATAGAACCGTTTAATTTTAAAGAATCATCAGTATTTAAGGCAATAATACCGCTTGCTTTACCTGTAATCTCTCTTGGTAGAGCTAACAACGTTGTAGCCATCAAATCAGAATTTACATCTTTTATACCTAAGACTAAATTATATTTATGTTTTTTCAAATCACAATTAATCTTAGCAGAAGAATGACCTTCAGCGATTTCAAATCTATTTGAATACATATTAAATATACTGTTCTTATCTAAAGACAAAGTAGCTTTTACATCAGAGAATTTAATATCTTTATAAGAACCTTTCAAGATATGTAAAACACAATTTTCAACTATGAAATTTCCAATATCAAAAGTCGGAGTATTATCATCGTCATCTACTGCTTCCCCAGACGGTGTAACATCAAATTTTTCAGATGTAATTGCTTCGCTTTTTTGATTATTTGCAGATGCTATAAATCTTTCTACATCAACATCATCAATCGTTAAGTTAACATCTTTTACAACTATTGGAAATTTAATTTCATTAATTAAACTTCCATTAAAATCGTACTGAGATCTTCTGTAACGACCGTCAGCCACAAGGTTTAAAAGTCCATTTTCAGTATTCATCTCGCCATGATTTAAGTAAATCCTTTGAGAAGGAATTCGAACTTTATCCATAGTAAGTTTACCGTTTAATGACGGATATTTACCGGTATTTACAAATTCCATGTTACCAGCAATGGTACCTTTTTTAAACATTTTTTGTCCAATTAAAACATTTAAAAATTCACTTGGCAGGGGCTTTGGAATTTCAAAACCTAAATTCAAAACATTTGGCACCGGATTTGAAAGGTCGATATTACCAGCAATTTTCACAACCGGCTGAATTTTTTTCTTTTTCTCATTCGGCATATTTTCTGGTGCAATATAGTAATCAATTGATTTTATATTGAATAATGTCCCTTCATAGTGCATATCAGCTTTTAACATTCTTCTGTAATTTGCTGGAGTCAACGATGCACCATCAATCAATATATCTTGACCTGATTTCAATCCAAATAACCAAACCAAATCAATTTTATTATTTATTGCTTTTATATCCAATCTTGTTTTTGTAGAACCGCCAACTAAAGTAATTGGAATTCCTATCATATTGGAAAATTGATTTTTTGCAAAGTCATTAGTTACAACTGCTCTTGTTATTAAATTTGTATCAATAGATTTCAGGTAATCTTTTACAGTCCCTTCCATTTCTATTGCATTCTCTTTTTTATTATTATAATAACCGACAAAATCTTTTATAACTATATCATTTTTAGTCATAACGATTTTACCTTTTTCAAGCATTAATGGAATATTATCGACTGGAATAAGTTTGCAAGAAATTCTATTCAAGTTAACAACACCATTTAAATCTTTTTTAGTAAGTTTAATATTAAAATTAAAATCACCTTTTAAATCTTTGAAAAATGCTAAAGGTTCGTTCAGATTATTTTCAATAATATTTGAATCAATAAGTTCTAAAACATCAGAAACTAAAATTTTATCTGTAAATATTTCGATATAAGAATTTTTCTTTCTTGCAGCATAACCATTAAAATAAATTTTTGAATTATTAACAGTAAGCATACATTTTTGAATATAAAGAGCTTTATTTTTTATAAATACAGAATTCCTATCTGCAATATTTATATGTAAATTCTTACCTAATTTTCTGATATCAGATGTGATATTAAAATGAACATATCTAAAATCTTTCTTTGAATTATCTATTTCAATATCATCTGCTTTCAATGATACATAAGTATTTGGTTCAACTTTATACAAGAACAATGATTTTTTTACATATAAAAGAGAATCAAAAAAGTCTAAATTCCATTCACTTTTTTGTTGTTCTTTCTTTTCTTGTTGCTTTGGAGCTAAAGCCATAAGATTATTTATATCAGCAAAAATATAATCTGCTCCTAATTTTTTAATAATTATATTTTTATCCATAATTTCTTTAAAAGAAATTGTAGTATCAAAATTATCAACAGATAAAAGCAATACATTTTTATTATTATGTAAATTTAATTCATCTACTTTAAATGATATAACAGGTGACAATTCTGTTTTCAAAACAGGATTTTTAATATCTAATTTTAATCCGGCATACTTATTAAGTGATTTTTCAACAAAATTTATCACATGTTCATTTGATACTGCATAAGGCAATACTTTTAAATAAATTACAAATGGAGATGCTGCTAATACAGAAGCTAACACAACCAATGAAATAACAATTTTTGTTCTTTTCTTTAAATTCAAATTAATCATCCTAAGAAAATTATAACATGAATTATTTTATGTTATTATTTAATTATGAAGAAATTTTTTGTATTTATATTTTTATTTCTAATTTTATGTAGTAATGCTTACGCATCAGAAACTAATACTAACAATAATACGAATACTTTAACAAATACTCTATCAATGAGTGATTTAACAGTATTTAGTAATGAAAAGAATTTATTCGGACTTAAAGATAAATCTGATAATATAATTGTCGAACCACAGTATAAAAAGCTAATCAGACTCGGCAATTCTTCATGGATTATTCAAAAGAAAAATAAATACGGACTAATTGATAATTATGGGAATTATTTAATTGAGCCAAAATATAAACACGTTGACAGAATTTTAGGGAAATACTTGAAAATTGGAAATGACAATGATTATGCCATTTACAATGAAAAAGGAGAAATAATTTTACCACATGAATATTCTTCAATTCAAATTCTTTTTGGTGGTTTATTTTTAACAAAACAAAATTATAAATACGGATTAGCTGATCAAAACGGTAGAATTATATTAAGTAATGTATTTGATGATATTTACATGCCAAAACCTAATATTATGAGAATTCAATATAATGGTCAATGGTATGAGATTGAACAAATTGCAGGATCAGAATTTACGTTGCCTGAAGATATTAGGAGTATAAAAACAAACAGCAATTTTAAAGTAACAGAATTTATAAAAGACCCTGTTACAGCTTCCGGGTATTCTGCTCTTACATTTACAGATTATTTCTTAAAAATATTCTCATCAATATCACCATCACATGAAGAAACAATTGATGAATTAATGCTTTCTCAAGGTGCAGAAACAGTTAATATTTTCATAAAATTCACATGGCTACCAATGTATCCAGTGACATTTGCGAAAAAATATTACCACAATTTAAGAACTCCAAATAACGGACCTTTGAATGATGTAAGAAATGAATTAAAACAAAAAATGTTATAATTTACTCTTTCACATGTTCTAATGCCATTTGAAGAATAACTTTCACGTGATGATCATTCAATGCGTAATAAACATTTTTTCCACGCTTTTCTGATTCCACAAGTTTTGCAGTTCGCAATATTTTTAATTGATGAGAAACAGCTGATTTTGTCATATCCAATAATACAGCAAGATCATTCACACACATTTCAGCTTCTTCCAAAGCCCATAACAACCTTATTCTTGTACTATCACCCATTACCTTAAAAAAATCAGACAAATCATATAACTTCCTGACATCAGGCATATCAGGCATTACTTTTTTTACAATATCAGGATTTATTGCTTCGCAATCACTCTTTTTAACTTCCATAAACATATTATAGTTTAACAGTTGTTCAATTGTCAAATTTTCTTAACAATTATACTTTTTAGGATTGACAATTGAATAGTTGTTCAATTATAATATTGATATATGAGGTTAATTATATGTGCGAACATCATCACCACCATGAACATTCAGTCAACGGCAAACTGCAAATAATTAAAATTGGGCTATCAATAGCAATATTTTTAATTGCAGTATTAATGAATGCTTCAGAAAATATCAGATTTATATTTTTTCTGATTGCATATTTAATATCAGGTGGAGATGTTCTTTTAAAAGCGATTAAAAACATTATAAAAGGACAAGTTTTTGATGAAAATTTCTTAATGGGACTTGCAACATTTGGAGCATTCGCAATAAAAGAATACCCAGAAGCTGTAATGGTAATGATTTTATATCAGATAGGAGAATTTTTACAGGACAAAGCTGTTGAAAAATCTAGAAAATCTATTTCTGAATTAATGAATATCAGACCGGATTACGCAAATTTAGAAACAGAAAATGGAATTATCAAAAAAAATCCTACAGATATAAAAATCGGCAATATTATCATTGTAAAAGCAGGTGAAAAAATTCCTCTAGACGGAAAAGTCATTGAAGGAGAAGCTTCTGTCGATACATCAGCACTGACTGGTGAATCTGTTCCACGAAGATTAAAAACTGGCGATAAGGCAATAAGTGGCTGTATTAATCAAAATGGGCTGCTTAGAATTAAAGTTGAAAAAGAGTTCAAAGAATCTACTGTATCAAAAATTCTTGAACTTGTAGAACATGCTAGTTCTAAAAAAGCCAAAACCGAGAATTTTATTACAAAATTTGCTAAATATTACACTCCTGCAGTAGTCTTAGGTGCTATATTTCTAGCTTTATTACCACCGATAATGTTACATTCAGGATTTCAAATATGGTTTCAAAGAGCACTTACATTTTTGGTAATCTCTTGTCCATGTGCTTTAGTGATATCAGTCCCTTTAGGATTTTTTGCAGGGATAGGCGGAGCTTCAAAAAATGGGATTCTAATAAAAGGTGCTTGCTATATTGAAACTTTAGCAAATACAGAAACAGTCGTTTTTGATAAAACAGGAACTTTGACTAAAGGCACATTTAAAGTCACTCAAATTAATCCAATCAATACATCAAAAGAAGAATTGCTCAAATATACAACTCTTGCAGAAAGTTATTCTAACCACCCTATTGCAATTTCCCTAAAAAAAGAATTTTCTAGCCCACTTGATACATCACTTGTTAAAGACGTAGAAGAAATTGCGGGTAATGGCATTAAAGCAATAGTAAATGGAGAAGAAATTCTCACAGGCAATTCAAAATTGATGGAATTATATGGAATTGAATACCAGCCTGAAAAAGTCTCAGGAACAATTTTATACACAGCAAAAAACAAAAAATATATAGGATATATAGTAATTTCAGATGAATTAAAAGAAGATACTGAAAAAGCTATAAAAAACCTAAAAGGAATTCTAAAAGATACCGTAATGCTAACAGGAGATTCATATCTTGCAGCAGAAAATATTGCAGAAAAAATAGGAATAAATAAATTCTATGCAGAATTATTACCTGATCAAAAAGTCGAAAAACTTGAAGGATTAATTAATAGCAAGAATAAAAATAAAAGCGTTATATTTGTAGGGGACGGAATTAATGACGCTCCTGTAATTACAAGAGCAGATGCCGGAATTGCGATGGGAGGATTAGGTTCAGATGCTGCAATCGAAGCTGCCGATGCAGTAATTATGGACGACAACCCTAATAAAATATATAAAACAATACTCATTGCAAGAAAAACAATGAGTATCGTAAAACAAAATATAGTATTTGCTCTCGGTGTAAAAGCTCTGTTTTTAATACTCGGAGCAATGGGATTTATCACAATGTGGGGAGCTGTATTTGCTGACACTGGAGTTGCATTACTTGCAGTATTAAATTCATTACGAGCACTAAGAGCTTAGCGGATAAAATTAGTCCAAATTCTTTCTTCTTCAGTTGGATAATTAATCCCAGATTTTTTACCGGCATCAATACATTTTAAAAGCCAAGCCATATTATTGCCTAAAGTACGCATAACCTGCAAACCTTCCAAATCTTTTTTCACATCATCAGGACAATTTTGACCGCCATGTACCATAGGCCAATAATTTGAAGATACAACAGGCATTTGATTTATTGTAAAATGCTTGATTATAGAATCTAAAGAAGCTGTAGTTCCTGCTCTTCTTGCAGATGCTATTGCTGCTGCAGGTTTGAATTTTAAATTTGCACCACCAGCGTAAAATAATCTATCCATAAATGATAAAAGTCTTCCGCTAGGATGTGCATAATAAACAGGAGAACCAAAAATAAAACCATCAGCATCTTTTGCTTTTTCAATTGATTCATTTACAATATCATCTTTAAATACGCATTGACCACCAACTTTTCTACAAGCCCCACAACCAATGCAATCACGAATAGGACCTTTTCCAATTTGAATAATTTCAGAATCAATTCCATTATTTTCTAATACATCTGCAATTTCTTTTAACGCTGTATAAGTGCATCCGTGTTCATTAGAACTACCATTAAATAATAAAACTTTCATATATTTTCTCCTAAAATTTCCTCAAAATACAATTCTTATGTTATCATAAAATCATGATTTTAAAGAATAATTATTTAGAAGTAGAAATTTCAGAATTCGGTGCATCCATAATATCAATAAAAACTCCTGACAGACATGGGAAAATTGTAGATGTTGTACTCGGTTATGATGACATTGAAAAATATAAAAGACAAACAAAATACATAGGTGCAACAGTCGGAAGATGCTGTAACAGAATAAAAAACGGTTTAATAGAAATTGACGGTACTCAATATCAATTAAATTGCAATGACGGTAAAAATCATCTTCATGGCGGGAATATAGGTTTTGATAAAAAAATATGGAATTCTAAAGAAATTGAAAACGGTGTAGAATTGAATTACATATCAGAAGACGGAGAAGAAAACTACCCAGGACAACTTGATGCAAAAGTAACATATACTTTAAAAGAAAATTCACTGGTTATTAATTATAAAGCAACAACAAATAAAACCACCATATGTAACCTTACAAATCATACTTACTTTAACCTTAACGGTTATGGAAATATCTTGCAACACCAAGTACAAATTCTTGCAGACTATTTCACAGAAAACAATCAAGAATCTATTCCAACAGGAAAAATTATACCAGTAGATAACACTCCAATGGATTTTAGAAAACCTAAATATATTGGAAAAGATATTAATAATGAATATTATCAAATTCAATATGCAAAGGGCTTTGATAACAACTGGGTGCTAAATAATTATAATGGTGAAATTAGAAAAATCGCAACTGCATATAGTGAATTAAGCGGGATTGAACTTGAAGTTTCAACAGATTTACCGGGTATTCAATTCTATAGCGGGAATTTTCTTGATGGGGCTGAAAACGGTAAAAATAATATTCCGATAAAAAATCACTCAGGTTTCTGTCTGGAATGTCAATATTTCCCTAATGCTTTTGCTAATGATAATTTTGAAAAACCAATTTTAAAATCAAGTGAACTATACAACAAAAATATAATCTATAAATTCAATATAAGATAAGAAAAAAATATAAAAATATATTTACGTTTTTTGCAATAATAAAATAGGAGTTAGTAGACATGAAAGTAGGACAAATTTTACCGAATGTATCCTTTGGGCGAGCTTTAAAACAAGAGGAAATTGAGGAGTTTAAGAACACAGTAAAAAAATGTAAAAAATTATCCGGACAAACAGGCAATTCTATTTTTATAATGCCGTCAACAAGTTTACCTCAAGCAGACTCTTTTAACACAGGAGTTGGAAATTTAGCCTCTAAAGAAGCTATTGATTATCTTGATTATATGAAAACATATATTGATTTTAATGTTGTACAAGACCTGCCTGAAGGAGATTTTTATGGTATACATTATGACGGTTCTGCCCTTGCATTGGGGAATCAAAATATTAATCCACAATTACTTACAACTGATGAATATTTTAACTTGCTAACTCAAGAAGAATATAACAATATTGTAAAAAAGAATTCTTTAAATTTTAAAAAAGGATTCGAAATAGCTAATTTTGAAAACATCATGGGCAAAGATAGTCCGCAAAATAAGGCTTTGAAAATAGCATTTGAAAGATTTAAGAAACTCGATGAAAATTCTAGATTAAAACAAAAATATAAAAATTTTATAGAAAAAAATAATGATTGGCTAAATTTTAAAAGAGATAATGAACCCGATCAAGATTTTTTTAAATTTAAACAATTCCTTGCAGAAGAACATCATAAAAAAGGAGTTGAAAGCCTCCACCAAAAAGGACTTAAACTATGTGGGGATATCGCAATTAATTTTTGTGACGATGAAGTAAAAGCATTTCCTAATGCATTTAAAAAAGAGCATTTTATAGGCATACCAACTTGGGAAATTCCATCATTAAACTTTGACCAAATTTTAGATGAAACAAGCGATGCTCATAAATTATTAAAAATGAAATTTCAACTTGCAGCCAAAAGATATGACATGCTAAGAGTTGATGCCGCTTGGAATTATGTCACTCCAATTATTACTCCTAAAGGAGAAACAAAAATATTAAATGAAAATAAAAAAGAAATGGGTAGTGACCTAATAAATCTTATCGAAAAATGGGTTAAAGAAATTAAAGGAGATGATTTCGATCTACATAATATAATTTATGAGTTTGATGCAGGTCCTAATGATTTCACAGCTTTTAAAGACGGCAACTTAATAGATCCTATAAAAAATAGAGTAAAAGTATATGGTAGCACATATATGGGAGATGATTGGGGATCAAATGATGCTTTTTTAAATCATCATAAATGGTCACCCGATGAATTTGTAATAGGAGTCGGCAATCACGATCCTCAACCTCTAAGACAAATAGCAAACGGAATATCTGATGTATGTAATTACAATAATGTACATAAAAATAAAACCATTAATCCGTTATCAAGGATTCTTAATATCCCTAAAGAAGGATTAGAAAACCCAATAGAATTTGCAAAAGCCAAATTTGCAGAAATCACAATGGCTAAAAATAACATGTTTTTCTTTATGGATGTTTTTGGACGGGAAGAAAGATTTAATGGACATTGTTGTGAAAAAGAAGGAGATATTCACTTAAATTTCAGATACAAAGTTCCTGCAGACTATAAAAAAGCTTACCAAGAATCTTTACAAGAAGGCTACGGATATAATATTATGGACTCTCTTGAAAAAATCTTTAAAGCAAAAGGATTTGACAAATCTCATAATGAATTGTATTCAAAAATTGTTAAATTCAGAGATATTTTAACAGAAAAAGAAGCCAATATTGTAAACGGAATACAAGATATTACTGATGACAATATTAAACTTATTTCCTCAGAAAACATCACAAAACATACTAAACCATCTAAAATATTGTGGATTACAGCAGGGATTCTAACAGCAATAGGCGGAGGTTATTCAATATACAAAAACAAATCTCATCATAATATAAAAACTGATAATAAAATTACTGCATAAAAAAGCGCTTGCATTAAATGCAAGCGCTTTTTATTGTTAAACACCAATCTCTTTAAGTGGCTTGCCGTCCATTAAGTTTTTCTCAATATTTTCAAGAGAAATACCTTTAGTTTCAGGTATTAATAATATTGTTAATACAATAAATAACAAGTTCAATGCAGTGTAAATCCAGAATGTAACTGCAATACCAAATGTATTAATCAATGTAAGGAATGTAGCACCAATAATCATGTTTACAATCCAGTTTGTAGTAGTAGAACAAGCTACACCAAAATCTCTGCTTTTCAATGGTTGAATTTCTGAACACAAAATCCAAATAACAGGACCCGCACTCATTGCAAAACTTGTAATAAAGAATAAAGTCATTACAATAGCAGAAATAGAAATCCATAATGCACTAAATCCTGCATTTATCATATATAGGCACAAACCTAACAAGAATGAACCCATTGCCATGCCGGCAAAACCTATTTTCAAAATAGGTTTTCTACCTTGTTTATCAACAGTTCTCATCGCTATTAATGTTGCAAGAGAGTTTGTCAAACCACAAATTACAGTTGCTATCATTTGTTGTTCAGTATTTGCAAATCCTGCATGTTTAAATATTTGAGGTGCATAATACAAAATTACATTCATACCTGTAAATTGTTGCATTGCCTGCAATAACATCCCAAGATATACTGCACGACGAACATTTTTATTAGCTCTGAATAGTCCCCAACCTTCCTGTTTCACTTTCAAGCTTTCACGAATTTCTGATAACTCTCCATCAGCTTTCGCATCAGTAGTAGATAGCATTCTTAAAATATCTTTTGCTTTTTCAAAATGGCCTTTAGATGCTAACCATCTAGGACTATCCGGTAATCCAAATACAGATACCATCAACAATAATGCTGGAATACTTATAACTCCTAACATTAATCTCCAATGACCACCGTAACTAAATATGGTATCAGAAATAAATGCAACAAGAATACCTATTGTTACCATCATTTGATACATAGAAATAAGTTTTCCTCTATCTTCCTTTTCAGACATTTCAGAAAGATACAAAGGAGCTACATAAGATGCTATACCGACAGCAAAACCAAGCATAACTCTAGAAATTAATAACGTTACAACGTTCGGAGCACAAGCACAACCGATTGATCCTAATACAAATAATGCTGCACCAGACATCAAACTCTTTTTTCTACCCAATTTGAAAGAAATCCAACCGGTAGACATTGCACCAAGTGCGGCACCTAACATCATTGTGCTTACAACCCATTCTTGCAAACGGCTTGTTAATTCAAAATGTGTAGAAATAAAAGGCAAAGCTCCTGATATTACACCAATATCAAGACCAAATAAAAGCCCTGCCATTCCGGCTGCAAAAGAGATAAAAATCTTCATGCGTTTAGCTTTTTTAACTCTGCTCTCATCGCAAGTGTTAATACAATCTTCCATACTAAAATCTCCTAAATAATAATTTATATATACCCAATTTTTTAAAATTTTATCATATTTTTTCATATATTTTATACTTCAAATAATATATTTAGATGTTTCTATATTATACATTCAGGGTATAAGATAATCATAAAAAGGAGTTTTATGATTAAGAGAGAAGAATTGGAAAAAATCTACTGCACAAAAGATATTGATTTTTATGAAAACAGAATACAAAATCTGATTGAAAATTTTAAAAATACCTTTAAAAACAAAAATGAAATAAGTTTATTTTCAGCACCAGGAAGAACAGAAATTGGAGGGAATCACACAGACCACCAACACGGATGCGTTCTTGCAGCAAGTGTCAACTTAGATGTCATTGCAGCAGCAAGTCTTAATGGGACAAATGAAATTAGAGTACAATCAGAAGGCTACCCTTTAGATGTAATAAATATTAATGAACTTTCTCCGGATAAAAGTGAATATAACCAAGCAAAAGCACTAATTAGAGGAGTTTGTGCAAAATTTAAAGAACTTGGCTGCGAAATTAAAGGGTTTGACTGCTATACGACATCAAATGTTCTAAAAGGGTCAGGTCTATCATCATCTGCAGCATTTGAAGTTCTAATCGGGAATGTTATAAACGGATTATTTTTTGAAAATAAAATTTCTGATGTTGAAATAGCTAAAATTGGTCAATACGCTGAAAATGTTTATTTTGGCAAACCCTGCGGACTAATGGATCAAATGGCATCTTCAGTCGGAGGAATTATTTCTATTGACTTTAACGATACAGAAAATCCAATTATTAAAAAAGTCGATTTTGACTTCACAAAAACAGGATATGCTCTATGCATAATTGATTCAGGAGCAGATCATGCAGATTTGACTGATGAATATGCAGCAATTCCTTATGAAATGAAAAAAATTGCAGAGTATTTTAATAAAGAATACTTAAGAGATGTAAACAAAGAAGAATTTATAAAAGCTATTCCACAACTAAGGGAATTAGCAGGGGATAGAGCAGTTCTAAGAGCCCTACATTTCTTTAACGAAAATAAAAGAGCAATTGAAGAAGCTGAAGCTCTTGAAAATGGAGACTTTGATAAATTTTTAAAAATAGTCAAAGAATCTGGATACTCATCTTATATGTACTTGCAAAACGTATGCGTATGCGGCTCATCTAAAGAACAAGCTGTTGGAATTGTACTTGCAATGTGCGATGAACTTTTAAAAGATAAAGGTGCATATAGAGTCCATGGCGGCGGCTTTGCAGGAACTGTTCAAGCATTCGTCCCGCAAGAAATACTTGATAGTTTTAAAGAAAATATTGAGAATATTGTTGGCAAAAATAATTGTCACATTCTTTCTATCAGGCCTGTTGGCGGCATAAAATTATAATCACAAGAGGTAATACTAATATGATTTTTGATTCAATTGAAAAACTCGTACAATATGGGATTGAAAAAGATTTAATAACTCCTCAAGATAAAAACTATGTTATAAACAGAATTCTTGAAATTCTTAATCTTGATGAATTCATAGCACCAGCACAAAACTATGAAAATATTAACCTTGAAACAACTTTAAAAGAAATTCTTGACTATGCTGTTGAGAAAAAAATAATAGAAGACAGCATTGTATACCGAGATTTATTTGACACAAAAATCATGAGTACACTTGTATCTCCGCCACATGAAATCATTGAAGAATTCAAAAAATTATATTTAGATTCTCCTCAAAAAGCTACTGATTGGTATTATAAATTCAGCCAAGATACTGATTATATAAGAAGATACAGAATCGAAAAAGACCTACGCTGGCAAACAGATACTGAATATGGAAAATTGGATTTATCCATAAATCTGTCAAAGCCCGAAAAAGATCCAAAAGCTATCGCTGCAGCTAAAACAGCTAAACAAAGTGGCTACCCAAAATGCATGTTATGTCCTGAAAATGAAGGCTATTCAGGCAGAATAAATCATCCTGCAAGAGGAAACCACAGAATTATTCCAATTGAAATAGATGGAGAAAGTTGGTATTTCCAATACTCACCATATGTTTACTACAATGAACATTGCATTGTTTTGAATAGTCAACACATACCAATGGTAATAAACAAAAGCACATTTAAAAAATTATTTGACTTTATAAAACTATTCCCTCACTACTTTGTAGGTTCAAACGCAGACCTACCAATAGTCGGAGGATCAATTCTTTCCCATGATCATTTTCAAGGTGGACACTATGAATTTGCTATGGAAAGAGCAGAAATCGAAGAATATTTTACAATCAAAGGCTATGAAGACGTAAAATCAGGAATTGTAAAATGGCCTATGTCTGTAATTAGAATTCAACATGAAAACTCTGATAAATTAATTGATTTAGCTGATTACATACTTAATAAATGGCGAAACTATAGTGATGAAGATGCATATATCTTTGCACAAACAAATGGAGAACCACATAATACAATCACACCAATAGCCCGCAAAAAAGGCGATTTATTTGAATTAGATTTGGTACTTAGAAACAACATAACAACAGATGAATACCCGCTTGGTCTATATCACCCTCATCAAGAATTACACCACATAAAAAAAGAAAACATTGGACTTATAGAAGTTATGGGACTTGCAGTATTACCTTCTCGACTTGATAAAGAACTGAAAGAAACCGCAAAATGTATTTTGAATAAATCTGATTTAAGGGAAAATGACCTCACTGCAAAACATGCAGACTGGGTAGAAGCATTCTTGCCAAAATATGAAGATATTAATGAACAAAATATTATGCAAATAATTGAAAAAGAAGTCGGACTTGTTTTTGTAAAAGTTCTTGAATGTGCAGGAGTATTCAAAAGAAATCAAAAAGGACATGATGCCTTTTTGAGATTCATCAATGTCCTTTAAGTTTTAGGAAAAGCCGGCTAAAAAGATTTATTTTATTTTGTCAAGAAGCAATTTATGAGCCGGCAGAAAAATTTTTAAAACTTATATTATTTTCCACGCAATATTTTTCAATTTCATTAGACAAATTATCAAAATATTCACGATCTTTTTTGTTGTAGATATTTTCATAAATTGAATTATATAAAGGATATTCTTCATTTATGAATTTGAACATTTTTGTTTTGAAACTGCTTCGTAAATTAAGCATATCAAACCAATATTCATCAGTATATTCTTTAGTTTTTTCAATTATTGCTTTGCAGTCTGTAATCTCTGGTATTACTGGAGCTACAAATACAATTGTCTTAATACCATTTTGCTTTAACTCTTTTAAAGTTTCAAATCTTTCTTGTATTGAAGAAGAATTTGGTTCCAATTGCTTTTTGAGCTGTTCATCTATTATACTTATTGATAAAGCAACTTCAACATGTTTCATCTTTTTTAATAGATCAATATCTCTCAAAATCAATTTTGATTTAGTTACAACAGTAATATAAGCCTCTGATTTTACTAACTGCTCCATAATCATTCTTGTAATTCCATATTTTTCTTCATAAGAATTATATGGATCAGTCACTGTACTTATCATTACTTTTTTATTTTTTATTTTGAAGATGTTAATCTTTTTATTTGTTCGTTTAACATCAATGAATTCACCCCATTCCTCGGTATGTTTGCTAAAACTTGACATATAAGCAGCATAGCAGTACAAACACTTATTTGGACAACCGACATAGGGATTAATTACATAATCAAGCGTTGTTAATTTCGTTTTATTTAAGTAATCTTTTACTCTTGTCGAATCTTCAACTACCATAACAGCATAATAAAGTCTGAATAGTAATATGTCAATGTCATTGACATATTAATCAGCGAATGCTATTTCTTTCTCTACAATAGCCGGAATTGGTGATATAATAATGGTTTCTAGGTTTTTATCGTTTTCTTTTTTTATTTTTTCTGCAATCATTTTTATATCATTGTTATTTGTGAAGAAGTGCTTCACAGCATACTTTAAGACCACCATGCCTTTACCTGAAAATTTTTCAAATTTATATATATCATATTCGAAATATTTCTTAGCATTTTCACTTCCGTTCACTAAAAAACTTATTGCAGCTTTATCTGATTTTTTATTTTCGACAAGTTTTAATAACAAACTATTTTCTGTATTTTCAATAGTCCTATCAAAATTTTCAACGAATTTTAATGGATCTGATTCATTTGGATAATAATAGACTCCTATCATTTTAGTCCAATTGGCAACGTTTTCATTCTTTAAAAAATATTCATTACCATAACCTTGAGTATTTGGGGCAATCGCACTATATTTTAAAGTATATACATCATTATTAAAATGAATTTCTTCAGCATTTACAGGTTCAATCATTAAAATTAAAGATATAAACACTGTTAAAATAGCTATTATTGATGATATTTTATGCATAAAAATTAACTCCTTAGTTATTTTATATTTAAACTAAGGAGAAAATTTTATTAAATCTACATATGGGCAATTTATGAAATTATAAAATTACAACTTTTCATTAATAGTCGTAAAGTCATTACCTCCTACTGCTTTATAAATACTCAAAGTAGATATTAAATAATTTACCTGACTATTTACCTTATCCTTTTCTGCAACGAGTAATTTTTCTCTATCTTTCATCATTTCTAAATTAGATTTAGCACCTATATCAAATTTTTTCTGAGCTAAATTAAATTTATCATTCTCAAGATTATAACGTTTAACACTTTCGTTATAATTTAATTCTCTAGTAAGCGCGCCACATAAAGAATTATTTACCTCTTGAATTGATGTTAAAATTGTTTTTTCATAAATTTGTTGAGCTTTTTCTAATTCCAACTTGTTATATCTTAAACGAGCCATTTTAGCACCACCAGTAAATAAATCAATTGAAGGCATAAAACCAACTAATGATTTAAATGTGTGATTTCCAAAAATATTAGTCAAATTATACGCACTAAATCCTGCTTGACCGTATAAAATAAACTTAGGTAAAAAATCTCTTTTAGCAACTTTTACATCAATACCGATTTTTTGAATATATTCTTCAGCCTTCATAAAATCAGGTCTGTATTGAATAACTTCTGCGTTTATACTATCAGGCAATGGCAATAGAGTAATTATTGAATAATCACTTCTAGGCATTAGAGATAAATCTTTTTCTCTTTCTCCAGTTAAAACACCTAATGCTCTACCTACAATAATTCTTTTATCAATATAAACATTTAATTCCTCTTGAAGCTGAGTCAAAAGTTGTTTTTCATCCATTAATTCAGTAATAGGACAAAGACCATTTTTATATTTCAGATCTTCTAATCTTACAATCTCCGTTTGTAATTTTACTAATTCCTGTTGATTTTTAATTAATTTATCCAACTTAACTAAATTAAAATATTCAGAAGCAACAGCAGATGTCAAAGAAATATATGAAGCTCTTTCATTTTGCTTTACCATTTCTAATTGTTTTTTGAAAGATTTAGTTTTCAAATAATTTTCACCCCAAATATCTACTTCATAACTCATAGTTAATGGTAAGAAGAAATTACTTTGGCTGTAATCTTTTACGATAACATCACCCAATTTTACATTTGCAGATCTAAAATCTCTAAATACATCTCCTTGAAAACCTAATTGTGGTAATTGACTTGCAAATGCTTGTTTCACAACCTGTTCAGATTGCTTTACATTTAATGTAGCAATTTTTAAATCCTGATTATTTTTAAACGCAGTAGAAATATAATCAGTTAAAACCGGATCATTATATTTTTGCCACCAGTCAAGATTTAGATATTCTAATCTATAATTTTCATTACTATTACTTTTTGTTTTTGCATCTGCTAAAGACACAGTGCATAACAAAATAAACAGGGTTAATAATATTTTTAAAATTTTCATGCTTGCTATTTCCTTTTTTGTGTTATCATAATAACACAAAGAAAAATCATGGACAAGTTAGATTTATTAAAAAGTAGAATTGGGATGAAACTGGTACGCGTAGGGAAAATGGTACGCGCTATTGCAAACCAAAAATTCAGTAAAGCAGAATTTCCTATTACTCCGGAACAATTTACTGTACTAACAGCAATCTTAGACCATGACGGGTTATATCAAAGACAAATTGGAGCTCTGACTTTAAAAGACAGACCAAATATTACAAGAATTATAAAAATTCTGGAAGAAAAAGAATTCGTCACTAAAACTCCCGATATAAATAAAAGAAAAATATACAAAATAAATATAACAGAAAAAGGCAAACAGGCTTACGATTTAGTTTTACCAACAGTTTTGGAACATTGGCAAAATACCGTCGAAGGAGTTACAGACGAAGAACTAATAAGCTGTTTAAAAGTATTAAATAAAATAAAAATCAATTTGGAAGAAAAATTAAATATGCAAATATAAGAGGTGAAAAATGGAAGAAAAACCCCAAGAAAACACAAACAACGAAACTAATAATGAAGAATTTATAGAAAAAGCTAAAAAAAGATTAAAAACAAGAAAAGAAAACGCAAAGAAAAAACGTCCAGAATATAAGAAAAAACGAGTATTTGTACCAATAGCTACAGCTGCAGCTTTAATTTTACTCGGAATATTTTTTGCAATACACTCAACATTTTTCCAATCAACAGATGATGCATTTGTAGAAGGACGTCTTGTATCAATTGCACCACGTGTTCAAGGTCCAGTAATAAAATTACTTGTTGATGATAACGATGAAGTAAAAGCTGGTCAATTATTAGTAGAAATTGATCCAGCAGATTACGAAGTAAAATTGCATCAAGCAGAAGCAAAACTTGCAGAAGCAAAAGCACAATTAAATGTTACAGAAAAACAAATTGATGAAGGCGGCTCAAACGTTCAACAATCATATGAAGATATAAATTCTACAAAATCAAAATTAGATTTTGCAACAAAAGATCATAAGAGATACACAGATATGTATAAAGCTGGTATTGTATCAAAACAAGATTATGATAACAGTAATACTCACTATACAGTAGCACAAGCAAACCATAAAGCTGCAACTGAAAAATCAAAAGCTATGGAATCAGCTCTTGAATCTCATAAAGCTAAAGCTGAAGCTGTTCAAGCTGAGATACAAAGACTTGAAGCAGAAGTAGAACAAGCTAAACTTGATCTTTCATATACTAAAATATATGCTCCTCAATCAGGGATGGTATCTGCTAGAAGTGTTGAAATGGGTAACTATATCCAAGTAGGACAACCTCTAATGCAAATTGTCCCAGAACAAGTTTGGGTAATTGCAAACTTTAAAGAAATCCAACTTACCCATATGAAAAAAGGACAACCGGTATCTATTAAAATTGATACATATCCTGGTAAAAGATTTAAAGGCCATGTTGACAGTATTCAAAGAGCAACAGGGGCAAAATCAAGTCTTTTCCCTCCAGAAAATGCAGTCGGCAGTTATGTAAAAATTGTACAAAGAATACCTGTAAAAATTGTTTTTGATGAAGATATAAAAGATTATAATATCGTTCCAGGTATGTCAGTTGTACCAAAGGTAAAGATTAAATAATATGGAAGAAAAAAAAGTTAACCCCTATATAGTTGCAATATCTGTATTGCTACCGGCTTTTCTCGCACTTGCGGCATCTTCCGCAACAAACGTAAGTCAGCCACACATAGCAGGATTTTATGGTGCAACTCAATATGAAACCAATACAGTAATTACGTGTTACATTATTTCAGGTGGCCTAATGTTACCTGTTACAGGTTATCTTGTAAGAACCATCGGAAAAAAATTATTAATGTATTACAGTATTTGGATATTCGCATTAGGATGCCTGCTTTGTGTATTAGCTCCAAATCTTCAAGCTCTTATTTTTGCTCGATTGGTTCAAGGGATAGGAAGTGGTTGTATACTTCCATTATGCCAAGCAGTTTTATTAGAAGTCTTCCCGCCAGAACAAAGAGGTGTTGCAATGGGCTTATTCGGAGTTGCAGCGATGTTTTCGCCACTTGCAGGGCCTTTTATCGGAGGTTATCTGACTGATAATTATTCTTGGCAGTGGATTTTTATTATGAATATCCCACTATGTATGCTTTCTTTTTTAATGATTAAATTCTTTCTATCTAATGACAAACCTGTTAAACAAAAATACAACAAAAAATTTGATATATATGGATATGGTTCAATTGTTCTAGCTCTTGCTTGTATGCAAATAGTGCTCGATAAAGGACAACAATTTAATTGGTTTGATACTACTTGGATTTGCTGGCTTACAGGGATTTCAGTATTCTCATTTGTATTTTTCTATGTTTGGGAACTTGAATACAAATACCCAGTAATTGATATAAGAGTTTTTAAAGACAGAAACTTTATGTTTGGGACACTAATAAGTTCATTTATCAATGTAATGTTATATTCGACTCTTTTACTTGTTCCAATGTTTGTACAAAGTCTTTTAGGATACAGCCCATCTAAATCAGGGTTGGCAATGTTTCCGAGAGCAATTATATGTTTAATTGGATTACTTGTTGTAGGTGAAATTTCCAAATACGTAAAGCCCAAAATTCTTGCAACTATTGGACTTTTAACAATGGGATTATCTGTATTAATGCTCACACAGCTAAATACTACATCTTCAATTGAAAGCGTAGTTCTTCCAAATATACTTTTATGTATAGGAGTTCCGACTGCATTTGTTCCTATTACAGCAATGTCTTTTAATACTTTACCGGCATCAAAAAATGCTGATGCTGCTGCATTACACGCATTATTTAAAAACATTATAACAGCAATATCAACATCAATGTCTGCAACTTTTATTGCTAGAGTATCACAAGTTAGACAAACATATTTGGTAGAAAATTTATCTCCGCATAATCCTATGTTTCAATACAAACTTATGATGCTTAAATCAAAATTTTTAATACATTACCCATCAGTTCTTGCAGCCAAAAAAGCAAGCGGATCATTATACAGAGAATTACTACAACAAGCTAAACTTGCTTCATTTTTCGACGCATTTTCAGTCCTTGCATTTTTATCAGTTGCAGTAATTCCATTACTACTACTAATTAAACTAAAAAAACAAAAAGACGTTACTTCTACATAATCTAACACACTAAAAAAGAGCCTCAATTTGAGGCTCTTTAATTTTGCATTTAATAATTCATTAATGTAAAAATCTTAAATAAATATAAGCAGAACTTATAACTAATGAAATTATCATAGTTACAACACCGTATTTTAAAAACTTCATAAACGTTATAGGGTAACCATTATGAGCTGATGTTTCAGATACAATAACATTTGCAGCAGCACCAATGATTGTCATATTCCCGCCAAGGCAAGCACCTAAAGATAAACACCACCACAACGGATATGTATAATCAGCTCCCATAGTTTTTTGAATTTCTAAAAGCATTGGAGTCATTGTAGCTGTATAAGGAATATTATCTATAATACCAGAGATAAATCCTGAAGCCCATAAAATAATCATTGCAGTAGCTTCTTGAGAACCTTGAGTAACTTTCAAAATCCATTGAGCCATCAAAGCAATACCGCCAGAAGCTTCAAGACCTCCAATAATTATGAATAAACCGATAAAGAAAAATATCGTATTCCATTCTACATCGCATAAAATATCTTTAGGTTTTTCAAATAACAACAATACACTTGCACCTAACATTGCTGTTACACAAGTTTCAATATGGGTAACATCGTGTAATACAAAACCTAAAATTACTAAAACTAAAACTATTGCACTTCTAATAAGTAACGGATAATCAGTTATAGTTTTTGAATTATCTAAATTTGCAACTACAGCCATCTTTTCAGGTGTAGCTTTTAAAGATTTTCTGAACATAAACATCATTAAAAGAACGACAACCATTAAAATTACAGAAACAACCCCTGTTAATTCTTTCAAAAATGCCATGAATGATAATCCAGCAGCACTTCCGATAATAATATTTGGAGGATCTCCAATTAATGTAGCTGTACCTCCGATATTTGATGCAAAAATTTCAGTAATCAAAAAAGGCAATGGATTTATATCCAACTGCTTTGCGATAAAAAATGTTACAGGCATAATTAAAATAACAGTAGTAACGTTATCTAAAAATGCTGAAGTTATTGCTGTAAATACTCCTAGTGTAAATAAAACTAATTTCGGATGACCTTTAGTAAGTCTTAAAAGCTCATTTGCAATCCAATTAAACATTCCGCTTCGAGTTGCAATACTTACAATAATCATCATTGATACAAGTAAAAAAATTACATTAAAATCAACGAAATTAATAAAATAATGTGCATTAATACCACCGTCTACTAACTTTGATTGGCTAACAAGTCCAAGCAAAATAGTAATTGCGGCACCTAGTAATGCAATAGTAACCTTTGGAATTTTTTCCAAAGCAATGAAAACATAGGCGATAAGTAGAATTGATGCGGAAACAACTACCCCATGCGCCTGAACAATTTCATGTAAATGTTCTATCATTACCGACTCTCCTTTACTAATAAATATATATTGCTATATTAAAAACACTTTCTTTTAAGTACAGCATGCTTTTAACCCCATAAATTTATCTAAATTATATCACAATCATTGCTAAATAAAATAACTAAAGAAATTAAGCAGAAGGTAAAATATATTTACAATCAATAATTCGACGTTTATTATCAATATTTCTTATTAAAATTTCTGAATTTTCAGGAAGAACATATAATGCATTAATACCAAATAAAGAATCTTCTCTTCTTGAACATCTTCTACAATCAAAACCTTTAGTACCTTCTGGAAGCATTATTCTTAAAATATAACCGCTGTCTCTATGATCTTTTCCCAAATTAACAGGATCTATTTCTGCTAAATAATCACCGTATCCTCTTGATGTTACAAGGAACGATTTATCTTTTATTATTGCTCCGTTTTCAAGATTTTCTACAAAATCTAAAGGAGCATAATTATCCCAAATTTTTTGGGTTCTAATCCCTGTATAAACATAACTTTGTTTTTCAATAGGTAATGCTTCATCTATCAATTTTCGCATTACTTTAACTTCATTCACAGATGATAAATCTTCTCCAGCTGAAAGTTTTACATTATATTGTGGATTTTTAAAAAATGATAATACAGCTTTCAAATCATCTTTTTCTAACTTTCTTGAATCCAAAGTTAATGGTTCCGGATGAGAATATACAACATCTTGAGCTCTATATCTAAATTGCGGAATATCTTCATAATCATCTGCAAAACGATCAAATAAAGATCTGATTTCATCTCTTACTTTTTTCTCAGATTCATTTATCGCTTTTTCATCTTTCTCATCATAAGCAAAAATTTTATCTACAATCTTTTGAACTTTTTCGTCTTTTGGTTTGGAATTTTCAACAATATAAAGTTTCATTTCTGGAATTTTATGAGGTTTAGGAATATTTCCTTCTAATTTAGGCAATGAAGAATTAACTGTTGAAGTTATTTCTTTTTCTACATTCTTACCTTTTCCTCTTGACAATGCAATACAAGCTATTGCGATACTAGCAATAGCTGAAGCGCCTGTAAGAGCATATACAGCATTATTTGAAAGACCATCTTTCTTTTCTCTCTTTTTTTTATCCTGCTGATTTGGATTTGAAGAAACTTGA